>Ga0307285_10000340_pt1 | contig 9910 bp, 12 predicted proteins | sample ER_DNA_139_FD_194476 | JGI IMG/M metagenome (GOLD analysis project Ga0307285, IMG submission 194476) | Bulk soil microbial communities from the East River watershed near Crested Butte, Colorado, United States - ER_DNA_139 | ecosystem: Environmental > Terrestrial > Soil > Floodplain | place: USA... | reverse complement strand
TGGAACGGGTGGAGAAGAAGGTCGAAGACCAGACAGGAGTTGATCTGTGATGACAATTGGAGGCGCGATGATCGTGATAATCGTGGACGACGATGTGGTCGGCTGCAACGTGGACTTCACGGCAGACCCGACCACCGACGAGGAGATTCCGCCCCTCCTGGATCCGGGCAGCCGTGATCGCACTGAGGACGAGGAGGGTAGGCGCCGTGCCATATGACGTAGGGATGGCCAATCGGCTGCGGGCCGCAGGGCTCCAGGTCAAGGAGGTTGCTGGCTGGCAGCGGCGCGGCAACCGTGCTGGCAGCAACTTCTTCCCGCGCGGGCTCGTGGTGCATCACACGGCCGGCGCACCGCCGCGTCTGGGCACCGCGCCTTCGCTGCGCGTCTGCATCCAGGGGCACGGCTCCCTGCCTGGGCCGCTGTGCAACATCTACATGGACTACAACGGCGTGATCTACACCGTCGCGGCAGGGGCGGCCAATCACGCGGGCAGGCCGGACGGCGGCTCCTGGCAGGGGATGACCGGCAACTCGAAGGCTTGGGGGTTCGAGATCGAGCACCCGGGCACCTACCCGTTGGAGGCCGACCGCACGGAGATCGCTGCCCGTGCGGTCGCTGCCATCATCAAGGGCACCGCCGATGAGAACATGGTGCCCTATCACAAGGAGTGGGCGTCGAGCCGCAAGATCGACCTGGCAACCTGGCCCAGCCCGGATGAGTTCCGGGGCAAGGTGGCCGACTACCTGAAGGGGAGGGAGATCGACGTGAGCGTTGGCTACCCGGCATGGTTCTGGGACTGGTCGAACTGGTACCTGACGACCGATCGGGTGCCCGAGCATCGCCCCGACTCCGCTCCCGACACCATTCCGTCCTGGGCCTGGGACGGCCTGGCAGAGATCGAGGCCGTCGGCAAGCGGTACGGCATGACCGGCGGTGAGCGCGACTGGATCAGCTGGTACGAGGGCGGCAAGGAGGGCGAGCGCCCGAACGTGCCGCAGACCATCCCCGACCGTTGGTGGGACGATCAGGAGTTCGTCCACAACTGGGACGACACCACCTGAAACCCGCGATTAGCGGGCAGGTTGTGTTTCCCACCGGATCGGGTATACTACCCGTCCCGACCGAAAGGAGCAAGATGGGCAGGCGTGAAGACCGCGAGCGCGAGGAGCGCGAGGAAGCGAATGCCGTCCAGGGCACCCGCGCCACACAGGAGGGCGAGGAGCAGGTCGAGACCATCCCCGCCCCGGGCGGCCCGGAGACCCAGAACGTCGTCAACCAGCCGCAGACGCCGCCGACGACCTCGACGCAGCCGGTGCAGCCCGGCCACACGTCCGCCGAGCCGGTCATGATGGGCCAGAACCCGGACGACCTGACGGCGCAGGCGCAGGAGGAGGCCGAGAAGCGCCAGCGGCAGGAGGGCCAGGAGGATGCCGAAGGGTAGCAGGCCCGCACGGCCCGAACGACCGATCTACCTGACCATCAACGTCTTCCTCCCGAGTGAGGCAGACACCAACGAAGGAGACGAACAGATCATGGCCAAGGTCGATGACCTCCAGACCTCGATCGACGAGCTGGAAGCGGCAATCCGGGAGTTCCTGACCGGCGCCGGCACTGGCGTCGCCGCGATCCAGGCAGAGCTGGACGCCCTCCGCGCCGACGACGCGGTGGAGGACACCAAGCTCGACAGCATGAAGAACGCCGTCCAGAACCTCACGCAGCTGGTCAAGACGCTGCGTGACGACGCCGGCGAGGCCCTCCCCGATGGCGGCGAGTCGCTGCCGCCGGTGCCCGACCAGACGCTGCCGGGTGACCAGCCGCATCCCGACCAGACGCTGCCCGGCGATCTGCCGCCCGACGCGCAGGCCCGGCGCCCGCGCCAGTAGCTCGACGTGCGCGCGTCGGCGGATGGATAGGTAAGGGTCTGGTGAACGGGGCCAGGCGGCGCGCGTAACACCAGTCACAGGGTAAGCTGCACAAAAGCCCTGCATAACTGGGACTTGACTAGCCTCCTGTTCGTGTGCTACGATCAACGCACACGGACAGGAGGTTAGACATGGCACGAAAGGCACGGACGAAGGGCGATATCCGCACCCTGGCGGACGCCTACGTCAACGCCAGCGGCCGCGAGGCCAAGGCCGAGGCCCGGCGCGCGCTGCGCCCGCTGGTCTTCGACATGCGCGAGGGCGGCGCGTCCTGGGGCGAGATCGTCGAGGCCGTCGGCTGGGACTACACGGACGCGGAGGGTCGCCTCCAGTTCCTGTACTTCCAGGAGGATGCCGAGCGCGACGAGTCGCTCCAGATCAACTTCCGCAGTCGCGCCGACCTTGGCAAGAAGGTCGTCAAGGCGCGCGACGGCCAGAAGCTGTCCTGGGGCAAGATCGCCGCGTACGCTCGCGACGCCGAGGGCAACGAGGTCAGCGAGTCGCTGGTCAAGGCGGTGTACGAGGAGGCCAGCGGCAAGTCGGTGGTCGGCAACCGCATCGGCAAGGGCGGCCGGCTGGTCGGCGACGGCAACGGTGCCGCGACGCGGCGCCCCGCCAAGACCGCGCCGAAGGTGAAGGCCAACGGACGCAAGGCTGCGGCCGAGGCGCCCGCTGCCAAGCCGACGGGTCGGCGTGCGCGCACGCTGCCCGAGGCCGCGCCGACCAAGACCGGCGGCAAGCGGCGCACGGCCAAGCCGGCCGTGACGGCGGACACCGCCCGCACGACCCGCAAGACCAAGGCCGCTCCGGTGCGCGCGCCGCGCCGGCCGGCTCGCGTCGTGGCCGAGTAGCCCTTCCGACGCGCACTCGGCCCGAGCCAGCGCCCCGTCCCTTTCCATGCAGTCGAGGGGCGGGGCGTTGGTCTGCTTGCATGCGCTCCCGGGGGTAAGCCGTAACACGATTGTAACGCACGACTCCCGCGCGGTGTGCTACGCTCCTCAAACGTGATCCGTCATCCCGGCGGACGCGAGGCGACAAGGAGCGTACGACGTAATGGCTGACAATGACTACATGGACGACCCGCTCGCGGGCGTCGGGCAGATCGGGAGGATTGAGGTCGCACTGCCAAGCGCAGAGCCGCCTCCGAGCGACCGCCAGAGGGTCTACATCTCGGACCTCTGCAACGAGCGCGGGCTCCCCATCCCCGACGTGAAGACGCGGCGCGAGGCGAGTGACCTCATCACCAAGCTGAAGGGCATGCCTCGCTTCCCGCAGGGCGTGACCATCAAGCGCGTCGATGTCTACGCGGACCCGAGCGCGGAGGACAGCGACGAAGCGACCAGTCACTACTTCGCGCTCGTGATCGACGGCGTGTCCATTCCCGTCGGCAAGTACGCGCTGAAGAACGCGCCGACCAACACCGAGAACGACGTCTCGTTCTGGTCGGTCTGGGTCAATGAGCCGGGCACGGTCTGGCGGCTGAAGCAGGTTGTCGGCCCGTACCTGGAGAGCGTGCAGCAGAGCACCATTCTGCCGATCCTGCGCGAGATCGGCAAGAACCCCGAGGCCGCGATGGCCTTGTACGGCCATGAGATCGGTCGGTGCGGTGCGTGCGGGCGTCAGTTGACCAACAAGCTGAGTCGGCGTCTGGGTATCGGCCCGATCTGCCGATCGCTGCGGGGCTGGTCGTGAGCGCCCCGGGCGAGGACAAGGACGAACTTCGGCGCCTCTGGGAAGCCGATATGGAGTATCGCATGTCGGAGATCGAAGCGGCCGAGATCAAGAACGAGTTGTACCAGAGCATCCGTGAGGCGCACGCGAACGGATGGACTGAGGAGGAGATCGCTTTGGAATGCAATCTGCCGATCGGGCGCGTGCGAGCGGCGATCGCGGAGGGACAGTAAGGTCGATCTGGTGACAGTGCTCGTGATCGGGGCGGCGATCGTAATGGTCGCCGTCCCGCTCGCGCTGTATCTCCTTGCAGGAATCTAACCAACAACAGAACGGACGGGAATGACCAGTACGGAAGACAAGCCCTACGTCGTGCGGACGAGTCTGGAGGAGATCGTCAGGACGAAGCTGTGTTTGGAGGCGCAGGTGATCGCCCGCATGGTCTCGCTGAGTGAGGGCTGCGAGTACGAACACGTCGAGGTCGTGGAGGCCGAGTCCGGCGGCGTGCTTGGCTACTACCTGAGCGGCGAGGGCTATCGCGTCGATGGCGACGAGGAGCCGATGCCGGACGATGCGCAGGGGCCGCTGGCTGCGCTCGACTGGGACACTCGCGGCATGACTCTCGCGCAGTGGAACAAGGGTTATGGCGAGGATAAGGCGACCGAGAACGAAGATCGCTACGCCGTGCTCCAAGAACTCGTGACGCGGTATGGTGTCGAGGCGTACCTGCCGAGCGAGCAGGACTGGGACAAGCGCGGCGGCCCCTCGGACTGAGCCATGAAACTCTCGCCCCGGTTTGTGTGTGCTAGCACACCTTACCGGGGCGCAGGGTTTGATACGATGCCCGGACGTACGTTCAACCCGTAGGAGAAAGGCAGAGCAATGGCAGAGAACGGTGTCAACGTGAAGGCGGCAATGGACGGGGACAGGATCACCCTCCACTTCCCGTTCGAGCGCGAGGCGTACACCATAGTCGAGCGCACCCCCGGGCGGTCGTTCATCCCCCGCGAGCGGGGCGGCCCGTACTGGACGGTGCCGCGCGACATGACGATCATGCGCGACCTGCGCCGGCAGCTTGGCAAGCGCCTGATTCTCGACGCCGCCGTCAAGGAATGGGCGCACGATATGGTGCGCCGCGAGAAGGTGCTGCTGAAGGTCAACGCGGCCAGTACCGCCGAGTTGCATCGGCTGCCCGACGTGTTGCCAGAGTTGCACGAGTTCGTGTCGAGCCGGCCGTATCAGCTGGCTGACATCTCGTTCATGGCCGAGGCCGTCAACCCGCTGAACGCGAACGCGCCTGGCCTCGGCAAGACGGTCGAGGCGATCGGCGCCATTTTCGAGGCCGGGCTTGACGAGGGCGCGCACTTGATCGTCGCGCCGCTGACGTCCATGGAGCCGGTCTGGTGGTACGAGCTAGACCGCTGGCAGCCGCACGCGATGCTGATGTCGCTCGGCAGCCAGAGGGCGCGGCACGACATCATTATGGAGGCCGTGCATATGGCCCGCGTCGGTGAGCCGTTCTTCCTCATCGTCAACCCCGCGCAGCTTCGCGGGAAAGACGCCGCGCATCTGGCGGCGACGAACTGGACGACGGTGACGATCGACGAGTTCCATAAGTGCGGACTGTCGAACCCGAAGACGAAGACCAGTGAGATTCTGCGCAGCTTCAAGGCGCAGAAGAAGATGGCCCTCTCGGGCACGCCGATCGGCGGCAAGGTCGAGAAGCTCTGGGCGGTGCTCAACTGGCTCGAACCCGAGACGTTCAAGTCGAAGTCGAACTGGATCCGCACCTGGCTCGAAACGCAGGTCGGGTACGGCGGGCATCTGGAGACGGGCGGGATCAAGCGATACCGCCTGGAGGAGTTCAACGAGTATCACGCGCAGTATATGGTGCGTCGGCTGCGCGAGGAGGTCCGCACGGAGCTACCCGACAAGCAGCGCATCGACATCTGGGTCGAGATGTCCGGCGAGCAGGCCGAGCAGTATGCCAAGTTCGCGTCTGAGGCCGAGATTCGCATCGAGGAGGAGTCGCTGTCGGCCATCGGCATTCTCGCGGAGTACACGCGCCTCCGGCAGTTCGCGATTGCCAAGCAGCGGCTCGTGAAGGAGCGCAAGAACCATAAGGACGGCACGTTCACCGAGGTCATTACGCCATACCCGACGGAGCTATCGTGCAAGCTGCCGCAGGTCGAGCGCATCCTTGGCGAACACGGGGTCTTCGATCACGATGGCACCGAGCAGGTCATCATCTTCAGCCAGTTCAGTAAGGTCATCAACATGATGATCCCCTGGCTCGAAGGGCTCGGCGTGAAACAGGAGGATATGGCCGCGATCACGGGCGCGACGCCTGAGCGCGACCGCGGCCCGATCATCCGGGACTTCGAGGCTGGCGGCAAGACGCGCATCCTGCTCATGACGACGACGGCTGGCGGCATGAGCATCACGCTCAACAAGAGCGACGCGATCATCTTCATGGATGAGACCTGGAACCCGGACGACCAGACGCAGGCCGAGGATCGCAACCGCGAGAACACTGCGACCATCTACTACATCAGAACGTTCCAGACGATCGAGCATCACGTTCACGAGACGACCAAGGACAAGGCAACCGTGAACTACAACATTCTGGACTTGCGGCGCCTCGGTGTCCGCGCGACGGGCGTTGTCGAGGAGACTCCGTTGGAGGAGTTCAAGCGGCAGATGAAGGCCAAGGGCATCGACGCCGAGGTCGAGATCAATCTGGGTGACCTGCCGGTCGCGGACGACATCGAGCCCGGCAGTCCCGAAGACCATTAGACTCGGCTCGTATTTGGAAATGCACACCGGGCGCCTCGTGTCAAGCCGAGTGATCGGCGGTTGATACAGGCGCCCGTATCGTGCCCGCAATCCCGCACCGTGCGGGGCGATCCTAGCCGGGGGTATGATCCGGGTTGACTAATCTACCCTCGCACTGTAGCCTCACCCTACGGGGCACGGGCGACCCCCTGCCGGGCATCGGCAAAGAACGGACGGCGGTACTGCGGACGCGCAGACCGAAGGAGAACAAGTGCCAAGTATGTCGGAAACAGATGGGAACAGGGCTGCGCGCAGGCCAGGCAAACGCCTGCCGATGCTCCGCACCAGCGAACGGCGATCGTACCTGCGATGCCGGCAAGCTTGGTGGTGGGAGTATGTCGAGCGCCTGAAGCCCAAGGACGAGCGCAAGGCATTGGCCTTCGGCACGCTCGTCCACAAGGCGCTTGAACTGTACATGCCCCCTGGCAGGAAGCGCGGCCCTCACCCGGCCATCACCTTTGAGGCGCTGTATGCCAAGCACCTCGCTGACGGCGGCATTGGTCTCGGGGCACGCGGCGAGGCCCTGGACGACGAGGACGCGAAGGGCGACTGGACGGACGGCCTCGCCCTCGGGCAAGCCATGCTCAACGGGTACTACGATCTGTACCATGAGCATGACAAGCGGTACGAGGTGCTGGCCTCGGAGTACAGCTTCAAGAGCCCGGTGCTGGACGAGGACGGCAAGGTCATCGCCTACTACGTCGGCACCTTCGACGGCATCTGGCGCGACCGGGGCGACAAGCGCAAGCCACTGCTGCTCAACGACTACAAGACGGCAGCGCAGCTGGATACGTCGTATCTGCGCCTCGATGAGCAGGCCAATGCCTACTACACCTTCGGCGTCGATGCCATGAAGCGCGACGGGCTGCTGCGCGACGACGCATCCATCAGTACGCTGCTGTTCAACTTCCTGGTCAAGAAGATGCCAGACGAGCGACCGACCGATGCCGAGGGGCGCGCGCTGAACAAGGACGGCAGCGTGTCCATGCGGCAGCCGTCGGTGCGCTACCATCGCGAGCCGGTGTACCGGAATGACAACTGCCGCGAGCAGGTCATGAACCGGGCCATCGATCAGTTCATCGAGATGCAACTGGCACGCGAAGGCGAAGTGCCGATCCTGAAGACACCAGATCGGTTCTCGTGCGGCTTCTGCGCCTACCGCGACCCGTGCGAGCTACACGAGATCGGTGAGGACTACCAAGAGTTCATCCGGCTCATGTACAAGACCTGGAGCCCCTACGACGCGCACGTCGTCTACGCAGAGGAAACCCAATGAGTCCTGCACGTTCCAGAGGTAGGACGGGGCCGCGCTCCGGGCTGCCTGCGCAGATTCAACCAATCGGCGCACGCCGCAACATCGCGATGCTGGTCTACGGGCATCCGGGCTGCGGCAAGACCGTGCTGGCAGCGACGAGCCCGCGCTGCCTGATCGTGCGGCCCCCGACCGACCACACCGTCGGCGTGCCGATTGGCAGCGAGGCGAAGGAGTGGGTCGTTCGCGGTTGGAACGACATCACCGATGTCGCGAACTACTTCCGTCACGACGAGGGGCCAGAGCACTTCGATTGGGTGTGGCTGGACTCGATCAGTGCCTTCCAGGACTTCGGCCTCGATGACATCTGGGAGGAGTTGATCGCAGCCAATCCGCACCGCAAGAACACGCAGCTGGATCGGCTCGAATACTGGAAGAACATGAGCCGCCTGACGGAGTGGGTGCGCGGCATGGTTTCCCTCGACACCGTGAACGTTGGCGTCACCGCCTGGGCGTTCAAGGACGAGGACGAGAACGGGCGGCCACTGTGGATGCCCTGGGTGCAGGGCAAGGCCATGCCGCAGAAGATATGCGGCTACATGAACCTGGTCGGCCGCCTGGCAGTGCAGACCCGACAGAAGGATGGTGAGACGTACAAGAAGGGTGACCAATACCGCATCATGTACACTGACCTCCAAGAGAAGTATTACGCCAAGGATCAGTACCTCGGCGCGTTTGGCGGGAAGATGTTGAACCCGTCGATGCCGAAGATCATTGGCGTGATCGACCGCGTGAACGCGGAGCGCGCAGTGCAATCCGGCACACTTGCAAACGGGGCGAAACCTGCTACGGTATCTAGGCGTGCGGGAACGCCCCGGGCGCGATCGTCAAACGGACGGCCCGACGACGGGCGGAAAGGCTAGGCAATGGCGAAGCTGAAGGCAAATCTGGAGGGTGTCGATCCCGGCACCGAGCGGCCCTGCCCTCCGGATGGCATCTACGAGGCGATGGTCGTCGAGATGATCGACGACAAGCCGGCCAACGGGAAGGACCCCCGGCTGGTCATCATCTCCGAGATCGTCAACGCGGACGACGAGCGGTACAACGGCTACCGCCTCTGGTCGTACTTCCCCTACGACAAGGGCACGAAGACCTGGTCGAAGGAGTCGCCGATGGCGTGGAAGGTCGTGCAGATGCTCATCGCACTGTACGGCACGGCCAAGGTCACGCTCGACACCGACAACCCGCCGGAGGAGCCCTTCCAGTTCAAGGGCAAGGTCGAGCAGTACAACAACCAGGATCGGCTGAAGCTCGACACCTGGCTGCCCCTCGACGCCGACACCGACGAGCCGGAGGAGGACGACGAGGAGCTGGAGGACGACGACGAGCTGGACGCCGTCGCGGAGGACGAGGACGAGGAGGAGGACGAGGCCAACGACGAGGACGAGGAGGAGGACGAGGAGCCCGAGCCGGCCCCGGCCAAGTCCCGCCGCTCGACGAAGGCCAAGGCCGCCGCCCCCGCCGCGAAGACCCGGCGCGGTGCCAAGGTCGCCGAGCCCGAGCCCGAGGAGGACGAGGAGGAGGCCGACGAGGACGAGGCCACTGACGAGGCCGAGGGCGACGACGTTCCGGACTACCCGGACTGGACGACGCAGGAGCTGGAGGACGAGATCAAGGTCCGCAAGCTCCAGGTCACGCTCCCGAAGAACGAGCGGGCCAAGCGCAAGGCGATGATCGACGCGCTCAACGAGGACGACGCGGCGGCCGAAGACCCGCTGGCCTAGTTCTCGCCGAAGACGGGGCGGGCTCCTTCCCTTGGGAGCCCGCCCCGCTTGTCGGGAGGCAATATGGACAAACCTAAGAAGTCGAAGATCAGGATCGACCTATCGGACTTGTCCATGACGGGCGAGGAGCGGAGCATTCTGGCACCGTACTTCGCCTCGACCGTGGCCAATCCGGACGGGTGGATCAAGATGCACTGCCCGATTCACGGCGACGCGAATCCGTCGGCCGGCGTCAACGTCTACACGAGTTGGTGGCGGTGTCAGGCGTGCGGCGAAGGCGGTACGATCGGCCAACTCATCAAGCGTCAGGCAGAATGGAAGCCGCCCGACTACAACCGGATCATCGGTGAGGATCCAGAGTGGGAGCCGAGCACCGCGAGCCGGCCGCTGCCGGTAGAGAGCCTGCCGCGCGAACGTGATCTGGCGGCAGGATCGAAGAAGCTGCT
>Ga0307285_10000338_pt1 | contig 9936 bp, 8 predicted proteins | sample ER_DNA_139_FD_194476 | JGI IMG/M metagenome (GOLD analysis project Ga0307285, IMG submission 194476) | Bulk soil microbial communities from the East River watershed near Crested Butte, Colorado, United States - ER_DNA_139 | ecosystem: Environmental > Terrestrial > Soil > Floodplain | place: USA... | reverse complement strand
GTTATCGCCAACATTCCGCGCCTCAATCAATACATGGACGCGAACGGCCTGGAAGCGATTGCGGTCCGCTCCGGCATCAACTTCACCTATTTGGCCGGCATGGCCTTGCCCGGGACGCTTGCCCGGCATCTTGATCTTGCCAACACCGTGCGCGGGTTCATGCTCTTGTGGCCACGCAGGGGAGAGCCGGTCATCGTACTGGATTCCTTTGCTGAGAAGGTCGCCTTGCGCGACTCGTGGGTCCAGAGCGTCGCGATCTATCATGCGTACGTCGAGTCGCTGTACACGCGCGTTGCCAAGATCCTGGAGGATCTCGGTTTGGGCGCGACGCGCGTAGGCTTTGAGAAAGACGGCCTGAGTGCGACGCATTGGGAAGAAATCCAGTCGGCCTTGCCGCGCCTCGAGATGGTCGATTGCTCACGCATGATGGACGAGGTCCGGTGGATCAAGACGCAGGGGGAAATTGATCTTCAGAAAAAGGTCGCCGACCTGCTGGACGACACATTACTCGAGGTCTTTCCCTCGATACGTGCAGGCGATACGGAACGACAAGTACATGCCCGCATCATCGAGAGTTGCCTCCGGCATGGATTTGGCTGGGTTCACGGCATTCTCAATTCCAGCTCCAATCATGTGATGTATGGCGGCGAAAGCGACCTGCCATTTCGCCAGGGCGATTTCGTGCGCAACGACTACGTCGCCTACCTGAATGGGTATGCCGGGCATCAATCCCGCTTGGCAATTCTGGGCAAGCCAACGCAAGAACAACAGGCGGGTTACGACCTGACACTGGACGTTCATCGCAGGACGATCGAGCGCTGCCGTGCGGGCGTGACAGCCGGCGAAATTTACGCATTCGTCGTAGACGCTTTCAAAAAAGAAGGAATTGATTACACCGCCTCGCTGGTCGGACACGGCATGGGCCCCTGGTTCCACCAGCAAGAGCCTGTTCTCCGGAAAAACAGTGAAGTCGTTTTGGAGGACGGAATGGTCCTCGCCGTGGAGCCCCAGCGACAGCACTGGCACCTTCAGGATCTGATCGTGATTGCAAATGGAAAGCCGAAACTGCTTTCCGACAAGTTTCCCATCGACCAGGTCTTCGTCATCCAATGACTGTCTGGATCATTCTCGGGCGCGCGTCGCCCAAGGCCAGTCACACGTGGGCGTCCTCCAAGGCAGGACGCCCGGTCAGTTTCCGACGAAACCCGGCGCGAAAATGTCGGCAACGGTGACCGGATTTTTGAGCGTATAAGCGCCGGCAATGAAGTCGATCGTGCGCTGCACTCCTGCCGGATCCACCGAGCCGAGCGGGGTATTGGGCACCACCGCCAATGCAGCCACCATTTCTGTCTCGCCCGTCGCGACATCGACGTCGATCTGCCGATGGTGTTTGTTCATGATCTCGCCGGCCTCGCCCGGATTTGCAATTGCATCCTTCAAGCCTCGCAGGGTTGCGGTCACGAAGCGACGGATCATGTCGGGTTGCGATTTGATCGTGTTGTCCATCGCAATGATCCCTGCACCGTAGAAATCGAGACCAGCGTCCGAATAGGCGAGCCGGACGATTTCCTTCGGCGCCGCGCTCTTTTTGAGCAGAGGTTCGCCAACGGTGTACTGCCCAATACCTTCGACCCGGCCCAATGACAGCATTCCTGGAAGGGCGTCGCTCCCGGCCACCACCCATGACACCTTGGACGCATCGATGCCTGCTGCCTTGGCATAGGCTCCAAACAGTTTCGGAACGGCGCTGAAGGCCGTGTCCGCGACTTTTCGGCCTTCCAGATCCTTTGGCTTGGTGATGCCGGATTCTTTCAACACATAGATTGCATGCGGCGGCTTCGAATAGATCACCGAGACGATCTTGATGGGAATTCCATCGTTTGCCTGTGCGAAAATGGCGGCCGAGGTGTCGGCAAACCCGATCTGCGCAGCCCCGGCGGCCACCTGTTTGACAGCGTCGCTCGAACCCTGACCACGGACGATCTTCACGTTGAGGCCGGCATCCTTGTAGTAGCCCTTCTCGAGAGCGACATAGTAATAGGCGTGTCGGCCGTTGAATCCGAAATCGGTAACGAACGTGACGTCGTCCGCCGCGTTTACCGGCCCGCCTGGGATAACGAGACCGACGAACGCAACAATCGCGGCGCGAGTGATCGCCTTCACGTAGGCCATGGTTGCATCTCCCACCTTGGGTTGCGCAATCGAAGAAATCTTCGACCCAACGATCGATTACTCCTGTCGAGGATAGCCCCGTGCTGCTCTCGTGGCGGACACGATTAAGACGGCCCGTTGCACTTCCGATTTTTAGTATGCAAGATTCATGCTACTGACAAGCAGCGGAACGTGCTGCCAGCTTCCGGCCACACACAAGAGATGGTCATGTTGCAACAGGTGAACGACGGCTTCGCGCCGGACCGCGAACGCGTTGCTGACGCGAATGCGTCGGTTCCGACGATCGATATTGCGGCGTTCGCATCCGGCGATGCCGGCGCGCGCCGGAGTGTGGTCGACGCGGTGAAGCAGGCATGTGAGCGTGTCGGATTTTTCGTCATTACGGGACACCAGGTGCCGGACGCGATCCTGCGCTCGGCATTTGCCAGCAGCCGTGCGTTCTTCGCGCGTTCGCTGGAAGAGAAGATGCGCATCAAGCGGCCCGGACCCGGAATCAGCCGCGGCTATAACAGCGTGGCAGGGCAGAGCCTCGGCCTGACCATGGGCAAGAACGCGCCTCCGGATCTGATGGAGAGCCTGGGCTTCGGGCCGTTCGAAACCGACGATGATCCGTATTGGACCAAGGACTATGGGCCGGTTCATGCCCATCCCAATCTTTGGCCGGACGGCATGCCCGAATTCCGTGCGGCGATCGGCGCGTATTGGCGCGCAATGGATGCGCTGGCCATGCATCTGTCGCGCATCTTCGCGCTTGCCCTCGACCTCGACGAGGAATTCTTCATCCGGCGCAGCCGGCGCCACGTCAGCAATATGCGTATCAACTATTATCCGGTCCAGGAACGCCCACCGGAGCAAGAACAGCTGCGCGCCGGCGCGCACTCGGACTATGGCGCTTTCACCATCCTGAAAGGCGAGAACGCGCCCGGCGGCCTCCAGGTGCTGCGCCGCGGCGGCGACTGGGCCGATGTCCCAATCATCGACGACGGATTTGTCATCAATATCGGCGATCTCCTGATGCGGTGGACGAACGACAAGTGGGTCTCGACCATTCATCGGGTCGTCAATCCGCCGGAAGAGGTTCGCCGCAACGTCGACCGGATGTCGATCGCTTTCTTTTTCATTCCGGATCACGACGTCGAGGTCCGTTGCATCGAGAGCTGCATCGGCCCGCAAAGCCCGCCTCGGTATGCACCGACCACCGCCGGTGCGCATTGGCGCGGGAAGATCCTGGCCGCCCGTCAGATCGCCGCCAAGGCGAGTTGATCTTGCTGGAGAAGCCGCCGGCGTCGCTGGCTGGGCTCAACGACCGACTCGTTTCAAGCTGACCGAGGTCTGCAATGCAAAGCTTCAGCTCACATACGCGCAATATCGCCGTCGGGTCGCTTCTTGTTCTGGGCATTTTGCATGAGCACGGGCCGGCCGAGGCCTTGGAGAGCGTCTCGCTCATTACCGATTTCGGCTACAACGGCCGGCATGCCTATTTCTTTGTCGCGCTGGACAAGGGCTACTACAAGGCCGCCGGTCTTGATGTCAAAATACTCCGTGGGCAAGGATCGGTCGACGCCATCCGCCAGGTCGGCGCAGGCAACGCGAATTTCGGATTTGCCGACACGGGCTCGCTGGTTCTCGCCCGCGCCAATGATCAGATTCCGGTCAAGCTCGTGGCGAGCGTCTATGCAAGACCGCCGCAGGCGATCTTCTGCCGCGAAGACGCCGGCATCAAGTTGCCCAAGGATCTCGAGGAACGCTCGATCGCCAACCCGGCGGGTGGATCGATACCGGATCTTTTTCCCGCCTATGCGAAGGCTGCCGGCATCGATGCGAGCAAGGTCAAATGGGTGATAGCGAGCAGCGAATCGCTTCCGACCCTGCTGGCGGCCAACCGGACACCCTGCGTCGGCCAATTCATCGTCGGCGAAGCTTTGCTGCGAGCGCAGGCCGCTCCTGCCAGGCTGGTGCGCTTCGCTTACGCCGATTCCGGCCTGAACTATTACGGAAACGGCCTTGTCGCCAAGGAATCCACGATTGTGGCCAATCCGGATCTGGTCCGGCAGTTTGTCGATGCCACAGTCAAAGGCATGAAAGATGCTTTTGCACGCCCGGACGAAGCCGGCGCTATCATGCACAAATACCATCCGCAGGTGGATGCCGGCATCGCTCGAGGAGAAACCGAAGCGGTGGCCGAATTGGCCCAGGTCGAGGGCCAGCCGTTTGGCGTGATTGATCCGGCGCGCATTCAAGCAACCCTCGATGTCATGAATGGGGCTTTCAAACTGAAGACGCCGGTTGCGGCCAAGGACGTCTACGTATCCGGATTGATCTCGAAGTGATCCCAACGCCCCTCGTCGTTATCGAGGAGGAGAACTCCATTTGAAAACTGCACGAATTGCGGTGCCGGACCTGGTATCGAACTCCTATTTTCCGGCGATCGCCGCGATCACGCTCGACTGCTTCAAGCAGGAAGGGCTCCACGCGGTGCACGAGCTCATATTCCCCAACTACAAGGCCTACGAGGCGTTGCGCGACGGAAAGATCGACTTCGTGGCCGCTCCGGCGCATGCAGCTCTGCTGGCATTCCCGGAATGGAGCGGCGCAAAAATGCTCGTCGCTTTGTCGCAGGGCATGTTCTGGCTGCTGGTGATGCGATCGGACCTCGAAGCGACGCCTGGGGATGTCGGCGCTGTCAAGGGTCGGACCATCGGAGCGGCGCCTCTGGTCTCGCTGGGACTTCAGCAGATGCTGATCGAGTCCGGAATCGATCTGGAACGCGATGCCGTGCGGATCGTCGGGGTTCCAGGCGCGAACGAGCCCGGCGTATCTTTCGGCGTGGTGGCCGCCGAGGCCCTTGAACGGGGAAAGCTCGATGGCTTTTGGGCTAATGCGATGGGAGCCGAGAACGCCGTGCGGAGCGGTGTCGGCAAGGTCGTGCTAGACGTTCGGCGCGGCGTCGGACCGGCCTTTGCCTTCCACTATACGATGCCGGTGCTCGTCACGAGCGACCGCAGCATCGAGCGCGACCCCGGCATGATTGCGGCTGGGGTACGAGCCATTGTAGGCGCCCAACGCGCGCTCAAAGCGGATGTCTCGTTGGCGACCAAAGTCGGGCGTGCACTGTTTCCCCCTCAGGAGGCCGCGCTGATTGCGGACGTGGTCGAGCGCGATCTGCCATACTACGACCCTGTGATTTCCGAAGAGGCGGTCGTGGGGATGAGCCGGTTCGCTCGCGCGGCGGGCCTCATGCAAGGATCGGTCAGCTATGAGCAGGTCGTCGCGACACAGTTTCGCGACTTGTGGATCAATTGATTCCTTCCGCGTTCGTAACAACGCGGCCTGTTCCGCAGGTGCCGGCTCATTGCCGCAACAGAGGCGCCACGACGTGTTGCCGCACGCGGCTGCGGCAATCCCGATCTATGGGGCCGCCGCTTTGATGGTCACCGGCGTCCGCCTCAGGGCCGCCGGTGTATTGCTGCACGTGACCTGGAACGTCGGCCCGCAAGGTGCGCCCAAGCTGCGGGCGCACCTCGGACGCGCTGACCTTACTTGACCACGCCGCAGGCGATGCGGTCTCCGGCATTGCCGGTTGGGTCGGTCGTGTAGTCGTCCTTGGCGGCGTGGACCACCACGGCGGTGCCACCCTCCTGGAACACCGAGTTCGGTTTGCCCTTTTCCAGGGTGATGTCCTTGTTCACGATCCTGAGCGTCAGGTTTCCGTTCGCCGGAACAGTAATATTGTCCATGTCGCCGGCGTGATGGCCTTCCGGGTTGAGCTTGCCGTGCTTCTTTTGCGCGGGATTGAAATGGGGGCCGGCGGAGGTGAAGGGCGGCTCGCATTTGCCGACCGAGTGTACATGCAACGCGCGCTCACCCGGCGGCAAGCCTTTGAGCGTACCGCTGAGGCGTACGCCGTCACGGGTTTGGGTCAAGGTGATGATGCCCACGTCCTTGCCGTCGGCGGTTTTGACGTCCGCGGTTGCCGGAGGGGGCGCCGCTGCCGATTTCTTGGAGGCGCCATCCTTGGCGCGCTGCGCGATCCGGACGGGTGCGAGATCCGAGCCTGGACGAGTGCCGCTCTCGATCGCGGAATTCTCCGGAAATTGCCGTGATGGCAATTCATTCGCCATAGCCGATGTGGTCGCCAGCAGTAAGACCGGCGCGGCGATGGCCATGAAATGGGACATGATTGCGACCTCCTGTTGCAACGAAGCATGCAAGATAGCAGCCTGACAGCAGCGTAGAAAGCGACTTCGATCGCGCACCGCGTGGCACGGATCAACACGCTGAGGGCAAGCCGGGTTCCAGAGGGCGGCCGACCGAGTTCGCGACGTGCGGCCCTGCGAGGTCGGAAAACCGGTCTCGGGATCATTTCGGGCGGCGAGTGGCTTTGCGCGACCTGAATGCTTACCTAGAGACGGTTGCGGCCGGGAAGACCGCCGGAGGCGGCGGGCAGGAAGCACGACTTGTACTCGAGACTCGAGCGGCCAGCGAATTTACTCTTGTACTGGTAGAGGAGCGATACATGAGCAAGATCACCTATGAGATCGTCGAACATGACGGCGGTTGGGCTTACCGCGCCGATGGCGTGTTCTCCGAGACCTTCGCGTCCCACGACCTCGCTCGCAAGGCGGCGGAGCGCGCGGCGAAGGAACAAGCGGTCCCGGGAGAGACGACGGGCATCTCATACGAGGACAAGGATGGCCGTTGGCACGATGAAGTAGCGCGGGGGAATGATCGCCCCGAGACCGACGTCGAGGGCTGAGCGCGGCCGAAGGTTGGCGTTCGCCTTCGTTCCCATGGTTGTTTCGCCGGTCGCGCCGGTCTGTTCGACTTTCTCTCAGGAATTGCGCCGCGAGAGTGACACTGCAGATGCGCCGGGGCGCGCTTGAGCCGCTCCGGCAATCGTTCATCAGGAAGTCCGGCGGTCGTTTCGTCGCTCGGCTGCACCCCTCGGCGCCGGCGAAGGTGCTTCGATGCTAGCCGACAGGAGCCAGTTGCGGCGGCGTGAACGCGCGAACTGGCGGCGCCGGCGCGTCCCAGCGCTCGATCTCGACGAGCGCGGTGAGTGCGCTCGTTCCTTGCGCGAGCGGCGACGTCCCGATGTCGAGCGTGAGCACGTTGGGATTACCGTGTCGTTCGGGCGCTCCCGCCGTGTCCGCCGGATCGAACCACGCACCTGTTGCCATGACGACGACTCCAGGCATCACGCCGGAGTCGATGACCGCTCCGGCGAGGCAGGCGCCGCGGGCGTTGAACGCGCGCACGATGTCACCGTCGTGGATGCCGCGCCGCGCGGCGTCCGGCGGGCTGATACGGATGGGCTCGCGGCCGTTGACCTTTTGGCCGCGTGACACCGGACCCGGGTCCATCTGACTGTGCAGGCGGCTCGCCGGCTGGTGCGTGACCAGGTGAAGCGGCCAGCGTTCTGCGCCGGCGCCTCCGAGCCATTCCGCCGGCGGCAGCCAGGCCGGGTGGGATGGACAGTCCGCATAAGCAAAGCCGGCGACGTCGTCGGAGACGATCTCGATCCGTCCGGACGGGGTCTTGAGCGGATGACGCTCGGGATCGCGGCGAAAATCTTCGAACAACACGTAGTCGCGCTCGGGCGGCGGCAGTTCGATGAAACCCTCGGCCCAGAACTGCTGGAAGCCGGGAAGTGCGACGCCCTTGGCCGTCGCGCTCGCGCGGACCTGGTCGTAGACCCATTGACACCAGCCCATCTCGTCGCGGTCCCCGGTGAACGCCGTTTCGTAGCCGAGGCGCCGCGCCAGCGCGCGGAAGATGTCGAAGTCGTTCCTGGCCTCGCCGATCGGATCGATGGCGCGATGCATGGCAAGGACGAAGGAATCACGCGACGAGCCGCCGACGTCGTTGCGCTCGAGCATGGTGGTCGCCGGCAGCACGATGTCGGCGTGGCGCGTGGTCGGTGTCCACCAGCTGTCATGGACGATCACCGTCTCCGGCTTCTGCCAGGCGCGCTGCAGCCGGTTGAGATCCTGGTGGTGGTGAAATGGATTGCCGCCCGCCCAATAGACCAGTCGGATATCGGGATAGCTGTAGCGGCGACCGTTGAATTCGTAGCTGTCGCCGGGATGCAGAAGCATGTCGGCCATGCGGGCCACAGGGATCATGGCGCGCGCCGGGTTGAGCGGCAGCGGGACCTCCGGCCCCGCGACGTCGATGCGCGGCACACCGACGCCATTGGTCGAACCGTGGCCGAACGCGAAGCCTCCGCCAGGCAGGCCGATGCCGCCCAGCATCGCCGCCAGCACGATGGCCGCCCAGTAGGGTTGCTCGCCGTGATGCGCACGCTGCAGCGACCACGCGCAGGTGATCATGCTGCGGGTTGCGGCCGCGCGCCGCGCGAGCTCGCGGATGGTGTCGGCGGGAACGCCGGTGATGGCCTCGGCCCACTGCGCATCCTTCGGGACATTGTCGTCGAGTCCCAGAAGATAGCGGCGGAATGTCTCGAAGCCGGTGCAATAGCGCGCGACGAAGGACGCATCGTGGCGCTCCTCGCTGAGAAGCGTGTGCGCCATCGCCAGCATCAACGCGGTGTCGGTGTTCGGCCGGATCGGGACCCATCGGGCGTCGAGAAAGTCGGGCGCATCGGACTTGAGCGGACTGATGGAGACGAATTCGATGCCGGCGTCCTTCGCACGTCGCAGCCACATTTCCATGCTGTGGGCGCCGGCGCCGCCGGAGGTCACCTGACCGTTCTTGGTGGCGAGGCCGCCGAACGCGAACATCACGCGCGTGTGCTTGACGATCGATGCCCAGTCCGTGATCTGGCCGACGGCCGGCTGGAATGTGCCGATCACGCGCGGCAGGAGATACTGAGCAGCGCCGAAGCTGTAGTTGCCAACCTGGTCGACGCAGCCGCCGCCGAGGAACAGGAACCGCCGCACCAGGCTGCGGGCATGATGGACGCGGCCGGCTGACGACCATCCATAGGAGCCGCCGAGGATCGAGTTGTGGCCGAACGTCTCGCGCACGCGTGCAAGCTCCGCGGCGACCGCATCCAGCGCCTCGTCCCAGGACACTTCGTGGAAGCGTTCGGTGCCGGTGCGCGGCTTGCCCTCACGCCAGCCTTCGCGGATCGCCGGCCGTGCGATGCGCAGCGGCGAGTGCACCATCGCCGGAATGGCCTCGAGCATGTTCGAGGGCGCGGGATCGCGCGCAAACGGCTCGCACCCGACGATGCGTCCGTGCTCGACCAGGGCGGTGAAGGCGCCCCAATGGGCCAGGGAAGGGAAGCGCGCGACGGTCATGGTGTTCCGGCTTGGTGACGAGTCGGAAGATGGGCCTTTTGCGGCCCGGACTCAACTAGGGTGCCTGTTGCGCCGCCGCGGCGTCCGCACCGCATTTGGAGGATGGATCAGTGGCGAACCCCATAGTCGGGGGCGAGCAGCCGGTTGCGAATCAGCCAGTCGAGGGTGCGGAACCAGGACTCGTCCGTGTTGCCCCGCATATCGGCGCTCATGGCAGCAAGGGTGGCCCCCGAGGATGCCTCGCGAACGTAGATGTTCATGTTGAGAATCAGATTTGAAACCTTCTGGACGGTGCCCGTGATCGAAAGTTCCGCGCCGACGCGCCCGGCCAGGCGCGTGTCACAGCCGCCGCAGCCCTGCAGGTTGCTCGCCCGCGCCTCCGCTGCGACCGGTGCGATGTCGACGAGCGAGAACCGGCCGGAGTCTTTCAGCCGTTCCCGCAGCTGCAAGCTCACCTGACCAAGGCGCGCCTGTTCGTCGGATCGCGCGCCGCGGATCT
>Ga0307285_10000336_pt1 | contig 9962 bp, 10 predicted proteins | sample ER_DNA_139_FD_194476 | JGI IMG/M metagenome (GOLD analysis project Ga0307285, IMG submission 194476) | Bulk soil microbial communities from the East River watershed near Crested Butte, Colorado, United States - ER_DNA_139 | ecosystem: Environmental > Terrestrial > Soil > Floodplain | place: USA... | reverse complement strand
TGTTCGACCAGGATCCCCTCACGGTCACAAACCGCCTCATCGTCTAGCGCACTAGCTTTCGCTGGTGGCCCTGATGGTGTTCGTTGGGCAGAAGGCGCTCACTCTGGCTGGTTGTCCGCGGGTCCAGCAATCCGATACGGGGTATCGAGCCCTTCGTACATGAGGTGGGCGATCATGCCTTGGGCGGCGTGTTTGAGGTTGTGGCAGTGGTCCATCCAGATGCCCGGATTATTGGCCATGAACGCGATGTCGTAGCTCTCCCCAGGCGGCACGTTGAGCGAGTCAACCCACCAGGGGCTTCCGCTGGCCGCCACACCGTTTCGGGCTAGCACGACCTCGTGGTGGCCGTGCAGATGCATCGGATGCACCTCGCCGGTGTGATTTTCGATGTGCATCACCACCACGTCGCCCTCGCGCACCACATACATGGGTACGTGTGGAAACAGCCGGCCGTTGATCGACCACCACAGGCCGGGCCGGCCTTTCACGAACCCGGGCCGGCGGCCGATCCGATACTCGAACCGGCGCGTGGGGTGGGCGGGGTCGAAGCCGAGCGGGGCCGGGGTGCCGTACGCCAGCAGGTCCAACTCGGAGGCAGGCTGTGGCGGCACGGGCACGTCGACACCCGGCGGTCCAATGATCACTGCAGTCGCTTTCGATAGTTGCACCCTGACCGCCGTGCCATCACTGGGCGCCGTCACCTCCAGATCGGCCCGGCCGCCGGCGGTGAGGGTCAGCGAACGATCCGACACGTCGGTGGGCTGGTGTACGTCGGTGCCGTCGACGGCGAGCAAACGGTACGAGCCGCCGGTCCAGATCTTCATGGGTCCGTTATCGGTGTTGGTGACCCGGATCCTGACCCGCTGCCCGGCCCGGGCCGGCACGCGGAAATCCTCGGCCTTGCCGTTGATGGTCCGCATTCCGCCATAGGTGTGCGCGACCGCTGTGACATCGACCTGCTGGACGATCCCAGACTTCGGCGTCACCACCAGTGACCCGAGCAGCCCGCCTGCGACCTGAGGGTTGGAGACCTGGTGCGAGTGATACCAATACGTGCCGGCCTGCTTCGCGACGAAACGGTAGGTGAACTCACCTCCGACCGGCACTGCGTCCTGGGTCACCCCCGCGACACCGTCCATGGCATTCGGCACGTCGACGCCGTGCCAGTGCAGCGTGACACCATCGGCGACCGACTCGTTGCGCAGATGCACCTCGACGAGCTGACCTTGCCGAGCAAGGATCTGCGGGCCAGGCGAGGTGCCGTTAACGGTGAATCCGGCGATGGACCGGCCGGCCACGGTCAGCATCTGTTGCCGGATCACCAGGTCAACCCGTATGTCGGCTGGTCGCGCCGGGTCGGCGATCATATCGGTGACCAGCCGCGGCGTCGGCATGTCGTGGTCGGGCATCTGGCCCTGCATGTGGCCGCCGTGCCCGCCGCCGCCACTGGTATCAGGCACAGTTCCCATGCCGTAATCGGGGTAGCCCACGTCCATCACCGAATACGCGGCCGGCACCCGGCTGTCCTGCCACAGCCACGCCAAAGGGCCAACGATCGACAGGGTTGCCACGACCGGAAGGGCGACCCGCAGCACCCAGCCGCTGTGGGCATTTGCGCCAACACGGGGTGGCTGGCGACGGGAATGGCCGGCCATCACACGGGGGTGGCGGCACGCGCCTCGGGCTGCTCAACGCCGACCGCCACGGCGCGCAGCCGACGACCGGCGTAGATGGCCATGCCGAACAGCGCCAAGGCATTCAGCCCGTGCAGCGCACCCGCCAGCGGGAGGTCATGGCCCAGCTCGCCGAGCTGGCCCTGCACGACCACAAGCAGGAGCACGACGACCGCCCACTTGATCGCTCCCCGCACCTTGGTGAAGAACGACACGATCAGCAGCAATAGAGCGAGTCCCGGGATCACGAAGAGTCCGTTGATGCCGTGCACGAGGATGCCGACAACCTCGGGGAATGGCGGCGCCCCCTCGCTTTCAATGACGGCCTTGTCGAACACCCCGCCACCGTCAACCCACTTGCCGAGGCCGGCGATACCCCAGACCATGACCATCGCCTGGATGGCCACCTCAGCGGCAACCAGATAGGCGAGCACCTTGTACGCGGTTCTCATGATCTTGCCCTCCTCCACGCGCGCCGAGCGACGCTCGTCTCAACGGTCTCCTCCTACGCCGTCCCGGCGGAATGAGGCAGTCCGCAAAACGCGTGGAGGCTGGCCTCGGGGTGAGCGCGGTAGGCCAGCCCCGTATCAGCGGAGCAACAATCGGCGGATCATAGGCATGTGACCATGGCGCGGCTTCGTCTGTACGCGCTGACGACCGTGGGCGGGCTCGCCTTGGTGTGCGAGTTCGTTATCGAGGCAATGTCCCCTCGAGGCATGTCTTTTTCCGACCTCGTGTGGATCCTCATCGCCATCCCGATGTACGCCGTGGGGGCATGGCTAACGTGGCGGCTGCCCACGCATCCACAGCCGGTTCGGTTGCTCGTCAGCGGGACCGCATTCATCGCGACGGGGGCGTTCGGGTCACTTATTGCCGCCCAGCCTCAGATGATCAACTCGCCGTGGTCCCCTGTGCTCAGCACGCTTAGCCTCGAGGCGCAAGCTGTGGGGTCGCTGGCCGTGGCGCTGCTCATTGGCGGATACCCAGACGGCTTCGTCGAACGCAGCTGGCAGGGGCTGGCTCTGCGCGGCTCATGGGTCGTTCTCATCGGTCCGCCGCTGGCTCTGCTTGCTTCACCTGTCGTGCCGGTGTCGCCCTTTGTCGCCGAGGACCTCGCGACCCCCAACCCGTACGCGGTGAGCTGGCTCGACTGGCTGGCGCAGCCGGCCCTCTGGCTGGCAGTGAACAGCTGGTTGGTCTCTGTCGTCGGCGTGCTGGTTTTGTGTGCACGTTTTGTCGCGGCCGACGCCGCAGGTCGGGCTCGAATGCGAGTCCTCTTCGTTGTTGTCGTCGTCGGGATCACGCTCTATACCGTCGGCACCGTGGTGCTCGCACTCGGCGCACCCGACAACTCGGCCTTGGTCATCACCCTGATCACCCTCGGGTCGCTGACGGCGATTCTCCTTCCGGGGGCGATCATCTACGGCATCCTGCGCCACCGGCTCTTCGACTTGGATCTCGTGGTCCGAAAGTCCGTCGCGTACGGCGCTGCATCGTTGCTCATCGGTGCGGCCTATGCGGTTATCGCCGCCGCGCCAGGCATGATGCTGGGCAATCGGGTACCGGTAACTCTGGCTGTTGTCGTCACCATCGCTGCGGCCCTTGCCTTCCAGCCCCTCCGACGGCGACTCGAATCTGCCGTCAGCAGAAGACTGTTCGGCGACCGCGTGGAGCAGTACCAGCTACTCAAGATCCTCGGCACGACGATGGAGCAGACGGCCGAGCTCGACGAACTGCTGCCTCGACTCGCGCACGCGATCCGCGACGGAATCGGCGCGAGCTGGGTACAGGTCCGGCTGTGTGAAGGGGATGGTAGCTGGCTCGATGAGCCGCAGGGCGTCGCCGGTGAGGTGAGCGGGGAGAGCGCCGCCGGCTTCGACCTGGTCCGTGCGGGCGAGCTGGTCGGACGAGTTGATCTTGGTCCAAAGCCGGGTGGCTATGCCGCCGCTGATCTCGAACTGCTGGGCACCGTGGCCGCCCAGGCCACCACAGCGGTTGCCAACGTACGGCTCGCGTCTCAGCTCAAGGAGGGACTCGACGAACTGTCCACATCTCGCGTCCGGCTCATTGCAGCTCAGGACGCGGAGCGGCGGCGGATCGAGCGCGACCTGCACGACGGGATCCAGCAGGAGGTCGTGGCGCTCATCGCCGGTCTTCGGCTCGCCCGTAACCGGCTCAGCCGCGAGCAGCTCACCGCTGACGAGCTCACCGATCTGCAAGATCAGGCCCGCGAGATGCTTCGGGACCTCAGGGAGCTCGCCCACGGCATCCACCCGCCTGTCCTCAGCGACAACGGGCTCGTCGCCGCGCTGGAGTCCCGGGTCACCAGGTTTCCCATCTCGGTCCAAATCCTTGCCGACCGTGGGCTACGCGCCGAGCGGTTCTCCGAGGATGTTGAGGGCGCTGCGTACTTCGTGGCCTGCGAGTCTCTGACCAACGTGGCCAAGCACGCCGGTACTGACGGCGCTCGCGTCCGGCTGTCGCATACGGCCGGCCGACTCCGCATGATTGTTGAGGACGACGGTCGCGGGTTCGAGCCGAACGGTGCCCGTTCCGGCGGGTTGGCCAACATCCGCGACCGCGTCGAGGCTCTGCACGGCCGGCTCACGATCGAAAGCCGGTTGGGTGCCGGAACCAGCGTCTGTGCCGAACTCCCGCTGACGACCAGCGCTGCAGGTCAGTGATGTCTGGGACGCTCAGAGTGGTGATCGCCGAGGACAATTACCTGGTACGGGAAGGTGTACGCCGGCTGCTGGAAGACTCCTGGCAGGTCGAGGTGGTGGCCTGCGTCGGTGACGCGAGCGAGCTGCTCGATGCGGTCCGGCGATTCAGCCCGAGCGCTGTTCTTACCGATATCCGTATGCCGCCTGGTCACCATATGGAGGGCATCGAGGCCGCCCGCGCGATCCGTACCTCGCATCCCGAGATCGGCGTCGTGGTGTTGTCGCAGCACACAGATGAGAGCTACGCCCGAGCCCTCTTTAACGACGGCTCCGCCGGTTTGGCGTACCTGCTCAAGGATCGGGTCGGTGATCTTGAAGATCTGGTACGCGCCCTCCACGAGGTGGCGTCTGGGGGATCGGTGGTCGATCCGCTGATCATTGACACCTTGGTCGCTCGGCAGCAGACCCGCGCCTCGAGTCCTCTTGCCTCCCTGACTCCCCGTGAGCTGGACGTGCTCCGTGAGATGGCCCAGGGCAAGACCAATGCAGGCATCGAACAAGCCCTGTTTCTTTCCGAGTCGACAGTGGAGAAGCACGTCAACGCGATCTTCGCCAAGCTCGGCATCTCGGCCGCGCCGGTCCACCGCAGGGTCGTCGCCGTACTCGCATTCCTCGAGAACGCGGCGCACGATTCGATTGACGGAGCACGGACGCGTCCGTAAGTACAGCACTGACAAGGGGCGCTCCGTCCAAACGGCGACTGAGTCTCGCACGAGGACCGGCTAGCGGTACACGACGCGTGCGTAAGTGGAACGGGATCGTGGCGGGGATTGTAAACAAGAGGCCAACGGGTGAGCGGCGGCAGCCCGCCGGCCGCTGACCCACCTGGAGGTGACGGCATGCAGGTATGACTACTCCGGTTCGGATCCATCGAAGTCGAGGGGCGGCAGTGCGACAAGGACATCGCCATCGAGGGTGGCCGGGTGCGGAAACGTAAGAAGAAGCCGTCGAAGCCATACCGCGATGAGTTCGGACATACTCCTCTGTCCGCTGACGAGGAGCTCCCCTGGGGCGGAGGCCGCCTGATCATCGGCACCGGCGCCTAGGGTTCGCTACCGATCAAGCCCGAGGTCGTCGAGGAGGTTCGTCGTCGGGGCGTGGACCTCTCCGCCCTCCCCACAGAGGACGCGTGCCGGCTGATTGCCAGCCTCGACCAGGAGTGAGGTCCACGCCGTACTTCATGTCACCTGCTGACGGGCACCGGACCCGCTCGTCGGGCCGCCTGCTCGTCTCAGGCCTTCTGGTCGTGCTCGGCTTCTGACTCGGGCGCTGCCCTACCCGCCGCCTGCCACAGGCAGACGGCCACGAGCAGGAGCCACACGATGAACAGGCCCACGCCGAATAGCGACGAGTTGCCCTCTACCGTCCGGCCGAGGACGCTGGACATCGAGCCGAGCACGAACACGCCGGCGGCGACGAGTCCCGCGACACCCAACCATGTGGGCAGTAGCCGGGTCCGTAGTCCGGCGAAAGAGACCGCCACGGTGAGCGCGGTAATGGTCCACACGATCGGGATCCGACCCTGCAGCTGGTTCAGCGCCAGTACTGCCGACTGATCACCTGCATCGGCCACGCCGAGGAGCGCGGTCTCGGCCGCCTGGGAGATGAAACCCAGCGCGACAAACGCCGCCCCGCTCACCGTAACGGCGGTGGCGAGAGTGTCCCGGCCCGCCTGCCGGATCAGGGATGTGAATGCGGCGATGAACACGATCACGGCCAGCAGCGCCAAGCCGACCGCAACCTCGCTGGCCAGCAACGCCGACCGGTGCGCGACGCTGAACGCTGAGATCCCCGCCGGTGTGGCGTCATCGGGTCCGAGTCCCTGCAGCAGCCGATGTATGACGTAGAGAACGTCGAAGACCAGCGCCCCCAGCGCCGCCGTACGCAGCGCCGAATTCTTGGCGACATCGATTGTCATGCCGATCATCATCAGGCAGACGCGCAGATACGCTCAGTCACCCCACGCTCTGTACCCGGGTCGTCCTCTGCGTCATGTTGAATAGAACCCGGCTCCAAGACCAAACTCATCGACAAACTCACACCGACCGCGACACTCGATGCCAACCTGTGCCGCAGGAGGAACCGTCACCGGAACACTGCGAGTCGTTGGTAGAGCTCCTGGCTGAACCCGAAGATGCGGCTTCCCAGCGCGTGCAGCGCATGGTGGGTGCCGATGGAGGCGCTCAAGACCATCCAGCACGATGTCGAGTGCGAACTCGAACTCGAACTCGAACTGGTCGCCGCAGCCAGAGCCGATCACGGACGGCTGCTCGTGGCGCCGGATGGCTGCGACGGCGGCGCTGTGGGGGTACATCTGCGCCAGCATTTGAATGGCTTCTGGAGAAATGGTTCTCGCCGTATGGCTGCTCGTCAAAGGCTTCAGCCCCTCGGCACTCCAGTGGAGGGCATCCTCCGCAGATTCGACAGCAGTCACGCGCGATGTCACGACCGCCAAGAAGTCGCAGCTGGGCCGCGTCGAAACCTGACATCCGACATCGGCGTCTCGGAGTCACCGTCACCAGAGCCTGTGAGGCGACGCACTGCCCGGCACGCCACGGTCGCGGAATGCTCAAAAGAGCCCAGACCGAACGCGGTCACCGGCAGTAGCCGCGACAACTGTCCACCCATTTCACCCCGCCAAGACCGGAGACTTCGATGTCTGAACACATCAGCATGCCCACCGACAATGACCCGTACCCGACAGACCCGCACAACGCCAAGAACGAGACGCAGCTGCCGGAATACACCCAGCTGGCGCGGCTAGGCCGCACATCGTGGCAGCGCCAGGTAGCCGCCATCGCGACCATCCTGTTCTTCTGGCTCGTACTGGGCGCGGCGGCGGCGCTGGCCGTCATGGGCTCGCGCCGGGAGGCTACGACCTCGCCGCACCCTCGCCGACCGCATACATCGCGATCAACGTCAGCCCGCTGGCGATGTTAGCTGAGGTCGCCGTCGCGGTGAGGTTCATCCATCAGCGGCCGCTGCGCACACTAATCACCCCGTCCCGCCGCATCGACTGGCGCCGGATCGCCTGCGCGTTCGCGCTCATGGTCACCCTGGCTGCCGCTTCCTCAGCACTCGAGGCTGCGCTCTACCCCGGCACCTACCACCTAACATCCCAACCGCGGCAGTGGCTGACGATGCTGCCGGTCATCCTGATACTGACCACCCTGCAACCAGCGCCGAGGAACTGCTCTTCCGCGGCTACCTCCTGCAAGCCCTCGGACTTCGCACCCGCCGCACCTGGCTGCTTGTCGGTATCAGCGCGCTGGTGTTCGGGGCGATGCACATGGCCAACACGGAGGTCGGCGCCGGCCCGGCGCTGATATTCACCTACTATGTCGGCTTCGGCGCGTTCCTGGCGCTCATCACCCTCCGGGACAACCGCCTCGAACTCGCCATCGGAGCGCACGCAGCGAACAACCTCTTCGTCGCTCTGGTCGTGAACGCAACCACTCCTCGCTGCCTACCCGCGCCATCTGGCAAACCGCCGACATCCACCCACTGTTCGGCATAGTCAGTTTCCTGGTCGCCGCAGCAGTCTTCTACTGGCTCCTGGTACGCCACCAGGCCCGGTCAACGCCGAAAACGGGTGGGCGGCACCGGGAACCTCGCAGCTACTCCTGACAGTCCCATCATCGGGGCCTGCGACGCTCATCGACCACCTAGGATCAGAAGGTCCATAGACAGTCGGAGGCCCATAGCGGACTCACCACTGGATTGAGTCCCGCTGACTGGGTGGCGCACAATTTATGCTCAAGCGGCTGTCTGTTCATCACCATGTTCCATAGACCGTTCGACGTGCATGCCGCTCCCTGAGGTTCGGCTTCCTGACACCTCCCTCGACGGGGATTCGATAGCCCGATCATTCGTGGGCGTCGATCACGGCGTTGACATCGGCGGCGGGTGGCTGGTTACCCGTCATCACGGCTGCTCCGCCGATGTAAGGCGCTGCACGAGCGCGGGCTGGTCCGCGCTGGTGGAGTCCGGGGTTGTTATCCGGCGATGAGCGCCGCGAGGTTGTCGAAGGCGGCGGTCCACCCGGCTTCAGCGTGGTCGCGGCCGGCGGGGTAGGGCCCGTCGCTGAGCGTCATCCGCGTCTTGGCGCCGTGGTCGTGGAACTCCACACGCGTGATCGTGGGCTCGTGCATGCCCGCCTCGGGCATTGGGTCCGAGCGTAGGACGATCAGCTCCGGCTCCACGAGCTCGACGATCTCATAGCCGATCGCGAACTCGGCGCCGCCATCGCGCTGAACCATGGTGAGCTCATAGCGGCCGCCGACGCGCAGGTCGATGTGGATCCGCTCGCGCGGCCTGTCGAAGTGCTCGGGGCCGTACCACGCCGCCACCGGGTCGGGGGCGGTCCATGCCTGAAACACCTGCTCGCGCCGCGCTTCGAAGATGCGCGTGATCACGACCTGCTGATCGGTGGCCGCCACGGGCGTCGGGTCATTCATGCTGGTCTCCTGTTCTGTGCAGGTGCGCTTCGAGTCGGTCCATCCGGGCCTGCCACGTCGCCTTTCGCGACTGCATCCACTCCACTGCCTCGTCGAGCGGGTCGGCTTGCAGCCGGCTCGGCCGCCATTGAGCCTGCCGGCTGCGCACGATCAGTCCCGCGTTCTCGAGCACCTTGAGGTGGCGCGAGATCGCCGGCAGGCTCACCGAGAATGGCTCCGCCAGCTCGTTCACGGTCGCCTCACCCTCGGCGAGGCGGGTCAGGATCGAGCGGCGTATCGGATCGGCGAGAGCGGCGAAGGTGAAGCTGAGCTGGTCGGTTGGCACTTAACCCTCCCATTAATTAACACTTTCATTAAATACTGCCGGCCTGTGAAACGCAACCCAGGCTGGGTCAGGGCGGCTCGGGTGGCGAAGCCCGCGTCCCGGGAAGGTTCGAGACGTCGCTGGGTAACGATCTGGTGGGTATCGCAGCGAGGCGGACAGCAAAGTCGCGCGGCGCCGTCGCTGAGCGTGCTAGGGGCGGATTGCATCAGAAGCGGAGGCGTGACTATCCCTGTGCGCGGCGTTCGCTCTCGGTCTTGATCGCGGCCATAGAGTCGCGGACCACGTCCACCCAGCCGCGGGCGACCAGATCACCCCAGGCCTGGCCGAGCCGCAAAAGGTCGGTGCCGAGCTCCCCGCTGTAGCTGAGCCGGGTCCCGTCGGCAGTCTCATCGAAGGCGAAGGTCTCGATCACGTGGGGCACGGGGCCACGGAGCAGCCGGAAGCCCATCCGGTTCGGCGGGTCCAGGGTGACGGTCTCGACGGGTGACAGCCGTCAAACCGGACCCGACGGGGGTGCGGTGCGCGGCCAGCACCATCTGTCCAGCGCGTTCGAGGATCTCGACTTTCTCCCGCATGGCCCGCGGCTGCCGATCGGCGTACGGCGCGGCAGCGGCGGCGGCGAAGACGGTCTCGCGGGGTGCGGCGATGTCGAGGTGGAGGGGCCAAGAGGCCGGGTCCGGCGGCCAATGCCCAAGTCGAGGGTGAGTCTGCCGGTGACCACGCCGATGTACGCACCGCTGGCCACTGCGCCGGCGAGGGCAGCACAGCTCGTGGCAACCAGCAG
>Ga0307285_10000331_pt1 | contig 10049 bp, 8 predicted proteins | sample ER_DNA_139_FD_194476 | JGI IMG/M metagenome (GOLD analysis project Ga0307285, IMG submission 194476) | Bulk soil microbial communities from the East River watershed near Crested Butte, Colorado, United States - ER_DNA_139 | ecosystem: Environmental > Terrestrial > Soil > Floodplain | place: USA... | reverse complement strand
GGCACTCGCGATCATGCTCGGCGCCAATGTCGGCACCACGCTGATCGTGCAGATCCTGTCGTTCAACATCAGCGCGGTGGCGCCGGTTCTCTTCATCATCGGCCTCCTCGCCTTCCGCAGCGGCGCACGCTCGCGCGTCAAGGATGTCGGCCGTGTCTTCATCGGCCTCGGCCTGATGCTGCTGTCGCTGCATATCCTGCTCGACTCGCTGGCGCCCGCGGAGAACGCCCCGGGCATGCGGGTGTTCATGAACGCCATCACGGGCGATCCCGTGCTGTGCATCCTGATCGGCGCTGTCGTCACCTGGGCGGTTCATTCCAGCGTCGCCACCGTTCTCCTGGTCATGTCGCTGGCCTACGCGCAGTTCATCACCCCCCATGCCGCGCTGGCGCTGGTGCTCGGCGCCAATCTCGGCAGCGCGATCAACCCGGTGTTCGAAGGCGTCCACCGCGACAATCCTGCCAGCTACCGGCTGCCGGTCGGCAATCTCCTCAACCGGCTGGCCGGCGTGCTGCTGGTGGCGCCGTTCCTGCGGCCGATCACCGAAATCCTGCAGGGCTGGCAGCCCGATCTCGCCAAGATGACCGCCGCCTTTCACATCGCGTTCAACGTGGCGACCGCGATCATCTTCATCGGCCTGCTCGACGGCATGGCGCGGCTCCTGAAGCGGTTCCTGCCCAGCCGGTCGCAGGCCACCGACCCGTCGCGGCCGCGCTATCTCGACGAGAGCGCGCTGGAGACGCCGTCGCTGGCGCTGGCCGACGCCGCGCGCGAAACCCTGCACATGGGCGACCATGTCGAGGTCATGCTGCGCAAGGTGATGGCCGCGATGATGACCAACGATCGCGCGCTGGTCGACGAGGTGTCCAGGATGGACAACAGCGTCGACGCCCTCGATGAGGCCATCAAACTCTATGTGACCAAACTGACGCGCGGCAGCCTCGACGAACGCGAAGGCCAGCGGGCGATGGAGATCATCTCCTTTGCGATCAATCTCGAACACATGGGCGATATCATCGACAAGAACCTGAGCGAACTCGCGACCAAAAAGATAAAACGCCGCTTCCAGTTTTCGCCGGAGGGCGCCGAAGAACTTTCGGCGTTCCACAAGCGCACTGTGGATTCCCTGCGGATCGCGTTCGGCGTATTCATGTCGGGCGACGTCAACGAGGCGCGCAAGCTGCTCGCCGAGAAAACCAGCCTGCGCAATGTCGAGCTGGCCGCCACCGAACGGCACCTCGACCGGCTGCGTGAGGGCCGGCCCGAAAGCATCGAGACCACCTCGCTGCATCTCGACGTGCTGCGCGACCTCCGGCGCATTCACTCGCATATCTGTTCGGTGGCCTATTCCGCGCTCGAATCCGCCGGCGAAACCCACGCGCACCGGGCTACGGAAAGCGATCTGGCCGCGCTGCCCACGCCGACGGCGCAGCCCTCCGCGTGATGACCGACGTCAATCGCTAGTGGATATCGGCCAGCCGAGAACCATCGGTCGCAATCAATCCCGAACTGTAGCCACTACGACGTGGGCCTGAATTTTGCCGGCGACCTCGCCGCTTCCGTGCCTGCTCGCGATCCAGGATGCAGCGTATTCGGTCGCAGCCTCCAGCTTGCCGGCATCCCTGGCCTCGATCTCGTTGCGCAGCGGGGTTCCCTGACAATAGGCGACAGCGGGATGTCGCGGCGAGGAGGCGCGGCTCACATCCGCCCTGGTCTCGATGGCCACGCTGCTAAAGCCGGCCTTCTCCAGTTCGTCACGGACCACCGCGACGTCGTGGCAGCCGTGCGGCGTGCGTGCCAGGAAGCGCGGCGGGTCATCCGGGAACATTTCCGCAAGCGCGTCGGTCACGTCTTTCGCAAAAACGTTCTCTTCGATGCGGTCCCATACGCTGAACAGAAAATGCGCTCCGGGCTTGAGCACCCGCTTCACCTCGAGGTAGCCCGCCCTGCGATCGGGAAAGAACATGACACCGAACTGGCAACAGACCAGATCGAAGACGCCATCTTCAAATGGCAATGCCAGTGCGTTGGCCTGGCGCCAGCGAATACGGGGATCGGCGGCCTGTCGCGTGGCCGCATAGTCCAGCATCGGCTGGTTGAGGTCGGTGACAACATAGCTGGCATCAGGCGAAAGCAGCGGAGTCAGCGCCCGCGTGACCACACCGCTGCCCGCGGCGGTTTCCAGCACCGCACCTGGCGACAGCGCCGCTGCGCGTTGCGCCATATCCCGGGCAAAGCTCTCGAAGATCAACGGGACCATATAGCGATCGTAGTTTTCCGGGATCGAACCAGCAAACAGCTTGTCGGTTTCAGACATCACCTGTCTCCCATCGCCGAGACCAGTTGCAACGAACTACTGATACGCCGCCACGATATCCGACACCGCCCGCTCCAGCTGTTTTGCCGTCGAGCACTGCCGCACCACGGTGCAGAACGCCGAATAGCGCGGCATTTCGGAATCGCCCCAGCCCCAGGCCATCCGGCCCTCCGGGTTGAGCCACACCAGCCGCTTGGACCGCTCCGAGATGGTGCGCAAAATGTCGGCGCGCGGATCGAGGTTGTTGGTGCGGGCATCCCCCAGCACGATCACCGTGGTCTTCGGCGTCACGCTGCGCAGAAAACTCTTTTCGAAATCGACCAACGAGCCGCCGTAGTCTGACGAGCCGAACCCGACCTTCGACATGATCTCGCTCATCGCCTCCTCGGGCGACCTGGTGTCGAGGATGTCGGAGACCTCGATCAAATGGCCCGAGAACGCAAACGAGCGCACGTCGTCCACCACCTCATGCAGGCTGTGGAGCAGGAAGAAATCCGACACCTGCGCCACCGATCCCGAGACATCGCAGATCGCCACGATTTTGGGCCGGTCGCGGTGGCGGCGCTTCCAGGAGGTGAGGAACGGCACGCCGCCCCAGGCGGCGTTGCGCCGCAGCGTCTTTCTGGTGTCGAGGTGGCCGCGCCGCTGCCGCTTGCGCGGCTTGGAGTAGCGCTCGCGCAGCCGCCGCGCGATGGCGCGGATCAGGGCCTTCATCTGCTCGACCTGCCGGCGTTCGAGCCGGGCGAGTGGCGCATTGCGCAGGATTTCGTTGCGCAGGTTCTCGGTTTCCTCGCGGCCGTACAGCACCAGCGCCTGGTTGACGACCTCGCGCACGTTTTCACGCAACGCTTCCAGTGCGACGGCCAGCCGTTCGGCATCGCCGGGATTTGTCGCCGTGAGCGCGTCGAGGTCGTCGCGCAGCCGTTCGATGCCGAGTTGCTCGAGAATCCGTGACGAGAAGATGCCGCGCTGGGTAAAATAGCGGATGTCGGACAGCGAGGCAGCATTCGACGCCGCCGCCATCGCGGCCGCGATCGCATTGCGATCCCGCGACATCAGCATCTGCGCGAGATCGCCGAGTTCTGGGGTTGGCGCGCCCGGACCACCCTGTTCGTTCTCACCTTGGGTCTGATCAGTGTCTTTGTCTGCGGCAGCATCCTCCGGCGCGGCCTCTTCCGGCACCTCCGGCTGGCTGAAGAACAGATCAAAACAGTCGCCGAGCGCCTGCTTTTCGTCCTGACTCTTGGCCAGCGTCAGCAGCAGCGTGTCGCGCAGGATGCCGCGCTCGGCAAAGCCGACATCGGCTACCGCCTTCATGGCATCGATGCTTTCCGCAGGGCTCACCCGAACGCCGGCGCCGCGCGCCGCCCGGAAGAAGCGATGCAGTTCCTCGCGCATCAGCCGAACACGCCCTGGCGGCCGGATTTGGCGACGAAGCCTGACACCTGCGGGATCGCGGTCTCGATGTCGGCCTCGTATTTCAAGAGCACGTTGAGGGTATCCTTGACGGTCTCATGGTCGAGTTCGCTCGATTGCAGCAGCACCAGTACGCGGGCCCAGTCGATGGTCTCGCTGACCGAGGGCAGCTTCTTCAGGTCCAGCGCGCGGACCTGGTTGATGAAGCCGACGATCTGCTTGCGGAGCGCGGCGGAGATGCCGGGGACGCGGCTCTCGACGATGCGTTCCTCCAGCTTCTGCTCGGGGAAGCCGATATGCAGATGCAGGCAGCGGCGTTTCAGGGCGTCGGAAAGGTCGCGTTCGCCGTTGGAGGTCAATATCACCGTGGGCTTGACGATCGCGGTGACGGTGCCGAGTTCGGGGATCGAGACCTGGTAATCGCTGAGGATTTCCAAGAGCAGGGATTCGAATTCGGCATCCGACTTGTCGATCTCGTCGACCAGCAGCACGCAGCCCTTTTCCTGCTCCAGCGCCTGCAGCAGCGGACGCGGCTCGACGAATTCCTTGGAGAAGAACACGTCGCCGAAATCGTGCAGCTTGCCGAGTGCCGCGGCCAGCGTGTCGGCGCCTCCGAGCACTTCGCCGAGCTTGTCCTTCAGGATCTGGGTATAGAGCAGCTGTTTTGCATACTTCCATTCGTACAGCGCCTTGGCCTCATCAAGCCCCTCATAGCACTGCATGCGGATCATCTTCATGCCGCGCCACGCCGCCAGCGCTTTTGCCAGTTCGGTCTTGCCGACGCCGGCCGGGCCTTCGACCAGGATCGGCTTTTCGATCTTCTCGGCCAGATAGACCGCAGTCGCGATCTGCTTGCTGGCGATATAGCCGGCCGACGCCAGCCCGCTTGTGACGGCCTCGATCGAATCCGCCGGCAGTTGGGTATTCATTGTTGGTTCTCGCTTCCGATTGAATTTCCAAGCCTGAGCTGCCGCACCTTGCGCGGCTCGCGCGCGACCGAGGCCAGCATGTCGAACGCCGCCAGCGCCCGGGCGGTCGCGGCGTCCGCCGGAGGGCCCTGCCCCAACAGCTCGCGGATTTCGCCGACGATGTCCCGCGCCAGCAGTCTTACGCCGATCACGCGCGCTGGAACATCCTGCCCCTCGCCATCGAGCGCCGCCACCGCGAGCCGGCTCGCGGCCTGCACCAGCGACACAAGACCCGCGATCCGGCCGAGCCGCAAGGCATTGTCTTCGCTGCGCCCGAGTTGCACGGCGGCCTTCTCCAGCAGCCAGCTCAGCAGCCCCGAAACATTCGCCGTTCCGACGGTGTCCTCGACATCGCGAAACGGCAAGGCCATGGCCGGATAGGCGTCAGCCATGCCGCCGATTTGCGCCGACGCCGGAACCTTGCATCCGTCGAACTCCAGCTCGCCATGCGTCGCCGGCGCCAGCGCGTCCAGCGCCTTCATCGGTTTTGTCACCAGGCCGGCGGTGTCCTTCGGAACCATGAACAGTCCGTAGCGCTTGCGACCATCCTCGATCGCCATCACGGCCAGCACCAGAAACAGATCAGCGACCGGTCCGTTGGTGACCCAGGCCTTGCGGCCGCGAATGACGAAACCGGTCCCATCGGGTTCGGCCGTGGTCTGCAGATGTTTTGGATGCGCGCCGGCGCCGGGCTCGGAGATCGAGATCGCCGTGCAGACCTCGCCGGCCGCAATGCGCGGCAGCCATGCCGCGCGCTGGCCGGCATCGGCAAAGCCCGCGATGAAGAACCGCGCCGTCATTTGCCGGGCAGCAAAGGCGCTCGCCAGCCCCAACAACCCGGTTTTGGCGGCAATTGCCTCCTCGGCGAACGCAATCGCGCCATAGGTGTCGAGCGCGGCGCCGCCGCCGGGAAGGCCGATCTGGAACAGGCCGGCGGTCGCCATCGGTCCGAACGGATCGGCCAAGACGCCGTGCTTCGCGATCGACCACCAATGATCGATCCGCGCAGACACTTCCAGGCTCGACCGATGTGGCATTCAATCAAACAACTCGAATTTCGAGGCATGAGCAGGTGGGGCGGTGTTTTGATACCGTCTCGGGCAATACACTCTATCTGTGCATGGGGTTGTTTTCACGATTTTTGCAGACGCCCCCCCGGGAGGGCCCGCGTCCGGGGCATCATCGTAAACCAGCGTCGCGAAGTCCGTTCAATTTTTCACCGACGACTGCCGTCCGTTGACCATGATAAAATACAGATTGCGGAAATAGACCACGAGGCCGAGCGCCTGGCCTGCGATGAACACCGGATCGCGGCGATACAGCGCGTAGATCAACAGCAATATGCCGCCGCCGATCGAGAAGAACCAGAACGCCACCGGGATTACGCTCTTGCGCGCGCGTTCGGAGGCGATCCATTGCACCACGAAGCGCATGGTGAAAAAGCCCTGCGCCACGAATCCGAGAATGACCCAGCCGTCGAACTTGATGACGAAGACATCATGCAGATAGGTCGTGAGCATGTTGAACAGATCAGTCATGACGTCTCACCTCGGTCGCGACGGGCGTCGGCTTCTTGCGGCGGATCAGCCACCACACCCCGACGAGATCCATGATCCCGATCCATAGCCGATCAAAAAAGCCGTAATTCGACACGCCGGAATGGCGCGGCCGGTCGATGACGTCGACATAGCTGATGTCGAAGCCCTCGCGGCGCACCAGCGCCGGCAGGAAGCGATGCAGCCCGTCGAAATAGGGCATCATCAGGAATACGTCGCGGCGGAACGCCTTCAGGCCGCAACCGGTATCGCGGGTGCCGTCGTGCAGGATGGCGTTGCGCACGCCGTTGGCGACGCGCGACTGCATCCTCTTGAAACCGGTGTCCTTGCGTCCGACCCGCTGGCCGGCCGCCAGGCCGACGCGGCCGCCGCCGTTCTCGACCGCCGCGATCAAATCCGGCAGGAACGCCGGATTGTTCTGCCCGTCGCCGTCGAGCGTCGCGACGATGGTGCCCCGCGCGGCCCGTACCCCGCTGCGCACCGCGGCCGATTGGCCCGATGATGCCGGGTGTCGGATCTGGCGCAGATTGCCGCGCTCCTTCATCAGGGCATCGAGCCGTTGGGCGGTCGCATCGGTGGAGCCGTCATCGACATAGATGATCTCATGCGCCCATCGCCCATCGAGCGCGGCGGCGATTTCCGCAATCAGCGGCGCCACATTGCCGGCTTCGTTGCGCACGGGAACAACGATGGAAACGGCCACGTCTGTCGGATCAGATGGGGGCAAATCAGCACTCGTCGTTTGCGTTGGCTTGCAGTCGGAACCAATGCGTCAGGGCCTTGGCGGCGTCCGCTTCTTATGGGGCTGACGCCCCTCCGGCAACCCTTTTGAGGTGCTCCAGCGAGGGTCCGGGAAGCGGCACGATGGCGCCGTCGCCGCGGATTGCGAAACCGAGGCGACGCGCGGCAAACCAGTAGCGCACCGCCATCGCGCCGATCACGCCGACCAGGGCGCCTGCGACCACGTCACTCGGATGATGCGCCAACAGCACGAGGCGACTGAGCGCGATCGCGATGGCGTATGCCAGCATTACAAAGCGGGCCTGCGGCCACAGCGCGGAAATTGCAAAGGCCAGCGCGAAGGCGGTGTTGGCATGGCCGGAGGGAAAGCTGGCAAACGCCTCGGTGCCGCCGAAATGTCGGAAATGGAAGACGTTGCCTTCGCCGCCGACGAACGGCCGCCCTCGCCCGACGCCCCATTTCAGAACCTCGCCGACCAGCGCCGGCACCAGCACCGCGAAGAACACAAACTGCAGCCGCGTCGCGAAGCCCAGCAGGACGGCCCGCGCGATTCCCCGATATTTCGCGGCCGCGAGCGCGACGACCAACAGCAGTCCGAACAGCGCCCACAGCACATAGGCGGACTTGCCGAAATCGGTCAGGATGCGGATCGGCCACAGGCTCGGCGTACCGCGCTTCGGCATCCAGCCGATCTCGGTGGCGTCCAGCAGATACATCAGCGCGATGATCGCGGCGCCGAGGATGGCGGCGAGCCAGACGACATGGCGCGCCGATCGCCGCGCCGCCTCGCCGCGGCGCGAATGCGACGGCGAGCGCACCAGTTGCGTCGCCGACTGCCGCACCACCCTCAGAAGGGTGGAAAAATAACTCGGTGAGGCGCCGACGCCGGCCCGGAGGGACATTTTACTCAGTGCCCTCGGAGCGGAAGATGGCGATTGAAATCGCCTTGCCTTGCGAGAAGTTGTAGCCGTCGATGCGGCTGGCAACGTTGTAGCGCAACCCGATCGCTTCGGCGCGTGCGGCAAAGCTGCGTTCCGCGCGGGATTCGACCAGCGCAAACCTGCAGCTGCCGTGTCCCAGAAAATCCGCCGCCCCCGAGCCGTCCGTCAGCAGCGTCGAGGTGCCGGTCATGAAGACCAGGCTCGGCTCGTGGAAGCCCGCGGCGGCCGCATTGGGTCCGACGCAGACGACGTTGCGCAACGCGCGCGCGATTTCGGGGCTCGGAAACAGCGGCCTCAGCGACGGCAACACGATGCCGTAGACCGCGATCGCCAGCAACATCGCCGAGACCACCGCGTTCAGCAGCGAACGTTCGGCGCGGCCGTCCTCGTAGAGCCACCATGCGAACAGCCCGAAGATCAACGCCGCCGCGATGAAGGGCCAAGCCAGGAACACCGGGTGGCGCGTCAGCGCGATCGCGCCGACCACGGCAAGCACCGAAGCTCCGGCCGGAATCACGAACCACCAGGCGGCGCCCCGCTTCAGCCACGATCGCGACAGCACGCGGCGCTCCAGCGCGCCGACCGTGAGGATCGCAATCGCGGGATAGAGCGGCAGCACGTAATGCGGCAGTTTCGTCATTACCAGTTCGAACATGATCCAGGACGGCATCAGCCACGCCAGCAGATACTGCGCGCCGGGCTCTCGCCGCGCCCGCCACACCGCCGGGGCCGCCATTCCCGCCAGCGCCGCGCCCGGCCAGAACGTCACCCAGAACAGCAGCAGATAGAACCCGGGCGGCGCGCCGTGGGATTCCTGCGCGGCGAATTTCGCCAGCATGTCGCCGCCGATCGAATCTGCAAAAAAGGTATCTCCGGCGCGCCAGAAGATCGCGACGAACCACGGCAGCACCAGCACCAGCAGCCACATCAGGCCCCAGACCGGACGCAGCCGCCACAGCCATGCCGCCGACCGGTCGAGGATCGCCAGCGCGGCGATCGTGAGCACGACGAATACGAGGATCAGCGGCCCCTTGAGCAGGATGCCGCCGGCCAGCGCCGTCCAGAATATCGCCGGCCACGACCATGGCGGGTGCAAGGGATCCTCACCGCGCTGCCAGGACAGATAGACCCGCGCCATGGCTCCCATCGCCGCGACCACGGTGAGCAGCAGCATCGCATCGGTCTTCGCCAGCCGGGCTTCGACGCCGAGCAGCACCGAACTAGCCATGATCAAGCCGGCCAGGATGGCGCCGCGGCGGGTCACGAACGGCAGCGCGGTCCAGTAGGTCAGCAGCACCGCCCCGATCGCGCCGATCAGCGAGGGAATGCGGTACAGCCAGATCCGAACCTCCGCCCGCGGCAGGCCCAGCGCCGAGGCGGTCTCGACCACCGCCGCCTGCATCCAGTAGATGCCGACCGGCTTCTTGTAGCGGACATCGTCCTGGAAGCGGATATCGACGAAATCGCCGCTCTCGACCATTTGCTTGGTCGCCTGCGCGAACCGCGCCTCGTCGCGATCGATCGGCGGGACGGTGAAAAAACCCGGCAGGAACAGCACGAGGCTGCAGCACAGCAGAAACAGCGCCGCCCTGACGTGGCTGGCCGCCACAAGGTCAAGCAGGCCGGCAAGCCGGCTGCCCGGATTCACCCGGTTCTTCGGCTCGCGCGGCTCTCCAAATCGGGGGCGGGCATAGGTCTCAACCATTGGTTCCGCATACGCCGAAACCGCTATTCCGACAACCGGTTAGGCACCCACTATTGAATTCTGATGACAACTGTGTCCGCAGCGCCCACCGCGTCGATCACGGTCAGTCGGGCAAAGCCGGGACCGGGCGGCTCGACCAGCCGCTGGCGCCGGCCATCGATTTCCCCGACCGATACCCCGTTGAGCAGCATGGTGATCGGCAAAACGCCGCCGGCGACTTTGACGGGCATGGCGGCGAACTGACCGTCATTGCCGCGATCGACGTCGATCCGCGAGCCGTTCAGCGGAAACTGGATGCGCGGCGCCTGCTCGGCGCCGGTGCGGATCAGTTCCCCCATCGCCCGGAACCGGCGCAGCGGCAGCGGCAGTTTGGCATTGCTGGCGACCAATGCGCCCTTTGGCGGC
>Ga0307285_10000330_pt1 | contig 10059 bp, 9 predicted proteins | sample ER_DNA_139_FD_194476 | JGI IMG/M metagenome (GOLD analysis project Ga0307285, IMG submission 194476) | Bulk soil microbial communities from the East River watershed near Crested Butte, Colorado, United States - ER_DNA_139 | ecosystem: Environmental > Terrestrial > Soil > Floodplain | place: USA... | reverse complement strand
CGGGCACATCTGCCGGACTGAACCATTCGCTGGATATCCATGCGTGCGGCCGCAGCCGGATGCCTTTAGCCTGCAGCTCTTCATTCAGCGTGCCGAGACAATCCTCGAGCCAGGTGCCTTCGACCTTAACCCTCAGACTGCTGAGGCGTTGCTTGAGCAACTCCTCATCCGACAGCTTTTCCCAGGCAAATTTCCGAGGTGGCATAGGCATCCAGACGTCACAAAAAACGGTGCCTGGATGGTGTCACAGGATACTGCCGGCAACAACCGCCGAGTCTTCGCGATGCGCCATTGTTCAGCGCGCGTGGGCGGCCGGTTCTCCTAGTCCACCAATCCACCGGAGAACGCGGATTAACGGAAATCCACTCTTGGCTCCGCCACCACAAGAAATCCGCCGGAAGCAGAGCCTCCGGCGGATCATCTTCATCGACGACGCAATTGGTCCTACGCCTTCATGTTCGCCTTCACCGCTTCCGCGGTGATCGGCAGCGCGCGGACGCGGGCGCCGCAGGCATTGAAGATGGCGTTGCCGAGCGCGGGCGCGACCACCGTTACTGCGGGCTCGCCGACGCCGGTGGGCTTCTCGCCATTGGCGATCACGCTGATGGCGACTTCCGGCATCTGCGACATCCTTAACGGAGTGTAGCTGTCGAAGTTGGTCTGCTCGATGCCGCCGTCCTTCAGCGTCGCCTTTTCATACATGGCGAGCGAAAGGCCCCACAGCGCCGCGCCCTCGACCTGGGCGCGGATGTTGTCGGGATGCACCTGCATGCCGACATCGGTGGCCACGGTCAGTTTCTTGACCTTGACCTCACCGGATGGCGACACCGCGACATGGGCCACGCAGGCGGTCCAGCTCGCGGTCGCGCGTTCCTGCGACGAGACGCACGCCACGCCCATGCCCTCGCCCTTCGGCAGTTTGGTGCTGCCGTAGCCGGCCATGCCCATCGCGGCGAGCAGGGTGTTGCGCAGGCGTTGCGCGCCGCCGTCGTTCTTGCCCTTGCCGTCCAGCAAGGCGATCCGGTACTGCGCCGGATCCTGGCCGGCGGCGTGCGCCAGCTCGTCGATCATGCTTTCGACCGCCCAGAAGGTCCAGCCCGGTGCGACCGACCGCAACTGCCCCGACGGGGTAGCGTTGTGCGCCATCTCGTTCTTGATGGCGCGGACGTTGTGATTGGGCACGGAATAGAAGAAGTCCGCGCCGTTGACGGTGAAGGCGTCAAGCGGGCCCTTCTTGTCGACCGAGGGCGACAGGAAGTCCGGGATGCCCCAGCGCGCCGTCGGCCACGCCGAAACCACGTCGTGGTTGAGCGCGATCAACTTGCCATCGGCGTCGAGTCCCGCCTTGACCTTCTGGAAGGTGAGCGGGCGCGAATAGTCCATGGTCATGTCGTTTTCGCGTGAGTAGATCACCTTGACCGGCTTGCCGACGGCTTTCGCCGCCTGCACCGCCGGCACCATCATGTCGGCGTCGAGCCGCCGGCCGAAGCCGCCGCCCAGCCACATCTGGTGCATCACCACGTATTTGGGATCGATCCCGGCAGCGCCGGCCGCGATCGCGCCGGAGCGGGTCGCGAACTGGTTGCCGGAATAGATGTGCAGGATGTCGCCCTTGAACTCGGCGGTGGCGTTCATCGGCTCCAGCGGCGCATGGATGTTGATGCTGGTGGTGTACTCCGCCTCCAGCACCTTGGCGGCCGTCCCGAGCGCCGCGGCGGTGTCGCCGTCCTTGACGAAGAACTGCCCGGAATCGTCGAGAGCCTGCAGCCGCTTTGCTTCGTCGAGCAGCGACTGGCTCGACAGCTTGGCATTCGGCCCGCCGTCATAGGCGATCTTCAGCGCGGCGGCGGCTTTCGCGGCACTGGCGTAGGTATTGGCCACCGCCACCACCCAGCCGGTGGTCGATCCGGTCTTGTCGTCGAGGGTGACGGCCTTGATGAAGCCCGGCACCTTCTTCGCAGCACTGTCGTCGACCGACTTGACCGTTGCGCCGTAGCGCACCGGCGGCGTGACGAGCTTGCCGTAGACCATGCCCGGCAGCATGACGTCGATGCCGTATTTGGCCGTGCCGTTGGTCTTGGAGGGGATGTCGAGTTGCGGCACCGACACGCCGATCAATGTGTACTGATCCGGTGTCTTCAGCTTGATCGCCTTGAGTTCGTCCGGGGTGAAGGTCTTGGTGATCTTGCCGCTCTTGACGATCTCGGCGAACGTCATCGACTTCTTCGACTTCGGATGCGAGATCGCGGAGTCCCTGACGACCAGCTCGCCGGCGGGCACGCCCATCGCCTTGGCTGCTGCGTCCGTCAATGCCATGCGCCCCGCGGCTCCCGCGCGGCTCATCGCATCGAAGTTCATCATCGTGCTCCAGCTGCCGCCGGTGATCTGGGCGCCGAGCACGGGATCGTTGAACTTCGGATCGTTGGACGCGAGCTGGACCCGCATGTCCTTCCAGCTCGAGCCGAGTTCTTCGGCGACCATTTGCGCCATGGTCGAGGCGATGTGCTGGCCCATGTCGGCCTTGCCGCAGGTGACCGTGACCAACCCGTCCGGCGCGATCGAATACCAGACGCTGGGATCGAAATTGGCGGGTGCGGCGAACGCCTGATCGGCGCCGAGCATTCCGGGGACGGCGGAATAACCGAGCGCGAGACCGGCGGCGGCGGAGCCGACCAGGAAGGAGCGGCGGCTAAGATCGGCTGAAGGGGTCGAGGTGATTTTCACGTGCGTATTCATGTTGCCCTCCGCTCGGTTCCGGCGTTGGAGGCGGTGCGCATTTCGCTGGCCGCGCGCATGATCGCCTTCTGGATGCGCGAATAGGTCATGCAGCGGCAGAGATTGCCGTCCATGTGAGCCACCACTTCGTCCTTGCTCGGGTTGGGGTTCTTGGCGAGCAGCGAGGCCGCCTGCATGATCTGGCCGGACTGGCAGTAGCCGCATTGCGGGACCTGCTCGGCGATCCACGCCTTCTGCAGCGGATGGTCGCCCTTGGCGCTGAGGCCCTCGATGGTGGTGATCTTCTTGCCGGCGACGTCGCTCAGCGCGGTCTGGCAGGATCGCACCGCCTCGCCGTTGACGTGCACGGTGCAGGCGCCGCACAGGCCGGCGCCGCAGCCGAATTTCGTGCCCGTCATCTGCAGTTGTTCGCGGATGGCCCAGAGTAGCGGCGTATCGGGAGCCGCCTCGACGGACATATTCCGTCCATTGATGTTGAGATTAGGCATGGTCTCTTCCCCTGCCGGTGCATGAGGCCGCTTACGGCGGCCGCTCACATTGCCTTATGGTCTGGCACCCACCGGGCCGATGCCGACCTTGGCGGGCAGAATGATCGCGATCCAATCTGGAGGCAATTCAATTTGGAATTATTCGAGGATAAAATTTACCGGCGGGCTTTGTGCGTTGCGGCAACGGCCACTGACTGAAACTTTGTCGATCGTTCGATGTCCCCAGGCGGAACTGGCGAGGCGGGCTTGGCCATTGGGCATTTCCCCTCGGCGCACCGATCGAGCTAGACTAAGGTCACGACAGACATTCAGGAAATCGTGATGCCAAAGCTCAGCCGGGACGGGATCGACATCTACTACGAGGTCCATGGTTCCGGTCCGCCTGTCCTGCTGACCCACGGCTACTCATCGACCGCCGAGATGTGGCAGGGCCAGGTCGAGGCGCTGGCGAAGCATCACCGACTGGTGTTGTGGGACATGCGCGGCCACGGCCGCTCCGACTATCCCGAGGATCCCTCCGCCTACAGCGAAGCGGCAACGGTCGCCGACATGGCCGCGCTGCTCGACGAGGTCGGCGCCGCCAGTGCCATCGTCGGCGGGCTTTCGCTCGGCGGCTACATGTCGCTGGCATTTTACCGCGCGCATCCGGAGCGGGTCCGCGCGCTCTTGATCATCGATACCGGACCGGGCTTTAAAAAGGACGAGGCCCGCGAGGCCTGGAACAAGCGCGCGCACGAGACCGGCGACCGTTTCGAGCGCGAAGGCCTCACCGTGCTGCAATCAGCCAGCCGCGAACGCTCCGGCGTCAGCCACCGCGACGCCTCGGGACTGGCACGGGCCGCGCGCGGCATGCTGACCCAGCGCGATGCCCGGGTGATCGAATCGCTGCCCGACATCAAGGTGCCGTCGCTGGTCGTGGTCGGCGCCGATGACGCGCCGTTCCTCGCTGCCTCCGACTACATGGCGGCGAAGATTCCGGGCGCCGCGAAAGTGGTGATCCCAGCCGCCGGCCACGCCGTCAACATCGACCAGCCGCAGGCCTTTATCGATGCGGTCCTGCCGTTCCTCGGCAGGCTCGATGACAGGCAGAAGGCCGCGTCATGAGAGCCATCGTCACAGCGGCTTTCGCCATCGTGGCCGTGTCGAGTACCGCACTCGCTCCGGCCCATGCGCAAGGCTTGCCGCCGTTCGGCGGTCCCTACCCGCCGCCATTTGTCGCGAATTTGTCGAACAACGTGCCGCTGTCGTTCGGCATGGAGGCCGGGGACGCCGCGCGCGCGCTCGGCACCCCGCTCAACTACATCAAGGGACGCCCGGGCAACGAAATCTTCCTGGCGTTCCGCGACATCGGCGGCAGCGGATTGTTTCCGCACCGCCACCGGCTCTATCTGCAATTTCGCGGCGGCCGGCTGGCCGGCTGGAAGGGCGATTGGGGCCATAACTGGATGTGGCAGTAGCAGCGCGCCGCGCCGTTCCGGCAGCTTTCGAAAAAGATCAACTCGCAACCAAGGGATGACCCGTGGGACAACCAATCAAACTGACGGCTTCGGACCATTTTCAGCTCGGCGGCTACCGCGCCGATCCCGGTGGCGCGCCGAAGGCGGCCGTGGTGGTGATCCAGGAAATCTTCGGCGTCAATCACCACATCCGCGCGGTCTGCGACCGTCTCGCGGCCGAAGGCTATGTTGCGATCGCGCCTTCGGTGTTCGACCGCATCGAGCCGGATTTCCAGTGCGGCTACTCGCCCGACGAGATCGCCAATGCGCGAAAATTCGTTGCCCACCCGGATTGGGCGGCGATGCTGCGCGATACCCAGGCCGCGATCGATGCGGTCAAGGATGTCGGCCCGGTCGGCATCATGGGCTTCTGCCTCGGCGGCAGCATCGCCTATGCCGCCGCGACAAAGCTGTCGGGCCTGAAGGCTGCGATCGGCTATTACGGCGGCGCCATCGTCCGCTTCGCCGACGACAAACCCAAGGTGCCGACGCAATTGCATTTCGGCGAGAAGGACGCCGGCATCCCGCTGACCGACGTCGAGACCATCAGGACAAAACGGCCCGAGGTCGAGATCCACGTCTATCCCGGCGCCCAGCACGGTTTTCATTGCGACGAGCGGGCCAGTTACGACAAGGCCAGCGCCGATATCGCCTGGCCGCGCAGCATGGCGTTCCTTGCCAAGCATTTGAAATAAAATCTGTCGTCATTCCGGGACACGCGTCTTCGCGTGGACCCGGAATCTCGAGATTCCCCGGTGCGCAATTGCGCGCCTGAGGTCTGGTCCTTCGGACCATCCCGGAATGACGGCGAAGAAAAATTCAGAACCAGCGTTCGCCGACCATCACGGTATCGCCGGGGCCGATTGGCGTGCCAAGCGGCACCACGAAGCGGGCTGAACCCGAAGCATCGGTATGCGTGAGCGTGACGCGATCGCGCCGCGCCCGCGGCGAGAAGCCGCCGGCGATCGCCACTGCGCTCTCCACCGTCATATTCGGCACGTAGGGATACAGGCCGGGGGCCGCGACTTCGCCGAGGATGAAGAACGGCCGATAGGCTTCGATCTCCACTGCCACGGATGGCTCGCGGATGAAGCCGTTGCGCAGGCTGGCGGTGATGTCGACGGCGAGTTGTGCGGGGGTCCGCCCGCGCGCCGGTATCGTGCCGATCAGCGGCAGGGTGATGGAACCGCTGGCATCGATGGCGTAGATATTGGTGAGACCTTCCTGGCCGTAGACCACGACCCGCAACCTGTCGCCGGCGTCGAGATAATAGGGTGCGTCATAAGCCGCGGGCATCGGCATCGGCATCGGCGCTGGCATCGGGGCCGCCACCGGCATCGGGGCTGCCATCGGCGCTTGCACCGGCGCCGGCATCGGCGGGCCGGCGGCAGCGTAGACGGCGGGAGCCGGAGCATAGGGCCGACTGGGTCTGGCCATGCCCCTGAGAAGCGCGGAGATTGCGCCGCCGCCGGTATTGTCGACAACGACCGGGGCGGGACGATAAGGCTGGCCGTATGCCATCGCATCGAGAGCCAGTGGCGGCTGCACGACCGCTACCGGCGGAGCCTGCACAACCGCGACCGGCGCGGACGGCCGCATGCAGCCCGACAGCGCGAGCGCGGCCATGGCGGCAATGATCGGCAATCGTAACGCGCGCGCAACCAGCACCGGAGCCATCCCTCATAGCGAGACAGCCTAAGTCTTGCACCCGTTATGGTTAACAAATCGTTGGCGCGGGATTTTCGCGAGCAATCCCTCACCCCGCTCATGCGGGGAGAGGCAAGAAAGATCAGGCGCCGACGCCGGCACCGATCGGACACGACACGCCGGTGCCGCCAAGCCCGCAATAGCCGGCCGGATTCTTGGCCAGATATTGCTGATGATAGTCCTCGGCGAAATAGAATTCGCCTGCCGGCGCGATCTCGGTGGTGATGGTGCCGAGGCCCTTGGCCGCCAGCGCCTTCTGGTAGGCCGCCTTCGATTCGTCGGCGGCTTTGCGCTGCGCGTCGCCAAACGTGTAGATCGCCGAACGATACTGGGTGCCGATGTCATTGCCCTGACGCATGCCCTGGGTCGGGTTGTGACTTTCCCAGAACGTCTTCAGAAGCTGCTCATAGGAGATCTTTTTCGGATCGAACACTACCAGCACCGCCTCGGTGTGACCGGTGCGGCCCGAGCAAGTCTCCTCGTAAGTCGGGTTCGCGGTATGACCGCCGGCGTAACCCACCGCCGTCACGAAGATGCCATCGCCGAGCTCCCAGAATTTGCGCTCCGCGCCCCAGAAACAGCCGAGCCCGAACACCGCTTGTTGCAGGCCCGCGGGATAAGGCGGCTGCAATTGGTTGCCGTTGACGAAATGGGTCCTGGCGGTGGGGATCGGCGTCGAACGGCCCGGCAGCGCCTCGGCTGCGCTTGGCAATGCAGTGGTCTTGCGCATGAAGAACATGGGATCACCTCTCGATCTCGAAGGCGTGGTCCGGGCAACCCCGGATCCGCCGCCTTAAAACGCATAATCCGTCTCTCTAATATATGTCTTTACGCCGGCAGCGGCAGCCTTGTGACACCCGGACCGTTGAATATAAACGCGGCAAATGCGGCCGCCTCAGTTCCGGGAATAGCCGATCAGGGGCTTGCGCGGCCGGAACAGCAGCATCAGGAGAATACCCAGCACGCCCAGAACGGCAAAAACCGGCTGCTCCAGGATCACCTTGACGACGCTGGTCCAGAGCCAGGGCGCGGTGGCCTCGAGCCAGGTCCGGAATGCCTGGAGGCTGGACTGGTGAATGTTGTTCCAGAAGTCCTCGGACGGGGTGAAACGGAGGTTCTGATCGGCGACCCAGCGGGCGCCGTCATAGACCATGAAGATAAATCCGCCGGCCAGCAGCAACAGGCCCACAAGTCGGAAGAAACCGCGGATCATGCCTCACCTTTAGTCTGCCGCGCCCGGGACGCCGTCAGGGATTACCGGGCTCCCTTGATAAATTCAACCACTTCAGCACCTTATCCGCGCCCACGAAGCCGGCCGGCCGGTCCCAAGGAGCCCGAAGCCGGCCCGGAAGGCGTTGACGCTGCACGGCGCGCCCTCTATAAGACCGGCAATGGCGGCGGGCGCAATCCCGCCGCCGCTGTTCTTTGAACGACGCCGTCATGCAGGCATATTCGCCTGCAACAATGGCATCTCAGGGACACCCCGAAAAACACCCAGCGTCGATCAAGCGGTTGAACGGCCGGCGCGCCCAAGCCCGATTACGCAGCGAACCGATCACCGCCGAAGGATATTTGAGAACATGGCCAATACCACTTCCGCCAAAAAGGCGACGCGCAAGATTGCCCGCCGCACCATCATCAACAAGTCGCGCCGCACCCAGATGCGCGGCGCGGTTCGCACCGTCGAAGAAGCGATCAAGAGCGGCGACCGCGAAGCGGCGCTGAAGGCGATGACGCGCGCGGAGCCGGAGCTGATGCAGGCAGCGCAGCGCAACATCATTCACAAGAACAATGCGAGCCGAAAGGTTTCGCGGCTCGCGCATCAGATTGCAAAGCTCGCGAAATAAAACCAATCGAAAAAACTACTCGTCAAGAAGCCCGGTCATGCCGGGCTTTTTCTTTTTGGAGTGCAACGCACTGCAATCGGTGGTGGACGCAAAACTGGCACGCTCGTAATTTTACTGGCGCTACGCAGGAAACAGGGTTCGCGCCCGTAATCTTACTGGCTCTCTGTAGCAAGCAGGGCGTATTAAATCCGCGAAGGCGCAGGTTGCATTGATGCAACTCGATGCTCGGCCACACTTTGCAAAAAGCAATCGCTACCGCGCGAGCGTTTCGCAAAACGTTTCAGGGTTACCCTATTCCGACGATCAAAAAAAAACGCGCATGCGTAGTCACTTATCGGCATAGCGATGAGCGCTTGTTGGAAAACTCCTCGCCGCCCCACAGAATCGTAAACGAATTGTGAATTTATTTTGTGCATTTGTCAGAAATGTCACAGCACTTCCGGCGTTCGAATCTGTGCACAGATTCAAAACCTTGCCGCTCGCTGCGAAATGCGCCGGCTGCTCTCGCGGGTGCGAAGTGGTTTTTGCCGACGCTTTCGGTGAATCATTTTCGTTGCGGGAAACAGGGCATGCTGTATCTCTTAGGGCGTTCGCGGCGCCCACGGCTCTTCAGACCAGCGCGGTTTGAGAAACCGGGGCGGACGTGCAAATCGGCGGCGGTGTGCGCGTTGGCGACGCTTTCCAAGCGATTGTCAGGGTAAACCTCATAGCAATGTGAGGAATGCGGTTCTGTGTCGAAATTTCTCAAAGCGAGGGCATCCGTGTCCCGCTCGCTTCGAACAAGAGAGATACGAGACTGAGCTGCCGGCAAATGCAAGGCGAAGCACCCGAACAAGACGGGCTGAGGAAACGGCAAGAGCGTCTGAGCAATTCCAGGCTTCAGGCACTGCCGTGAATTTGAAACACACGTAGAATGACGCCTCGCCGCGGGCAATCGTGGCGAGAGGGGGAGGCTGTATGCTTTACGGAATCATCGCGGCAATTGACCGAACACCCGTTTCAACCGATGACGTATTGGACGCCTTAGTCGCCGCCTGCACGCGGCGCCCCGCGCTAGCTCCGGACAGACCGTCGAGTACACGCTGACCTCGCGACGCTCCTCTTCCAGCCGACGATTTTAGCCCAGCGGCATCTTGCCGAGCGGCCGGTCTATGGCTGGAGACGAAGCCTCGCTCGAGGTCACGCCGTGCGCAAACACCCGCGCGGCGGCTTCTCCGGGAACCTTACTCCATCAGAAAAGTCGTTAGACAATGACAAATATCGAACAGGATCGCTGGTCACGCGTGAAGGGCCGGCTGCGCTCGAGCGTCGGAGAAGACGTCTATTCCAGCTGGTTTGCGCGGATGGACCTGGAGAGCGTGCAGGACGAAAGCGTCCGCCTTTCGGTGCCGACGCGGTTTCTCAAGAGCTGGATCCAGGCGCATTATGCCGAGCGCGTTCTCACCTGCTGGCAGGCCGAGATGCCGGAAGTGCACCGGGTCGATCTCACCGTGCGCACCGCCATGCGTTGTGCCGCGCCCGCCAAGGAAGCTCCGGTCGCGCTCGATTCCCGCCGCCCCGAGCGGTCCGACGGCCGGCCGGCGCAGGAGCTGCGCGCGACCGCGATCGCGCCGGTGTCCGCCAGCCATGACGCGCTCGGCGGCTCGCCGCTCGATCCGCGCCTGACCTTCGGAAGTTTCGTCATCGGCCGTTCCAACACGCTGGCCCATGCCGCCGCGCGTCAGGTGGCGGAAGGACGGCGCGGCGACAGCGTGATGTTCAACCCGCTTTACATCCACGCCGGCG
>Ga0307285_10000321_pt1 | contig 10304 bp, 31 predicted proteins | sample ER_DNA_139_FD_194476 | JGI IMG/M metagenome (GOLD analysis project Ga0307285, IMG submission 194476) | Bulk soil microbial communities from the East River watershed near Crested Butte, Colorado, United States - ER_DNA_139 | ecosystem: Environmental > Terrestrial > Soil > Floodplain | place... | reverse complement strand
AACCTCTACATGGCACCTCCGCTGGACGCCTCGCTGGACCGGCTCGCCAAGCAGTACACCTGGAACGAGCTGCGCTCCGATCCGTCGATCAAGGACAAGATCAACGCCGACGTCAACGAGACGATCGCCCGGCTGATCAACCAGCAGATGGAGGGCCAGGAGGACTTCTTCCAGGGCTACTCGGTGCTGGTCACCCAGCCGATCGCCCCGGAGTCCCTGGTCGCCTCAGTGCGCTCTCAGGAGGAGGCGATCGCCGCTGCCAAGGCCACCGAGGCCAAGGCCAAGGCGGACGCTTCGGCTGCGGAGGCGGCAGCCAACAGCCAGGTCTCCCAGAAGGAGGCCGAGCTCAAGGTCGCCCAGATCGAGGCGCAGATCCGAGCTGCGGAGATCCGTAGCTACGGCGGTGCCGAGGCCTGGGCCAAGGCGCAGGCGGTCGCCAAGGGGATCAACCCCTGGCAGCCCACCTACGGCAACGCGCTGGTGAACCCGTGACCGCCGTCGGGGCCAAGGTGATGGCCATGCAGAAGTCCACCGACGTCTCCGTCCACGTGTTCGGCGAGGGCACCTACGTCGGTAACCGCGTTCCGGACGTCAGCCCATTCAAGGAGCTGGGGATCAAGAACCCCTACATCCTGCTCGACGACGGCAAGGGCGTCTGGGGCTTCCAGTGCTGGTGGGGAGACATCGAGGCCGCCAAGAAGGCGATCGGCGACAAGACCGTCTTCCAGGTCACCCTCACCGACGAGGACGAGATCAAGCCCGTCGAGGAGGAGTCGTGAGGACCATCGCGATCCTGCCCTTCGAGCTGGCCCGGCAGGCCGTAGAGACCCAGCAGGCCATCGAGGACGCCGCCAACGGCCTCGGCTTCCTGGTGCGCAGCGAGGTCCGGCTTACCGAGAACACCCGCGACCAGGAGGTCTCGTTGGTCTACAACGGGGACCGCTGGCAGCTGGAGATCCGGGAGGACTCATGAACTGGTTCTGGAGCAGGAAGATGCTGCCCTTCCGGATCGCGTTCTTCGTAGCCCTCGGCTACGCGCTGGCGGAGGTGTTTCTCCCATGAAGCGCCCTCTGTTCACCAGATCGGACATCAAGCGGCTCAAGATCGCCGGTGTCATCTTCGTCATCGGAGCCACCCTGGTGGCCTGCGGTGAGTACCCGCACTCCGAGGAGGGTCAGACCTCCACCAAGAGCGGGGACATCGTCCTGATGCCCACGGGGTTCGCCAAGATCGCCACCACCTGCGACCACGGCAACCGGATCTACCAGACGGCCAGCAACGACGCGATCAGCGTCGTGCCGAACGACCCGACCTGTAAGGAGGCGCTATGAACCACATCGACCCGGAAGGGGTCCTGGAACTAGGTCACTGTCGGACTCGATGTGCCGCCTGTACTCGGGCGCTCGACTCCGGCGAGATGACCGACCGGGAGATGCGCAGCTACGGGCTGGTGCTGCTGGGAACCGGCATCAACCAGCTCTACAACGTCCTGGAGCAGCTTTGAACGAGGAGCGGTCGCAGCGCCGCTTCGAGATGTTCATGCACCTGGCTCTGGGTGCCTGGCTCGTGATCGTCGTCCTGTTCGCCGCTGTGCTAGTGAGGGGGGCATGACCGATGGAGAACTCCAGTTCGTCGCCCTCGTCGCCGTTGTCGCCATCCTCGGCGTCATGGCCTGGGCGCTCACGTGAGCAAGAAGCAGAAGCCCGACGACCTGGTCGACTTCCTGATCGGGATCGTTCTGACGATCTGCATCCTGATCTCGACCGGCTGCATGATCTACCTGGCATTGGAGGCCACATGAGAGATCGCATTCACTCGGTCGCCAAGTACATGGCGGCCATCTTGGGCGGGATCCTCGTGGGTCTCGCCATCGGCAACCTCCTGCTGTGGGAGATGAACCGATGAACCGCCTGGTCAGGTGGTTCGCCGGGATGCCACTTCCGCTGTTGCTAGGGCTGTGCGCCCTGGCCCTGTTCCAGCTCTGCGTGATGATCGCTTTCTTCGTCGCGCCCGACCAGTTCGAGCTGATCGGGCTGCTGTCGATGGTCGGCACGTTGCTGGTCATCTTGGGCTGGGTCGGCGTCATCATCTACGAGGTCGTGACCGGGAAGAAGGTCGGCCGATGAGGGTTATCGCGCCGTTCTTCGCGGTCCTGGCCTCGATCACCACCATGGGCGCGGCAGTAGTCCGCCTGTGGTGGTCCAAGCCCCGGTTCAAGTCCGAGGTGCAGATCAACGACCAGGGCCGGATGACCTCCCAGAACATGGTCCGCCAAGATCCCAAGGCCAAGCCCTGGCTCCAAACAGCCGCCAAATGGTGGCTGATCGTCGTCGTGCTCGGAGGCACGGCGATCTTTTTCATCTGGGTGATCTTCACCCTTATTTCCCTCTCCAACTGAAAGGCAGCCCCATGGGAAACATCGGTGAGGACCCCCACGAGGTCGAGTTCGAGCCCATCGAGGTTCCGGCAACCCAGCCTGAGCCTGCTCCTGCTAAGGAGCCCGTCAAGGAGCCTGAAAAGGTCCCCGCCTAGAAGGGCCAGCCAATGCTGTTCTTCCAACTGTTCGCGGCCCTGGTGGGGGCCTTCCTGTTTTTCTGGTGCTTCATCGCCGTCTGTGCGTTCGCAGCACTAGCCACCGAGAACTGGGTCTTCTTCGGCCTGATCATGGGCGCGTTGATGACCACCAAGTATTTGAGGAGTCGAGCGTGAACCGCGCCACGATCATGAAGACCACCGCTTTCCGCCATCACCTGATGGAAGGAAAGCGGTTTTACGAGGGCTACGTCTACCAAACCAACCGGAAGACGTACCACATCTACACCCCGGAGTACCGGGTCTGGATCGCCAAGGACGGCAGGTGCTTCACGTACTCGCTGACCGAAGTACCCAAGAGCTTCCAGAACCCGACGGGTACCAAGATCACGCCCAAGCAGGTCCGTCCTCCAGCCCACGTGGACGTCCTGCAGCTGCGGGACCGGATCATGAAGGACCTGGGCTTGAAGGACCCGCCCCCGGACCGTGAAGGCGGCCGTCGCAGCACCAAGAAGGCGGCGGTAGCCAAGCAGCCCAAGGAGGTCATCGAGGCCATCCACGAGGCCGCTCAGCGGGCCGGAGAGGGCTCCAAGGGCCCTCAGCTGGTCACCGCGCCTGCGTGGCCTGCAGAGCCCCCTACGGCCACCGACGGGGCTGTTGCCGAGCCCGAGGCCGGGCTGTCCGAGACGGCACCGGCGGACGGCTACGAGGAGACCCAGGACTACGACGTCCTGAAGCTGCTCACAGACCTCTGGAGCCGCTGTGGCGGCTCCGCTGAGGACCTGGAGTGGGCCCGCGAGCAGTTCGTCGAGATCGGCTTCCTGCTGCCGGAGGTGGAGACCGCAGCGGTCATCACCATGCCCGGCGGCGTGACCTTGGACGAGATGGTCGCAGACCTGGAGGCCATGGGCTACAAGGTCCGGCCCGCTTAGACCCAGCACCACCCCACCAAAAGGAAGAGGCAGGAACAGGATGAGTAACTACAAGGTGAACGTCGAGCGGATGGCCGAAGACGAGGCCTTCGACCCGTACCGCGAGACCGGCAAGAAGTGCCAGTACGTCAACCACCGCGGTGGTGACGACGTCCCGGCGATCATCATGGTCGAGGTCGACAACTCCGACTGCTGCAAGACGCAGGCCGACAAGGAGAAGTACCACACCGTCCGGCTGTGCTGGAGGTGCGTCCAGTACGGCTACCGCGACCAGTACTACTGCAAGTGCGAGGACCCCGACAACGGCAAGCACACCGCCGAGGACCTCACCTTCAAGGGCGAGCTGAACAAGGTCTCCTAGGCCTACCCCACCAGCGGCCGCCCTCAGGTCCCGACTGGACCCCGGCCTGGGGGCGGCCTTCCCTTTCGCACCGAAAGGCAAACAATGGAGGACTACTTCTCCCGACACGCGGCCCCGGTATACCCGGGGTACCTGGTGGGGATAAGGGCAATGACGATCACAGCCAGCGGGTACATCCACTCCCCGCAGCAGCACTTCGTGTGGAACCCGACCAATACCAACGTGGCGGGTTGCATCAACTACAACGACGGTGGGCTGCTGGTCCGTCGTCAGGTCCGAGTTGGCCACATGGGCAAGGCGTACACCGAGAAGGGGCTGGTCGACCACAAGGTGGCCATGCAGGAATGCTCCTGTGGGTTCTACGCCTACTTCACCCAGAAGAGGGCCTACACCTACCTGCCGGTCGGCGGGGTCTTCGCGATCGTCAAGGCCTACGGTCGGCTCACCTACGGTGACCAGGGCTTCCGCTCCGAGAAGATGGAGATCCTGGCCCTGGCCTACGACGACGAGGACACCCTCGCGGCGTACGAGGAGAAGCCCGGCGAGCCCAAGATGCCCAGCATGAGGCTGCTGTGGTTCGGGATGTTCGCCGCGGTGTTCCTGCTGGTCTTCGGGCTGGTGCTGACCTTCACCACGGTGCTGCCGTTTCCGATCCCGACCTTGATCTGCTGGTCGGGCACTGTGGTGATGGCCGTGGTGGGCAAGGTCCACAAGCGCCGCTGGAGGAACTACACCAAGGCCAGCAACGGCTACCACAGCATGCAGATGGCGTTCATGGCCGACATCCGGCGACAGTTCCCGCACACCTTCCAGCCGGATGAGTACGCGATGCAGAGGATCAGGAGTAGATATCCTGACCTACCGGTTTACACCTCGGTGGAGGAGGCGTTGGCGGACTTTGAGCTGACCGACCCCAATACCATCACCAAGTGACCAACCTGGAAATGCCTCCCAGGTTGGCCTGAGCGGGAGCGCGATCTTCCGCTGCACCCGTTCGGGGCCCCCTGGTCGTCACTGCCTTCGACCAGGGGGCTTCTTCATGTCCGCAAGGAGAGAAATGGAGCCCCAGTACTGCACCTACCGATCAGACCACTCCAACCGGTTTGCCGTGGTCCTCATGCGCAGCACCTGCCCGTACCACCCGGAGCGCTGCAGCTACTACAAGATCAAGGCCCTGTGCCCAACCTGCCGTGACCACGTCGAGGAGAAGATCAGGGCCAACACCTCGATGCACTGCTCGTACTGCCACCACGAGGGCCGCGTCCGGGACTACTGGGCGATCTTAGGGAGCGTCTGATGAGCATGTTCTGTGAAATCGCAGGTCAGGGCCACCCGGTACGCAACCTGGAACCGATCACCCACTACGTGCGGCACTCGTGTCCGCGGTGTGGGCACATGTCGATCACCGGCATGTGCACCGCCTGCGCCAAGGTCTTCCGGGCCTACATCGACAAGGGCTGGGGTGCCTACACCTGGTGCCCGAAGTGCAAGCGGTCGATGGAGGCGAACCTGGCCTGGACGCTCTACGAGAGCGTGGCGGAGTAATGGCCGTCTACGCCAACAACCCGCTGGGCATGTGCCAGCGGACCACGGTCTGCAACCGGAAGCCAGCAAAGTGGTTGCTGCGCCGGACCTGCGACAAGTGCGACTACTTCCAGGTGCTGGAGATCTGCGACGACTGCAAGGAGTACATCGAGCGTCGCAACAACTTCGCCAGGGAGATGCCGCTGGACCAACGGCCCAGGTGGAGATGCATGGGCTGCCACAAGAACCGCCGTATGCCGGTGGGCATGGACATCCTCGGGAGGGCCTGATGGCCGTACTCGTCAACAACCTCACCATCGTCGGCAACGGGGTCACCTGGACCGCTACCACCAGCGGCAGCGCGGGCGACATCGTCACCGTCATCAGCAAGAAGAAGGAGCCCAGTGAGTTCTGCTACTTCCACGATGCCGTCGGCCAGCCGGGGGTGATCTCGTGCCGGTACCTACGAGTCGACTGCCAAAAGTGCGGCGTCTTCAAGATCGTCTCGGTGTGCGCCCACTGCGCCATGGACGTGGACAGTTACCAGCAGAACACGGGTTCGCGGTCCCGCTGCAAGGACTGCAATGGGGTCAGCGAATCCCGGGTGCTCTGGAAGACCATCGGCGACGTCGCACAGTAAAGGAGCTGGTGATGGCCCAGGTAGTTCGAGGTCAGGAGGCGTTGCCCAAAAAGTGCCACTTCCACGGTGACCCGTCGATCCACCGGGGCACCCACATCATGCGGATCAACTGCTCGTTGTGCGGCGACTACCAGGTCGTCTACGTCTGCGAGCAGTGCACCGCGACGATCCGCAGCTACGAAGGAAAGCCCGAGCTCACCGTCGGGTGCAACAAATGCAACCGACCGCTACAAGTCCAAAACCACTGGACGATCCTAGGAGAAGCGTGACGATGGGAACTCCCAACGACGAGCTCGGCCACATCACCGAGGTCGTCGACGACGACACCAAGGTCGGCCACCTAGTGACCGGCCTCTGCGGGCACATCGGCCCGTGGAAGGGCAAGGACCACAAGCCCGAGGCGATCTGCCCCGACTGCGTCATCGAGCTGATGAAGCAGGTGTACACGCTGCGCAGCGAGAACGCCATGTACCAGGCGCTGATGTTCCCCGAAGGCGGGGTGAAGAAAGAGGAGAAGAGTGAGTAAGACCGACAAGACCCGCCCATGGCGGGTGCAGGCTGTTGAGGGAGACCGCACCGCCCAACCGGTGCACTCCCGCGAGTGTTTGGCAGACCCGAAGAACTGCAACCTGCCCCCGTTGACCGGGCACCACCCGACCTCGATACCGCCGACCATGTTCCGGATCTGGCAGTCCAAGTGGAACGGGATGTTTCACCTAAACCGGGTCCAGTGCTACTGGTCCCCGGACCCGTACATCGGCCTGCACGGCCGGATCAAGAGCGACTGCGGGTGCCAGCTGTGCACCTCGCAGTACTACCGCAGAAGGCAGAACCGACGGGCCCGCCACAAGGCGAAGTCCGCACTCAACAAGGAGCGTTACGAATGAACGACACCGACCTGGCCAAGCTGACCGCCCGCACCGTCCCGGACACCGACGGTGACCTCGTCGAGGTCCTCTTCGGCAACGAGGTGGTCGCCCAGCTGGTTCCCGAGGAGGGGGCCAGCATCGAGGACACCGTGGCCCCGGTGCTGCGGCACATCTTCGACAAGGCCCTGACGGACCTGGGCTATGAGTGAGCACGCCGTCTTGGTCCTGTCCCCGGTAACCCACGCCAAGTGGGTGCCGGAGGCCTACGAGGTGACCGCTGGCTGCGGTCACCAGTGCTGGCTGTCCCCGGGCTCTGAGAAGGCCTTCGTGGACCCGAACATCGACAGCAAGTGCATACCGTGCTTGGGAGGACAACCAGCGATCGTCGCGTCCATCCTGAGCGGGGCAGGCAGGGCCGCGGACCCGCAGGAAGTCGTGCGGGCTCTTAGACGAGAACTGGGCCTTGAGTAAGCAGACCAAGATCCTGTTGGCATTGGGGGTGGCGTACACGGCCACCTGGCTGGTCCCACCCCCAATCCAGCAGGGCACCTGGTGGTTCTCTCTCTACATGGCCATCTGGGGGTTGGAGACCTCCTTGAAAGAGAGGGCAGGCTTGGAGAACACCTAAGGGGAACCAATGGAACCCGCACCTGATCCTTGGCCACCGCAGTGGATGCCCGAGTGGATGAACGACCCGTTCGTTCTCGGCTGCTTTGGGATCATCGCGGTCGCCATCATCGTGATGATCGCGGTCATCGTCTGGAACGACAGAGGAGAGTAAATGAGCGAACTAGGAGAGCAGGTCGTGGCGGCCGCCAACGCATTGGAGGCCTTACGGAACCGGATCGTCGTCACCGATCAGAACGGGTTGCGGTACCGGGTGACCCTCGCCTACGCGGTCGGCCAGCGTACCGACGACCCGGGCATTGTGGTCACCATCCAACGATCGAGGCAACCCGGTGAGTGAGGCAGAGCGGCTGGACCGGGAGACCTTCGACGACTACCTGCGCAAGCAGATGGAAGACCCGGAGTTCATGAAGGGCTACCTGCACGCCCGCAAGGTGATGGACCGGACCTACCAGGTCCTATGTCCTTGGGGGCGGTGCGAGTACTCCATCGACCCGGTGGACAACACCATCGTCACCTCCATCGGCCCACTGGGCTGTGGATGCGACTACTTCCCCGGCTGGAAGTCCAAGTACTACGACGGACTGCCAATGCCGGGGTTCGCTGCGAAGACCTCCGGCCGGTACGCCGGCCGGGTCGCTCGCAAGAAGAAGATGGAGGCCGCGCACGAGCGCTGGCTGGATGAGCTGATCGAGCGTTTCACGTGAAACGGAGGTGAACCGATGAGCCACTGGAACTACCGCGTTACCCGGCGTGAGCTCGCCGGTGAAGTCGAGTTCGCCATCCGGGAGGTCTACTACGGCCCGGAAGGTCAGATCGGCTGGACGGTCAACCCCGCACCGCCTACCGGAGAGAACCTGGACGAGGTTCGTAGTGAGCTCGGCAGGATGCTGGAGGCGACCATGCAGCCGGTCATCGACATCACCGACGAGAACAACCCCAAGGAGGTCGCCTGATGGAGATCATCAAGGTCAAGAAGAAGCGCCTGCTCAAGACGCTGAGAAAGAACCGCAAGGTGCATCGGCAGATGTTCCTGGACGCCCAGGAGGTGTACCGCGAAGAGGTCATCAAGCTGTTGGACTCCCGCCTACAGCGGGCTCGTGAGGGCGGGAAGATCGACATGGCCTTCCGGCTGCCCGAGCCGCAGGACTACACCGAGTCCTACGACACCGCCATCTCGATGGTGGACTGGGCTGAGGGCGACACCATCGACCTCGACGAGCGCAGCTTCGAGCAGTACGTCCTCAATAAGTGGGGCTGGCAAGGTGCTTTCGCGGCCAACACCGCGTCCTACCTGGCCTCATGAAACTCACCGGCTACGACGGGCTGTTCGGCTACGGCGGCAAGTACCACCGATGGGCAATCGCTCGTCGGTTACGTAAACAACGCCAACGAGTACGTCGGCGGAAGGAGATGAAGGACCTGTGAGGCTTTGGAGGCGCAAAAGGCAGCCCCAGTTGGACCCAAGTCCAGAAGCACAGGCAGAGCAGTACCTGCGACCAGGGCACCCGCTCTGGGACCAGCTGATCGCCGAGTCCCGCCTACGGGATCTCGGGGTTCAGGGCTTCGATGAGGACGGCGTCCCCATCGGAGAGAGAGGCAAGGACATGCGCCCGCACCTGCGGGCGCTCATCAATAAGGAGAGAAAAGGCAGATGATCATCGACGAACTGAAGCACGAGATCTACATGGCCCCCGGGCCGAACTTCTACTACGGCGATCTGAACCGGTTTGGGCTCAGATACCCGAAAGAGCTGCACTTCCTATCGGCCAACAACGTGATGCACGCGTCTAACCCGTGCGCCGGAGAGAACGCCATCAAGCTTCCCTGGGCGGTACTGGACGCGCTGTGGTCGCACGGCCGAGACCAGAAGGAGCTCACCCGCGCCATCGGCTGGTGCGAGAAGTGCTGCGTCTTCGAGCTCGCCAAGGCCAAGAAGGTGGCGGCATGACCATCAGCGACCTCGGGACCAGGACCAGAGAGCAGATCGAGCACGCTCAGGACGAACGGCAACGGCGTCTGGACCAGCACCAGAGCCTGGTCGAGCACCACCGCGATCGGCTGATGAAGAAGGCCGTCGAGCTGGTGCTCTGTCCGGTCTGCGAGGCCAAGCCCGGCGAGCCCTGCCAAACGGTCAGGGACGCGTTCCCCTACCAGGGCTACGTCCACGGCAGGCGCAGGAACGTGATCTGGCGCATCTACGTCATGGGGTTGAGCGACGGCATGAATGCCGCACGCCTCGATCTGTCGCTCACGTCGTTCATGGAGGACTGATGCACAAGAAGAGCATCCGCGAGCGCCTGGAGATCGAGTTCAGGCACATCAAGGGCCACTGGGTCTGCTGGCGTCGGGGCTACCACCTCGACGGCGGCACCATCGGCCACTGGGACGACATGCACCGTTGTCGGGACTGCCACGCGGTCAAGGGGCTCTACACGATCCCCAAGAACTCCGGGCAGAAGCGGCCCTGGGGGAAGCCCGCCTGATGCCACTGACCGGCGACATCAAGTTGAACAACTCCACCCTGGTCACCTGGCGGGCGGTACGGCTCTCGAACCGGTCCAACAAGGACGGCCACCTGTACGAGTGGACGGTCACCAAGCGGCAGCTCGGAACCACCCAGAGCGAGCCCACCACCTACAAGGGTCGCTTGCGCCACCCCCGCGAGGAGGGTGCAATAGCCCTGGCTAGGCGGGTGATGGGCTCGGCCATGATCGCCCAGATCGCCAACGAAGAAGGGGTCGAGGAACCATGAGGCAGAGCAGGCTGAAGGAGGTGCCCCCTGTGGACCCCCCAGAGTTCACTGAGGACACCGCCAG
>Ga0307285_10000320_pt1 | contig 10364 bp, 8 predicted proteins | sample ER_DNA_139_FD_194476 | JGI IMG/M metagenome (GOLD analysis project Ga0307285, IMG submission 194476) | Bulk soil microbial communities from the East River watershed near Crested Butte, Colorado, United States - ER_DNA_139 | ecosystem: Environmental > Terrestrial > Soil > Floodplain | place: USA... | reverse complement strand
GTACTCCACGGCCTCACCGCCGGTACCAACCTTGAACTGGATAAGCCCGAGATGAGGATCGTCGGCCTCCAGTCCTTCGGTGATGCCGCGGAGGTCGTAGACGGTCGCGCCAGCGTCCAGCGCGTCGGTGATCATCTGCCATTGGATGGCATTGGAGCCGCGTACCTCCCGCTTGGCGGTCGAGCTGGCACCGTAGGAGTACCAGGTGTGCTGGCCGACCCGTACCCACGTCGTCGCTGCAACGAGGTCGTCGTCGTGTCGCGCCAGATAGAGCCGGATTCGATCAGAATCCTCCGCAAGCAAGGCATCGAACATGGTCTGAAAGTAGGAAAGGGGACGGGGGCGGAAATGATCACGCTCAGCGGTCTCAACATAGAGCCGGTGGAACTCGGGAAGCTGATCAACGGTGCCGCGCTGCACCACAACGCCTGCCTTCGCCGCCTTCTTGATATTGCGGCGCCACAGCTGATTCATGCCAGCGAGCAATTGCTCGGGCGTCCGGCCCTCGATCGGTAGCTGGAAGACAAACCGTGGTTGGCCAGCTGCGAACCCGTCCTCGTCCTCGGGCGGCCGCCAGCCCATCTCACGCAATTGGCTGCGGGTTCGGGTGGTTTGGTGATTGACCTGGTCAGGGATCGCCTCGCTGAGCCGGGTCACCCGGTCGTCGGCGATCGCGGCCTTGATCGTTTCCGCGCTCCAGCGCCGGGCGATGGCGGGCGCGCCGATCCTTATGCCGAACGCACCAGCCTCGCGGAGGTGTTCGGCCAGCGGCTTGAGCCATTCCCCGATATCGGGCGCACCCCAGTCGATCACCGGTCCCTCAGGAAGGTAGGCGAGATACTTCTTGATCTTGGGAAGTTGCCGGTAAAGCACCAGCCCGGCGCCAACCGGGGCATCTGTGCCGTTGAACCAGCCCACCGACTCGCTGCGCCACTCACTTTTGACCTGCCCCCACGCTGGCGTCTGGAGGAAGCTCACCGAGGGTTGGCTGGCGTTGAACTCGCGATGCCGGTCTGCCTCGATGGTTCGTACCGAAAAAGCCACAGGGGAGAATGTAATACGGATATCCCCCGGGTTCGTCGACGGGCTTATTTGCGCTACGACAAGCTCACCGCACCCGCAACAGGAGTTGCGGGCGACATTCTCGCGCGGCGCTGAGTCGAAGCTGCCCCTTTGTGCCCAACCGGAGAGTACCGTGAAGTGAAGTCTCGAGCTGCCCGGAATAGGCCCAACGCATCGGCCCCCGTGTTTCCCCGCACGGGTTGGTCCCATCCCCTGTGCGGACCGCCTATTCCGGGTTCAAGCTGCCGCCGGGTATTCCCGATGATCAAGAAACCTATTCTCCCGAGAAATGCTTGTGCATCAGGTGCCCGTTGCTGCCGAGTGCGACGACGTCAATCCGGTTTTCGTCCCACGAGACCGCTGCCGGCGTGTCGTTGATGTCGCCGCCGATGGTCTCCCAGCCGGTCCAACTTCTGCCGTCCCACGATCGGTGCTGCAAGCTGTTGTTGTCACCCTCGCGGAAGAGATCGAGCCGCCGCAGTCCCCAGCTGGACACTGCGACGTCGGAGCGGTGCCCACGGCCTAGGTCGAGGGGTCGCAGCCACGTCGAGCCGTCGTACGACCGCTCGTAGAGATGGTTGTTGCGCCCGCGGAAGAAGACGTCGATCAGGTTCGGGCCTCGCGAAATGGCTGCCGGCGCGCCTTTGAGGTTTCCGCCGAGACGCTCGTACGGGCTCCAACCAAACCCGTTCCACCAGATGTGATAGAGCGCATTGTCGTCGCCTCTCATGAAGACATCGAGCCGGTTCTCGCCCCACGAGGCCACCGCTGGGCTTGACGTCAGTGAGCCGCCCAAGGGGGAGTAACCGACCCAGCTGCCGCCGGCGTACGCCATCTGCCAGAGCTGGTTATCGGTACCGCGGACGAAGACGTCCAGCCGATCCGGCCCCCATGCCACCGCTCCGGGGCTACCGACAATGGCAGGTCCAAGATCATCTGCTGGATACCAGAACTTGCCGTCGTACGTCTGGTGGAGCATTGTCTGTCCGGCGGCCTGAGCGAAGACGTCCAGCCGGTGGACTCCCCACGAGGCCAGCGCCGGCGCCGAGGTGTACGAGCCGCCAAGATCTTCCCAATTGCTCCACTCCAGGCCGGCTTCCGTCGGGGACGGGGTTGTTGACGGCGTCGGGTGCGGAGTCGGATTAACTTGCGGCGTGGCGGCCGGCACTGGCGGGCGCAGCAAGAAGACCAGTCCAATGCCCGCGACCAGCAGCACCACACCGCCCAAGATCGCCGGTAACCACCATCGCCGGTGCACCTTGATCATCATCGGCCCCAGACGCCGAGTTGTCAGAATCCAGTTGGACTATAGCTGCACGGGAGTCTGGGGAAGCTCCGGCTGCGTCAAGAAGACTCCGTAGCCGAGAAGTGCTTGTGCAACAGCTGACCGTCGATGCCGAGCGCGACAACGTCGATGCGGTTCTTGCCCCATGAGACGGCCGACGGTATGTCACTGATCCCCGCGCCGATGGTCTCCCAGTTCGTCCACGTCTCGCCGTCCCACCACCGGTGTTGCAGTCCCGTGTCATCACCCTTGCAAAACAGATCAATCCGCTTCCGCCCCCAAGATGACACAGCAACATCGGAGTGCAGCCCCCCGCCGAGGTCGACGACGTCTCGCCATCCCGATCGCTTGTAGGACAGCCGGTAGAGGTGGTTGTCGCGACCGCGATAGAAGACGTCGATCAAGTTCGGCCCTCGCGAGATGGCCGCTGGAGCGCCTTCCAAGTTGCCGCCGAGCCGTTCGTAACCGGTCCAGCTGATCCCGCTCCATGACTTGTGGTACAGCGCGTTGTCGCTGCCGCGGACGAAAACGTCCAGCCGATTCGGCGCCCACGAAGCCACGGCGGGGCTTGAGGTGAGGAAGCCGCCCAGCGGAAAGTAGCCCATCCACCCTCCATTCCACGACTTCTGCCAAAGCTGGTTGTCAGCGCCGCGTACGAAGACGTCGAGCCGGTCGCTTCCGCGCGCTACGGCTCCGGGGCCGCCCACGATGGCAGCGCCGAGATCCTCAGCTGGATACCACTTCGTGCCGTTGTACGCGCGGTGCAGCATGATTTGCCCGGCACCTCGGGTGAAGACGTCCAGCCGATTCGGGCTCCAGGACGCGACGCTCGGTCCCGCGTTGAACGAGCCGCCAAGATCATCCCAGTCACTCCACCGGGGACCGGCTTGGGCAGGCGTCGATGGCGTGATCACCGTTGGATTCCTGGACGGATTGGGAGCTGGCGGCACGGCCGTAGCTCGGGCTCCTGGACGCGCGATCAAGAACAGACCAGTACCTGCGACCAGCAGCACCACGCTGCCCAAGATCACCGGCAGGGACCATCGGTGCTGGGTGTTGATCATGTGGGGAAGCACGGCAACGCAGACTATCCCTAAAAGATCAACTTGTCAGTGGCCCAGTCGTTACCAGAGAGACCGAAAAATGATCACAAGATGATCACTACGACAACGCAAATGCGCCCTGAGCTTGTCGAAGGGCAAACCCCGGGCTGCACAAATGTGCCGTGGGATGGCCGAAGGGCGCGCCTCGGGCTGCGCACATTGATTACTTGGCGACGATCTTGCCCGGGTTGAAATTCCGGCCTGGATCCATCGCGGTGAACAGCCCGTCGATCATGTGTACGCCCGGAGCGGAGATGTCTTGCTCCAGCCACGCCGCGTGCTCGGTGCCAACAGCGTGATGATGCGACAACGTCCCGTCCGAATCCACGAATGCCTGCTGGATGGCGTTCTTGAGTGGCTCGTATTGAGCCAGCGGGTCGACGCCGTCGTGCTTGAACGCGAAGGTGAAGTAGAGGCACGCGCCGGAATGGTAGGAGTGCGAAAGGTGGCACATGATCCAGCCTGTGACGCCTAATTGGGCGTAGACCTTCTCAGCGGACGTCATCACATTCCGGTACAGCGGCAGCAGCTTCGACCACGGCGCTGCCGTCTCTGAGACATCACCGATCGCGCCTCGATCGAGCAGGAAGTCACGGATGTAGGGGGTGTCGAACTTCTTCTGGTCGTAAAGTTCGCCCGGTCCCTTGCCGACCAGAATCCCGCCATGCTTGCCGACGATGTCCTTGACGATCTTCTTCTGCCTGGCTACGTGGGGCTTGCCGCCCTCGTAGCCGATGAAGGACAGGCAGACCTCATTGAGCTTCCAACCGCGCCGCTCCAGAACCTTCATCAGGCCCTTGCTGATCACCGACGATATCGAGATCTTGCTGGACTTCTTTCTGGTGGCAAAGGAGAACGTCGTCTCCTTGGCGTCGGAGACGCGAGTGATCGACGGGTGCGCGTCGCTGGTGGAGATCTCCTGCATAGCGGCAAGCCCCGCCTCCCAGGAGGGGAACAAGTACCCCAAGATCACCCGGACCTCAGGAATCCGATGCACCTGCACCGTTACCTCGGTGATGACGCCGAGCCGACCTTCAGAGCCAAGGACCATCTCGCGGACGCTCGGACCCGTCGAGGTGTGCGGCAAAGGACGAATCTCGAGCACCTTGCCTGGCATGACCACTCGCATGCCACGCGCGATGTCGGCGATGTCCCCGTACTTGTCCGACTGCATGCCTGAGGAGCGCGTGGCCACCCAACCGCCGAGGGTGCTGTGGCTGAAGCTGTCCGGGTAATGCCCCAGAGTCCAGCCCTGCGCAGTGAGCTGCTTCTCGAGGTCCGGGCCCTGGACGCCGGCCTGAATGCGCGCCAGACCGGACTCCTCGTCGATGCTGATCAGCTTGTTCAGTCGACCAAGATCAACAGAGATGACTGACCGCGTCTCATCCTCAGGAGCGTGCAGGCTGCCGGAGATGTTGCTGCCGCCGCCGTACGGGATCAGCACTGCATCCGCCGCGACGGCGTAGTCAACGATCAGCTGCACTTCCGCCTCATCCGCCGGATAGACGACGACGTCGGGGACTCGTGGAATGTCTCCGGCTCGGAGCCGCAGCAAGTCGCGCACGCTCTTGCCGTACGTGTGCACGATCCGGTCAAGATCATCCTGGATGGCGTTCTCCGCGCCGACGGCCCCAGTGAGTTCATCCAGCAGCTCGGCGCTGATCATAGGTGCCGGAACCGGCAGCTCTTCAAGCGACAAGGGGGCAGTCGGACTGGTGTTCACATCAAGATCAATGGCATTGATCACGAACGGCCGAAAGGCAGGCTTGTCTTCGTGGTGGAATGCCACTCCTTCGACTCCCCAGCCCCACCACTTCATGTGCTTGACGTCGGGCATCCTGTTGTTCTCCTTCGATCCCAAGGCTGGCGAAGCCCTAAGCCTGGTTGGCGCGATAGGTGGTGGCGTAGTCGACGAGTCCGCTCACCTCTTTGGTGATGCGCTCGGAGAATTGGGCGACGGTCTCGCCGTCCTCGGCGCGCATTGGTTCCCCGAATGCCACATACACCGGGGGCCGCCCTCGGCTCGGCCAATTTTGGCCGTACGGCATGGCCTCCGACGCGCCGACGATCGCCATGGGGAGGCAAGGCACATCCCGGCTGATGCAGAGCGCCGCAGCGCCTGGCTTGAACGCGGCCATCTCCCCAGTCCGCGACCGGGTGCCCTCGGGAAAGAGCAATAGCGGTATGCCGTCGTCAAGCAGGTTGGTGGCTAGGCCATGGCGGCCGCGCAGGCCCGTGCGATCGACCGGAAACGCATTGAAGAACAACGACGTCAGGCCCTTGCGCCACCAGACATCGAAGAAGTAGTCCGCGGCTGCTCCCGCCGCGAGGTAGCGGGCCAGCCTGCGCGGCAAGGCTCCGAGGATCAGCGGAGCATCGAGATGGCTTGCATGATTGGACACCACGACGAACGGTCGGTTGAGGCCCTTGAGGCGTTCCTCGCCCAACACCGTCACCGTCACCAGTCGCCAGACCAGCGGCTTCAGCAAGCCTCGCTGCGCAACGAACCGCGCCCCGGCATGCACCGGCGAGGTGTAGCGGCTCCGGCTTGACATGGGCTTAGCCTAACCCGAGCCGAGCCGGTGCAATGTCGGGCAAAAGCCTCACGATATGGGTTCGGATGGGGCAGTCATGACATCTCCTCGACGATGTAGTAACGGTTTCCGTCGGGATCATCGAAGCTGAACATCGGCGGGACGCCGTCCCAGCGGAGCAGTTCGCCGACCTCGACGCCGCGGGCTAGCAGCGTGGCGTGTTCCGCGGCGGCATCAGGGACGGTGAAGCGTACGCCGGTGTCGGCCCCCACATCTGCGCCAACATCTGATGGCGCATTCGCAGCGTTGAGAGCGATCGAGGTGCTGGCGTGAGGCGGAGCGACCTCGACCCATCGCATGGTTGGGCTGATCGGTGCGTCGAGCCGCTTCTCGAAGCCGAGCTTGTCGACGAAGAAGGCAAGCGCTTCGTCTTGATTCCTGACGTTGATCCCGATCGTTCGTACGTCGGTGATGGTGGTCGCGGGCATGGTGGATCTCCTCTCGATATCTGGGATGTTCAGAGGTTGTTGCGGTGTAGTCAGCCGGACCCGTACATCAGCGAGCCCGGAGTAGTGAGCATCTGACCTGTCTCCAGCCAGGTCTTCAAACCGGAGAGGATCATCGGCCAGCCGCCGTACAGTTCGGGCGGAGCGTCGGCGCTCAGCTGATCATGAGTGACCGTCAGCCGGCACGAATCTCCAATGGGTTCGATCTCCCAGGTCACCCGTGAGGTGCCCTCGCGCTCCGCCTCCTCGCTCCACAAGGTGTGCATGGTCTGCACGAGTCGGTGCGGTGGCTCGACGACGAGGTTCTCGCCCTCAGCGAGGGCGTTGTCGCTGCCCGGATGCGTCAACGTGTAGCGCGAGCCCGGCGTCCAGTCGGACTCGGCGCCGGCACCGAACTGATACTTGGCGCGAATCTCCGGGTCGGTTATCGCTTCCCACAGTCGCTCCGGCGTCGTACGGATGTAGATCTCGAAGATCTTCTCCATCGGGTGCTCCAGTTCAGACTTGAGGCTGGCCAGACCGGCGACCCACGACTCGGTGTACTTGCTCACCCACCGGTCATGGATGAGACGGATGGGGACGGTGTTGAGGAAGTGCAACTTTTCCCGTCCACGGCGCCTGCTCACTACGAGCCCTGCGTCCTCGAGCAGGCGAAGATGCTTCGCGACGGCGATTCGCGTCATGTCGTGGCCCGCAGTAAGAGCTACCAGGGTCTGGCCGTCTTGTTCGAACAGTGCGTCGAGAAGCGCTCGCCGAGTCGGATCGGCCAGCGCTCGAAACACTGTTTCCACAACAACCAGAATAGGAAACCAAATGGTTTCCTGTCAAGAATTGAAGGTCTCCGACTCCCGGGGGTCGTTTCGCCGCACAGGCATCAAGACGACCGGCCTAAGGCGCCTTATGCGGGACGTTTCGCAGCACGGGCGTGAAGACGAGCCTGCGCTGAGCGGGCTAATGTCGGCCCGAAGTGAGCTTGCGCGAGATTGCCCGCAGGGCGCGGTGTGGCAGATGCTCGCAGATTGTCATCAGGATCTTGTAGCGCTTGGACGGGATGGAGATCACCTTGCCGGCCGCGGCATCCTGCAGACAATCGGCGACCAGCCGATCGGCATCTAGCCAAAGGGCCGATGGAATGGAGCTGATGTTGATGTCTGCCCGCTGGTGGAACTCGGTGCGCACCCAACCTGGACACAGCGCCGTGACCTTGACTCCGGTGCCGTACAACTCGTTGGCAAGGCTCTCGGTGTAGGCGGTGACCCAGGTCTTGATCGCCGAATAGCTGCCCATGGCCACATAGCCCGCCGTGCTCGACACGTTGATGATCGTGCCGGTGCCACGCTCACGCATGGCGCGTCCGGCTGCAGCGCCGAGCATCAATACTGCGGTGATCATGACATCGATGGCGTGTTCATGCGGGGTCGTATCGGCGTCGGTAAGCTTCGTCCCGATTCCGAAGCCGGCATTGTTGATCAACATGTCGATCGGCTGCTCGGGGCTGGTCAGCCGCTCGACGATCCTGATCACGTCACTGCGTACGCCCAGGTCCGCAACGATGGTCTCCACACTGACCGCGTAACGTTCCTTCAATTCGGTCGCCATGTCGGACAGCCGATCGCCGTCTCGCGCGACCAGCACGAGATCGTCGCGACGCGCCGCGAGCGTTCGCGCGAATGCCGCGCCAATGCCTGACGTACCCCCGGTGACCAACGCTGTAGCCATTGACTCACCCTATGCGGCAGCTCCCTGTCAGAAACGCACGTGCACGTTCCTTGCCCGCGCGATACACAGGTTGCAACGTGTGTATCGCGTAAGGACGGGACGTGCACGTGCGTTTCTGACAACAGGCCTCGTGCGTCGTGCCCGCTTCATGAGTCGACGACTCTAGGCAGTGATCCTGCCTGCCGTAAAGATCGCGCGGTCGGCCGCCCGACGCCCGGCCTCCCACCCACGTTTGTCGTAATATCCTTCACCGGTCTTCTTGGTATGGGGGAACAGCCGGTCGAATTTCTGTTGCACCGCATCCTCCAGCCGCTGTAGCAGTGGTACCAAATCCTTACCGTAGGACTCGGTGGCCGCCGCATCTGCCTCTCTCAGCCGCTCGCCGATACGCACCGCGTACGCCGTCAGGAAGGACCGCCGGAACGTCGCGGAGCGATCGAAAGAGCCCGGCCTCGCCGCGCCAGCCTCGGCCATGGCGCGGGTCGCTTGGATGAGCAGCGAAGTGAACAGCATCTCGACTTGATCGACATCGACAGGCACACCGACGACGGTTGCAATGGCTAACTGAGCGAAGTAGATCACCTTGCATCTATTCGCGCGACTCACTGCATTGAGCAAAGTCGCCTTCGTGGACGCGTACGGGCACTGCAGATGGACCCGTCGAGCGATCACGGCCACCTGTTCATCGGTCTCTCGGAGCAGCGCCTCATCGATCGCATGCCGCGTCATCAGATCCTGCGCTTTCGCCGTAAAGGTCTCTGCCTCCGCCGCGTACGAGGTTGCTTCAGCCTTCGCGAGCAGCGCCCGAATTCGATTGAGCAGCTTGTGGCGCTCCGAATCCTGGATGCCAGGTACCGAATTCCGAATGAGCGTTTCCCTAGCCGATGGTGGCGGCGCAATCTGCTCCAATATCGGCAGGTCCGTCACGTAACAGGTCAAGATCACTATCTCTGTCCACGCATCCAGAAGCCGAAAGCCCGCCGTGCTCATCGTCTCAACTAGCAACCAGCCTTCATGGTCAGGCCGGGGCAAATCGAGCTCGATACCTTCTTCCGCGACGGCGCGCAGCTGATCAAGCCATGCTCGTGAGGCGCGGCCCTCGGCGTTCGCCCGCCTCGCCTGCTCCATGATCACCGACGCGATCAACGGGACCGATCGTGGGCGTCTTGTGCGAACAACATGCAGTGCATCCAGCGGTTGCCAACCGTGCTCCCAAAGCGAAGCGACCAGCAGGAAGAGTCGACCAGTGATCAGCTCATCCATCAGCTGGAGGCTGTCGGGCTGCAGGCTGATCAGCTCATGCTCGACAAGCTGGCTGTGCAATCGCTCAGACCCGCGAAACCGGAGTAGCCGCTGGAGCGATCGCTCTGCCTGCTCCCGGTGCAGCTGCTCGGTACTCGGTCCGGTCTCGGCGCGAGTGAACGCAGTGTGGGTACTAGGACGATTCTGGCTGCTCTCCGGGTGAAGCGGATGTGCTCGGCCGCTGGGTCGGGCTGAGCCGGCGGCCCCGCGCCGCTTCGTCCGCTGCTTCGCCGCCCGGTGCTGACGATTGTTCTTCCCCATGGCCGAGCAGCCTGTCACTCACGGCTGACAATCCCGGGTCAACCACGCCGACAACCCAGTGAAGCTGGCATGCAGAAGGGGTCGTTTCGCCCCATGGGCATAAGGAGATATCTCGATTTCGCCGAGGCGGGGTCGTTTCGCCGCACAGGCGTGAAGACGTACCAGGCCCGGCGCCCATAGAGCCGCCGCCGTTCCCTTGCAGAAACGCACGTGCACGTTCGCTACTGGCGCGATACACACGTTGCAACATGTGTATCGCGTAGGAACGGGATGTGCACGTGCGTTTCTAACAACAGGCCTGCGGACTGTGGGGTGACCCGTTCGTCAGTCGGACCGGGCTTCCAGCAGCGAGGCGGTTTGTCGGGCGATCGCGAGCTCCTCGTTGGTGGGGACCACCGCGATGGTGATCGGTGCGCCGGCGGGCGAGATCACCCGCGCTTGGTTGGAACGTACGGCGTTCAGCTCCGGATCCACACTGAATCCGAGGCCCTCGAGTCCGTCCACCACCGCGGCTCGCAGTGCCGGGTTGTTCTCCCCGACTCCAGCGGTGAAGCTGAGCAGATCGAGCCGGCCGAGGAGGATCGAGTACGCG
>Ga0307285_10000317_pt1 | contig 10414 bp, 14 predicted proteins | sample ER_DNA_139_FD_194476 | JGI IMG/M metagenome (GOLD analysis project Ga0307285, IMG submission 194476) | Bulk soil microbial communities from the East River watershed near Crested Butte, Colorado, United States - ER_DNA_139 | ecosystem: Environmental > Terrestrial > Soil > Floodplain | place... | reverse complement strand
TTCACGGGAAAGAACTGGATTCCGCATTGGATACAATCCGCGGATCGTTTCCCCCGCTTTTTCTCGACCGGCGTTAACAGATCATCGAAAAGCGGCGTAGGTTGGCGCAGCATCATCGTCGTCCTCTAGCCAGGATTGGTGGTGTTAGGGCTTCCTTGGGGTTACAGCCCCTTGGAAGCCCGCAGTTATACAGTCTGATTTATGTTACGGCAACGTCCCGTAAATAAACGCCGCCGGGCGGTACACGGCGAGTGCAAGCCGTTCCTCGGCCCTTATGGTGATCATATTCCTCACAAAGTTGTCCTGGTCCTCGGTCGAGATCAGCACCTCGATGCTCATCCGGTCGAAGATCTGCGCCCCCAGACGGAACGCACCCGTGAGGAACTTGGACACCTGCATCGCCGGGGTCTGCACCACCGGCAAGGTCCACAGACGGGCCGCGATCTGGTTCTGTGGATCACCAACGATGTAGCGATTCATTCCATCTTTGGTGAGTTCGATCTTGGCCCAATCGGTCGGATGCATCACGTATCCGGTGGCCGGGTAGAGCGCGAGAGTGGCCTGGAGCGCCGCCAGACGCAGCGTGTCGATGGCCTGGGGCGCGGTCGGCGCGAACGCCGCCGCGTAGGCCGTCGCCTGGGGAATAATACCCAGAAGATGCTGCCCGGTGCCGTCGCCGTACAACAACTCGTTTTCCTCGACGTACTCCAGACCGTAGCGCAGCCTTCCATCAATGTAGGACTGCAACTGCGGCACATCATCCATGATCTGCCGTGAAGCCTTCATCCAGTGGGCGATGGTGCGAACCGGCAACGACTTCAGGTCGAAGGTGATGTTGGACTGCGGCTTCAGGGCACCTTCCGAAACCACCGCGGCACCCGTCGTCATTGGGCTGTCCGTCTCGACCGGATACTCAATCGCGTTCGACCGGGTCGATCCCGGCGTCAGCAGATCGCGCACCACCAGATTGCGCCGGGGCGGCTGCACCATCGGCTGGCGGTCGGGAATGATCAGCGCGTTGGTCGGCGACACGCCCGTGCCCCACAGCGCCGAGCCGCTGAAGATGTCCTTCAGTTCGACGGTGATGCGCGCCTGGCCGTTCTTCTGTTCCATCAACGATTTGACGCCAGCGTCGTCCACCACATGCTGGCCGAGCGTTTTCATTTCCGGCGGCACGTCGCCGTTGCCGCGGCGTGACATCTTCTGTTCCACTTCCGTCAGACGGGTGGACAGTTCGTTCATCGAGGTCAGCGCCTTATCGGCGTTGGCCTTGGTTTCCTCGGTCGCCACACCGAGGTTCTTCATCTCGGTCTGCACTTTCTCGGCGAACTTCTTGACCTCGTCGGTCGCGCTCTTGAGGTCTACACTCAACGCTTTCAGTTCAACATCGGTTGGTACGTCGCCACCATCGGGCATGTCAGTCTCCTGTTTATGGAAGGGAAAAGCCGCTGATGGCGCGGCTGATGTCGCCGAGCGCCTTCAGCTTCGATTTTGCCTCCTCTTCCCGAGGATCGGCGGTCGGCGTCTTCTTCCACGCGCGGCCTTCAGCCAGCGCGCGGGCTTCCGAGTTCGAATACTTAAACCCAAAATGGGTGGCCGCGTCCCGCAACCAGTCTTCGAACTGACGGATCGTTTCCGGCTTGGTCTTCGTCTTGAGTTCCTCGCCGGTAACCTCTTTGTAGACATTCTCGACATGTTTAATCAGCAGAGAACGCTCGTCGCTTTCGGGCATCTCGCTCAACAACGCCCAGGCGTTGCGTAATTCCACCGCCGCGTGAGCATTCCTGGTGGATTTAACGCTCGTGATACGCGCCATCTCATTGGCGGGGCTGCATACCGGATCGACCGAGAACAGATCGATGGCATTCAGCGTGCGGCGCGGCTCGCCCGCCTTGGTTCCATATGTGGCCCCACCCTCGCGCGTGGCGAAGGCGATGGACAGGCTGGACATGACATCCTCTTTCATGAGGTCATGCACGCGTTTCACATCCGGATGATCCAGGGCGATCAGCTTACCGCTCATCTTCAGACCCTTGTCGTCCACCTCCGCGTCCGTCCACTTACCGATTGGCAGCGGATCGCCGCCAAATTCATAAGCGGAATGCTCCGCGTACATGAACGGCATGGTGCCCTTCGATTTGTGTTCCTCCAGCGTCGCGTCGAACGCGTTCGGCGTGATCAGGTCGCCATGCAGATCAAGCACACCAAAGACCGTGGCGTAACCGACAATCTCTCCCGTCGCCGGGTCACCCTTGAATTTCAGTTCGGCGTGCGCCGCGTAGCGTTCGCGTTGGAGCATATCGGTCCCCTATGCGCCCGCGGAGGACGCGGCTGGTTGATCCTTGGTTGGATCAGGTGGAGGAAGCGTCGGCGTTGATGACGGGGGCGGCATTTCGCCCAGTTTGTCGAGCGGCAGTCGGCCCGAGGCCATGGTCAGCTTGTCGCCGCCTTCGATGGGTGGATCGTTGTTCTTGGCGCGCATTTCGTTGGGCGTGTTGATGCCGGTATCGACCATGATCTTCATGACGTTGGCGCGACCCAGGCTGTCGGTGCGAAGCAGACCCTCGACGTTGAACTCGCAGTAATAGGCGATGCGTTGCGCCGGCGTCATAATGGCGCGGGTGATTTCCTGTTCGATCGAGCGCAGGATCGGCCGTAAACCGTAAGTCAGGAACCAGAGATTCATCTGCTCGAGGCCGGTGCCCCAGGCGGTGGTTTTTTCCATGTGTCCAACCATCACGGGAGCGACACCATACCAGCGGCAAATCTGTTCGACCGACCACGCGCGCGTCGCCAGCAACTGCGCGTCTTCCGGCTTCATGGTGATCTGGTCGAGGCCCCAACCGCCTTCGACCAACGGGATCTTGCCGCTGTTGATCGAGCCGGTAAACTTCTCCATCCACTCGTTGCCGAACCGTTCCCGCTGCGTATCGGACAGGAAGTTGGGAGCCTTCAGCACCATGCTTGGGCGCATGCCGTTGCGAAAGAAGCTGCCCGCGCTCTTCTCAGCGGCGACCGCGATCCCCAGCGTCTCGCGCGCCTGGCTGATCGGCGACATGCCGATGCGGCCATCAAGCGAGAAGCCGCGAATGTGGAAGATTTGCTTTTCGGTGAAATCCTCGCGCCGCTGACCATCGGCATAGGCGTAGGTCAGCGAGCCGTCTTTCTCGGCTTTGACGGATACCCGGTTGGGTAATAGTGGCGTAAGCGAAATGACTGAGTTATCTTTACGCCGGTCTATGTAGGCGTAACCATTTCCCCAAAGTAAGAGGCACGCGGTCATGGCGGTCCAGAAGGTCGCCGCGCTCATGTCCGCGTTGGGCTGGTCGTGCAGCAAATAGTAAAGCGGAATGTCGCGCACCTGATTGCCGCGGCCATCGGGTAGCTTCTCGAAAGTCTGCATCGGCAGCGTGCTGATGGTCGAGGCGATCAACCGCACGCACGCCCAGACGGTATCGATGTTGAGCGAGGCCTCGACGCCGACCGCCTCGCCCGCGTAACTGGGACCGGCTCCGAAATATTGATACAGGCGCGGATCGGTCAGGCCGATGCCAGAAGCGATGGTGGTGACCGCCTTGAGTTTGATGCGGCTCCAGAGGGACATGGGCTACTGATCCTCCGTTGGCGCGGGCGGCAGGACGGAGGGGTCGAACAGCGGCGGCGGCGGCGGCTCATGCGGCGGCAGCGGCGGCGGCGGGGACGCTACCGGCGGCAACGGTTCCGGCATCAGTGGCGGTCGATATTCCGGCATCGGCGGCGGGTATTGTTCCGATCCGGACATGAACACCTCCTCTTACATCACCGGTCGTTCCAAGAACCCGGCCAGACCAGCCGCGTCATCGCTCATGCTGCGACCGATGGCCATTATCAGCGCCATCACGCCATCGATCCGTCCCGTACTCAGCTTCTTGGTCGGCATGTAGTTCTCGTTCACGTCGGTCCGGACGCGAAGATTAAGCGCCATCCAGCGAAGCACGGGATTTCCACCATGGTTGAGCCGGTTCGACAGCAGCCATGCCAGCAATTCCTTGGTAGGTGCCGTATAAGAACGAATACCCTGAATGAATTCTTCCACCACGAAGCCCGAGTTCTGCAAGCCGACCGCGATCTGGGCGGCGTTCCAGGGGTCGTAAGCGATGGCGGCGACATCGTAGAGGCGTCCATCCTCCTCGATGTACCGCTGGATCTCGTTGTGATCGATGATGTTGCCTTCTGTCGGCTCGATCAGCCCGTCCGAGATCCACCGCCGATACTGCACCTGGTCGCGGTCGGCCTTCTGTTCGACCGTGTCGCCAGGCATCCAGAAATTGGCCACCACATGCCACCGCTCACCGAGATCCACGGGTGGGAACAGCTTCACCCAGGCCGCGAGGTCCGTCTTGGTCGCCAGATCCAGCCCAGCGAAGCATCTGCGGCCCCGCAGGACATCCGGATCGAAGACACCGGTCGAATTGGCGTCCCAGAGCGGCCCGCTGATCAACTGGGTGGCCGAGGCCGTCCGCATGTTCAGCCGCAGCCGCTTGAATTCCATCAGCTTGGCCGGATTGTGTTTCGCGGCCCTGGCCTGACGGTGCATATCGTCCGCTTTGACCGAGATTCCCCAATTTGGGTTGGCTTTCGGCCATACTTTCGGGTCATCCCAACGGTCTTCAGGGTCCAGGGTCGCGATATAAACCAGCCATTCGTCGTCCACGAAGGCTTGCTGGATCACGTTCCTGGCGTAGGTATGCTCCTGCGCGTAGACGCTTTCAGGCGAATCATCGCCCGCGGTGGTGATGATCCACATCAAGGGTTGCCGGCGCGACCCCATCGCGGTGTCCAAAACGTCCAAAACGGCCCGATTCCGGTGCTTATGCAACTCGTCGATGATGATCGCGTGCGGGTTCAGGCCGTCCAGGGTGCGATCATCGGCGCTCAGAGGCTGGAAACTCGACATCGTGCCGTCCACGGCCAGGGAAAGCCGGTAAACCGAGACGATCTTCTGCAAATCCTCCGATCTGAGGACCGTACGCCGCGCTTCATCGAATACGATGCGTGCCTGGTCTTTTCTTGTCGCCGCCGAGTATACATCGGCACCAGGCTCGCCATCCGCGACCAAACACTTCAGCGCGATGACGGATGCACTTGTGCTTTTTCCGTTTTTCCTGCCGATTTCTTCGTAAACCACGCGAAAGCGCCGCAAACCGTCTTTTCGCAGCCAGCCAAAGGCGCTGCCATGGATGAACTGCTGCCAGGGCTGGAACTCGATCCGCTGGCCCGCCCATTCGCCTTTGCTGTGACGGCAGAAATGGGCGAACTCGATAGCCCTGATCGCGATATCTGGCCGCCAGACGAAGCCGGTCTTCTTGCTGTTTTGGATGTCGCGAAAGTGGCGCTCGCACGCCTGTCGAACGAGGCCGCCGACGACGATCTTGCCGTTCAAAACGTCCCATGCGTAAGCCGAAACCGGGTCAATTGACGGTTTTGGGCGCGTCCGCGAGGTAAGATTCGAGCGACTGGCGGGGGGCGTCCTTGGGTTGGGCATGGGCCTGACTGTTCAATGTCGCACCCAAAGCGGGCGTTCTGGAGTTGTCGGCGAGGATGCGAGGGCGCGAAATCGGCGAAAAACCGAGTTCAGCACCGTGTTTACGGACCAGTTCACCCTGTTTGTTGATGATGGAGATCAACGGATGCTGCGCTTCGCCCATCCTCTTGAGGACCGTCAGGTCGTCCTGCCCCATCGCCTCGACCGCGCGCCTGTGCAGGCATAAAGCCACGCAATAGGCTTCCAGAATGCCGCTATCGAGGCGCTTGATCAGGTTCTCGGGCGAGTTGCGGATGGCGAACTCCCAGGCCTCGCGCTGTTCCAGCGAGAAGTGCCGCGGAGCGGTGGTGATGGGATCTTCGCTCAACGGATGATCGGGGATCGGTTCGTCCTTGTTCTCGGGCAATGATGAGCCATGCAGCTTCTTCAACCCCGGCATCGCCTGTACCCGGCCTCTCATGGTGTCTCCTGACGATTCAGAATGCGAACGCCTTCAAGGATGCCGCCAGGCTCCACGATGTGAGAGAAGGCACCCTCCGCGTGTTCCGTGATGACATCGATCCACTTTCCGCCGAATTCCACGGCGACGATTACGCGCTCGCCTTCCTTGCGGAGCCAGACGCCGGAAATGAGGATCTGATCCCGCTCTATCGCCATACCTGACCCTTTTCCTTGTGCCGGATGGCGTCACAGCCGTCGCACAGCAACCGGAGGTTCCAGTCGTGGTCGGGGCCACCCTGTGTGCGCGGCCTGATGTGATCGACCCGCCACGAATCGGGCTTGCCGCAGTTCGCGCAGATGCCGCCGTCGCGATATTTGATCCGGTCGCGCGTTTGTTGCCACGCGAAGCTGGAATAGAAGGATTCAGTGACCTTTCTAGCGGCTGGTTTCCAGCCGGGAGGGCGGTGTTTCGGCGGCGCGAATGGCATATTGTGGGCCTCGCTGGGGCGCTGAGACACTATCCCTAGATCGTGACAATTTACTGGTCATTCGTGTGCGTTTTTGTCAAGCGCCGATTCGGGTGGATTCGGGTCGATTCTGGTGTTTTTGGTCCGTTCCGGCCCTTTTTTTCGTCTTCCCACGCGATTTCCGCCGCCAGGTGAACGTCCACATCTCCCGATGACCGCCGGTAATCCGAAAGACGGCCAGGATTGGCCCCGGCTCCCCGCAACGGATTAGTCTGTCGCGTGCCTCAATGGCCCACCGGGGAGTCACTTTGGTTTCCGTTTTGGTGGCGTGATGATTTTATAGAACATGCACGGCACATCTGGCTCCCCGTTACCGCCCCAGCCGCATTTCGGGCAGGATCGCTCGCCAGCATAGCCGCCGACGCCCCCGGTGTTGTCCGCGCCGCACCAGTGACACTGCCGCGCCGCGCTAAACATCATTTGGTTTCCGTTTGGGGTGTCCTCGCGATCAATCACCGAAATCCACCATGAAATATCCGCATTCGGGGCAACACCGGCCATGCGCGGAGATGCCTTTCCACGCTGAATGGTCGCATGGCGGTCCCGTGACCCGCCTGAGTTCGGCGCGATAGATCGCCTCTGGCATCTGGCGGCAGAAACAGGCCATGGAGACGTTGGCGATGCACTCGCCCGTTCTACTCAGGACGCAGACCAGGTCGCTCACGCGCTCGTCAGCCAGCCCTGCCGGGTCACGCCGATCAGGATGATGACGAGGCACGACAGCACGATGACCAGCTTCAGGATCGGGTCGATCAGCAGCGGGCCGCGGGCCACGAGGATCACCAGATCGACGGTCCATGTGCCGAGGTAGGCGACGATGAACCAGACGAGGGCGCGCTCCTGCATCAGAAGGCCCGGTCGTTGAACTGGTCGGGATAGTTCTGCGACCAGTTGTTCATCGCCGACTGGAGCGAAGGGTGGCGGAAGTTGCCGCGCAGCTTGCGGTTCGCCCCGCCGGCGGTCGCCAGCCAGGTGAAGAAGTCGAGAACGGTGCCGCGCCACATGTCGGGCACGTAGAGGCTGTCGGCGTGGATATGCGCCCACTGGGGGCATTCGGGGTAAGGGGGCGGCAGGGAGCCGGTCACCACCGGAGTGCTGGCCCCGTCTTCGCCAATCGTCCAGCCCAGGACCGGATTGTCGAACAGATCGACGCACATCTCCTCGTCCTGGTCGTAGTAGTTCATCGAGACGATGACATCGTTCGGGTCGCCGGGGATCGTGGGCATGGGAAAGCCTCCTGGGATATTGTGATTTGTCACGCTTCCGCCGGTAAAAGTCACGCCTCTCGTCCCGAGTGACGCGTTTCCGCCGGAAATGACCCCAAAAAGGTCACGCCTCGCCAAAACGGACGGATCGGACGGACAGATCGGACAAATCGGACGGATCGGACGGAGAAATCGGACAAATCGCCGTTTTGACCCGATTTGACGTGTTTTTTTGGGTATTTTCCCGGTTTTAAGGGATGTTTTCAGGTCCAATGGGTGCGTTGCTTCTCCGCCCGGTGTGGGGTCCGGTCGGTACGTTTTCGCAATGGGGGGTCTACAACCGTCAAAAGTGGCGTAACTCCGCCATCGTTCCGGAATCGCAACCGGAATGATCGGGTCGACGCCCATCCAGGGTTGCAATGTGGGGGGTCGGGGCGTCCCGGCCCGCCCGCGGCCGGTTGCGTCCCCTGGCCCGCCTCAATCGCGCCGATGCGACTCCCGCTTAGGTTGCCATTGCCGGCCCAACTCCATCGATGCCGGCCCCAGGTTGCGGCCGCCCGTACGACCCGCCCGACCCGCGCCAGGCCGGTTGCAATGGTGCCACGCCATACTCGCCCGACCCGTCTGGCCCGACCCGTCTGGCCCGACCCGTCTGGCCCGACCCGTCTGGCCCGACCCCATCTCACATTGAAAGGAGCGGGGTCGTACGATTCCGACCCGCCATGATGGCCCGTCTGGCCCGCGCCTGGCCCGACCGTGGCCCGTCCATATGTAAGGAGTCGCATGATCCGACCCGCCCGACCGTCTGGCCCGTCTGGCGTGGCCCGTGGCCCGTCTGGCATGGCCCGACCCCAATGGCCCGACCCATGGCCCGACCCGCCTGGCCCGCATCCCATTGAACGGACTCCAATAAATCGGTCGGGTCGGGCGATTAAATGCGATTCTCCTATTGCGTTATCAGACGCTCCGTCTGTATATGGTCGGGCGGGCCACACCTGGCCCGGTTCACTCGCAGGGGATGCCCGCCATGAATACCGCGTCTATCGTCTACATCGTCCTGATTTGGATCGTGTTCATGACCGGGTCGTACTTGGCCATCTACACCATGGTCGTATCAGGTCGCCGCCCGACCCGTAGCCACCGCGCCGAACGCCACGCCGCGGCGACACGCCGCCGCGCGACTCGCTAATCCTACTCACACACACACTCGCAGGGGATACCCGCACAATGACTCAAGCTACTGGCGCAATAGTATACCGCGGACCGTCCATGCTGGACGGGTCGCCAATCGTAATGATCGCGGTTGGATTCAAGGGGTCCGCGAATACCAAAACCGGACCCGCCTTGATTCAGACGTATATCCTACGCGAGGACATGCACCCCGTACTTGCCTCGCGTACTGGCAAGGACTCCGGAATCTGCGGATCATGTAAACACCGCGGCTTGTATGAGGGACTCGGAGAGATAGCGATTCGAATCGAGGGGTCGCGACTCTGCTACGTAAACTTAGGCCAGGGCGTGACGGTCGTACATAACTCCTACGTCCGCGGCATTTATGACGCATGTCCGGAGTCGGAATTGTCCGCCCTGTTCGCGGACCGTCTGATTCGCATAGGAACCTACGGTGACCCGGCCGCGGTGCCGCAGCACATATGGCGGGCCATGCTGGCACGCTCCGCGGGTCGCACGGGATACACCCACCAATGGCAAGACCCGCGGTTCTCGTGGCTACAGGCTTATGTGATGGCAAGTGTAGACACCTTGGAAGAAGCAAGCGAAGCACAAGCCGCGGGATGGAGGACATTTCGGGTCGCGCCGCCGGTAGGCTGGACTCGGGAAAACACCGAGTCCTTGTGTCCCGCGTCCGCGGAAGGCGGGAAGGTTACGACCTGTGACGATTGCCAGTTGTGCTCGGGTAAAGAAGGCAAGGGACGTCGGAACGTAATGATCCCCGACCACTCGACTCAAGGTCGGGCCATTAAGCGGAGACATGGAGTCACCTTTCCGGAACCGCGCAAGAAAACCGCCGCGGCGAAAAGACCCGCGGGACTCACATTCAAGCGGAACGGAGTCACGGTATGAGCGCGACTCTTTTGATTATCGGATTCGGTATGGTCGGAATCCATACCGTTACCGATTGGCAATTGCCACGCGTTAAGACCATGCGCCGCGGAGGACTCAGGTTCCTCCGGGTCGGACGGTACCAGTTCACATTCTGTAAATGTAAGGAGTCAATTTGATGGCGAATCTTCAAGATGTGGTCCGCGCGACTCGTGCGAGCGCAACCGCGGTGTCGACCATGGCCCGCCTGACACGCGAGATTCGCGATGCCGATAAATCCATGGCATGGAATGCCGCCATGGTGGCCCGCGGCTATATGTCCGCCGATGCCGCGGCTAAATCCGACTCCTTCTATGTGGCGGACAAGAACAAGGCCATGATGGAGCTTGCACGGGCCCGCGGACGTTACGAGCGGGCCAATCTGGTATTGAAGCGGAATCCGATCTAGACACGCCACCCGACCCCACCCGCCCGACCCCCATGGCCCGCCTTGTGCGGGCCATTGGACTCCATGGCCCGACCATTGCCAGACCTGGCCCGCCCGACCCGTGGCAAGGCCTGGCAATGGCCCGACCCCGACCCCGACCCCGCCCGACCCCTACGCGTGGCCCGCCTGACCCGCCTGGCGTAGTGTGGCCTGGCCCGTGGCCCGCCCG
>Ga0307285_10000304_pt1 | contig 10657 bp, 12 predicted proteins | sample ER_DNA_139_FD_194476 | JGI IMG/M metagenome (GOLD analysis project Ga0307285, IMG submission 194476) | Bulk soil microbial communities from the East River watershed near Crested Butte, Colorado, United States - ER_DNA_139 | ecosystem: Environmental > Terrestrial > Soil > Floodplain | place... | reverse complement strand
TGACGCTGGCGCCTGAAGATCTCACGACGCCGAATGGTGGATGCGACCGCTGAGCTCGCTGAGCCGGTTGCCGTGGCCGCCCCAGCGCTGGCCGACGATCTCCGCGGCGATGGAGACAGCGGTCTCTTCCGGCGTACGGGCTCCAAGATCAAGTCCGATCGGACTGGAGAGTCGGCCTATCTCGATCTCGGTGAGCCCCGCTTCGCGCAGCCGTTCGAGGCGTTCCTGATGAGTCTTCCGCGACCCCATCGCGCCGACATAGCCAAGCTGGGGGAGGCGAAGCGCAATCTCCAAGACCGGTACGTCGAACTTCGGGTCGTGGGTGAGTACGCAAACCACGGTGCGAGAGTCGATCCGGCCCGCGTCGACCTCCGCTGCCAGGTAGCGATGAGGCCAGTCGACGATCACTTCGTGGGCATCGGGAAATCTCGTACGGGTCGCAAACACCGGGCGCGCATCGCAGACGGTCACCCGGTATCCCAAGAAGCTGCCGAGCCGGGCAACTGCGGCCGCAAAATCGATAGCGCCGAAAACCAGCATCCGAGGACGCGGTGCATAGCTGGCCGCGAAGACGCGCATGCCTTCCCCACGGCGCTGACCTTCCGGGCCATACGTCAGGAGCTCGGTCTTGCCTGTCGCCAGGAGGCCGCGGGCGTCGTCGGCAACAGCCGCGTCAGCCCGCTCGCTGCCGAGTGAACCACTGATAGGGGAGTCCTCGGCTGGGCGGATGATCATCCTGCTGCCCACCCGTGTGGGGTCTGGATGTTCTACCACAGTCACAATGGCGACAGGGCGGCCCGCGTCCATGTCTGCGGCCACCTCGGCCAATTCGGGGAAGGTCTCCTGAGACACCTTCTCGACAAAGACATCGAGAATCCCGCCGCAGGTCAGGCCGACCGCGAACGCATCGCTATCACTCACGCCATACCGCTGCAGCACGGGATGGCCGTTGGTGACAACCTCTTGTGCGAGCGAATAGACCGCGGATTCCACACAGCCACCCGACACAGAACCGACCGCCGACTCATCGGGACCGACCAACATCGCGGCTCCAGGCTGCCTCGGCGCCGAGCGCCAGGTGCCGACGACGGTTCCCATGCCGACGGTCTGGCCGGCCCGCCACCACGCCAGCAGATTGGGGAGTACCTCACGCATCAGGGCACCCCTCAGACATCGGTGAGCACCTCCAAAAGTTCGGCGAATGCGGCCAGCGAATGCCCCGCGACCATCCGATCGAGATGGGGGAGGCAGGCTTGCATACCGGCCTGGATCGGAGCGTACCCCGGCTTTCCACGATGTGGGTTCATCCAGACCACCGCGTACGCCAGCAGCTGGAGCTGCCGGACCTGTTCACCAAGCAGGCGAGCGTCGCCACGCTCCCAACCGTCGCTAGCGATCACTACGATGGCGCCGCGAGCCACTCCGCGGCGTCCCCAACGATTCAGGAACGCGCCGATCACCTCACCAAGCCGGGTGCCTCCCGACCAGTCGGGCACCAGCCGTCCAGCTGCGGCCAGCGCCTCCTCAGCCTGGCGTGCCCGAAGTGCCGGGGTAATTCGAGTCAGTCGAGTACCGATGGTGAAGACCTCGACGTGGTGAGGTACGGCTCGGACGATCCGATGTGCCAGTCGCAATAACGAGTCCGCGTACGGCTGCATCGAACCGGAAATGTCGATCAACAGCACGATCCGACGACCCCGCAGCCCGGGGCGCCGTCGGCGTAGTGGGGCCAGCTCGCCCGCCGACCGCAACTGGGCGCGCAGCGTACGGCGTAGGTCGACCGATCCTCGATGATGCGGCCGGCGGCGGAGTGCACGTCGTAGCGGGGGCACCACGTCGAGGCTGTCGAAGAGCAGCGCGAGCTCGGTTCGCTCCCGCTCGGTCAGCCGCGCCAGATCCCGATGGCGGAGCACCTCCGTGGTACTCGCTCGGGCAGCAAGAATGGCATCGTCAGCGGACTGGCTGGAGTTCGACTCGGTCCTCAACGACGCCTGCGGTTGCCGTGCTGCCGTCGCGGGAGTCGCCATCCCGGTCCTTTCGGGTGAGGCGGCGAACCAGGCGGTGAACGCTCTGTCGTAGAGCTCGTTGTCGTCAAGCGACGAGCACAAGGTGGCGCGGCCTGACCAGTACGTCGCGGCTCGATCATCGAAGCCGGCCAGCGAGACCGCCTCGACGAAAGCGCTCGTCCGGTCCGGGGTGATGGCCATCCCCGCTGCGCGGAGGAGGCTGGCGAAGCCCACCAGCACTTTGTCGGCTTCGGGGCTTCCGGCGAGGGTCATGTGCGGTTACCGAGCGAGGATTGCGGCGAGCGCGCGCCGTACCCGTTCCGCGTCCTCGCGGTACTTGAGCACCGCGCCCAGGGTCTCGGCGGCCGACGCGACATCCAGCTGTTCATAGCCCAGACGTTGCAGCGCGCGGGCCCAGTCCAGGCTCTCGGCGACGCCCGGCGGTTTGAGAATGTCGTCGCTGATCCGGATTCTTTGCACCGCAGAAGCGACCTGCGCGGCCAGCTGGGCGCTCACGTCAGGGAGTCGGGTCCGGATGATCTCCACCTCGCGGGCGAGCTGTGGATGGTCGATCCAGTGATAGAGACAGCGCCGCTTGAGCGCATCGTGCAGTTCCCGCGTGCGATTCGAGGTCAGCACCACCATCGGCGGGGTCACCGCCCGGACCTCCCCGTACTCAGGGATCGTGACGGCAAACGTGGACAGCACCTCGAGCAGAAAGGCTTCGAATTCGTCATCCGCACGATCGATCTCATCGATCAACAGCACCGCGTTCGACGACCGCAGCGCCTTGAGGATCGGTCGCTCGAGGAGAAAGCGCTCGTGGAACAGCGACTCTTCCAGCGTGGCCGCGTCAAGATCATCTCCGGCGGTGGCTTCCACTGCTCGAATGTGCAGGATCTGTCGGGCAAAGTCCCAGTCATAGAGCGCCTGGCTTGCCTCGATTCCCTCATAGCACTGCAGGCGGATCAGTTCCGCACCCGTAACGGTCGCCCACGCCTCCGCGAGCGATGTCTTCCCGGTTCCGGGTTCACCCTCGAGTAACAGCGGTCGATTCATAGCCGTGGCGAGAAAGACGACTGTCGACAATCCCTCACTGGGAAGGTAGCCGGTACTGCGCAAAGCATCGCCAATCGCGGCCGGACTGACGGTGGCTGTGCTCAACACGGCTCGGTTCCTCCACCTCTCATCAGCTGCGCCTGAGTGCTTCGACAAGCTCAGGACGGCGCCTGTAGGGCGTCTTCACGCAGCTAGGCGCTGTCGCGGTCCTGGCCGCTGGCCAGATCACCACATTCCACACCATCAGCGTCATGCAGTGCGAGATAGTCCTTGGCACCAGTGTCTCCGCCCAGACTCGCCAGGATCGACGGCAGATGGTCGCGGCCGATGAGGACGGGGTGACCGGGCCGGCCGCCGTAGGTGGCGCGGGCCAAGACAGCCGGACCAGGCGGCGCCTGCCGGAGCAGCCGGCGTACCACCTCAGCCGTGACATCGGGCAGGTCGACCAGGTGTACCAGCACCGCGACTACGGGGTCGCGCTGGGCAACAAGCAGGCCACGCCGCAAGGAGCTACCCATGCCGTGTTGCCAATCTGGGGCATCGACGACGGTCACACCCGGATCCGCTGCGAAGCCCGAGCGGGCGAGGACATCTCTCGTACGATCAGCCTCGGCACCAACGACAACCACGACCGCGTTGCAACCGCCATCCCGCAGCACCGTGATCGAGCGCAGCAGCCATGACGTGCCGTCGGGGTCGACTCGGAGCGCTTTCGGGCCACCGGCGCGGCGCCCAGCTCCGGCGGCGAGCAGCACACCGACGATCCGGTCAGCTGTCATCGACCTCGAGAGCAAGCTGCTGTAGGACGGCATCGTGCAGCCGACCGTTGGTGGCGTATCCGCCGGTGCCCAGCGGCCCGGGATGCCCGTCAAGATCAGTGAACTTTCCACCTGCTTCGGTCACGATGACCGAGCACGCCGCCATGTCGTGCAGCGCCAGCTCGGGCTCACAGGCTATATCGACGGCACCCTCGGCAAGCAGCATGTACGACCAGAAGTCCCCGTACGCGCGGGTCCGCCAGCAGCGCCGTAGTAAGTCGACGAATTGCTGGCCCTGGTGTGACTCCACCCAGGCAGAGATCGAGGCATAGCTCAGCGACGCATCCTCGATGCTGGCCACGTTCGACACGTGAATCGCGGTAGCCGACATCAAGGACTTTCCGGCGTATGCCCCGCCGCCCAGGCTGGCCCACCATCGTCGGCCCAGCGCGGGCGCGCTGACGACCCCTACAGCCGGCTCGTCATAGATCATCAATGCAATCAGGGTTCCCCAGACCGGCACACCGCGGACGAAATTCTTGGTGCCATCGATCGGGTCGATCACCCAGCGACGCGGACCCCATCCGGTGTCGGCCATCTCCTCGCCGTGCACGGCATCGCGTGGTCGCGCCCGGCCAAGGGTACGGCGGATGGCCTGCTCAGCCGCGGTATCGGCGTCGGAAACAGGCGTGAGATCAGGTTTGGAGGTTACGTGTAAGTCGAGCGACTTGAACCGGCTCATGGTGATCGAATCAGCGTCATCTGCGAGCAGATGGGCCAGTCGAAGGTCGTCAGTCAAGCCTCGGTGGAGCGCAGCATTAGGCCCTGTTCGCGCGGCGTCGGGGACGGGCATGTGCCTACGCTACTGGCCGGAACCGAGCATCCGGCGGAAAGACTCAAGCCGGGCGGCTGAGAGGCGTCCATTCGCAACGGCAATGTCCAGCGCGCACTCTGGAGCAGCGTCATCATGCCGGCAACCGCGCGGGCAGTCTTCGGTGATGACCCGCAGATCCTCGAAGGCGGCAATGATTCGGTCGCGGCTCACGTGGCTGAGGCCGAAGGACCGGACGCCTGGGGTGTCGATCACCCAGGAGTTCGTAGTGTCTGGGAGCCGAAGCGCGATCGCCGAGGATGAGATGTGTCTGCCGCGCCCGGTTACCGCGCTGACCTCGCCTATCGCCCGATCGGCGCCCGGGATCAGGGCGTTGACCAGCGTCGACTTGCCGACACCCGAGTGGCCGACGAAGACGCTGCGGTGGCCGCGGAGCCGCTCGCGGAGCGGATCGAGATCGATGCCCGGGAATGTCACCTGCACCGGAACGCCGAGCGGCTCATATTGCGCGATGAGCTCATCGGGTGCCGCAAGGTCTGCCTTGGTGAGGCACAGCAGTGGCTGGATTCCAGCGTCGTACCCCGCCACCAGCAGACGGTCGATCATTCCGACCCGGGGTGGCGGATCCGCAAGGGCGGTGACGATCACGAGCTGGTTGGCGTTGGCCACGATCGGGCGCTCGTACGGGTCGTCGTCGTCGGCCGTACGCCGTAGCACCGTGGTGCGTTCCTCGACCCCGACGATGCGGGCTAAGGTGCCCTCCGCGCCGGACGTGTCGCCAACGACCCGAACTTGATCGCCGACGATGACGCCCGTACGGCCGAGTTGGCGCGCCTTCGTTGCGCTGACGTCGCGATCAGCGATGAGCACCCGGTAGCGGCCCCGATCAACGGTGATGATCATGCCGATATCGGCATCGGCATAGTCCGGGCGGTCCTTGGTACGCGGCCTGTTGCTGCGACGCCCGGGACGCTCGTAAGCCTCGTAGTCGTCGTCTCGTTGACCGCCCTGCGTCACCGCGAGATCGTCTCGCCCTCTGACTCCGGCACGGAGTCGTTGATCATCGCCGTCCAGAGCTGCTCGAACTCCGGCATCGTCTTGCTCGTGCAGCCGATGTCATCCACGACGATCTCCGGAACCACCAGACCCAACAGAGCCCCGGCCTGGGCCATCCGATGATCAGCGTAGGTATGCCACAGGTCACCGCCCAAAATGCGCGGATGAATGGTCAATCCGTCGTGGTTTTGGCGTACGTGACCGCCGAGCCGATTCAGTTCAGTCTCGAGGGCGTCCAGCCGATTGGCCTCATGGCCGCGGATATGGGCGATGCCTCGTAGGTGGCTGGTGTCATCAGCAAGCGCTGCAATGGCCGCGACGACCGGGGTCAGCTCAGCGGCTCCGCTTAGATCAAGATCAACGCCGTGGATGTGATCGGTTCCCGCTACGTGCAGGAGGTTGCCTTCCAGGCTGACCTCGGCACCGAAGTGCTGCAGGATCCCGCGGATCGCATCTCCTGGCTGGATGGTTTCGCTTGGCCAGTTTGCAACCGTGACCGTTCCGCCGGTGAGGGCGGCCGCTGCCAGAAACGGAGCGGCATTGGAAAGGTCGGGCTCGATCGTGGTGTCAACACCTCGGATCGTGCCGGGCGAGACAATCCAGCGATGCATTGTGGCGTCGTCAATGTCGACGCCGCGGGCACGCAACATTGCCAGGGTCATCTGGACGTGGGGGAGTGAGGGGATCTCGCCGCCAACGTGTCGGATGTCGATGCCGTCGATGTATCGGGCGCCGGCGAGGAGCAGACCGCTGAGAAACTGGCTGGATTCCGCCGCATCCACAACGACCTCGCCGCCGGGCAGCTTCGGATTGCCCGTAAGAGTGAAAGGCAGCGAGTAGCCGTTGCCGTCGACCCTGGCACCAATGTGCTTGAGCGCACCAAGCAGCGGAGCCATGGGCCGCGCGTACGCCTGCTCGTCGCCGTCGAACCGCACTGTGCCATGAGCCAAAGCGGCGATCGGTGGCACGAAACGCATCACCGTTCCGGCAAGGCCGCAATCGATCGTGCCGTCAGCGACAAAACCCTCCGGTGGGGTGATCTGCCACTGGCCCCGTGGCTGATCGGCGTTGTCCTCGACGATATCGACGCCGAGGGTGCGTAGCGCGTCTCGCATCAGCTGGGTGTCACGCGCCTCTAACCCGCCGATGATCACCGATGGTTCCGCTGCCAGCGCAGCCAAGACCAGAGCACGATTGGTCTCGGATTTGGACCCCGGAAGCGCCACCGTTGCCGTAATTGGAGCTGGCGCCTCCGGCGCAGCCCATTGTCGAAGTCCAGGCACCCTCAGATCCTAAGCGTCGCCGACTCCGTTACGCCGACAAGTCGGCGTGGCTGGTCCGGCCCTCTACGCAACCGGTCACTTACCACCAGGATTGCGCCCTGCCCCTGTTGCAGCTGATCAGTTTCGGCCAAGGGCGGCGAGGAGGTGGAGTCAGTTCTCGCCCAGCCGCACGTTCTTGCCGAGCTTCTTGGTTTTCTTGGATACCACCTTGGCCTGCTTCTTCGCGTCCTTCTTGGCCTGTTTGGCCGCTTTGGCCGCGGCTTCTTGGGCTTCCTCAGCCCGCTTCGCGGCCACCGCCTTCGCTTCCTTCAGCTGCTTCTCCGCCTGCTTGCGCACCTTCCGTGAGGATGCAGCGACAGCTCCGAGCAGTGCCGCACCACCCGCGACCGCAGTGTCAGCCAGCTCGCCGGCAGTGTCGGCGGCCCTGCTACTGCCCTTACTCAGCTTCCTGGTGGCCTTGCGAGCGTCCTTGGCCAGCGACTCGCCACCCTTGTGTGCACGATAGGCCAGGCTCGGCCGGCCCTCGGTGTCTTGAGCCGCGAGCAGCACTCCGCCGAGCAGGCTGAAATTCTTCAAGAAGTGGCTGCGGTCCTGGGCACGCTCCTCGGGATCTTGCACGGTCCAGAAGGGATGCTTGGCAATGGTGCTGGGCACCAAGGAGCCGGCCAGCAACAGCGCGCCGAGCCGCCGACCCTTACCAGTGGCGAGCGCGACTCCGCCAAGCAGCTGAGCGGCGCCATTGAGGCGCACCAAGGTGGCCGTATTTTCGGGCACAAAGCTGGCAACCTGTTCCGGCGTGTACTCCTTAACGAGCGGTACCACCCGATCAACAAGGGGCTCGGCCGCCGGAACTAGCGATTCCGGATCACGGATCGCCTTGATCCCCGAGGACACAAAATAGGAGGCCAACATGGTACGAGCGACGGCGCGTAGCAAGGTCATAGGTTATTCCTACCGTGACTTCGGCTTGCGCGCCCAACAGGGTGGCGATTTTGCCGGTCAGTCAGTGTCCGCAGATACGCTCGATGCCATGTGCGGACGCTATGCATCCTCGGCCAGCCCGCAGGACTTGATGGAGGAGTTCGAGGTCGACGACCTCTTTGACGGCCTGCCCGGTCCGGACTACAACGTCGCCCCGACTGTCCAGGTGCCAGCCATCTTCGAGCGTCGCGTCAAGGACAGCGGCGAGGTCCGGCGCCGGCTCGCTCCATTGGTGTGGGGGCTGGTGCCGTCGTGGGCGAAGGAGCCCTCGATCGGCTCCCGGATGATCAACGCTCGACTGGAGACCGTGGCTGAGAAGCCGGCATTCAAGCGCGCGTTCAGCGCCCGACGCTGCATTCTGCCTGCCGACGGCTTCTACGAGTGGTACGCGGCTGAGCAGCCTGCCGCCTCCGTCGGAGGTGGCAAGGGCAAGCCGAAGAAGCAGCCTTTCTTCATCCATCGGGCCGATGGCGGCCGGCTGGTGATGGCCGGCATCTACGAGATCTGGCGTGATCCGCGCAAGGACCCCAGCGACGACACGGCGTGGTTGCGGACCTGCTCCGTGATCACCACCCAGGCCACCGATGCGGCCGGACATATTCATGATCGAATGCCGATGGTGATCAGCCGTGGTGCCATCGGCGATTGGCTGGATCCCGTGATCACCGATGCCGAGCGTGCCCTTGAGCTGCTGGCGGTGACGGAGGCACAGGCCCTGGAGGCGTACGCGGTATCCACCGACGTCAATAGCGTGGAGAACAACAACCCTTCACTCCTCGAGCCGGTCACAGCAGAGCCGGAGCAGCACCATGATCAGGAAACGCTGATCTGATCATGGCATCGACGATTGTTCCGTTGGACACGCCGCAGGGGCAGGCCAGGTTCTTTGTCGATCTTGCTGATCGCCCAATCTCCATCCTGGTGCTCGGTCACGGCGCTGGTGGCGGGGTGGCCGCCGCTGATCTTGAGCTGCTGGCTCGGCGCCTTCCGCCGCTGGGCATCACCGTGGCGCGGTTCGAGCAGCCCTGGCGTACGGCGGGACGGAAGGTCGGTGCGCCTCCGCCACGGCTGGACGAGGCCTGGATTACCGCGTTGGGCTGGCTTCAGGAGCAAGAGTGGGCGCAACAGCCGCTTGTTGCCGGCGGACGGAGTGCGGGTGCTCGGGTGGCTTGTCGTACGGGCTCCGACACCAATGCCGCCGGCATCCTCTGCTTGGCATTCCCTTTGCATCTTCCCGGGCAGCCGGAGAAGTCTCGGCTGACAGAGCTGTTGACTCCAAGACAGCCACGGCTGGTGGTGCAGGGCAGCAAGGACAGCTTCGGCACGGCCGAGGAGCTCCGAGCGGCCATCGGCAAGGTGGCCGGCATCACTCTTGTCGAGCTGCCAGGGGTTGGTCACAGCTACCGAATCGCAAAGTCTTCAGCCGTTGAGCCGGCCACTCTCCATGCGACTCTTGTCACTGAGGTCAGCCGATTCATCGCCAGCACAGTGGGAATAACAACCTCATGACCGCGTTGCACCTGACATGCCCCTTCTGGTGGACAGCTTGGACAATCAGTCGATGCTGCACACCTCACCGCTACTCTCGTACGTGATGAGCATGCCCAACGGCTCGACGGGTGCCCAGGCACAGCCCTCGAGCAGCGACGCTGGCCACGTCGAGACGGCCGAAGAGCAGCATGTGCGCTTCGAACAGGATGCCCTGCAGTATCTTGATCAGCTCTACGCTGGCGCTCTGCGGATGACCCGCAATCCCGCCGATGCTGAAGACGTCGTGCAGGAAACCTACGCCAAGGCGTACGCGTCGTTTCACCAATTCACCCCAGGCACGAATCTGAAGGCATGGCTGTATCGGATTCTCACCAACACCTACATCAACTCCTACCGGAAGAAGCAGCGGGAGCCGCAGCTCTCCGACGGGGAGAACGTGGAAGATTGGCAGCTTGCCAGAGCTGAGTCACACACCTCGAGCGGCCTGAAGTCCGCAGAGATGGTGGCGCTGGAGAATCTCCCGGACACCGATGTCAAGGCTGCCCTGCAACAGCTCGCTCCCGACTTCCGGCTGGCGGTCTATCTGGCAGACGTCGAAGGCTTTTCCTACAAGGAGATCGCCGAGATCATGGGTACTCCGATCGGGACCGTCATGTCCCGTCTCAACCGCGGCAGGACTCAGCTTCGCAATCTGCTGGCCGACTACGCCCGAGAAAGGGGCGTCACGCGCACGGAGGCGAGCAGGACATGAACGTCGAACGTTCGGACCACGCGTCGCTCGACGACTGCGAGCATGTGCTCGAGCGTGTCTATGAATTTCTCGACAACGAACTCGATGTTGCTACCGGCGATGCGATCCGCCACCACTTGGCAATGTGCGAGCCGTGTTTGGAGAGATTCGATGTCGAGGAGGCGGTGAAGTCGCTGGTACATCGGCGCTGTGGTGGCGAGGTCGCACCGCAACACCTGCGCGCGAAGATCGTGTATCAGATGACGGTGATTCGCAAGACTCTCTGAGCCTCAGGAAAACAGAAACCCCACGGATATCCGTGGGGTTTTCGTGTCTGACGGGCTATCGGCCCTCAGGCGTTGGGGCGCTTGCCGTGGTTCGCGCTCTTCTTCCGGCGCGCGCGGCGCTTGCGGGCACTCTTGGCCATCTGATCCTCCTGATGTGAACAGTCGACAATTCTG
>Ga0307285_10000300_pt1 | contig 10697 bp, 6 predicted proteins | sample ER_DNA_139_FD_194476 | JGI IMG/M metagenome (GOLD analysis project Ga0307285, IMG submission 194476) | Bulk soil microbial communities from the East River watershed near Crested Butte, Colorado, United States - ER_DNA_139 | ecosystem: Environmental > Terrestrial > Soil > Floodplain | place: USA... | reverse complement strand
CTCGCCCCGGCCTTTGCGTGACCTGCCCATGGAACTCCTCCCTCTTGCTCCGGCTTTGCGCGCGGCGCGGATCTCCCCGTCTGGACGCTGGGCATCGTGAACCTTGTCGTCACCGGGTTGTCCCTGACCGCTCGGGATCTCGCCACGATATGCGGCCACCGTACGAGTCTCCTCCCGCTGGAACCGGTTCCGACGTCCGCTCCCGCCGGTAGCCAAGAACCGTACGAGGTGCACGCCGGGCTGCGCGGCGACAAAATTCGCCTCGAAGCGCCCTGCTCCGGTCGCGACAAGTGCCATCTGAGTGTCGATGCCGTTCGGGTCGGTCACAACGGCCACCAACTCGGCCGCGTCCACGTACTGCTGCTCGTACGCGCTGAGCACGGCGAACAGCTCGACAACCTCGCCGGCCAAACACAGTGACGGCTTGACCTCGACCTCCAGGCGCAGGTTGCTGTAGCTCTGCACCACCAGGCTGTAGGGCAGCGTTCCGGTCTGCGACAGTTGGCGAATGCGGTCGAGCCACTCAGGCTGCTCGTTCGCGTGCTTCTCCAACGACTCTTTAGTCAGTCGCAGCACGACCGTCCATTGGCCAGAACGAGGAATCGAGGGCCCCACCGGAAGGATCAGCCGGTAGAAGGCGTCGTCGAGCTGCTCGTGGTACTCCACTGTCGGGGCGCCGAAGCCTGCGTCAATAGCCGTGCCGTCCGGCGCTTCCAGGCTCATCTCCAGCAGCGGCGCCAGCGGCGACAGCGCGACAACATCGACCTCGACGTCATGATCGCTGAGCACGAACGCGACCCGGTGCTCGCTGCCGACATTGAGATCACCCTGCGGATCCACCACGATCGCCGTGCGGGTGATGCCGGCGAGGATCTGCATGAAGTACTTGGTCAGCCGGAAGCGCCGCTCAGCCGCAGTGATGTCGCCAGTGATCAGCATGTAGTTGGAGATGGCGGTGAGTACGGCGTCGCTGACGTCGCCCGCCTGGCCTAGCCCGATGGCGTAGATGGCGTTGCCGTAGGGAGAAATCTTGGCCGTCACGGCCGGATCGAGGACCATAGGCGGCGTGTTCTCGTTGCCGTCGGTCATCACGCACATCGCGAAGCGCTGGTAGGCGGTCCCTGCCACGAGGCGCTCGTTGTCCAAGACCACGGCGCCGTCGATCATGCCCTGCCCGATACCGGTGAAGTTGCGAGGCATCAGATCGGCCGACACGATCGCATCGTCCAGCGCCGCCCGACCCGACCCCGGTGCAGAGGGGACGACTGCGGGACCCATTTGAGTGATCTGGTTCAGGGTCGTCGTCACGTCGTCGAAGGTGACCACGCCGACGCCATCGATCGGCCGCATGATGTCGCGTACAACGGCAAGGGAGGACTTCAGCATGTCGTAGCGCGACCCGGCCGCACCCGCGCTCAACGACATGGAGCCCGACCGATCCAGCACCAGGCTTATCGCAGCGCTAGGCCGCGACACCGGGGTAGCGGTCAGGTTGATCGTCCAGCTGCCGAGGGCGTACGCATTGCCAGGGTTGGCCGTGTCGTAGCCGTCGTCGTCAATCGTTGACGCCTGGATGGTGACCGTGCCGGCTTGTGGCGAGCCGACAACACCGTTGGCCTGGAACTGGAGATAGACCCGGGCTGTGACGGTCTCGCTGCCATGCTCCTCGTCAACCACCACGACGCCCTGGCTGGCTGGCTCGCTGAAGTTGGCACCGGTGACGTTGGTGACCTCGAAGCGCACCGGCCGGCAGGTGCGAACGGTGAACGTCGCCGGCATGAAGGTGGTCAGCAGCTCCGGCACCTGGCCGAATGCGACCGATGGGGTATTGAGCGTGACCTCGGGAATATCGCTGTGGTACCAGTAGCCAAGGGCTTGATGATCATCAACGTCGACGGGGCGTGGGTGCAGCGGCGCGTTGAACCAGGAAGGGTCGGCGAACCTGATCATCGTGTCGTTGCCGTTGTGGCCGACATTGGTTGTCCCGGTGCCCTGCGGCCGGTATTGCGAGTTCGCCACCTTGCGCTGCCAGATCGACCAGATGCGGTCGACGTTGCAGTGATGCAGCCAGAACACCGGGTCGTTAACCGACACGGCCGGGAAGGTCATGTGCCCGCCGTCTATTGGAGTCTGATTCAACTCCCAAGCGTCGCCAACCCAGCCGTGCACGCCGTCGTGCAGGATGCGCTCGAGGTACCTGCGAAAGGACCCTAAGACCTGCTGGTTGGTGACGGGACCGTTGCGCTCAGCCCATGGCGCACCGTCGTAGACCTGCGGCCAGGTCGCACCGGTGGGAACCCCGATGCCGAAGCTGAAGAGTACGTCGCCGCGTTCTGGTAGATCAGCAGCGGCTGGTACGCCACGGGAGCGCTTGAGATTGATGTCGGCGTCGCCGATAAGGCGAATGTTGATCCTCCACGTGGCTGGGTTGCTGAACGGGCCCGTCGTGACATATCCCGTGGTCGGCCCTGGCCCGGCGTTGCCGAAGCCACCCATGAAGTCGTTGGTGAACGGCCAGCCGGGGTCTGCGGCGCTGCGGGCGGTCGTCCAGTCCCAGTACGGCAAGGTCAGGTGTGGATCACCGCTGACCTGCTGGAGGTCGAACTCAAGCTGGAACAGAAATTCACGATGCCACGGTCCGAAGGCTGGGCCGCGATGCGCACCGAAGCCAACTGTGTTGTGCATCCAGACGTAATCGTCGTACCGATTCGGGGTGCCGCCACCGCTGATCACCGCGGCTTGCGCGGCCGGGATCCTGCTAGGGGCCCTCGCCGGGTTCTTCAGATCCAGAAATGCCTGGACGAGCTGTGACTTCTGGACGAGGGTCAGCTCGGCTACGTTGTTTCGGCACTTCATGATCATCTCCCGCTGGAATCGTGCTGGCCCCTCCGATCGGACGAGGCGGACGAGACGTCTTGCCGCTGGCCCGCTACCGGAAGGAGGCACGGGCGATAAGACTGATACGCCTGGCAGGTGCTCGACTTCGCGGCGTTCATGCGGTAATTGCTGACATGCTGACCGTGCCGTCGGCGAGCGTCGCTCCCTCTGAGCAGTCGCAGTTCGACATGCTAGCTACACCAGTGGAGAAAGGAATCACCACCGTGTCTATTGGATTTGGCCAGGTTGTCATCGACTCCCGGCGCGCTGACGAGATCGCCGCCTTCTGGTCGGCCCTGCTAGACCGCCCGGTCAACGACGGCGCCAACCAGTTCTTCGCAATGATCCCAGCGTCTGACGACCGCAGCTTCCCGGCGCTGACGTTTCTGGCCGTACCCGAGCCGCGCCAGGCCAAGAATCGGATGCACCTTGACCTCGTCGCGACGGACCTCCCAGCCGAAGTCGAGCGCGCGGTCGCTCTCGGCGCGACCAAAGTCGCTGAATTTGATGAGTATGGGACGAGATGGACCACCTTGACAGATCCGGAAGGCAACGTCTTCGACATTGGCGTTGGACAGTCCCCCGAAGAACCAGCCAGCTAGCCGACACAAGCCATCCGGTGAGGTCAGGGAACCCCCTGACCTCACCGGAGCCAGCCCTGAAAGGCCCAACTGCCGCTCCCGCGATCTGAGGGCTCCGGACTAGCTTGGGGTGATGACCGAGGCCGTCCCCGAACCGACGAACGTTGGCCCCATTGCCGGTGGCAATCTGCGTGCCTCCGACGCCGACCGCGAGCAGGTGGCCACTGTCCTCAGCACTGCGTACGCCGAGGGCCGGCTGACCCTGGAGGAGCACGACGAGCGCGTCGACCAATTGATGGCCGCCAAGACGTTCGATGACCTGATCCCGATCACGCGCGATCTTGTCGTCATCGGTACGCCCACCGCCGTAGCCACCCCGCAACCCTCGAGCCGCTTCACGATGGATACCACGGCACAAAATTCTCAGTCGGACAAGATGATCGCGATCTTCGGCGGCGTCACCCGGAGCGGCAGGTGGCGGGTCCGAAAGAACATCAAGGCGCTGGCACTTTTTGGCGGCATGGACCTTGATCTTCGCAATGCGATCTTCGAAGCTCCGGTGGTGGAAATCTCCGGTTTCTGGTGCTTCGGCGGGCTGGACATCAAGGTGCCAGAAGGTATCGACGTGCGTGACCAGACCGCCGGAGTGTTCGGCGGTACCGATATCCGCGATATCGGCGACCCGGCTCCGGGAGCACCCACACTGGTCATCAAAGGCATGACGTTGTTCGGCGGCGTCTCAGTCCACGGCCCCAAGGCAAATAAGCGGCGATAAGCACGGGCCACGCCATCCGGCCAAAGCTCGGAGCAGAAGCAGCTGGCGACGCCAGCACGTAGCCTGAGCTTGTTATGGAAGAACTGTTCGCGCCGCCGTCGTACGAGTGGAAACGCCTCTCCCCGAAGTACCGCTCAATGCGCCAGTTGACCAGCCTGGTTGTTCCTCCGATCCTTTTGACCATTCCAGCCGTCATCGTGGGAGTCGCCTCAGGACGCTGGTGGACCGCCGGTCTGATCTGGGCAGCCGCCATCGTCATCGCCATCGTCAGATTCGGCTTCGTCGGTCGTAGCTGGCGCTCCTGGGGCTATGTGGAACGGGAAGACGATCTCTACATCACACATGGCGTCATGTTCCGAAGCCTGATAGCCGTGCCGTACGGGCGGATGCAGCTGGTCGAGGTGGAGTCTGGTCCGTTGGAACGCGCTTTCGGCCTGGCCACGGTGACTTTGAAGACAGCCAGCCCGGAGACCGGTGCTCGCATACCTGGCCTTAGCCCCGAGGAGGCAACCCGGTTGCGGGACCGGCTGACTGAGCTCGGCGAAGCACACGCCTCAGGGCTATGACCGCATCGCAACAGCCTCCGCACACCTCCGCCGCCGACCCCGCGGTTACCACAGAGGGCCCGCCACCGGTTCCGACCGCCCGGCCATTCAAGCAGACCGAGCGACCACATCCCTTGACGCCATTCGTCAGAGGTTGGCTGGTGTTCGTCGCGCTTGCCATCGGCTGGGGTCGGGAGATCGTCACGAACGCTGGCGACGATCAAATCACTGCGGGCGGTCTGACGTGGATCCTGCCGATCCTCGGCATCGTCGTCGTGCTGGCTGCCATCACCGGCTTCGTAGCCTGGTACTTCACCCGATTCGTGATCGATGACGAGGAACTGCGGATCGAGACGGGCGCAATCTTCAAGAAATCCACCAAAATACCGTTCGAGCGGCTCCAGTCGGTCGACATCATCCAGCCACTTGCTGCCCGCATCTTCGGCCTTGCTGAGCTGCGCCTGGACGCCGGAAACAGCAGCACCAAGCTGCGCTACCTGAGCCGAAGCAAAGCATCCCGATTGCGTGACTATCTGCTTACTCGGGCACATGGTCAGCAGGCCAGCATCCGTGATCTTGACCAACAAGCAGCGGCGAGCGTCTTCACTGACTTGGGAATAACCGATCAGCCGCTCGTCAAAGTCTCGCAACAGCGGCTCATCCTCAGCTTTCTGCTGTCGAGCGAGTGGTTGATCCCGGCAACCATTACGATCATCATCGTCGTTACGACTGCAGCCTTCGGTGTCGTCCCGTTGGCGCTGGGCGGCTTGATTCCGTTACTGATCGGCATGGTTTCGCTGATCTGGCGGCGGGTGATCGGCATGTTCAACTTCACGTTGGCCGAGTCGCCACGCGGTCTTCGGATTACCCGCGGCCTCACCAATCTCACAAGCCAATCGGTACCGATCAACCGCATCCAAGGCGTCAAAGTCAGCCAGCCGCTGCTCTGGAAGTTCCTCGGCTGGCATCGGGTGGACGTCGATATTCTCGGGTACGCACACGGCGACAGCGAGAACAATGAGTCGAACGCCTCCAGCGTGTTGCTCCCGGTTGCCACCCTCGAAGAAGTTGAGCTGGCCATCGGGCGCGTGCTGCCCGGTTTCGATCTTGATGCCATCGAGCTGCACCCCTCACCGAGACGCGCTCGCTGGGTGCGCTGGTTCGACTTCTGGACCCTCCGCTATGGCTGGGACGATCGGACCTTGATCACCGAGCACGGTTGGTTCACCCATGTCCGCGACATCGTCCCCCATGCGAAGACCCAGTCCGTACGCATCGAGCAAGGCCCGCTCCAACGGCAGCTCGGGCTCGCCGATGTCGGAGTTCATACCCCAAGAGGGCCAGTGAACGCCGTGGCACACCAGCTGGACGAGCAGACGGCCCGCGAACTGGCACTGAGTCAGCTGGACCGGGCCAGGGCCGCTCGCGCCGCCGAACGCCAGCGTCGAGCGATCGAGCAGGTGCGGACCGATGATCATCAAGGCGATGCCCTGCTAGCGGCCTTCGGTACCGGCCGTGATCAACTACTCGGCTCGGGCGGCGAGAGCGAGGTGTTCGCGATTGATCATGATCGAGTGCTGCGGCTCTATCGGAGCCGACATGAGGCGCCACGCCGGACGGCTGCGCAGCTGCAGCCCCTCTATCAGAGCTGGGCTGGCTGCGACATCGGCCTAGAGCTGCCCATGATCTTCGAATCGGGAGAGCGCAACGGGCGGTTCTTCACCGTGGATCGCCGGCTCTCAGGCCGGAACTTCTCGGGCTGGCTGCAGCATGCCGACATGGCCCAACGCCGCCCGGCGTTGATCAGCTTTCTCGATGCAACCGAGCGGCTGCAACAACTGCCGAGTCCCGTGCCTGGATTCGCGCGCCTCATCGGCGACGATGCCCCGCAGCAATTCGGAACCCTTGTTGAGCTGCTCTCCAGCATGCTCAGGGGACCGCTCCAGAGCAGCCGGACTCAGCTGGAACGCGACATCGCGGGCGTGGCCGAGGTTTGGAACCGACTGCATGGTGATCTTGCACAGCGATCCGTTGTTCCCGCGATGGTGCACGGTGATGTCTGCCCACCCAACGCGTACCTCAGCCAAGGTCCAGAAGGGCCGGTTGTTACCGGTATGGCGGACTTCAGCCCCCACACAGTGCACGCCGACCCGCTGCTGGACGTCGCCGGCGCGTTGATCTTCCTCGAGCTCGAGCCTTACGCCGACGCGGCCGCAGATGCGGCTTGGCTCGAGGCAGTCGCAGTGGAACGGCATGGGCACGAGATCGTCCGCTGGATCGACGTATACAGACGTTTCTACGGCTTCTATTTCTCCAACGCGTACGCATTCGACTCCCGCCTCTACGCGTGGTGCCTCCGCCAACTGAGTCGCTGAGGAATGGATTTATGAGCGGCACTACGTCTGCTCTCTTTGCTTCCCTTATCCGACTCCGCGGATTCCACATGATGGTTTGCTCAAATCTGCCCCTCCCCGGAGCGGCCGGATGTCGCTAGGCTCGCCAGCATGAGCGACGAACCGGTACGAAGCGCGCCCGTGCTCGGCATCGACATCGGCGGCAGCGGCATCAAAGGAGCGCCCGTCGACCTTGCGACTGGCGAATTCACTGCGAAGCGACTTCGCATCACCACACCACAGAAGTCGACACCGAAGAATGTGGCAGCGGTTGTCGGTGAAATCGTGGACAGCTTCGCGGACGTCATCGGTGATGGGCCGATCGGCGTCACAATCCCAGCCGTTGTGACGCACGGCAAGACCCGATCTGCGGCGAACATTGACAAGTCGTGGATCGACGCCGAGGCCGAGAAGATCTTCGAGGAACACCTCGGTCGCGACATTCTGCTGGTCAATGACGCTGATGCGGCCGGTATCGCCGAGGTGCACTACGGCGCGGCAAAAGATCACCCCGGTCTGGTGCTGATGACCACGCTCGGCACCGGCATCGGAACGGCCATTGTCTACCGCGGCGTCCTCATTCCCAACTCTGAGTTGGGTCACATCGAGGTCGATGGCCATGACGCCGAGACTCGTGCCGCCGCCAGCATCAAGGAGAGGGAGGGCCTCTCCTATAAGGAGTGGATCCCACGCCTCCAGCGCTACTACGAGCGGCTTGAGGCTTTGTTGTGGCCCGACATGATCGTGATCGGTGGCGGTGTCAGCAAGAACTCCGACAAGTTCATCCCCAAGCTCAAGCTCAATGCCGAGGTCGTGCCAGCCAAATTGCTGAATACGGCGGGTATTGTCGGCGCCTCGTGGCTCGCGGCTGATCGCCTGATCCACCCCGACCAGCTCAGGTAAGGCGGCAGCAACAGCTCGACTCGGCTGACACGGGCGGCATTCCACACGAGTGAGCAGATCTCCGACGCGTGCCGGAGACCCATGTAAGCGTAGTTTCCTGGCGGTCTGCACAGGTTGTGCAACGTGTGGAGACCACGAGGAAAGTAGGTTTACGTGGGTTTCATCCGCGACTAGAGCCGCCGCTCCCCCGTGTCGCTGAGACCCTTCGCGCCGACTACATCCGTTCCAAGGGCTCGATTCCGAGCATGGTGAGCCCGGCGGCGAGTACCCGCTTCGTGGCTAGGCACAGCGCGAGCCGCGAATCCCGCACGTCACCTGAGGACTGAAGCACCGGACACTGCTCGTAGAAGACGGCCAACGCTCCAGACAATTCGTAGAGGTAGTTGCACAACCTGTGCGGCTGAAGAGTCCGTGCCACCTCGTCGACGACGTCCCCGAACCGGATGAGCAGCAATGCCAGCATTTGCTCTGCTGGCTCGTCCAGCACCAGCACCTTTGACTGCTCGCCATGGCCCCGAGCCGCACCCTTGCGCAAGACCTGGGTCACCCGGGCATGCGCGTACTGCAGATAGGGCCCGGTGTTGCCTGTCGTCTGCACCATCCGGCCGATGTCGAAGACGTAGTCCTTGTTCAGGCCGTTGGATAGATCGGCGTACTTGATAGCGGCGAGTGCCACTGGCGGCGCAGCCTGCTCCTCAGCTGCGTCCAGCAAAGTATTGAGGTTCACCGCTGTGCCCTCGCGGGTCTTGAACGGCTTGCCATCGGTACCCAACACGGTGCCGAACGCGACGTGTTCTGTGATCACGTCGTCAGGTAGGAAGCCCGCCTTGCGTGCCACAGCGAACACCAAGTCGAAGTGATCGGACTGCCGAGCGTCCACTACGTAGATGATCCGGTTGGCATGGAGGTCGCGCACCCGATGCCGGATTGCTGCTAGATCCGTTGCGGAGTAACCGAAACCACCATCGCTTTTCCGCACGATCATGGGAGCAGCGAAGCCCTCGGCAAAGACGCATAACGCGCCATCGTCGATCACGGCCGTACCGTTGCGCTCCAGCTCAGCGACCAGGGCTGGAAGATCATTGTTGTAGCTGGATTCGCCCGCAAGATCATCGTCGGTGAGCAGCACGCCCATCCGTTGGTACGCCGCATTGAAGCCGGCCAGTGAGATGTTGATCAACTCGCGCCAGATCGTCCGGGTCAGTTCGTCGCCGGACTGGAGGGCGACAACACGACGCCGGGCTCGTTCGGCAAAATCCTGGTCTGCACGAAAGTGCGCGCTGGCACGGGCGTAGAGCTCCTCCGCCTCGGGCAACGTCAGGGTGGAAGGGTCGATGCCCTCGTCGAGAATCTGTTCCACCAGCATCCCGAACTGGGTGCCCCAATCACCGATGTGGCTCTGCGCAATGACGTGATGACCAACGCCGCCAATCACGCGCCGCAGACAGTCGCCGATCACCGTCGAGCGCAGATGTCCAACGTGCATCTGCTTGGCCACGTTCGGTGACGAGTAGTCGATCACCACAACCTGAGGACGCGACGTCTGTGTGACACCCGCGTACGGATCGGCGAGCTGGTCAGTGACCGCCTGAGCCAGCACCGCATCTCGTAGCCGGAAATTGATAAAGCCGGGGCCCGCGATCTCCGGAGGCTCACAGAGGTCGGAGACCTCAAGCTTGGAGACGATGTCCGCGGCAACCTCACGCGGCGACTTGCGTTCGCTGTTGGCCAAGCGCAGCGCCACATTCGACTGGTAGTGGCCGAACTGTGGCTTCGTGGCAGGCCGGAGCTCCGGGTCGATGCCGGCGACGGCTTCGATCCGGGCGCTCAGCAGGGAAGGTACGGAGGGCACAAAGGGAGATTATTTCACTGCGGCTAACGAGCCGAGTCCGACGCTCTTGGCGCAGCACATGGGAAGTTCGCTCATGGGCCCGGCTGGCAGTGCGGACACCAATAGCTGTGCCGTTCCTCACCGCGCGGCCCGAGCTCCTCGAAGCGGATCGGCGTTCCGCAGCGGCGACACGGTTGGCCCGAGCGCTGGTAGACGTAGGCACGGCGACCAGGTCGCAGATCACCGGTGGTGGACTGCTCGGGACGCCAGCGGTTTGCCTGCAGCATCAGCTGTCCACGCTGGACAATGCGCCGCAGGTAGCGGACGTCACCGACCGCGGTACGCGGATGTGTGCCATGGAGGAAGAGCAGCTCCGCTCGATAGAACGTGCCGAGACCTGCGAGGTTTCGCTGGTCCAGCAACGCCTCACCAATCGTACGGTTGGGCTGATCGGCGATCCGCCGGACTGCCTCGTCGAGGTTCCAGTCGGGTCCCAGCAGATCGGGCCCGAGATGACCCACGACTGTGTCCTCGGCCGCCGTTGGAACCATCTCGATGACCGGGAGCCGGTATCCCACTGCATCATGATCACCGGTCGCGAGTATGGCACGGATTTCAAACGCGGGTCCGCCACTCCACCGCCGGCCGCGAGGGTAGATCTTCCAGGCGCCGTCCATTCTGAAATGCGTGTGCAGGGTGAACTCATTGCTGAACCGAAACAGCTGGTGCTTGCCGCGCGAGATCACCTCGCGCACACCAACGCCGGTCAAATCGGTTATCGCCAGGGAGGGC
>Ga0307285_10000298_pt1 | contig 10706 bp, 13 predicted proteins | sample ER_DNA_139_FD_194476 | JGI IMG/M metagenome (GOLD analysis project Ga0307285, IMG submission 194476) | Bulk soil microbial communities from the East River watershed near Crested Butte, Colorado, United States - ER_DNA_139 | ecosystem: Environmental > Terrestrial > Soil > Floodplain | place... | reverse complement strand
GCGGCGCCGCGCCGATGCGCAGGACGTCTTCTATGCCGACCAGCTGGCGCGCGTCACGGCGATTCATCGTGATCTTGACGATGAGACGCACGTCGCTGTGGTGCTGGTCGATGATCCGGCTGCCGACCTTCATGATTGGTACGGCCGTTACCTGTACTTCTCTCCCGACGAGGTCGTCCCATTGTGAGTTTCTGCAACGAAGGAAGGTGAGAGCAGATGAAGAACATCGGAATTGTCGCGGTTGTGTTGGCCGCTGTGGCACTCGCGGTCGGAGTATTTGTGGGCGTTCGGTCCATACCCGACGTCAAGCGGTACGTCGAGATGCGGAAGATGTGAACCGAGAACCGAACCAGCAGCCGACCATTCTCGTCGCGGGGGTGGGCAACATCTTTCTCAGCGACGACGGCTTCGGACCCGAAGTCGTTCGTTACCTGGCCGGCGACGGAGAACCGCTGCCTTCCCAGGCGCGGCTGGTCGACTACGGCATACGCGGCATGCACCTGGCGTACGACCTGCTCGAGGGATATGCCGCCTTGGTGTTGATCGACGCTCGCCCCGGGCCCGCCGCAGCCGGCGAGCTCGTGGTCATGGAGATCGGCCCGGACGATGTCGGCGGCGGGGAGTTCGACGCTCACGGGATGGATCCGGTCGCGGTGCTGGCGACGTTGCCAGGCATCGGCGGACAGCTGCCACCGACGTATCTGGTGGGCTGTCGCCCGGCCGAGCTCGCCGAAGGAATCGGGCTGACACCCGCGGTGCAAAACGCGGTACCGGCGGCCGCGGACGCCGTACGCCGAGTGGTGCATCAGCTCATCGATGATCCACACAACGTCGGAGAGCGGGTGTAGCAGCATGTGTCTCGGTATTCCCGGTCAGGTCATCCAGCTGCTCGAGGGTTACGGAGGGCAGCTCGCGCTGGTCGACGTGTCAGGTGCCTCCCGCAAGATTAACATCGGGATGCTCGAGCTTGATCAGCAAGACCTGGCTCCCGGTGACTGGGTGCTGATCCACATGGGCTTCGCCCTGGAGCTGATCGACGAAGCCGAAGCACAGGAGGCGCTGGCCGGCTTGGAGCTGATGGGCCGGCCACAGCAATGAGCGATCGCACTCAGCGTCTCAAGCCCGAAACCCGAACTCAGCACCGCACCCGGGTGCCTGGGCCGGTGTTGTTCGTCCGTTACGCATTCCCACCGAACTTGCACGGATACTGCGGCCCTGGTGACCATGAGTCGTTCTTCTCCTACGGTGTGGCCGGAGCCGATGATCGCGGCCTGCGCGCTCTCGCCCAGCAATTCGCGGGGGCCTGGCCGTATCTGGAGTTGATTGCAGGAGCGACCGGGCTTCCCGATCCGCTCGACGCCCGGGTTGTTGAGGCCTACTGGGTCGGCAGTCAGCGGCTTGAGCACGTGAGCACCCGCGCCGTCGGCAACTCGATGGAGGAACGCTTCCGCCGGATCACCGGGGGCAAGTTTGCGACGCTCAGCACCAGCGTGCTCGCCGGCGGGGTGCCGCACCACAGTTTCGCGGTTTTTTGCATCTATCCCTGGACAGGTCTGCTGAGCGATGGGCGCAAGGCCCCGCAAGCGTTGACGGTCCTCGACCGCTGCCGCATTCGATGGGGACAGGTGCTAGCGGTGACTGGCGACCAGGTCGTCGTCGAGTCCCGCCCACTCACGTGGGACGGCCGCACACTGGGCCTCGGCGAGCCGATGTCTGAGTCGGTGATGCGGGCCATCGACGGGGTGAGCATGATCGGCGAGCTTGTTCCAGGGGATTGGGTGTCGTTGCATTGGGAGTGGATCTGCGATCGGCTGACCGGGCAGCAGGTCCGCTATCTTCGCGACTTCACTCTTCGCCACTTGAAGATCGTGAACGAGGGCAACCTGCACTCGGGTCCCGCGGCATTGCTCGGGGCCTAAAGCCGACGACGCTAGTGATCCTCCGGCAGCGGCCATGCTTGATCAAGTGACCAAGTAATCTGCTCGCCACGGTGATGAGTGGGCGTCGCCTGACTCCGGAGCAATAGACCACCGTCGGTGGTCTGCAAGGCGTAGTCAGTGTGCGAACCCCGGAACCAGACGTCGACTACGACACCTGTTCGATCACCACCGAACCGCACCCAATCGGGCCGCACCAGCAGCGGCCCATCCGGCCCGGACAGGATCGAGGCCGGACCAGTCAGCGTGGCGGCCGTCGCGCTGACCGGCTCTACGTAGAGCTGCTGCGGTGTACCGACCTGGATCACCCGGCCACCCACCAGAAGGGCGACCCGATCCGCCAGCCCCAAGGCCTCGGCCGCGTCGTGTGTTGCGTAGATCGCCGCCGCCCCCGTCTCACGCTGCCGCGCCGCGATCTCGCCCAGGAAGACGTCCCGAAGGTGCGCATCCAGGTGAGCGGTTGGTTCGTCGAACAGATAGAGCATTGCTTGGCGAGCAAGAGCACGGCCGAGCCCGACCCGTTGCTGCTCACCGCCGGAGAGGTGCGCTGGTTTGCGATCCGCAAGCTGGCCGATCCCGAGTCGGTCGAGGAGGTCCCTCGCTTGATCCCGAGCCGTCTCCCGGTCTACGCGGCGTCGCCGCAGCGGGTACGCCACAGTGTCTACTGCGGTCATGTGTGGCCACAGCCCGTAGTCCTGGAAGACAACGGCGATATCACGTCGTTCGGGCGGGTCTGCGCGGTTCGGAGCCGCGACTTGGCGCGTTCCTAGAGTGATCTCTCCGCTGCGGATCGGGACGAACCCGGCGATCGCATTGAGCAGCGTGGACTTGCCCGAGCCGGAGGGACCGAGTAGGGCCAACACCTCGCTCTGCCCGACCGAGAGATCCACGGCGTGGAGGACCGTGGTCGTGCCGTAGGCCACACTCAGGCCACGGACGTGGAGGACGTCAGGCACGGGCGCGCCGGGTGAGCGCCCACAGGGCTGCGGCGGGCAGCAGGACGATCGCGGTCACGAGAACAGACAGGGCCGCCGTAACGCCCACCCGTCCGAGGTCGGCACTGTTGAGAACCACCACCGCGAGGGTCTCGCTGCCCGGCCCGTACAGCAGGCTCGACATGGTGACCTCGTGCAGTGCAGTGAGAAAGCACAACGCCCAGGCGGTGATCAGGGCCGGCCGAATCAGCGGCAAGGCCACTGTGCCCAGGCCGGTAGCCAAGTTGGCGCCGCTGGCGCGAGCTGCACGGAGCCCGGCCAGCGGCAAGCGATCGACCGAAGCCGAGATGGGGCGGTGCGCGAGGGCCCAGAGTTTTGCAAGGTACGCGAGGAGGATGATCGCCACGGTATCGGCAAGCCACCGACCGTACCCGAGCAACATACCGATCGCGACCGTCGAGCCGGGAAGTACCAGGGTCAGGGTGATCAGGACGCTGACCCCTCGGCCTGCCGGCGTCCGACCCAGGCCGGCGGTGATCAGCCCGAGGATGAGAAGGATCGACGCGGCCGCGAAGGACAGCAGCAGGCTGCGGCCGAGCGCCTCGCCGGTGCGCGGCGTCAGCACGGCGAGGAAGTTGTCCCAGGTCCAGTTGGCCGGGGTCGACGGCACCCCGACCGCCCGCGTCATGGCCGCACTGACTAGCGCCACCAAGGGCAGGCCGCTGGTGGCAATCAGGTATATCGCTAGGCCCAGCGGCTTCAGCGCCCTACCGATCCGGCCGCCGCTCGGCCAGTCGAGGTCGGTCGCGGACGTGCGGCTGAGCTGCAGCCGGATACCGAGTAGGACGTCGGCCGGCGCCACCACGACGAGCGTGAGGATCACCAGCAGCACGGCAAGCGTCGTCGCGTCGACAAAGGTCTGCGGGTCGCTGCCGTAGGTGAGATCGGCGTAGATCCGAGTGGTGATCGTGCTGAAACCGGCCGGGGTGCCGATCACCTGAGGCACCGCGAACGTGCCCAGGGTGAGGACGAAAATCACGACCGCCGCCGTTGCGATCGCGGGGGCCAACAGTGGAAGGGTGATGGTCCGCAGCACGGTGAGGGCCGTCGCGCCGGACGCGTGGGCTGCGCGCTCGGTGATCGGCTCGGCCCTAGTCGCCAGACCAACGGTGATGATCAGATAGACCAGCGGCACGGCCGACACAGCAACGATCACCGCCACCCCAACCGGTCCCTGGACCCCTGTCCAGGCGAATCCGAACAGTTCGCTTGTCAGACCCGCGCGAGCATAGGCCCGAAGCCAGCTGTAGCCCAATACGAAGTCTGGGACGAGCAACGGCAGCAGCACCGCAACGCGCCAGAGCGCTCGCCCGGGCAGCCGTGGATCCCGCAGAACCAGCGCAATCGCAATCCCGATCGGCACGGCAAGCCCAGTGGCGGCGGCCGACAACTCAAATGAATGTGCGACAGCAGTGCCGAATCCCGGCTCGGTCAACACCTCCGCGAGCCGCCCGCGGCCCTCCACCCAGCTGGTCCTCATCAGCATCAGGAGCGGCACTGCGACGACGATGGCAGCCGATCCGATCAGCACCGACCACCCGGCCCAGAGCAGGCCACGGTCGCCAGCCTGCATCATTACCCGCCAAAGATTGTGGCGTAGTCCTTGAGCAGCGCAGCCTTCTCGCTGGCCAGCGTCTTCCAATCGGGCTGTACCGTTGGCGCGTTCTCAGGCTTCGTCGGGCCGGGGACATTCGGCAACGTCGGATAAGAGCCACTGCTGCCGATCACGGTCTGACCCTCCTGGCTGGTCACGTAACTCGCAAAGTCCTGAGCCAGTTGGCGGTTCTCGGTGGCCTTCGAAACCGCGACCGGCCCAAAGATCGCCACCGCTCCTGGCTTGGGCCATGACACGGTTACCGGCGAGCCGCTCTTGGCCGCCGCGTACGCCGAATTTGCGATGGTCATCCCGGCGTCGTAGACCCCCTGGGCGACACCGGTAGTGACGTCGTCTGGCGTACTCACCTGGACCGCGCCCTTGGACTTCAGGTCGGCGTAGAAGTCGGTGCCGAAGTAGGCGAGCGCGCCGAGCGCCGAGGCCGCAACCTTGGGGTCTGGCACGGCGACCTTGCCGGCGTTGGCAAGTTGTTGCCAGTTCGCCGGGGCGGGCTGGCCCTTCCTGGTGATCGCAACCATGTAGAGCAACGCAATCCCGACGTAGTCCGGCGTTCGCATCGTCTCGGGGATATCGGTCTGTGGCGTCCATCCTCCGACGAGACCCTGTGTCACGAAGTCCTGCATGGTGAGCGGATCGCAGGCCCAGATCACGTCGGCCCTGAGTCCGCCGGAGCGTACATCGCTAGCGACACGAGCGTTGAGTTGACCGGTCGGGGCGCGGAACAGCTGAACCTCCGCCCCGGCGTTAGCGGCTTTGAAGGCCGAGATGACCGGTTGAACGGTGGTGTCGTTGACGCAGGTGTACAGCGTGATCGACTCCGAACGGGAAGTGGCCGGCTGGGAACAGCCAGTGGTCAGCAGGAGGAGGCCGACGGCGAGTGCGGTGAAGCCCCGCCGCCCCCTGCTCATGGAGTCACGGTAATACCAGAAACGGCATACCTGGCACCGGCGCACCGCCTGTCGCCAAGAGCTGATCGGTGCGAGCCTTGTGGTTGACGTCACGACCCGCAGAAAGGTGGATGGACCGACATGGCACGAATATCGGCTCTCGTGAAACGCCATCGGCTGACAGCGTTCTTCATCTTGGCCTACGCGTTGTCGTGGTGGGCGTGGATCCCTTACGCACTTGGGGTCTTTCCCAATCCTGTCGCAAGCTTCGGGCCATTTCTTGCTGCGCTCGTCGTACTGGCGCTCACGGAGGGCAAGGCTGGTCTGCTGGGCCTGTTTCGCAGAATGATTCGCTGGCGTGTTGCGCCCGGATGGTACGCGGTGGCGCTGTTACTGCCAGCAGTGCTTACCGCTGTCGCAACAGTGCTCAACGTCATGCTGGGTGCTCATGCTCCGTCTCCAGCCCAACTCGGCGCCTGGCCCGGCATCCTCTCCACTTTTGCAATCGTCCTTCTCGTTCCAGGCGTCGGCGGCGCATGGGAGGAGCCCGGCTGGAGGGGTTACGCAGTTCCCCGGTTGCAGCACGGCCGGTCGGCACTCGTTGCCAGCCTGATCCTCGGCGTTCTCATCGCCGGCTGGCATCTGCCTCTCATTGTGGTTGGGCAGGTCTACTACCCAGATATCGTGCTGATTCTTGCCGCAGTGATCGTCTTCAACTGGGTGTTCAACAATGCGAAAGGCAGCGTGTTGATCATCATGTTGATGCACGCCGCCAATAACGCGGTATCCGGCAGCTTCTTCGCCCCGATGTTTTCAGGAGCCGACTCAGTTCGTGAGGCGTGGTTGCTAGCTTTGGTCTGGTGGGTCGTAGCGGTCCTGGTGATCGTAATTGCGGGTCCGACGAACTTCTCGCGCAAGCACGACAAGCAGGAGGAGCCACCTGCAGACGCCACCGAATCAGGTCAGCTGATCGAGCCTGTTCCTGCCCGAGATCAAGAAGGGCATGGTGGGTCAGGGACCTGAGAATAGAAGGAGTGTGATGATCATGTCATCAACCGTGAGATGGGGCGGAATCGCGGGTGTCGTGGCTGCGGCGCTACTCGTCCTGTCAGCCATCCTCAACCAATTGAGTCCGATCAAGACGACGTATGACTCCGCTACCAGTTATCTCTATCTTGCCGCCATATTCGTTGCATACGTCGCAGTGCTGGTTGCGCTGCTGGGCATTCACGCCGTGCACCGCGGAAGGCCGCGGTACGGGCGATTGGGCGCTGTCGGGACGGTGATGACCTTTGCCGGCTACGCGATCATTGCCATCGTCACGGCGATCAACATGGTGCAGGGACAGCGCTCTCTCCAAACCGTTCGGATCGGCGGCGCCCTGGTATTGCTCATTGGCTCGGCACTTCTCGGTGTGATCATCCTTCGGGCCAAGCTGCTGCCCTGGTGGTGCGGTGTGCTGCTGATCGTGGCTTTCCCACTGGGTGATAGAGCAAACGCGATCTTCAGTTCCGCCGAGTATCTGCTGCTGGCCTTGCTTTGGGGTTCTGTGGGCATCGCGCTCCTGGTACAACGTGAGAAAGTCCCGGAGCCGGCCGTGACAGAGCCCGCGTGAGCCGGTTTGCTTGGGAGGGTTGATTGGAGCTTTGGTGAGAAAGCATCCGCTAATCGCATTCTTCGTGCTGGCGTACCTGCTGACGTGGTGGATCTACCCGGTCCTGAAACTCTCGCCGTTGCTCGGCATCTTTGGGCTCTTCGGGCCGGCGCTCGCCGCCATGATCATGGCTGCGGTTACTGGAGGGAAAGGTGAGCTCAAGGCGCTACTCAGCCGAGTGGTGCGTTGGCGGATCGGGCTGCCGTGGTATGTCATCGCCCTCGGATTGCCGACGGTGCTTTCGTTGGCGACCGCAGCCCTTGCTTACCTACTCGGGGCGCCGAAGCTGCTACAGGTCGGCACCCTGACGATCTTCGACATCATCCTCTTTGTTCTGGTGGTCGGCGAAGAGCTGGGCTGGCGTGGTTACGCCTTGCCATTGCTGCTCGACAAGCGATCCCCCGTAACGGCTAGCGTGATCTTGGGCGTGGTGTGGGGGCTATGGCATCTGCCGACCTTCCTGGTGCCGGGGACCCCGCAATATGGATTGCCGCTGACGGCGTTCGTGCTGCTGACGATCGAGTATTCGATCTTGATGACCTGGGTGTTCCTGCATACCGTGGGTAGCGTGCTGATCGCCACCCTTTTCCACGGCGCGATCAATCTCTCTCAGGGCCTCTTTCTGGGTGGCATGGACGGTGCCGGCCGATACTGGTTGCTGAGCATCGTGTACGGGGCCGCGGCCCTCGTCGTGGCCGTGATGCTGGGATTGAGAGCTCGGCGAAGGCTCACCGAGCAAGGTCGAGCGCAGGTCTCGGCAACAGAGTCATGATCACCGCGTACGGATCGCGAGCTATTTCTTGATCTATCGACTGGAGAATCGGGCACACTAAGGCAATGGGCGATTGTTGCGACGGGCCTGGCTACCAGACCGTGTTCAGCGACCGCTTCGCCAAGCGGGTCGCCCGCATGTATCGCAAGCGCGGCCTCGATCCCACCCAAACACACATGGTGTCCTTCCTGACCGAGCACGGGATCAGGGACGCGTCGGTGCTCGAGATCGGCGGTGGAGTGGGGGAGATTCAGATCGAGCTGCTCTCTCACGGCGCTCGCAAGGCAACGAATCTGGAGATCTCGCGCAGTTATGAGGCTGAGGCCGCGGTCCTCCTTGCGGATTCCGGGATGATTGATCGGGTCAAGCGTCGCATCGTCGATATTGCAACCTCGCCTGACGAGGTCGAGGAGGCGGATGTCGTGGTGCTGCACCGAGTTGTGTGCTGCTATGCGGATTACCGGCGGCTGCTCTCCGCTGCGGCCAGCCATGCGACGCGGCTTCTGGTGTTCTCTTATCCGCCGCGAAACCTTTTCAGCAGGATGATCATCAGCTGTGAAAATCTGCTACAGCGCTTACGAGGTAACGATTTTCGCTCGTTCGTGCACTCGCCCGCCGCGATGATCAAGGCGGCCGAGGCACAGGGCGTGTTCGTGAGTTACCGGCATCGCGGCCTCTCCTGGTGCATCGTGGGCTTCGAGCGGCTAGCTCCGGTGATCTAGCGTTAGCCATCTCAGGATGGCAAACGTGGCCTTTTACGCAGGAAGAGACACGCTTAAGCCATCTTCAGACGAGAAACGCGGATCGAGCACGGGGTGATTGGCGCCTTGATTGCCGCCGCTGTCCTCGGCAACGACGTCCGACCTGACCTCAGCGCGATCTTGGTCCTTGCCGGCTGCGTCGCTGGCGACGTCGGCGGGCTGCTCACTCGCCGTTGATCGGGTTGATGCCTGCAGAACGAGGGTATGTGCTGCTATGTCACAGCCAGAGAATGGAGGACTCAATGACCGAGCGAGGGTTTGGCGCCGATTCCGGACTTGACCAAGAGGAGACCTCGGCGAGCACGGATGTTCGGGCTGGTTACGAGGGTGAGGACGAGCGGGACGAGCCAGCGCCGCGCGTTGTTGAAGAGACCGGCGAAGATGATGTTGATTCGCACGCCGCGGATATAGCAGCCGGGTACGACGAGGATGCGGAGGACCGCGACACTCTCGGCTAACTGTTGGCGGCACGACATGTGTCGGCGATATCTTGCGTCCATTCGGCTTCAGCTCGGGCTAGCAGAACGAAGCCGAACCAATCGCCCGATCCTCGGCGCCGCGATGGCCGAGGAGATCATCCATGCGCTCGACTGTGACTATGGGCAGTTCAAGCTCAGCAAGAACCTGATCATCAGTGCCGCACTTCGGGCCAAGAAACTCGATGAGGTGGCGTCAGCCTTCGCCTCTACAACCGGCTGTTTGCGCTAGCGCTTCCCTGTACCGGAAGGCGACCATCGTCCTGCACTACGCTTTTGGAAGCTAGTCGGGCGGCATGACGGTACGGAAGAATGTTGGTTCGCTCGGGGCCGGTGCTTGATCGATGTTGGAGAAACCATGACCATGCCTCCGCCGTCCACACCACCTCGAGGCAGTACCGCTGAACACGCTCGGCTGGCTCAGGCGACGGGACTTGCCGAAGACAATCTCTTCGAGTCGAACCCTTGGTACGAATGGGGGCCCTACCTGTCTGAGCGTGCCTGGGGCACCGTCCGGGAGGACTACAGCGACAACGGTGACGCCTGGGACTTCTTTCCTCACGATCATGCGCGATCTCGCGCTTATCGATGGAACGAAGACGGTATGGCGGGTCTGTCAGACGTCCACCATGAGCTGTGTCTGGCGCTGGCATTGTGGAACGGGGTCGACCCGATTCTCAAGGAGCGCATGTTCGGGCTTACCGGGCCGCAAGGGAACCACGGCGAGGACGTCAAGGAGTACTGGTGGTATCTCGATGGCCTGCCCAGTCACGCTTGGCTGCGGTGGCGGTACCACTATCCCCATGAAACATTTCCCTATCAGCGGTTGATTGAGGAGAACGCCCGGCGATCCCGCGACGAGGCCGAGTTCGAGCTCATCGACACCGGAATTTTCGATCAAGGACGCTACTGGGCAGTCGATGTGGCGTACGCAAAAGCATCACCCACCGAGGTGCTTGCCAAGATCACGATCAAGAATCATGCCTCCGAGGAGGCAACCCTCTCCGTGCTGCCGACGCTGTGGTTCCACAACACCTGGCAATTCAGCGGCGGTGAAGCTCCACGATTGTTCCTCGACGGGGATGGCATTGCCGTTGATCATCCCCGACTTGCTGGCTACCGACTTGACGCGGCCGCGGCTGCCGACGGTGCACGTCCACAGGCATTGTTCTGCGACAACGAGACCAACGTGCCACGGTTGTTTGGTGCTGCCGCCATCACCGACTACCCGAAGGACGGCATCAACGACCACGTGATCGCCGGTGCCGACACCGTGAACCCTGACAAGCGCGGCACCAAGGCTGCCTGGTGGTACAAGACCACGGTGCCAGCCGGAGGTGAGGCGGAGATACGTCTCCGGCTGCACAGGCCTGATCAGATTGTGAGCCCGACGGGTGGAGTCTGGTCCGATCAGTACTTTGACGAGATCGTGGCCAGCCGGGAACGTGACTCCGACGAGTTCTATGCGGCTCTCGCACCCGACGACATCGACGAAGAGAAGATGCGCGTACTACGGCAGTCGTGTGCGGGTCTGATCTGGAGCAAGCAGATGTACCCCTACCGGGTGGCCCGATGGCTGGACGGGGATCCGGGTCAACTACCGCCGCCG
>Ga0307285_10000293_pt1 | contig 10805 bp, 18 predicted proteins | sample ER_DNA_139_FD_194476 | JGI IMG/M metagenome (GOLD analysis project Ga0307285, IMG submission 194476) | Bulk soil microbial communities from the East River watershed near Crested Butte, Colorado, United States - ER_DNA_139 | ecosystem: Environmental > Terrestrial > Soil > Floodplain | place... | reverse complement strand
GCGCCTTCGAAGCTTTCGCGGCATGCGTCGACGAGCTCCGAGAGCGAGTCAGGAACATCGACGAGCTCACCCGACGCGAACCGGACAGCGTCCCTACCGCGGTCAAGAGCGTCAAGGCGATGATCTCGAGCGCGCTCGGCCGTCTGTCGCCGTTGCCCAATGACAACGAGGCGCGCGCCGTGGTAGTCGCGAGCGGCGCGCCGCTCTCGTAAACCACCCATGCCGCCCCCTCGCTCAGGAGCACTTCGCACGCTTCGCCGCGCCGACGGTACGATCTACTACCGCGCGGTTATCCGCCTGGCCGATCGCTCGCGCACGCTCGTCGACGTGCCGGCGAGGTACTCCGTTGCCGCTGACGGCAGGACTGCCGACGAGCGCGCCGCTATCTACGTTCTCAGCGCGCAAGAGAAGGAGGACGAGACAGGGGAACTACTGGCCAAGAAGCGCAAGCGGCAGGCGGAGGAAGCTGCGCCCGCTCGTGAGTCGTGCGATCGATACTTCGGACGACTAACCAAGGTGCGCGAAAGCGAGGGCGTGCGCGACACTCGGAAGGAGCGAACGATCTGGGGGAAGTGGATTTCAAGGCGTATCGGGGCACGTCACATTGCCGGCGTCACCCGTGACGAGATCGAGGCCATCCGCGATGCGCTCGACGAACAGGTGCGCCTGCGGATCAAGGACGGGCTGCGCGCTGGAATCAGCGGCGCGACGGCGCAAAACGTTTGGAGCGTGCTTCGAACGACGTTCAAGGAAACCGTCTCTGCGCGCGACAAGACTCTTCGCGTGCGGGGCGACGATCCAACGGTGGGGCACAAGCCGCCCCTCAAAACCCCGAAGCGCCAAAAGACGTTCGTCTACCCGAACGAGTTTGCCGAGCTACTCGCGAGCCCTGTGCCGCCCCGCGAATGGCGAGAGGTGTACGCCGTCGCCGCGTACATCTACGTGCGCCCGGAAGAGCTGCAAGCGCTCACTTGGGACGACGTCGACTTCAACGCTGGCACCGTCCACGTGAGCAAGGCGATCTCCGCGCGCGACGGCAAGCCGAAGCCGCTCCCGAAGACAGCAAATGCGGTCCGTCACGTTCCGATCGAGCCAGCACTCTTGCCGCTACTCAAGCGGATGCACGACGAGGCCACCGACGAGGGCGCACCCATCCTTCCTGTGCTCGGGGAGCTCAACGACAAATTTCGAGCGAAGCAGTTCCGTGAGCACTTGCGGATGGCCGGCGTCTCGCGTCCTCGCTTGACTGCCGAGACTGCGACCCTGCTTCAAGTCGATTTTCGTTCGTGCCGTGACAGCGGCATTACGTGGCTCGCCCTCGCCGGCGTTGAGCTCGCGCGCATTCAACGGCGCGCTGGGCACGAGGACATCTCGACGACGCTCGGCTACGTGAAGATGGCCGAGGACCTCGCCGGCAAAGTCGGCACTCCCTTCGGACCCCTCCCCGCGAACCTGATTGGCCACAGGTTTGGCCACAGTAAGATCGAAACCCCGAAATGCACCGCAGAAAGCGGTGCCGGAGGAGGGAATCGAAGGCACCAAATTCCGCAAGTGGGCGAAACTTGCCACGACTCGGCCGCGGATGAGCCTTTGCGAGATGAGGTAAGTGCCCGATCTGTGGTTGCGTTTGGCCACAGTGATTTTGACGTTGAGAGCGCGCTCGCGAGGGCCCTAGTCGAGGCGTCCGCGGCGCAGCGCTGGGACGTCGTCGTGCTGCTTGCCAAGGAGCTCGAGGCGCGCCGGTTCGCACGCGCGGGCGTGCTCGAGCTGGACGTCGAGCGTGCCAAGCGCGGCCGAGCCGAGTAGCATCGGGCGCGACCTCAAGAAAAAACCCGGCAGGCTGGCCAGCCCCCGGGCACGACGCGAAGGGATCAGCTTCACGTGCGACAGAAGGTAAACCCTACATCTGCGAGCCGCAAGGCAAGCAAGCGCACCACGCGCGGGCAATCGAATGTTCTGGCGTTCCCTCCGCGGATCGCTCGTGAGCGCGGACGGCTCGATCTCCAGGGCGTCGTCCGGTTGGTGAAACCAACTGGCGCCAACCTCTCGACGTCACAGCGCGCGGCCGCGCAACGCGCCGGCATAAAGACCGTCGCGGAGCTCGATCGATACGCCTTGGCTCTTGCGCGGCAAGAGGAGCGCCGCCCGGCGAGACGACGTGACGGCGAGACGGACGAAGCGTACGCCCGCCGACGAAGGTATTTCGAATGCGTCGACTTCATGCGCTCGGAGCTGCTCGAATTCGAAGCGCTCCGACCAACGGCTGAGGGTGCGCCGAGCGACTACGTTGAAGACCTCGACGCGCGGCTTGCATCGGTTGAAGCTGCGATGGTTTGTGCGCAAGGGGGCGAAACACCAAAGCGGCGAAACATACGCGCGGTGCGTGCTGCACTCGAGGAGCACCGGACGTCTTCTGCTGCGCCTGCGCGCTACGTTCCCGATGTCGATGCTGTTCGCAACTACGCATGCCAGCTGTCTCCCGCGCTCGCATCAATTCCAACCGGTGCGTGGGCGAACGCAGTGGAACGATGGCCAGGGATCGGACGGCACGCCCGCGGCGGCGGCGCCCGGATCTGTTGGTATCACGTAGTCTATGACCTGCTGAAATCGGCACCGGGACTTACCGACGCGAAAAGCCCGCAGGGGCTGCGCGATACTTGGGAGGACGGCGCGACGTCGAAAGCAAAAAAGTAGCAAATGGAACTCAGCCCCCATTTCCCAAGCGCCCCATAGGCTCGGCACACTCGCCCTCATCAAGAGGTGCGAGACATGCAACAGGGACACCGCCGAACCGTAGTTCTTGACCGCGCGATGAGTGAGCACGTCGCGCGGCTGCGCGAGGAGCTTTCACACGGATCGATCAAGCCGACCGAGGCGGCGATCCTGCGTGAGGCGCTTGCGCGCGGCCTTCCTCTGATAGGGACCGCTCGTTCGACGGAAGCAGGGCGGAGATCTGCATGACTCCCGACGCGCTCCGCGCAATCGCCGATGCGGCCGACGCGCTCGGGCGTCTTGCTCGTGCGGCACTTCAGAACGCCGGCCCAGATCCGGCAAAGATGCTCCCGCTCAAAGACGCCGCTCAAATTGCAGGAACGAGCGTCGGCGTCGTGCGCGAAGCAATTCGCGATGGCGCGCTCGCCGCGTACGGGCGCCAGCGCGATCGAGCTGTGCGCTTCGCAGACCTCGCCCCGTGGATCGAGAGTCGCCGGGTAAAGCCCGTTGCCGGACCCGATGACGCGGACATCGCGCGGCGGTTTCGCCGGCTCGCGCGCGGCGTAAAAAAGCAACGTCGCGGAAAAGGCCGCGCATGACCATCGATGCCCGAAGGCCGCGCCGCCCGAATCCGGGTTGGACCGACGACGAGATCCGCGTCCTCCTCTGCGCTCTCGCCGGCTACTTGACGCGTAAGACGGAGCCTCCGCCTCAGCCGACGCCTCCGCCTGAGGAACCGCTCGGATGAAGGCCGGCAAGGAGCCCACGATGACCGAGGAAGAGCTGGTCGCGATCGTCGCCTCGAGCTCGCGCCACCTTTCCAGCGAGGACCGAGCGCTCGTCGCTCGCTTCATTGGCGTCCTCGCAACCCACAGCGAGACGCTCGAGCTCGCGACGGAGGCTCGGACGCGCCGCGACGCAGAGCGCGAATGGGAAGAATCGCAGCTGTCTGGACAAGCGCTGTCCCGTCGCAGCCGGGAGCCCGCGTGAAAGATGGATCTCGCTTCAACAAGGGCCGCGCGATGGATCTGATCATGAGCGAGTCGTGCGCGCTGTCGTCGGACACCAAGTTCGTTGCGGTGCACCTCATCAATCGCTCGAGACCCGACCCGGCGAGGCCGGGCTGGAGCATGGCGTGGCCCGCGGCGGTGACCATGGCAAGGGCCCTCAGCCTGGCCCCGCGCGCCGTCGAGCAGGCAATCTCCGACCTCCGAAGGCATGGTTCGACCCTGCCCGTGCGGTTCGAGGTCGAGCGCCGCTATCGACCCGGGTCGGGGGGGCGGGACTCGAACATGTATCGGTGCTGCATTCCCGCAATGGCTGCGGGCATGACCGGTACCCACACCCGCAATGGCTGCGGGAATGCTCCGCCGACCATACCCGCAGAAAACGGGGGGCATACCCGCAGAAACGGGGGGGGCATACCCGCAGCCCCTGCGGAGGAATCTTCTAAGGAACCGTCTCAAGAACCTTCTAAGGGGGAAACGCTCGTCCTCACACCTCCGGTGAAGGCGAAGACGAAGAGCCGGAAGGCGTCCGCGCACACGCTTCCCGCCGACTTCATCCCGGACGCGAGCGTCTACGAAACCGCTAAGCGTCTCGAACTCAGTCGCGAGCGCGTCGATGTCGAGCTCGAGAAGCTGCGCGACTGGGCCGCGAGCAAGGATGCACGCTACGTCGATTGGCAAGCCACGCTGCGCAACTGGCTCCGCAAGGCGAAGGAATTCGAGAGCAATCGAAACGGGCGACGCAACGGCGCTCCGCTCAAGCAATCGGCCAACGGGCGCTGCTGGCAACCGCCCCCGCAAGGAACTCCCCAATGACCATCGTTTCCCCGTACGGCCTGACGCCCTTCTCGACATGCCGCGTCTGCGGCGCCGAAATGGCCGACGGAAGCCGATCGCTTCGGCAGTGCCAAGGATGCGCGGACGCGGCGACCCTCGCGCGTATGCCGCTCGCACGGCGCAAACTCGATCGGCTCACTCCCGCTCGGTACCGATGGGCCACGCGCGAAGCGCCTGAGCTCGCGGCACGCGTTCAACCGGTGAGCGCCATCGCGAGGGCGTTCGCCGCGCGAACGTCCCTTTCGCTGGTTCTTTCGGGACCGGCCGGCGCGGGCAAGACCGCTCTCGCTCGAGCCGTTTGGTTCGAGCGGGCACTCGCGCGAATCGATTGCGTACGGCGCGACGACTTCATCGCCACATGGCAGGAGGAGGATTCGTTTCACGTGCGCGCGCTGTTCGCCACCGCGCACGACCTTGCGAAGGCACGCCGCGAGCATCGCCTCGGAGACGGTGAAGCGCCGTTGGTCGACGATGCGATGACTGTCGATCTGTTGCTGCTCGACGAGCTGGGTGCCGACTCAACGCGCGGCGACGACGCTGTCGGCGAGGTGGTCCACCAACGACACGCGCACGAGCGGCCGACCATTTACACGACAGCCTTCTCGCTCGACGAGCTGGCCGAACGCCACGGCGACGGCGTCGCTAGGCGCGTCTTCGAGGGAGCCACCGTCATCACGCTCGGCTCGGTGAAGCGATGAATGCGGGGCGCGTAGAGCAAGGGAGGGACCGCACACATGCGGCAACAATGTCCCCCCCCGGTCCAAAAGCGGCCCCAGTAGAGGTAGCCGCCTGGGACACAAATACGCATCCTGGCGCGAAGGTCACCGGTGAGCTTGCGCCGCGGTCGGCCGAGGGGGCTCGCCGTGCCTAGCCCGAGCCGAAAAACGAAAGCGCGCATCAACGAAATGCGCCGGCTCTACGCCAAGGGCTCGTCGAACCGAGAGATCGGCGAGGTCATCGGCGTTTCGCACGCGACGATCAAAACGTGGCTCGCTGAAGACGGCCTCGAGGGGAACGGTGGTCACGGCGCTCGAGCGAAGCGGAAGCGCGTTTCGAAGGACACGGCGGAGGCTGCATTCGCGGAGGCAGCCGCGGCAGGCGAGGAAATTGCTCGTCGGGTCGGGCTGGTGACGGGCGAGGAAGCAGCGCACGACGCCGCCAGCGCGCACGAGCATCAGCGCGAGCGCCTGCAGCAGGTCAGCAGGCTGGCCGACTTGCTCGCCCAGGGCGTCGCCGCCGGCGAGGCCAACCCGGCGACGCTCGCCGCGGTGATGAAGCTCGAGCAAGACGCTGCTGAGCGGGTGGTCGTGCTCGCGCCGCGCACTCCCCAAGATCCGGCACGAGATCCCCACAACATCAAAGCCGTCGATGAAACGCGACAGAAACTCGCGCGGCTCGTCGAGAGGCACGAACAAGAATTCAGGTGCGCGCACTGCGGCCAAAGTCCATACCCGAAACCGATCGCGACGAACGGACACGCGGCGCCAGCGCCGACGGCGGAGGTGCATCCGTGAACCCTCGCGAAAGAGCCGTCGACGCAGTGCTGGACGAACTTCAGAATGCCGTGCGTCGTTCGGTGCGCGCCGAGCTCGCCGGCGACGTCGAAGCGAAGCGCCTCGCCGATGAAGACGCTGCCGATGCGAAAGACACGTTCGAGCTCTTGAGCCGTTTGGCGCCGGCCGCGACACAACCGACGGCAGCGCAGAGCACGGCGAGCTCGGAGGCGCTGGAGCGCCTCGCTGCCCTTCAAGCGGCGGAGTTCGCCGCGCTCGACGCAGGGGATCACATCGCCGCGCAACGATACGGCGGCGCCTTCTGCGAAGCGGTACGCGCCGAGCTCGAGCGCCTGCGAGCAGAGAGAGGAGAGCAACGATGAGCGCGGAGCTGCTCGATACCCACGCCGGTGCGCAGCCCACGCATGAGGATCGCCGCAATTTGTGCGACTTCTACCGCGCCGAGCTGCTCGGCCTCGCGCTCGAGCACGCCGCCGGCGACGAGCGACTGTCACCGCTTGTGCTGGCCGTGCTCGTCGCTGAGAGAATTGCGCTGCTCACGCTCGAGCGCTGCTGGTCCTGACGTTCAACCCACACCCAAGGAAATTCTCAATGAACAACTCGAACGCAATGAATGTTCAACCGGTCACCCACACCGCGCGCGCGGCGGCGAAGCTCCACGAGAGAATGCTGTCCACCCGCGGCGTCGACGATCGGAACGCACGCCAAGCTCAGCAGCGAGCCGAAACATTCCTGGCTGAACTGCGCAAATCCAACGGAGATCCCACGCGCATCGAGCCGCTCATCGCAAAGGTGACGGAGATCGTCGACGCGGGGGCGACCGCGCTCGCAAAGTTCGACGGACACGTCGAGCGGGTGCTCGTTCCGGCGGAGGAGAATTACCGCGCTGCATTTGTTGCGAAAGAGGCAGCTGACGCGGCGTACGCGAGAGGCAGCGTGGACGGCGACGAAGCGGTCGAACTCTTTCTCGAACGCGAGCGTGCGCTGGCAGCATTCCGCGTTCGCGATCGCGAGCTCACCGAAGCGCAACGGCCCGCGCAGCTTCCGAAGGTTGGCTTGCCTAGAGAAGCACACGAGGCCGAGCGCGCCACCGTGACACTGGCCAGCACATGCGCCAAGTTCGGCGTGGACCTTCGCTCATCGATCTTCGATCGGCGAAATGCGATCGACCCTGTCGCGATAGCATTGAGGGACGCACGCAACGCCGAGCTTTCGACGGCGGGCTTTTGGGTCGCCTACGAGGAGCGAGTCTTAGCCGATCACGGGGACGTCGCCCGTCGCCACCGTCGAACAGCCGAGAGTGATCGCGAGCACCTCTTGGACAAGGAGGCAGTCGAAAACTTGCGCGAACTCTTCGGCCTTCGCTGGCAGGAATTCGAGCGTGTGCAAGGCATGAGCGAGCTCGAGCGCTTTCGCCTGCGAGAGAGCCGATGACTCCCGAGAGAGAACGTTTTTTCGAACGCCACGGGATCGCCGTCGGCGTTGGCATTCCCCTTTTTCCCGAAGAACAGGAGACGATCATGGCCAATCAGCAGTCAGCAACCGACCCGAAGCAAAAGCTTCAAAGCATTGCAAAGGTCCTTGGCGTCACGGACGTTACGGACAGCGAGTCGATCCTGGCGGCGCTCGACGCGCTTATAGAGACCGTCGCGGAAGGCGAACCCGATGCGCTGAGCGCGCGCGAGCTCGCGATGTGCACGGAGCGAAAGCTCGATCCGCAGAAGTACGCGGCAACGCGCGCAGCAATTCGAGCGCGCAGCGCGACGTGATTTTCGACTTGGGACGCGACGACGAGACGCGCCCCGAGAGGTCGAGCCCGAGTTTTCAGGCACTCGAGTAGCTCGCGAATTGGTGCGAGCTCGGCGAAATACGGGACTCCTTGCCCATTGGGTCTTTCGCCGCAACCGAACCCGCACAAGTCCCCTCCCCGCGTCGCCGCGCGGGGGGGCGACTTGGGCGCTCAATATATCTCCTGACCGAGAGGGCATCCCAAATGGCAACAGGAATAGTGAAGTGGTTCAACGGAACGCGCGGTTTCGGCTTCATCGGACGGGATGACGGCGAGGACCTATTTGTTCACGACTCAGCGATCGAGGACGGGGCTCGCCTTTACGATGGCGCCCGCGTCACCTTCGACGTTGAACAGGGCAAGCGGGGACCCTGCGCCGCACGCGTGCGCTTGCTTGAAAGCTCGGGGCGGAAGCAATGCCGTTAAGCAACCAAGTCGACTGGCTGCCCACGCAGACGAGCGTGGACGCCGCGCTGGCCACCGCCGTCGGCGCTGACTTCACTGTCGGCACCACGCGGCGCGTCACGCTGCACTCCGCCGGCACGAAGTACGATGGCCGTTTCAACACGACGGTCAATTCCAGCAAGGGGGCGTGGCTCGCTGCGACGCAGATCGTGCACGACGACGCCGACCACGCCGCGCGATACGCCGAGTCGCTCGTGGGCGCCGTCGGTCCGCCGCTCACCTTCGATCCGTATTCGAACGCTGCCATCATCAAACGCATCGATGAGATCTCGGGGAAGACGTCGACGACAACCGTCAAAGAGATGCTCGCCGCGCATGCTGGCGCCGTGGCGCAAGCCTATTCAGGGACGACGGCGGCAGTCGACTACTTTGCACCATTGACGCAAACGGTGCGCGCGGTCATCGACTTCTTCATCATTCTCGCGGCGAAGGAACCAGGCGCGGATCTCGCGGCCCTCGCGCGCCGGGCGAACGTGAGCGTTGAGACGTTGAGGAACGCGGTGAAGTTCGACGGGCATCCGCCTGCCACGATCTTCGTCGTTTCGCCGGGCCTTCGCACCTTGGAGCTCGAGCTACTCGCGGCAATTGCGGCGGCGAACGAATGGCTCGCGTTGATCGGCTACTAGCGAGCGGCACCACTTGATCCCTCGGCACCGGGATCCTTGACGCTCTCATCGCACATAGTCCCCCGCGGCAAACGTGCCCCATGAACCATAACTCGTTGGGAGAAAGCCCTTTCCTTCGACGCCGCCAACGACGCATTCTTAACTATGGGGCGGCCCTTCGTGCATGGCTCGGCCCGACGATCTACCTGCACGGAGAAAGCGTGTGGACCCATGGCCATGAAGTCGTGCAAGGAATGCAAGAAAGAGATCAGCACCGACGCGAAGCAGTGTCCGAACTGCGGAAAGAAGAACCCAACCGGCGGCGCCTCGAAGCTGAAGATAGGTCTCGGCGTGCTGGCAGGACTTGTCGTGATCCGCGCATTCTCGGGGGGAGGTGGTTCGAGCGCTGCTTCGACCAGCAATGCCTCGATAGCGGGTTCGCCCGCACCGGCTCCCACCCCCGCGCGCGTCGCAATGCCCGTCGACAATCGAAAGTTGTGGAAGGACTACGATGCGAACGAGGTCGCCGCGGATACCACCTACAAAGGCCAACTATTGAAGGTAACGGGCGTCGTCGCGTCTATCGACAAGGACTTCATGGACGATATCGTGCTGCACCTCGCGTCTCCAAACGAGTTCATGAATACGATGGCATCGATGGAGAAGTCGGAGACGGCGAAGAGCGGAGCGCTTTCGAAGGGGCAAACCGTCGCGCTGCTGTGCACGGGCAACGGGCGCGTCGTAGGCACGCCTGCGCTTCGTGATTGTAGGTTCGCAGAGTAAGAGCATGCGGCTCCGAATTCTAGCGTTCACCCTCACCCTCGCCAGCGCTGCGCTGGCACGCCCTCCAATGCCGACGGGAATGCGAGGGATGCTCGCCGACCCGGCGGCGACTACCGAAAAGGAGTGCGAAGACGACAGCGATCCGAAGTGCGAGAAGCGCACGTACACGATCACGCTGAACGTCAATGAGGCGTTCGTGCGCCTTCCACTGTCGCAACAAACGCCGCGCATTCTCGCGCTCGCGAAGTGGTACGCCAGCGAGTTCGCCGACAATCCTAACATAACGATCGCCATGCACGCGGCGCTCAACCGTCAAGTCATCGGATGGGCGGACGGCACGGAATGGATATGGGAGGCCGGCTACGTTGCCGCGATCAACCGCCGCGCCCTCCGGTAACGGGCGCCTCACAAGCTGAATTGGCTCCGCGGAGTCACTGAGCTACGCGTAGCTCTTATCGGCAATGGCAAAGTTTTGCCGAACGACCAAGCTTTGCCGGTTTTCGCTGGCGATCCGGGTGGAAGGGACGGGTCGACTTAAGGATGCTAGACAAGGATCCGTCCACGAAATAGCGGGGCGCTCGATCCTGGCAGACCGAGTGCCCCTCACCCGCGAGGGAAGACGTAGTCACCGTCCGCGCCTCGAGGGCTTCACTCAAGTTACGAGAAGGTGGTCGCGATGGGAAACTCGAAGAAACGCCGTGGCCGGCGAATCAGGTCGGGTGTCGTCGAGCTGCAAACTCTCTTCGCCGAATGCTCGATCGTTGCGTACGAGCTTGCACGCGCGCGCGCCGAACATGAAAACCCGACGGTCCGCTATCGCGTCGTCGCGCTCGACCAGTTTCGGGCCGTGCTTGACGTCGCCGGCGCCTTGCTCGACCTCTCGACCTCGTCGCCCCGGAAGGAATTCGAAGAGCAAATCACCCCGCTCGATCGTGCGTTGGAGATCGAACGCGCCTTCGAAGCTTTCGCGGCATGCGTCGACGAGCTCCGAGAGCGAGTCAGGAACATCGACGAGCTCACCCGACGCGAACCGGACAGCGTCCCTACCGCGGTCAAGAGCGTCAAGGCGATGATCTAGAGCGCGCTCGGCCGT
>Ga0307285_10000292_pt1 | contig 10821 bp, 11 predicted proteins | sample ER_DNA_139_FD_194476 | JGI IMG/M metagenome (GOLD analysis project Ga0307285, IMG submission 194476) | Bulk soil microbial communities from the East River watershed near Crested Butte, Colorado, United States - ER_DNA_139 | ecosystem: Environmental > Terrestrial > Soil > Floodplain | place... | reverse complement strand
AGCAGTGCCGCTCTCATCTGACCGGCGAGCGGCAACGGCGTCCGCGCCCGGGCGAGAGAATCCCACCATCTCAAGGCCAACAAATGATCAACGGACCAGAGCCGCTTGCTCGGGTTCGTCAACGGCGGCGCATGTTCGTAGTAGCCCTTTCCCCGCGCGCGGTCCCAGGTTCGCTGGCGCGCGCCGGTGAGCACGTGAGCCAAGGGCGTGTCGATGTCAGCGAGTGTTTCCACGGTCGCCCTTCCTTTGAGGTAGTGCCAACGGGGTGGGACGCTGGCATGGATGCCGTGTGGGATGCAAGAAACGACGATTAATTCGTTCGAGTCTGGATCAGGAAAATCGGTCGCACCGTCTGTTTTTAGTTGGCCAATAACTCGACCTCTCTGGACTATTTACTTAAAGTCGCTGTCGTCATCTCGCATGTTACTGGATGACGTGGCGCATATCGCGCCATTTACTTGTCGCGTTTCGCGACTATTGCCCGGCATGACTGTCGGCGCGGTGGTGACGGCGAATCGGATGGCGGGGGAGCGGGGGAGGGTTCGGTCCCGGCGGATGGGGACCACACCGGGCGGGAAGGCAACGCACCCGGTAGAGCTAAAAACATCGCCTATAGGCAGGAAAAAAGCCCTGTTTTGACCCGTTTTCGGTCGATTTCGCCGCCAGAACGCCCTCAGAACGTCCTCAGCAGCGCCTCGAAGTGCGCCACGGCCTCGGCGGTGCTGGCTGACCTCCGTGCCGCCTCGGCTGGACGCGGCGGCTGGGCAGCCAGCGCCACCAGCACGCCCTCCGTCCGCTTCCGCGAGGTTTTGCCGCTGATCGTGATCGCGCCGCGTTCCTGAAGTCGCTTCAGGCAGGCCATGACCATCGAGGGCCGGTCGGGATCGACGCGAGCGATCAGCGCCGCCAGCGAATGCGGGCCCTCGCTCAACAGCGCGAGGATCTCGCTTCCTCGCGATCCGATCTCGGCCATGCGCGATCCTCCCGGTGATCCCGCCAGCCTGGCCCGGTTTACCGAGTCGCGGAAATCGGCCTTGCCCCGGCTCGATGGGGATCTGTAGCTGGAATCCCGTCAGTGACGACGGGAGCGGACATGGGAGCGGATGGTGGCGCGGACATAGGAGCGGACACGGGAGCGGACATAGGAGCGGACGGCCGCTGGATGACCCATGGCGAACTGGCGGAAGCCCGCGGGATTGACCGCACTTCGGCCGTTAAGCTTGTCCTTCGCAACAAGTGGCGGAAGCAGAAGGACAACCATGGCATTGTCCGCGCACTTGTCCCTTTCGATCAGGCCAGACGAAAAGACATGGGAGCGGACATGGGAGCGGCACCGGGAGCGGACCTGTCCCGTGTCGTCAGTGCGCTGGAAAGCGCCGTCGCGGCCCTGGAAAAGCAGGCGAACTCGGAAGCAGCCGCCTTACGCGAACGGTTGGAGGCGGCGGAACGGCGGGTGATCCAGGCCGGATCGGAACGTGACATAGCCATCGCCAATCACAACCGGATCGCGCTGGAGGTCGAGGCGCTGCGGACGGCTGACCAGGCACGGCGGGCGGCTGGACGGCTGGCGCGGATCAAGGCGGCGTGGCGCGGCGAGTAGCGAAGCGGTCATCGGGGCCGATCAGCGTTTGCGCTTCGCCTTCGCCTTCGCCTCGATGGCGTCCTGCCGCCCCTCGTCCGCGAGGCGCTTCGTCAGCGCCGCCAGCAGCCGCCGCACGAAGGCGGCGTTGTGCGCTTCGAACACCGCTTCGGTGACCTCATCGACGGAGGCGCTCGGCATCAGTCCGCCGCCGCTTTTCTTCCGCAACATGTCGTTCTCTTCCTGCAAGCGGATGATCGTCTGCGCGTTGTTCTCGCGCGCGGCTGATGACGCGGTGGGCACCTTCTCCTTCGCGACCTTCGTCATCCGGTCGTAGTGCTCATGGACCACGCGGGCGCTGATCCATTTCTCGCGTTGGTTCTGAGCCAGGGTCTCGCGCCAGCGCAGCACGTCGGTCGCGTTGTCGTGTAGCCAGCAGGCGTGTGAGGCGGTGGAAGGGTCATAATGAGCGGCCCATGGGTGGGCCAGCTTCAGCTTCGCATACGTCTGAGTGTACGCCTTGCCGAAGGGTCGATTGCTGTAACTCTCGCGTAGCGCGCGGTCGCGCAGCGCGGCCAAACCTTCGCCGACCGCCAGCCAATCGATGAAGTGCATATCTCCCTTGATGCGCGTGTCCGCCTCGGCGGCACGGGCGAATGCCCGCTCCTCGCGCTCGATCAGCCGCTCGTCGGCTGGGCCGCGTTCAGCCACGTTGGCGGCCTCCGGTGTGGTGTTGGTGGCGCTCATTAGCTTGTCCTCTCACGAGTTGATAGTGGAGCAAGTGCCTAGCATTTTAGATTTCCGTCGTCAATCTAAAATCCTATGGCGTTTTTTGTTGCGATATCGTAACAAAAATCGGCGATCCGGCGCGCGTTCAGCTTGTCCCATCACGCGCTGACAATGCAGCAACCGCTGTAGAGTTTAGATTTACGCCGTCAATCTAAAAGTTATTTGTTGCGCTATCGTAACGAAATGTTCGCGCGCGCTCGCGCGCGGGCGCGGATCGGCATAGCCTCGCCGGGACCGGCTGTGGTCTTTGCCCACGGGTCACGAAGTCCCGGCGGGCGGGTCGAGCGTAGCGGTCCGCCCGTTGGGGTTCGTCGCTGGTGAGGTTTAGTCATCATGTCTAAACCTCCCTGATGCGGCAGGTTTAATTTACGCCTAGGGCATAAATCAAAAGTCGTGAGTTTTGATTTAGACATCATGTCTAAATCAAATTACCAGATCGCCGGAGCGCCGCGGTGACGACGAACGGCCACCGACGGCGGGCCTGTTAGCGTCACGTCGCGCCGGTTAGCCGCTCGTACAATCGGCCAGGTCATCCGCAAACACGCGTTTGATCAGGTGGCCGGGACTCAGCGTGTCGATTCAGGGGATCGCGGGCGCAGCGGCACGACCTCCGACTTGTATCGGTCCACCGCTTCCGCGTGGCGGTTCATGTCGCCGCGGTAAACGCCCTCGGGCGTGATGGCGATGACCCTGGTTCGCCCGCGTTTGATCCGTGAGATGGCCCCGACGCGTTCCAACAATTGCAGCGTGCGCGTCACATGCGCCGCGTCCATGGTCAGCATGTCCGCCAGTTCAGCCGCCGTCTTCGTGCATTCGTAGGTCTGCCAGCCAAGGTAACGCGTGATCACGCCAAGCGTCGCCAGCGCGGTGCGCTGCTGGACACCGGAAACACCGGAGGTCTTCAGGCGGGCGAAAATGGCATCGAAGTACTCGTGACCGACTGACACGTTGCCTCCGAAGAAATTGAATTCCAGTTGTGGCCGCCGTTCGGCCAGCAGCTTGAGCATACCTGACGCCAGGCGCGCCTTGTTAGCGCGGTCGGCGTCGCGTTCTTCCAGCGCCGCCTGATCCGCCAGCAGCGCCGCCTGACCATACCGCCCGCGGCGGCGCAGCTGCCGCCCGGCGAGGTCGGCTGGCGCGGTCACGTTGGCCTGACGGCGACCGGCGAGGATCGCGTCAATGGAGCGGCGCGGCCCGCCCGCCCTTTCCTCAGCCGCCTGTTGCGCCGTCGCCAGCGCGTGTTCCGCCTCCGAGACGCGCCGGAGGCGGCTGGTTTCTGGTGCGCTCATGGACCGACTCGACTCCGACAGTTGCGTGGGAAGCAACAACACTTGCTCCCCCGGCAACTGTCGCGCAAGCGGAAACCCTAGAGCAAGCTGGGGAAACGCGCGTTTTCCGTAGCCTGTATCCTAACCCAGAAAGATTAAGAGAAAGAGGCTCGGGAAGAGGAGCGGTTTCCACGGTCGGAGATCACACGGCGGCGGCTTCGCCGCCGCGACCGGATCTGTCCAATGGATGCGATGGCAGGCCGGGCGCGAGGCGGCAGGGGTAGCAATCAATGGACAGCGCCGGTCGCGCGCGCCGAAGGCGCGCGCTGTGTAAGAGCGAAAACGGCTGAATTCCGTCATTCTGTTTTGACACACTGACGCACCTGACGCACTTTTCCTATTGAGGTCCTGAATGCGTATACGTAACGATAGGGCAATCAGGGGACTTATTGGAAAAGTCCGTCAGTGTGTCGGGCGCGTCAGTGGATCAGTGAAAAACCCGCCTAAGTGGCCGGTTTTTTCTCCTGACGCACTGGTGGCATTGGCACCCAGTACCGTTCGCCTTTGGGGCCGCGCTCGCCCCGCGTCCACTTCAGACGGCGCATGACCTTTCTGATTCGGTTCTGGTCTCGCGTTCCGATTTTCGACGTGTCGTTGAAGAAAAGCGCTTCCCTGGCCACTTCGCTGATCGTTGTGCTTGTCCCCCCAGCGAGCCACGCGCCGATGGCCTGTTCCCAGACTTCGTCCGCCTCGTAGCGCTGTTCCTGTTCCGGCTTGATGTGTTTGTCTTCGAACTCGGGGTCGGGCCACCATTGCGCGTCGTCGCGGAACAGTCGCATCGCTTCCGCGAACAATTGATCGCGGTCGCGCGCCAGGCCCACGAGGTCGAGGGTTCCCGTCGGGACCGGCCAGAACCGGCGTCCGCCGGTCGCATCGCGGAGCCAGGTTGTCTCGTTCGTGCTTCCAATGAAGATGAACTCGCGCGGCTCTTTTACCTCGTTGCGCCCATATTTTGGCGTGAAGCGCTCCTCGGTTCGCGTCAGAAACGCTTTCAGCGTGCTATCCTCGGCATTATCGGTCGCCGACAGATCCGCGATTTCGATGATCCATTTTCCGCGCATGTGCTGGGAAATCCGCACCTCGTCGCCTCGACGGAGGTTCGGCAAACCGTCCGAAAACCAGTCCCCGCCCAGAGTGGCGGCGACACCGGATTTGCCTGTTCCCTGTCGCGGATCTTCCAGCACGAGCATGTAATCCGCCTTGCAGCCTGGCCGCATGATCCGGGCCACCATCGCGATCAGGAAGTATTTGCCGATGGCGCGCGTGTACTCCGTGTCCGGCGCGCCGAGATAAGTCGTCAGCCAGTTGTCGATCAGGTTTTTGCTTTCGTCTCGCCGCAATCCGGTGAGGTAGGTCCGCACCGGGTGAAACGCATTCTCGCGCGCGATCAACTCCATCGCCTGCTGGACCGGCTCTTTGCTGATCCGGCGCAGCGCGTTTTGTTGCAACCATTCCTGGATCGCGGTCGCGTCCGTGTCGTCCTGTTGGCGCGGATATTTCGCCCGCGTCCTGCTGCCTGGCAGCCTGCGGGTAACCACAACCTCGCGCTGCATCTCATCGTAGGCGAGGAGTCCTTTCAGTTCCGGCGCGCGGCGCAGCGCGATGGCGACGTTGGCGAGGTTGGGATAGGGCCGGTTGCTGCCGTCGCGCAGCAAATCATCGCGCCACGTCCCCTGTTTAGGCTGGTCCTCCGCTTCCGGTTCGGTTGCCTTGGGCGGTGTCTTCGTTTTCGCCTTTGCCGCGCTCATGCCGCGATCCTCCGGCGCAGGCCGCGATGTCGCCGCGGGCATGGACGATCTTCCAGGGTGATGGGATTTCGCTGGCCGAACCGGATGGCGTCTTTCGCTGTTCGGGCGGCTTTCGGCCAATCATCGACGCTGTCGGGCAGCCTCGCCATGATCATCGAGATGGCGGCGGCTTCGGTGATTTGGGCTTTGTCGATGAGGCCGCCGAGGGTCTGGCCTCGTTTCAGTAACGTATCGTGTTTATGGCCATCGATCCATACGATGTTGGCGACGAACCGTTCGATGTAGCGGCGGTATCGCTCTTGCTCGCTCGCGCCGCGCCCTGGCGCGCCATGCCGCTTCCGCTTCGGCTTCGGGTCGCAGGCGACTTCCCACGGCGCTTCGACCTGGTAGGCGTCCCACGGTCCCCAGGCCGGGTCGTCCTCCGCCTCCTCGGGCCACTGGATCGGCCTTGGCTTCGCTGGCTTCAGGACCGCCGGCAATAGCCACGCGGGCCAGGGGGCCACGTCGGCATCGGAAATGACGGCGTAGCCGGGCGAGGGCGGTACGGCGATGTAGCCACCCTGGCCGCGCACATCGACGCCGGGCGCGACCGCGCCGCTCTGGTCGTTCCGCACGCCCGCGGCGTGGATGAAAAGCCAGTGCCGCCCGCCGCTCGGTGTGACGTGGATACGGCTTTCCGGCAGCCGGTCGATGCCGTCCCAGTCATCCGATCCGTTGCGCGGATCGAGGTCGAGACAATCGAGGCCGGATCGTTCGCCGGTCGGAACACCGATCAGCCGGGCGGCTGTGTTGGAGAAAAGCCGCCGGACCACGGTGGGATCGGTCGAAGCGGCGTTGGGCCAGTCCTTGAGCAAGGGCGCGCCCTTGTGGCGCAACGGGAACACCGGCCAGCCACGGGCGGCGATGGCCAGCGCGGCCTCATGGAGGGCGATGGCGGCTTCTCGGTTGAATGGATCGTCTCGCATGCGTTCAGCCTCTGGTTGAGGCTGGCGGGAGCGACGTGCTATCGTTTCGCGCGTCGCTGTCGCCCCCGACAGCCTGGTTGAGAGGGTCCGCTTGTCCTGGCAGGAGGCGGGCCCTCGTCTTTTTCCGGCTTGGTGAGGGTTTCCCGCTTCGACGCCGTTTCATTGCCGTTTCAGTTGTTCAGGGTGATTCGACCTCCAATGCTCGGGGATGACTTTGGCGCAGCGCCTCGATGATCTGCGCCGACCAGCGTCCGCGGGTCTCGAGATCGGCGAAGCCGATCAGCGGGCTGTATTTGACCTTGCCGCGCTCATCGCGGATCGGATTGCCATCGGCATCCAGCCGCGGCGCGGCGGGCGGCTGCGCCCATGCTTTGCCGGATTGCGAGACCTGGACGGCGATTTCGTCCATCACCAAACCGCTCGCGAATCTGACTTTGGCGAAGCCGCGCAAGGTCGCGCGGCGACAGGGGCGGAAGCCCTCGACGGCGACGCTGGCGCTCATCCGTTGCCCTCGTTGCCGTGATTCCCTGGCTCGCCAGGGCCATCCCCGCTCGCCCCAGGACTGGGCCCAAGGTGCTGCGATCCAGGCCCGTCAGCGGGCCAGTTGGGGGCCGCGCCGTTCCGCATCAGCGCGTCCGCGCCGGGTTCCGATGAGCGGCTCCAATTAATCGTTTCGCGGGCGTCATTGGCTGACAAGATGCCAGTCTGCACCATGGCGCATATCGCTGCCGTTACGCTTGCGAAATTACCACGGGACAGACCATCTAAGTCTAAAACAATCCTGATCCCCGTTGGGAGAATCTGGTTTATCTCAGCTTCTATAATCGTGACCAAAGGCGTCAGGCAGAGTTGCGCGAACGAGGTAACATAGCTGTCAAGATTTGTTATGGAGCGGGTGCCGATCTGAAGTAACACCTCCGGCACATTGAAGAGTCGGCAGATGTCAGCAACGGAAAACTGACGGGATGCGAGGAACTCGGCATCGACCGAGGTCATCGAGATCGATGACAGACCCCAACCGCCTTCTAGCAACGGGATTTTTCCAGAATTGATCGATCCTGAAAACTTGTCGAGCCAGTCTGAAGAAAAACGTTCTCTTTGCGTATCGCTTAAGAAGTTTGGAGCGGTCAATACGCCACTTGGCCTCATTCCGTTGGCCCAGTTGGACTGGGCCATGCGCGCGATCTCCGCGCCCTCGGTGATGGCACTGGCCGCACGCGCGATCACGGATTTACCGAGAATACCGTTGTCTGATCGCAACTTTATGTGCAGCGCTTCTGATGCGAGCAATCGTTTCGGTAACGCAAGCAGCCTCGCTTCTGGAGTCGCGTGCGGCACCAGGTCGAACGCCAGGCGCGCGCCGCCGTCGCCGCTGGCGATGACCTGAGGACTGCACCACTGCCAGGGAATCCCCGTCAGCGATTGGATGCCGCCGCGGCCGTCAGTGCCGACCATGGCGAGGCTGTTACCGTTCAACAGCAGACTGCCGACTTGCTGTTGAACGAAGGCGGGCCATGACGAATAGGGGCTTGGCCGCTCGATGATGCGCCACGCTGCCACGCTCGGTGGCGCGGGTTCGGGACCATCCGGCGTGTCGATGGTCAGGCTGGCGGGCAAGCTGGCGATGGCGCTGGATATGAGCGCGACGCATGCGCTCACGCTCACGACCGCCTCAGGACCGCCGCTGGGGCCGGTCCAGACGCCGCCCAGAGCCGCCTGGCCCCAGCCGTCCGATTGCCACGCCGCGCGCCGTGTCTCTGGCGCTGGCGGCGGCGCTGGCGGCGCGAGCATGCGTCGGCGGCGGGAACGTGCGCCCATTTCAGGCCATTCCGATCAGGCGCGCTCGCGCGGCCGGTGAGGCCGGCGGGTGCGCCAGCCGGTCGCGGGATCGCAATGCGACCGCGGTTTGCGGATAGGCGGGCCAGGCGCTCACCACGGAGACCTCGACGAGATCGACGGCGCTTAGTGACCGCCGGTCGGGTGCGGGCCACGATTCCGCCGTGGCGCGAAAGGCGAATGACATTCCGCCGATGTCGCCGCGCGTCACCATGGTCAGAAGATCGTCGCCTAATTGCGTTTTGGGAACGTCGATTTCGAAGGCGAGACCACGGGCATCCTCGGCCAGTTTGAGCGTGCGGCTGGAGGTTCTGCCAAGCAGCCGGGTCGGGTCGTGATCGAGGAGCGCGAGGATATCGTTACCCGCGGCGAGTGTTTGGGTGAACGCGCCGGGTTGGATCGTTTCACGAAACTTGCCTCCGATGTCAGCCGTGACACCGAACACCGCGGCGTGACCGGCGAGTCTCCTGCCGGTCGAGCGCAGTTCGGTGACGGCGCGGAATTCCAGGTCGTCACGCATCAGGCGGTGCCGACTCCCAGCAATGCCGAGAACGAAAGTGGTTGCTTAATCGCAACGTCAACGGTGGCCATACATCTCACCTGGACGTTACCCTTCGCGTATGCTTGTTCCGCATACGGATTGACCAAAATGTCCAGTTCCGACCAGTAACCGATGATCAGATTTTCCCATGCGCCGAATATCAGGCTGCTTAAGATGCCACCGCCGGAAACCACGGTGCCATCGGCGGGCAGGGCTTGCGTCGCGGCCAATGGATAACCGGCCAGGGAATTCGGTTCCGGCATCAGAAAGTTGCTGTTGGTGTCGCCTGGCGTGTGCAGCGTCTTCCGCATCTTCGCCACCGCGAGCGAGTTCGTTACCCAGCCCAGCGAACCGTCCAGGGCGTTCGCCACGTCCACGCTGGCGATGGCGGTGATGATGTCGTTCCAGGTTGGCGCGGCACCGCCCAGGCCACGCGTGGGGACGCCAGAGCCAGGGTCGAGGATGCCCTTTGGTTCGTTCGGTCCGCCGCCTTTCAGCGCCGCGCGGTCGATGGCCACGGCGATGACCTGGGCCATGTCGTTCTCGACCATGCGGACCACGTCGGGCGAACTTTGCTGCACCATGTTGCGCGATATCTCGACCAGCGCGCCGACGTGCTTAGGCGTCAGAGCGACCGCGTCGGTGGCGGGATCGCTCATCGTGATGGGGCTGTTTTCAGCGACCCAGAACGCCTGTGACGAGGTCTTGAAGCGAGGGATACTTAGATTCCCTTGCAATTCGCTAAGCACCGTCGCGCCCATGCGCCGGACCACCAGCTTTTCGCGCAACCTGTCGATCAGATTTGGCCAAACGCTCGTTTCGATGAGGTTGCTGCCCGGTCCTGTCGCCGGGTTTTGAGTCGTGAACACGCGACGCTCTGGCGCGCCGCCGTGGGCCATGGAGAACAGCAGACCTTGCGCCTTGCGACCGCTGCGCCGTTCGAGTTCGGCGGATACCTCGCGGGCGCGGCCAGACGATTCGCTCGTGTCGCCCATTCCGGCGCGGATCACGTCGAGGATGGTGACCTGTTTCGCCAGCGCGTCGAAGCCGCCATTGCCGGGATCGAGCGGAACGCCGCTCGCGCTGCGCCTGTCCAAATCGTCAATCGCGGCCTGTCTGGCGATGGTGGCTTCCAGCGTGGTCAGATCAGCCGTGGCCTGATCCCATTTGATCTGCGCCGCCTCGGGCAGCGCGCCATCCGGCGTCGCCCGGTGCAAGCCTTCCAATTCCGTCTTGAGCGCGGCGCGACGCTCCATCAGTGCGCGAAGCGAGGCCATGATTGTTTTCCTTCAGTTAAGGTGCGCCGACTGGCGGCGATGGTCGGCGAGGCGGGACGCCAAATCGGACAGTAATTCCGCTACCGGAATGAGCATGAACGGTCGGCGGATGTCCTCGGTCACGATGGGACCGCGCAGCCAGGCGCTGTGGGACTGCCCGCATGACCATGCGACCATCAAAATCCGATAGGCTGCATCAGCGGGGTCCACGTCCTGGACGGCTTGCATGGCGATGGCGTTGGCCTCTTCGAAACTCAGCATCGGCAGCGCCAAAACGATACGCCAACGTAACACTTCGCCGAGTGTGATGCTGTCTCGTTCCGACCATGGGACGACGGTGAGGAGGTCGGCGTCGGCCTGATTGTGTGCCAGCACGGCGAGCGCCTCCGCGCGGTTCAGTTCAGCGGGGGCGGACATGGCTTGCCGCCTTTCGCTGGTGGTGTTTGGCGATGGCGGCGCGGAGTTCTTGCTTCCACCGTTTCACCGGCAGATCGGCGATGGGTCGCGCGGTGGGCGCGTCCGATGGCGGCGTCGGGCCGATGCTCATGTGGCCGCGCAGCCCGCCCGCGGCTTCCCACGTGAACAAGTAAAGCACCTCGGCCTCGGGATAAGCGAGGAGGGCCTGGAGCAGTGCCGCGCTCATCTGACCGGCGAGCGGCAACGGCGTCCGCGCCCGGGCGAGAGAATCCCACCATCTCAAGGCCAACAAATGATCAACGGACCAGAGCCGCTTGCTCGGGTTCGTCAACGCCGGCGCA
>Ga0307285_10000287_pt1 | contig 10972 bp, 9 predicted proteins | sample ER_DNA_139_FD_194476 | JGI IMG/M metagenome (GOLD analysis project Ga0307285, IMG submission 194476) | Bulk soil microbial communities from the East River watershed near Crested Butte, Colorado, United States - ER_DNA_139 | ecosystem: Environmental > Terrestrial > Soil > Floodplain | place: USA... | reverse complement strand
GACTACCTGAACAAGCTGATCGGCTATGGCGTCTCCGGATTCCGCGTTGACGCTGCCAAGCACATCGGTCAGGACGATCTAGATGCGATCCACTCCCGACTGCACAAGACCAAGGACGGTGTGAAGCCGTACTGGGCTCTCGAGGTCTTCGGCGGCGGCCCTGGCATTCTCTCGCCAGAGGCCTTTACGCGCTCCGGTGATGTGCTAGGGCTCGACGCAGCGAAGCAGATGCAGGCCGCCTTCAAGAGCTATCCCGATGCGCACATCGGAAGCATCGCCACCCTCGAGGTGTTCGGTAAAGGATCGGGTCTGACCTCGAGCAAGAAGACCATGTCCTTCGTCACGAACCATGACACCGACCGCAATCCCGGGGAGTACCTGGGGCACAAGGACGGCGCGACGTTCATCTTGGCGAACGAGTGGCTGCTGGCCTCCGGCTACGGGTCTCCCCAGGTCTTCTCCAGCTTTGAGTGGGAGACGCGGGACGACTCACCGCCTGCGAAAGCCAATGGCCTGATCACCGACGCCGACTGCACGTCAGGAAAGTGGACCTGTGATCACCGCGACCGCGGCATCGTGGCGATGGTCAAGTGGCACAACTACGTAGGCAATGCGAAGCGTGCGAACTTCTACACCGACGACGCCAACGTGATCGCGTTCAGCAAGGATGGCAAGGGTTGGGCGGCGTTCAACAACGGAACCGATGCGAAACAGATTCGCGTCCAGACCGGATTGCCCAAGGGCACCTACTGCGACGTCATCCACGACAAGGATCCTGGCAAGGGATGCGATGGTCCGACCGTCGTGGTGAACAGCACGGGACTCGTGACTGTCACTGTTGCAGCCAAGGACGCCGTAGCCTTCACCCGGGCAGACCGAATCTCGAATCTGACCTGAGCTGAGAGCGCAAAGAAAACGCCGGAGGGACTTTCCCTCCGGCGTTTCTTGCTGCTGGATAAACCCCCGGATTATGCGGTGCGGATTCGCGCACGTGCGGCGCGCCGCTTAAGCGCTCGCCGCTCATCCTCGCTAAGACCGCCCCAGACACCATGATCCTGACCTGCTTCCAGCGCCCACTGCAGGCATGCGTCCCTGACGTCGCATCGCCGGCAGACTTGCTTGGCCTCTTCAATCTGGAGGAGGGCCGGGCCGGTGTTCCCGATCGGGAAGAACAGCTCTGGGTCCTCATCCAGACAGGCGGCCTTATGGCGCCAATCCATGGCGTTACACTCCTATCTGGTTGCTCTGGGCCCCTTGGCGCAGGACCCCGCAGGATGGGGAAGCCACGGGTCCTCTACACTGATCCTTGACCCGCGCCCCCCAAGACTTTCAAGTATTGACAGGCAATACAAGAGTTTCGAGCGTTCGGTGCCTCACATTTGCGTCCAGTTACGGTCATTGCCGCCTCTTACACCGGTTGTACCCGCTCCCATCGGCTCAAAACAGCTCATATGACTCAGACAGCGTCGTGGTCGGATCGTCGGCCAGTCACGCTCGTCGTCGCTGCCGTCTCGCTCGCGCTTGAGGCGCTGATTGCACTGGGATACGCCGCGTTGGAGATTGGTCAGGTTCGCATGTCACGCGCAGTCGTCGGGGTCGGCGTCGCCATCCTGATGGCCTGCTTCGGCGTATTTCTCCTGTTCGTGGCGCGCAGTGTGTTCCGCGGCAAGAGATGGAGCCGGGGACCGGCCGTGGCCACTCAGTTGATCTTGCTGCCGCTGGCGTTGAGCTTTGCAGGTGGTGGGACCACCTGGGTCTCCGTCGTGCTGGCCGCACTTGCAATCGCTGTATTGGTTGGTGTGCTCCACCCGCGCTCGACGGCCGTCTTCGTGCCTCCGGCGGCCAATAGGGGGCAACGGTAGAGGTTGGCCTTCGAAGCCCTTCCCTAGGCCTCAGCCTCGTTTTCCAATCCCTCAGCCTCCGCCAGAATCCTGGCCAGCTCGGCGTCGTGCGCGGCCTCGGTTTCGGCGTCGTGCTTGACACGGCGGAGGAACGTCTTGGTGCGCTCCTCCTGCGGGTTCAGCAGCACGGCATCCGGCGGGCCCTCCTCGACGACGACGCCTTGATCCATGAAGACCACGCGGTCGGCGACTTCGCGCGCGAAGGCCATCTCGTGGGTGACCACGATCATGGTGGTGCCTTCCTCGGCGAGATTGCGCATCACACCGAGGACTTCACCCACCAACTCTGGGTCGAGCGCCGACGTGGGCTCATCGAAGAGCATCAGCTCCGGCTTCATGGCCAAGGCTCGTGCAATGGCGACCCGCTGCTGCTGTCCGCCGGAGAGCTGCGACGGATAGTACCTAGCCCGATCTGCCAGGCCCACCATGTCCAGGAGCGCGAGGGCCTCCTTATTGACCTCCGCCTTGGACAGCCCTTTCACCTTCACCGGCGCTTCCATCACATTCTGCAGCGCGGTCATATGCGGGAACAGGTTGAACCGCTGGAAGACCATCCCGATCCGGGAGCGCTGCCGCGCGATGTCCTTGTCCGTCCGCACGTGCAGTTTGCCCTTGCGGTCCTCGATGCCGATCAGTTCGCCGCCCACCCAGATTCTTCCTCCAGTCAGGAGCTCCATCTGGTTGATCAGACGTAAGAAGGTGGTCTTGCCCGATCCGCTGGGGCCAAGCAGGCAGACGACTTCCTTGGCGTCGACGGTGAGGTCAATCCCTTTCAGCACCTCGTTGGTGCCGAACGATTTGGTGACATTGACGGCACTTACGAGGTGGTCAGCCTCGGTCGACGATGTGGTGGTCACTTCGCTCCTCCAGCCGCCAGGCCCTTGGCTGCCTCTTCCTTCTCCGAGCTCACCGGGGTGCCGAAGCCGCGGCCGAACCTCTTCTCGAGGTAAGCCTGGCCGACCATCAAGATGCTTGAGGCGATCAAGTAGTAGAGCGTGGCCGCGACCAGGATCGGGAAGACCTGGAAGGTACGCGCGCCGATGGCCTGCAGTTGGAAGAACAGCTCGGTGGTGACCGGAATCGCCAGCAGCAGCGAGGTGTCCTTCAGCATGGCAATGGTCTCATTGCCTGTCGGTGGCACGATCACCCGCATCGCCTGGGGCAGCACGACCCGGCGCATCGCCTTGCCACGGCTCATGCCGAGTGCCTGCGCGGCCTCCATCTGACCCGGGTCCACACTGAGGATGCCGGCGCGCGCGATCTCAGCCATGTACGCGGCCTCGGAGGCGGCCAAGCCGATGACGCCGCCGATGAGGCCAACGAAGATCGCGTTGGCGTCAAAGGTGGCGATGCGCCAGTTACCGGACAGCCCGAGCCACTGGATGATCTTCCAGTCGAACGGCACTCCGATGGCCAGGCCCGTTGTGAAGAGGACGCCGAGAGCTCCCATGATCGTGAGCAGCACATAGCGGGGGATGGCCCGGAAGAACCAGGTGTAGATCCACGCCACGCCTTTGAGAACGGGGTTGTCGGAGAGCCGCATCACCGCCAGCAGCACCCCGACTGCGACACCGAAGATCATTGACAGGATCGTGACGAGGATGGTGCCCTTCCAGAAGCCCTCGATCACCGGGGTCTGGTTCATGGCCTGGAACACCAGCGGCCAGTTGAACGCTGGGTTGAAGATCAGCATGTTCAAGAACATCAAGGTCAGAACAGCAATCACGGCGATGGCGACCCAGCGACCGGGATGGCGAACCGGCTTAGCGTGGATCAGCCCGGGGCGATCATCGCTGACCGCCGGGCGGGCTTCCGTTGTGGTTGTCATGACGTCGGGTTTACCGCGAAGTCAGAGATGGCGCCCTGCTGAACGCCCCACTTCTCGAGGGCAGCTTTGTAGGCGCCGTCCTTGTCGATCTCCTTGAGCGCCTCGACGATGGCCTGTGCGAACTCGGTCTCAGCCTTCGGCAGCACATAACCGTACGGGGCCGCCTCGTAGATGTCACCGAGCGGCTCGAGCTTTCCGCCGGATAGCTTCACCGCATATGCGACCACCGGCGAGTCGGACAGCATGGCGTCTGCCTTGCCGCTGACCACGGCGGCAGTGGCCTGGCTCTGGTCCTTGAAGGACAAGACGTTGATCTTGTTGCTACCGCACTTCTTCTGGCGCACCGGAAGATCATCCATCTCTTGGGTTGTGTTGCTTTGGACCGCGACGTTCTTGCCGCAGGCATTGTCAGGGTCGACCCCCTTGGGGTTGCCCGCAGCGGTGGCCCACTGGGTGCCTGCGCGGAAATAGCTGACCATGTTGACCTGCTTCATGCGCTCGTCGTTGATGGTGAAGGACGAGATCCCCATGTCGTACTTCTTGCCATTGACGCCGTTGATGATGCTGCCGAAGTCGGCCGGGTGCCACTCGGTCTTGACCCCGAACTTGGACGCGACTGCATTGAATACATCGACGTCCATGCCCTGCACAGTCTTGCCGTCGCCGGCCAGGAACTCGTTGGGGGCGTAGCTTGCGTCGACGCCGATCTTGATGACGCCGGCGTTCTTGATGCTCTCAGGCAGCTTGGCTGAAAGGTCCACGTTTTGGCTGACAGAGACCGACGGGGCGGTTGACGCGCCGCTCTCTCCGCTCAGTGAACTCGAGCCACAGGCACTCAAAGCCAGAGCGGCGACCGAGGCCGCGACCACCCCAAGCTTGATCCGGACATTCATGTGTTTGCTGCTCCCTTCCAACCCAGGTACTCATGAGCCTGGGCTGATGTACGCGTACTCACCGCTCTAGTCTGCGGCGGATAGGTCCTGAGGACAGAGTGAATCCTTGCACGCAATGCTTTTGTTTGATCGATGCCGGTCCGTTTGGAATCCGATCGCAACGATTAGCTGCGAGTCACTGCACGCGTTGAGCGCCGGCGGACGGAACTGCCGTGAAGTATGCGGGCTGGCCGTATCCCGCGGCGCCGAACCTGAGGGCGACCTCTGCTCCGATGCGCTCGGATTCACCGGTCGCGGCCAGGGCGATGATGCAACCACCGAATCCGCCGCCGGTCATTCGGGCGCCGAGCGCTCCCGAAGCCCGGGCGGTCTCCACCGCAAGGTCCACCTTGGGCACCGTGATCTCGAAGTCGTCCCGCATGGACTCGTGTGACGCGTCGAGGAGCGGCGCGAGGTCGGCAATGCGGCCCGCCCGCAAGATGGCGACGGCCTCCAGCACCCGGGCATTCTCGGTAACCACGTGGCGTACCCGGCGGCGCATCACCTGATCGGACAACTGCGCCAGGGCGGCATCCAGATCAGTGACATCGCGCAACGCCGCCACACCAAGCAGCCGAGCAGCTTCCTCGCAGCTGGCTCGGCGGGCTGCGTACTCGCTGTCGACCAGCGCATGAGGCGTCTTCGTATCGAGGACGAGTATTTCCAGGCCGGCGCTGCGAGTGTCGACGAGAACTTGCTCGGCAGCGTCTGTGCGGCAGTCGAAGAACAGCGCATGGTCGGCGGTGCACAGTGTCGAGGCGGCCTGATCCATCAGCCCAGTCGGGGCTCCGACAAAGGCGTTCTCGGCACGTCTGGCGAGTTTGGCTCGCTCGAGGCCGGGGATCTCGAGCTCGTTAAGATCGGCTAGAGCAATGAGCACGGCGCATTCCAGCGCGGCTGAGGAGGACAAACCGGCACCCTTAGGCACATCGGATGTCAGCACCAGGTCAGCTCCGTCGATCCGGTGCCCGGCCTCCTTCAGGGCCCAGACCACACCTGCGACGTACGCCTGCCAACCGGTCATCCCGGGTTGCAGATCGGCGGTGTGGAAGATCTTCGTCGAGCGATTGTTCAGTGACGTTACCGTCCAGGTTCCATGATCATTACGTGGAGCGGCAGCGATCAGTACCCGTTGCGCGAGGGCGAACGGCATCACGTAGCCGTCGTTGTAGTCGGTGTGCTCACCGATCACATTGACCCGACCAGGCGCGGCCCAGACTCCGGCAGGCTGCCGGCCAGTCTGAGCGCGGAAAGCCTCGACCAGACCGCTGGCGCCGTTGCTCACCTCATGCACTGTATCGGCGGATGCCGCGCAACTGCATGAGGCGGCGATCCGGCCCCAATAGGGTGAAGACATGTTGGCGGCCTACGCTGTCCGGGCGAACCCTGAGTCGCCGTTGGACGCCCTGGTCGTCGGTGAGATCGAGCCGCCCAGCGTGCCCGCCGGCTGGGTGCGGGTCGTGGTGAAGGCCGCTGGCCTCAATCGTCACGATCTGTGGTCGCTACATGGAGTCGGACTGCCGGCCGACCGGCTGCCCATGATCCTCGGCTGCGACGCGGCTGGTGTCACCGACGACGGTCGCGAGGTCATCGTGCACGCAGTGATCAACTCCCCGGATTTTGTGGGATCCGATGCGACCTATGACCCGGATCGGTCGCTGCTGTCCGAGCGCTATCCCGGCACCTTTGCGATGCAGGTATGGGTACCCGCGACCAATCTGGTCGAGAAGCCGCCTGAGCTGAGCTTTGCCCAAGCGGCGTGCCTCCCCACGGCGTGGCTGACGGCGTACCGGATGCTCTTCAGCCAGTCGGCTGCCCGCCCAGGCGACACTGTGTTGATCCAGGGTGCCGGCGGGGGAGTGTCCACTGCGCTGATCGCACTCGCACGACAGGCGGGGATGCGGGTGTGGGTCACCTCGCGTAACGAAGCCCGTGGTGCCCGAGCAATCGGTCTCGGTGCACATCAAGCCTTTGCAGCTGGTGCCCGACTTCCGGAGCGCGTCGACGCGGTCATGGACAGTGTGGGTGCTGCTACCTGGTCACATTCGATCAACGTCCTGAAGCCCGGTGGCACACTGGTGATCTGCGGCGCCACCTCCGGGGACAATCCGCCCAAGGCTGAGCTAACCAAGATCTACTTCAAGCCGCTTCGGGTGATCGGCTCAGTGATGGGCACCCGCGATGAGCTGATCTCCCTAACCCAGATGTTGGTCGCGAGCGGCGTACGTCCGCGCATCGATCGGGTCCTGCCGTTGTCCGATGCCGCAGCCGGATTCGCTGCCATGATTGCGGGTGATCATTTCGGCAAGATCATCTTTGAGCCGTGACCTCCGGGCTCGAGGAAATCTTGGATTAAGCCGTGATGCATATGGTCTGCTCACACCACATCGAGATCGAGTAACAGCGCCAACGATTCGTCAATCTCACGCAGAGCTGGGAGTGAGAGGTAATCGATAGGATCTCCCAGCCGCTGGGTGGGATCGACCGATATCAGAGCGTCACAGAGAGCGAGAGTGCTTTGTCCGGCCACCATGATCTGCGGCCGATACGGAGCGAGCGCTGCTCGGGTGCTGGTGGGGACTACCAGCCACTGGCTCAGGTGCGCGTAGCGCGACGCCAGAACGACGACGGCGAATCGCCTTCCAGCTTGCTCATGACCTCGCGTATCTCGGGGACGGCGGAGGGAGTAGACCGAGCCCTTCACTCGCCGAGTACGTCGCGGATCGCCGCGGCGACCTCGGCCCGGTCATCGGGATCGCTGCCCAATCGACGTGCAGTCTCCTCGAAGGCCCGCCGCTTCTCCTCCCGTGCCAGGGCCCGTAGGCCGGCGGTGATTACCTCGTCCGCCGAGACCGCACGGTCACGCGCGGCGGCGCTCAATGCTTCGTGAGTACTTCTCTTCACCCGAACCGTGGTCGTATCGGTCATGGCCGCAGTCTACATCTTGTCTACATATGCCACGAGTTGAGCTACTCGTCTTCGTCGTCGAGGCGGGCGAGCCATGTGGCAAGGCGCTCCACGGGCGATTCGAATTCGGGATGGAGATCGACAAACGTCCGAAGCTGTTCAGCCAGCCAGCCGAGGGTGACAGCATCGTGTCCCCGTCGTTCCTGAAGCTCCTCAATTCCCCGGTCAGTGAAGTACATAGCGCCTAGGCGAGGGCTGCTTGCATCAGGGCGCGCTGTTGTTGCAGGTGAACCGACGCCGACCCCACCGATGGTGCCGAGGACTCCGGTCGGGTGATCGGAGTCAGCCGCCAGGTCTTACCCGGCTCGGCTTCGGCCAGTCGTTGCGGCAGGTTCAGTGCCATGAAAGGCCATGCCCCCTGGTTGGCCGGCTCGTCCTGGACCCAGCGCAGCTCGTCCACGCCGTCGAAACGTCTGAGCTGTTTGACCAGTTCTTTCGTTGGGAGCGGGTAAAGGCGCTCGACCGCGATGATTGCGACCTGGCCATCTTTGCCTGCCTGGCTCCGAGCATTCACCAGGTCCCAGCGAATCTTTCCTGAGCAGAGCAACACCGAGGTGACCTTGCTCGGGTCTTCGATAGTGGGATCAGCCAGCACCGTCTTCCACGATCCCTGGGTGAAGTCCGACGGCTGGGAGACAGCGAGCTTGTTGCGCAGCATCGACTTCGGGGTCATCACGATCAGTGGCCGATGGAGCTCGCCCAACGCTTGCTGCCGGAGCATGTGGAAGTAGTTCGCCGGATTCGACGGTTGCGCCACTGTGAACGCGTCCTCGGCAGCGAGCTGCAGGAACCGTTCCAGGCGGGCTGTCGAGTGGTCGGGACCCTGGCCCTCGTAGCCGTGCGGCAATAGGAGTACGACTCCAGATTGTTGGGTCCACTTGGCCTGACCCGAGACGATGAACTCATCGATGATCGTCTGCGCGCCGTTGGCAAAGTCACCAAACTGTGCCTCCCAGAGCACCAATGCTTCCGGGCTCGCTACCGAGTAGCCGTATTCGAAACCCATCGCCGCGTACTCGCTCAGCAGCGTGTCGAAGACATGGAATTTGCCCTGGTTTTCATCGAGATGCTTCAGCGGGACCCATGACTCGCCGGTCTTGCGGTCAACGATGGAGGCAAACCGTTGCACGAAGGTGCCGCGCCGGGTGTCTTGTCCGGTGAGGCGGACCGTACGCCCGTCCAACAGCAAGGAGCCGAAGGCCACTATCTCGGCGGTGGCCCAGTCGATTGGACCCTGGGTGATCGCAGCCGCGCGCCGCTGCAGCTGCGGCATCACCTTGGGATGCACCGTGAACCCTGCGGGGAAGGTGGTGTACGCGTCCGCAACCTTCTTCAGCATCTCTATGCTGACCGCGGTGCCGTGCTTGGCGGCGGACTTCTTCGGGTATGCCGGCACGCGGCTGTAATCCATGTCCGTGGGCGGCTGCGTCGTCCCCCGGACCTCTGTGAAGACATCCTCCAGACGCTGCTGGAAGCGGGTCATGACCCTCTCGGCGTCCTCGACGGTGATGTCGCCCCGACCGATCAGCGCCTCGGTATAGAGCTTGCGTACGGAGCGCTTTTTCTCGATCAGGTCGTACATCCGTGGCTGGGTGAAGCTCGGATCGTCGCCTTCGTTGTGACCGCGGCGGCGGTAGCAGATGAGGTCGATGACCACGTCCTTGTTGAATTCCTGTCGGAACTCGAAAGCGAGCCGGGCCACTCGAATGCACGCCTCCGGGTCATCCCCGTTTACGTGGAAGATCGGCGCTTGGATCATGCGGGCCACATCCGTGCAATACATGGAGGATCGCGACTCGGTTGGTGCGGTGGTGAAGCCGACCTGATTGTTCACGACGATGTGAATGGTGCCGCCGGTGCGATAGCCGCGCAGTTGGCTGAGGTTGAGGGTTTCGGCGACCACGCCCTGGCCCGCGAACGCGGCGTCGCCGTGCATCAGCACGGGTAGCACCGGGAACGCCGCTCCGCGGTCGAGGATGTCTTGTTTGGCTCGCGCGATGCCTTCCAGCACCGGATTGACTGCCTCGAGATGGCTCGGGTTCGCGGCAACCGAGGTCTTGATCGTCGCACCGCTCAGGGCGGTGAACTTGCCCTCCGAGCCCAAGTGGTACTTGACGTCCCCGGAGCCTTGCACGGTACGGGGATCAAGATTGCCCTCGAACTCCCGGAAGATCTGCTCATAGGACTTGCCGACAATGTTGGACAGCACATTGAGCCGGCCGCGGTGCGGCATGCCCATGCAGACTTCCTCAAGATTTGCTTCGGCGGCCTGCTCGCACACCTCGTCCAGCAGCACGATCGCAGACTCGCCGCCCTCCAGCGAAAAGCGCTTCTGTCCTACGAACTTGGTTTGCAGGAACGTCTCGAAGATCTCGGCCTCGTTGAGCTTGTCCAGGATCCGCAGGTGCTCCTCGCGTGGTAGGGACTCATGGGGGCGCTCTACCCGGTCCTGGATCCACTTGCGCTGCGCCGGCTCTTGAATGTGCATGTACTCGATGCCGATGGTCCGGCAATAGGAATCACGCAGGATGCCCAAGATCTTTCGCATCTTCATCCGGCCCTCACCGCCGGCGAAGGATCCGGTCGCAAATTCGCGATCCAGGTCCCACAGCGTCAGGCCGTGTGACTGTACGTCAAGATCATGATGGCGGCGCTGGCGATACTCCAGGGGATCGGTGTCGGCCATCAGATGGCCGCGCACCCGATATGCGTTGATCATCTCCATGATCCGGGCTTGCTTCGGGATCTGGTCTTCATGAGCGGTGCTGAGGTCTTGAGCCCAGCGAATCGGCTCGTAGGGGACGCGGAGCGCCCCGAAGAGGTCGTCGTAGAAGCCGTCCTCGCCGAGCAGCAGGGCGTGCAGGCGAGCCAGGTACTCCCCGGACTGTGCCCCCTGGATAACCCGGTGGTCATACGTCGAGGTCAGTGTCATGATCTTGGAGACGCTCATGTCACTGAGCCGATCGGGATCAGACCCCTGGAACTCTGGCGGGTATTCCATCGAGCCGACGCCGATGATCGCGCCCTGACCCTGCATCAAGCGTGGCACCGAGTGGCTAGTGCCGATGGTGCCGGGGTTGGTCAGCGTGATCGTGGTCCCGGCGAAGTCTTCTACAGTGAGCTGGCCGGCCCGAGCCTTCTTGACTACCTGCTCGTACGCGTTCCAGAACTGTGCAAAGTCGAGGGTCTCGCAACTCTTGATGCTGGGCACCAGGAGTTGTCGAGTGCCGTCCTCCTTGGGCAAGTCGATTGCCAGCCCGAGATTGACATGAGCCGGCACGATCAGTGTGGGCTTCCCGTCGAGCACGTCGTAGGCGTTGTTCATCGCGGGCATGCTCTTCAGA
>Ga0307285_10000277_pt1 | contig 11245 bp, 15 predicted proteins | sample ER_DNA_139_FD_194476 | JGI IMG/M metagenome (GOLD analysis project Ga0307285, IMG submission 194476) | Bulk soil microbial communities from the East River watershed near Crested Butte, Colorado, United States - ER_DNA_139 | ecosystem: Environmental > Terrestrial > Soil > Floodplain | place... | reverse complement strand
ACCGAGCCGTCGATCGCTGCGGTTGGTAAGGGCTGCCACATTGCTCACAAGCTGTAGTGCGGTTCAGCATGGCGTGCCCTCCCTTCCTTCCTTCCTTCCGATCGGGTCTGACCGGACACACCGGACAAACCGGACACCCCTATAGGGGTGTGTCCTGTCTGTCCGGTTTGTCCTGCCTGAAAGACCGGTTTTTTGGCGGACAAATGTCCGGTTTGTCCGTTTTGTCCGTTTTGTCCGGCTATGCGACCCATACGTGAGGCTCCCAGACGCCGATTGCGTGGGCCGACTGCAGAGCCGCCATGGCTCGGTTGAAGGCCTTTTGCCTGGATGCCGGTTCGTCCGACCCGCTGACGCCGAGCCGATAGGCGTAGTCGCGCCACTGCTGCATGGTTACCGCCTTCACCATCGCCGGGATGTGGCTGGATGCCGGCGGGATCACGCCGAGGTCGTCGACGGCTTCCTGCAGGGCGTTGATAGCCACCTTGGCGGCCGCCGGCAGCTCCGCCTTCTTTTTCGGCGCAATACCGGCCAACGCCTCCTCGACCACCACCGGGGCCGTGATCGGGTCGCCGTGCTCGTCCTGGCCGATCGTGGTGCTTTTCAGCGAGAAGGCGATCCGCTGGCCCTCCTCATGATCCGACGACTTGACCACCTCTGCCAGGCGGCCAGCCGCCGTCTTGGTGATGTGGATGGTGGTATCCATGGCGCCGAGCAGGGCACCATGGCCGCGCATCCGCTCCTTTTCAGCCGGCTGGTGGTGGGTCAGCGCCAGGTGAATGTCGATCGCGCCCTGGATGCGGCCGAGGTTGGCGATCAGGGAGCCCATGTCTTTCGGCGAGTTCTCGTCGCCGCCGCACAGCGCTCGGCTCACGGTGTCGACGATCAGTAAGCCGGCCTCGCAGCGATAGCGCCCAGCCAGGTCGTTAAGCGCGCCAAGGATATCGGCGGCGACGTTGGGATCGCGGAAATCGAGCGGCCCGCGCACCATCCGGAACGGCAGCCGCTCGGCCACCAGGTCATGCTCGATGCCGAACGCCAGCGCCCGGCGGGCAACGACGGCGGCCCGTTCCAGCGCGACATAGAGCACGGCGGCGCGCTTCATCTTGCGGCCGTGCCAGTCCATGCCGGCGGCGACATGCAGGGCAATATCCTCGACCAGTACCGACTTGCCGCTGCCTGGCTCGCCGTAGAAGGTCGATGTTTCGCCGAGTGCCAACAGGTGGTGCACCAGCCATTGCTTATGGCTCACCGTCGACATGTCGGCATAGTCGGTGCCTGGCAGAATGCGCACCTTGCCGTTGGGCCAGCCGTTGGCCTGTTCGTGGCGCGGGTCGTCGGTCGCAGCGAATTCGTAATCCATCATGCTGCCCTCCTGCGCAACGGCGCCAGCACGCTCTGCGGCGGCAATTGCGTCAGTTTCTGGATTGCCCTGGCGTGGTGGATATCTTCGCCGGCGACGCGGCCGAGCGCGTTGCGCAGCACCTGGCCGGCGCCGTTGGGCTCGATGATCACCGCGCCGATACAGCGCGCCTGCAGCCATGCCAGCGGCGTCTTGAAGATCTGCAGGGGCTGGCCGTCAAAATAGGTGGCCGCATTGCCGACACGGTCGACGCCGAGCAGCAACGCATCGCCGAACAGGCTGCAGAAGCGATCTGGCGCCTCCACCGGCCAGGCCACCAGGTCGATCACCGTGGCGGAGTCGACGCCGAGCGCTTCAATCACCGCCGCCGGCTCGGCATCGCGATCTTTAGGCAGGACGAAATCGAACCTGCCGTGATCGTAGAACACGCAAGGCGTCACCGCGATCAGGCCGGCGAAGCGGCCAACGGTCGGAAGGTCGATCGCGCTATTCCGGACATAGTCCAGCCAGGTGAGGGTCGGTTCGGCGCGGCAGAGCAGCTTGGCGCGGGCGGCCAGCAGCGGCAGGTCGGGGCCGGTCATGCGTTGCCCTCCGTCCCGCCGCCGCGAAACGTCCGGCGCATGAAGTCCTGCAAATCTTCATTGGTCTCCGCGGCGCTGATCTTGCGGCGAAGGTGTTTGCCGAAGCCGTCGATGGTCCTGCGGATTGTTGTCGGCGAGCGCGCCACTGAAGGTGACAACGCCAGGGTGCCGGCTAGCACCATCAACAAGGCGTTGGCTATTTCGGCGGTTCGAAGGACGACGGCGTCGGCGTCGGAGACCTTCGACACCTCGAAGATCGCCTCCGTGATGACCTCCATCAGCGCAGTCTCGTGCTCGGCGTCATATTCGAGCGTGGCTTTGGCGAAGGTAGTCGAATGGGTATTCATTGACGGCTCCTCAATTGAGGGCCGGCGCTAGGGCTTGGCAATGGGCTGGCGGGGGTCTACATGTGGGGTGTTGTCTGCCCCTTTTAGACCCTATTCGGCCGGTTGCCTGCCCCAGGCGCCGGCCGTCGCTATGTTTGGATGGGGTGTGCCATTGCTGGCGGGCTCCGGTTTGAAATTGCACCGGATACTCATCAATCACATTTCGAAGGGCGTTTGGTCCGGTTCAAACAGGCGACAAAAAACCGGACAAACGTTCCGCCAGCCGGGCCTGGACCTGGTCGAGGGTTATATCCTCGACGCCGCGCTCGGAGATGTTGATGCCACGGCGGCCCAGGGCGACCGAAACCAAATAGCAGGCCGACAGCCGTTCGGGGTTCTTGCTGACGCGGCCCCTTTTTATAATTCTTGGCACATGCCAGCGGCCCATCGTCATCTGCACGATGATGGCAATTCCCAGATCCCGCTTCCAGTAATTGCCGGTGTTTCGTCCCGACGGCCCGCCGGTCGTCCGCAGTGAAGCCCGCTGAAAGTAGGCAATGAGGTCGGGCGGCGGCGGTTCGCTCTTCCCCCAATGGCCCATGTATTCGATCTCGAGGATACGCAACACCTCGACGGCGTCCTGGTCGCCGGCGTCGGCCGCCGCAATTACCCCCATTCGCGAGATGGTGCCGGCTTGGAGTTTTTCGAGCAGGCTGGCCCGCAGGCGCAGCCGGCCCTCCTCTGAAGTCATCAGGTCGCTGACGCGGTCGTACCAGCCGACAATGGTGTCGACCGCCTCGGCCTCGAACAGGGTTGCCGGCAAGGTAGTCGCTGGCGGGTTGGCTGGTTTGTGGCGCTTCGTCATGGGCCGATATTACCATGGCGCCGGCCCGCTTTTGAAAGCCTGACTTTCGGAACCCTAAAACAGCGGCTGCACAAGGGCCGCCGGTGACACCCGCAAGGTAGAGGTTTTGAAAGGTGGCTATTTTAGGCGGTACCAAATCAGTACCGCTTTAGGCGGTACCAAATCAGTACCGCCTAAGACGAGCGATTTCCCCGAAATCTCACAGCAAGGGATATTGCCGCCCCGGCAACGATGGTGCAGGCTTGGTGAGGTGGACCGAGCGGAAAGCCGAATCCACCTCACCGGGCGCGCCAGCGCGGTGAGCTAAAGGGCCAAGGCGTCATCAGCGCTTTGGCCCTTTGCTTTTCACCGAACACGCAAAGCTTAACAGTTGATTCGCGGGTGTCGCGAATCCCCGCCACTTCCATCCACCTATTTGATTATCGGTGGACAAACCGCGTTGTCCCGCTTGCGTCCGCATCCGGGCCTGCTGCTTTCGCTTCCGCCCCGCCGAGACGTTCACGCGAAGAGCGCTCCGTCCCGGCGAGCCGGTGCGCGGAAACCTTGGGATCAGGCGCCGGGCCGTTAACCTTTTGGAAACCCGCTTTCTGTAAACCTGCGGACAGGGAAACCGGAAAACCATGGAGGGTCCGTGTCGATCATCACGCTTGCGAGCAGCAAAGGCGGTTGCGGCAAAACCACGGTCGCGCGCCTGTTGCTCGCCCATGCCGCCCGCCACGGCCTGCGCGCTGGCGCCCTCGATGCCGATCTTAACCACTCGCTGGCGGACTGGATCAAACAGCACCAGGCGCCGTTTGAGGTTCGCGCCGAGATCGACGAGACCCGAATCGTGCCAACCGTTAGCACTTTGCACGAACGGCACGACCTGGTCGTGATCGACACGGCCGGCGCGGCAACGCAAGCGACCGTGTTCGCGATCGGCTGCGCCGATCTGGTGCTGATCCCGCTCAAGTTGTCGGCCGCCGACGTCACCGAGGCGGCGCGGACCATGGCCCTCGTCAAGTCGGCGTCAACCATGATGAACCGCGAGATCGTGGCCCGCGTCGTGCTGACCGGGTTCAAGCCGCGGACGTCGGTCGCGGCCCATGTCGAGCAGGAGATCGCCAGCGCCAAGATGCCAGACATCAAAAGCCGGCTGCACGACCTCGTCGCCTTCGAGGAGATGACCTTTAACGGAATCGTTCCTGCGACCGGTCCCGCCGGCATGCAGGCCGAAGCGCTGTTCGCCGAGGCGATGGCGCTGGCCGATCCGACCTACCAACCCCAGAAACTGGCTTCATAGGAACCCCGATGTCCAAGAAGAACCTGCAGAGCGTCACCGCAAGCCTGACCGATCTTGCCGCCACCATGCCGTCACAGAAACCGCTGTCGGTCGTGCGCAGCGCGCCTAGCGAGCCGCGGGTGCAGTTTTCCTTCAACATGCGCAAGTCGCTGCGCCGCGAGCTCGACCGGCTGGCGGCCGAGGCCGACACCACGATGCAGTCGTTTGTGCTTGCGGCCTTGAAGGACAGGGGCCTCAACGTCACCGACGACGATCTGCTCGACCTGCGCAAGCAGCGGCCGGAATAGGTTTGTTGGTTTTCCGAACTCGGGAAATTCAGGAAGCCAGAAACCTATGAAGCCCGTTCGTGGGAAACCCTTAGGGTCGGTGTAATCGTAATATAACCGCCTGATTCCAAGGCGGTTTTCTGTGCGTGATACGCACTGTCTTGTTGCGGGAATCGCGCAAATCAGTGCTGGTGCGAAGTTATCCGCAATTCCGCGGGCAAGGAGAGACGGCCGCTAAAAACGAAAAAGCCGCCCTGGCAGGCGGCCTATCGTTTGGGATCAGTACAACCAGTAAAGAACCCTCGAAGCGTTCGATCACTGATCCCACAACAGCACGGCGCCGGTCAACTGGAAAATTGCATTTTCCAGAGCGCTATCGCTTTGCCTGGTGCAGCGGCCCCACAACCAAAGGGGCAGTAAGTGACCAAAACATCGACCTCTTTTTTGGACAGCCGCTTCAGCTTCGCCCAGGACGGCGATGCGCTATTACCCGGAATCTACGAGGCCACGCCGGCCGAGATCACGGCCCAGATGATCGGCGTCGACCGCGCCAGCATCCGGCGCCGGTCAAAAGACATGCAGGCGCCGGGGTTCAGGCTCGACGGCAACGACGTCACCAAGATCCTGATGCAGGCGATCGCCACCGAGCAGCGGACCTATCGGGACCGCGAGAAGGGCGCCCACCGTGGTGATCTGGGTGCGCTCTCGATCGAGCTGCTGAAGGTCCTGATCTGGTTCGGCCGCAAATACGGTCGGATATTCCCGAGCCTCGAGAAGCTCGCCTATACCCTGCGCAAGTGCGAGGACACCATCTTCGCCGCGCTCGAGCGGCTGATCAGCCAGAAGTTCGTCACCAAGCATCGGCGCTCGAAAGAGATCACCACGGCGATCGGCCGCCGCCGGGTGCAGGACAGCAACGCCTACGAGATCCACCTGCCGGACTCCATTGGCCAGCCGCTTCCGCTTCCGACAATGGCATCAGACCCGAAAAATTCGGTTGTATCTTCCCAGCAGCAGCCAGATTCAGGAAATGTCGATCCTAGCCGAGCCTTTTGGTTGCTCGACCCGTACCAAAGACGGGACAGAAGCTGGGCCTGAAGGGCTTATTCGGACGGCGCCTGGCCGGCGCCGGCTCTAATTTCAGGAAAGACGGCGCTATCGCGCCGGCATGCAATGGAAGAGGTGGCGGGAAATCTCGCGATCGGCTGCTAACCCATGCGCTGTGGGATGGTGTAGTGTATAAATTAGGAAGGATGCTACCATTCTTATACACTACGAGGTAGCGATGTTCGTTCGATGGCAGCAACGCAAGCGCAAGTCTCGGGCTTTTGGTGGCAGCGGCATCGACACCCACTGGGCTGCAATTCTCGCCCAGAGCACCCGCGTTGATGGCAAGCCGGTGCAGCGGCACATCGCCTACCTGGGCGGCATCAGGGACAGCGCCATAGAGAGTCAAAAAACCCCCGCACAGCGCGCCTATTTCTGGAACGACGTCACGCTACAGCTCGACCAACTGTCCAACCGGGTTTCGAAGGACGATCGCGCGCGCATCGAAGCGGCCCTTGAAAAGAAGGTGCCTCGCCTCACCCGGAAAGAGTACGACGCATGGGCCGCCTATCGGGAAGGGTCAGAGTTCTACTTCGGGGAGCTGCCCAGCTTCGAGGTATGCGGGCGCCCCGCGCGCCGTGCTGCACAGTCTAGGTGATACGGCAACCCGAGCCAGCCGCGCCGTTGGGGCGCGGCGGGCAGGGGCCGCGCACAGCGGCGTTGCTTCCGGGGCTACCAAAGGGGGTCAGCCCAGCCAAAATAACGCACCAGCGACGCCATACGCGGCCTCCAGTCGGCCTTCGGGGCCGGTCTAGGGGCGGCGGTTGCGCCTGCACAGGTCCACCGGCTCGATCCCCAGCGCGTCCGCCAGCCGGCCCAGGTTGTCGAGGTTGAGGTTGCGACCGGCCTCGCCCCGTTCCAGGCTATCGATCCGGCACCGGCGCAGCCGGGCCTTCTGGGCGAGCTCGTCCTGGGACCAGCCATGCGCCTCGCGGGCGGCTCTGACGTTGGCGGCGATCACCTGGCGAAGGGGTGGGTGGCGAGTTTTCGTAACAGTTTTCGTAACGGTCTTTTTCATGGCCACCACAATTGCGCCCCGGCGGCCGCGTGTCGACAGACTATACGTGGCATTTTGCGGGGCCGGGCCGGTTGACCTGTCTCGGCCGCGGGTGTGGGCTGCGCGCCCATGGAGCGGATGATCCTCACGGTTAAGACCGAAAACCGAACCGGGTCGCAGGTGATCGAGGTCAGCTTGCCGCGCGTCGACGTGCTGCTGGATCTTTCGAAGTACAGCCTGCCACCCGCCACCCCGGAATCCGCGGTCCAGCCGCCAGCACCTCAGCGGAGACACAAATGGATCGGAAAGAAAACCGCGAGCAGCACATCGCGGAGGGCAAAAAGCTGCGACTGACGTCAGCCGCAGCCGACGGCAGCGAGACCAACATCCAAGGCAACCCGAAAGCGCGAGGATCGAGGCGCCAGCAGGCGCCGAGTTTGGAATGGTTCCTAGAACAGCAGCGGCGCATTTTCGAGCGCGAGTGACGGCTCGCCAACGGTGAGAACGCAGGTCAGCGTTCTCAGCCGATAAATCCCGGCTTTTTTCCGGTACTCGTCATCCGCCGCGTCACAGCGAGCCGCGATAGTTGCTCCATCGCGCTCTGGGGTGCCGCCACCCGCACGTTGGCACCATCAATACGCAGATCCAGCGTGCCGTAATGTGACATGCCGCCGACCATGCCGCCGGCCGCGAACGCAGGAAGCCGCGGCACCATCCCGCCGCCGGCAAACCTTCCCATCCCATCCATCACGCCGCGCAAATTGCCGCCCGAGCGGCGCAGGGCTTCCAGCAATGCCAGCACGCCAGGTTGTTTTACCGCCCGCGCCGGCATGATGTGCTCACCACGCGACACCCAGGCCAGGTTGCTGTCACTGGTGCCGGTACCGCGCCCGCCGAGCAATCCGCCGCGTGCATTGCCGGGGATCGGCGTGACCGAACCCGGCGTGCCGCCACCGCGGGCGATGCCAGCCAGCGCCGAGACAACCGCCTTGATCTTTGCCAGCAGGCTTGAGAGCGCATCCATGATGCTATCGATCGCTGCCGTGGCGGCGTTGGCGAAGCCTTCCCAGATGTTGGCGCCGAGGTTGGCCACGATCTGGGCGAGTTTGACCTCCAGCGCGCCGATCGGCTCAAACACCATGATGAACGCCGCTTTCGCGGCTCCCGCCCACTGCTCCCACGTCGCGCCGCTCAGCATCCTGTTGATGCCGTCGAGGATCCTGGCCACCGTCTCCAGGGCACCGGTGTCGATCAGTTTAACCGCGAGCGCGGTTTTCAGATTTTCCCAGGCGGTCATCAGTCTGTTGGTTGCCTGCACGACACCGTTGATCGCGTTGGCACTCTCCTGCGTCATCGTCGCCAGGCTTTGCTTGAACTGATCGACGGTGATCTGGCCGTTACGCAGCGCCTGCACCAGTCCGACACCGGCCTGCCCCAGGCTGGCCAGCGCCATCGACGAGCGGTTGGCATCGTCAGGCATGGCGAGCAACTGGTTCGCGAACGCGTTCACCGCCTCGCGGGTATCGCCGAACTTGATGATCAATTGCCCCAGCGACTGCGGCAACTCGCCCCTAATGACCCCACCGAGATCGGTGACGGCCTTCCGCGCCGCGTCGGCCACCCTGCCGCCGCCCTGCATCGCCTCAGTCAGCCGCAGCCATTGCTCGGTGCCCTGGCCGCCAAAGCCGCGCGCGGCGGCCTCCTGCAGGAATTTGAAATCCTCCGCAACCTGGTCGAGCCTGGCCTTCTCGGCCGCCTTGCCGATTTCGCTCAAGCCGCTGGCTACATCGCGGGCCGACAGGCCGAACCCTTCGAGACCCTGCTTGAGCTCGTCGAACTTCTCGAGTGAGGTGCCGAGCTTGATTGCCTCGGCGTCGGCCTTCTGGATGGCGTCTGCCGCATCCAGCATGCCCTTGGCGATGGCTGCGCCAGCCACGCCGGCGATGACGCCGATTCCCGGCAATGCGCGGGCTAAGGAAGCCACCGCCGCGGACACGCCTTCAAAGCCTTTCTCGACGCTCTGAACGATGCCGACCAGCTTCTCCATCCGGGTGGCGCCTTGCACCGCGCCCGAAATCTTGTCGAACGCCTCCTTGCCGACGACGCCCATCTCCCTGAGCTTCGCGGTCACCTCCTCGGGCCTGAGGTTCTTGAACCCGCCGGCCTTTTCCGCCGCCTGTACGATTTCCTCGAACGCCTGCTTGCCGGCTTGCCCGATGCTGTCGAGCTGTTGCTCGATCGCCTTGCCACCTTCCAGCGCGATCGTGATCGATAGTTTTTCAGCCATTGGTGTTCTCCTGCGAGATCGCCGCGTCGAGGCCGCGCCATTTGCGCCACGCGGCAACATAGGCAAACCCGTCCGGCGCAATGAGGGGAATGACATCGATGACATTGTCGTCGACGTCGAAAAGCGTCAGCTCAAAATCACTGTCACCGAGCAGCCGAAGCTCGCAGGCATGTAATTCCGGCGCGACCTTGGCCCGCGGCGCGAAAGCGATGATGTTGGTTTCGTCGGTCATCACGCACTCAATTCAGTTCTTCTATGGAATGCACCGATAACGGGGACGCTTGCCGCCTTACACCGCGTTCCCGGTCCAGCTCGGCTTGCAGGAACTCATTGCGCAGCTTCAGCACCTCAGTCTGCAACTCGGCGCGCATCTTCTTCCTCTCCTCGGCCAGCATCTCGCCAACCGCCTCCGCGACCGCCGTGATGGCACGCCGCTCGGCCGCTCTCGCTTCGGTCTGGATATAGGTTTGCCATTCATTGGTCATGGCCTGGCTGTCCCTTCGGGTTGTCGCCGGCGGCGCAGTTTTCGTCACCACGGTTTCGACCGAACGCGCGCGTTCGTTTTGTTGCTCGCACCATGCTTGCGTTTCAGCGGCGTCGATCTGACGCTGCCGTTCGGCGATCGCGGCCTCGAGCTGCTCACGCTCTTGTTGCAATGTCATTGCCGGCGCTCCCGCATTTTCTCGAACACATTGCGCCAGCTATCGAGCGCGACAAGGGCGTCCGCGACCGGCCGGCCAGCAGTGGCAAACCGCGCAAAGGCCTCGATGCAGTCGCAGAACGCGCGCTCGAACAACTGCTGGTCGGCGAGTGCTTGCTTGATCTCGGGAATGTCGATGGTGGGCATCGTCCTGGTCTCGATCGGCATGGCTATCACCACGACACAGCGCTAATACTTGACACCGCACCCACCCGCGCCGCCCAGGCGCAGTGCATGATGACCCGCATCAAACTCACGTCGGTCTGGAATGCCGCCCGCATCGGCACGGCAACCACGCCTGAGCCTTGCGCACCCGTCGCCAATGGCAAGGGCGTCGTATCTTCCTCATGAATTGCAGCACTCTGGCTCACCAGGATCTGCGGCTCGGCGGAAATCGCCGCCGCCACGCCCATCGGATCGACGGCAACCACCTGGCCGGCGGTGAGCGCCGACGATGTCAGGATCGGATACAGGAAGCCCGGCAGCAGCACCGTGCTCGCAACCAGCGCCTGCGCCGGCGCCATGACGAAGACGACGTCCGGGCTTGGATTGGTCAGCGCGGCAAGCAGGGCCTTGAGATCAGCCGCCATCGCCGCCGTTGACGGCGTCGCTGCAGATGCGGCGATCGGGGTCACGCCATTGAGCAACCCGCCGGGTGACGCCGTCGAAAAGGCGACCGCATCCATGCCGGCCGCGATGCTTTGCGACAACAGCGAACGCACGGCGGCCTCGATCGTACTGAACTCGGCCAATTCGTCGGAGAAGGGACAAATCGCAGCCAGTTTGAACGGCGTCAGGCTCAACGCCGCAAAGGTACCTCTCAGGACCGGAATCACACCGGCTTCGGCAACGACCCGCGCCGGCGGCGCCACTCCGGCGACTGGCACTCGGGTGACGCCGACACCGAGCACGGATACTTGCGGTGATTTCGTCAGGATCGCCGCCATGGCGCTCTGTCTTTCCAGACTGAGGATCAATCCCGGCAGGCCGGTGCTCACCAGCTCGGCGGCCCATGTGGCGACAGTGGTCTGCGCCGGTGCGACCGCGGCTTTGGCTTCCATGACGTTGGCCAGCGCTTCGTCGCCGCAGACACGGGCGAGCTGGGCTGCCGCGCGCTGGATGATGGCCTGGCCGGGACGTGCCGGCTTGCGCCGCGAGTTGGCGTCGAGACGGGAAATGCCGCTCTGAATATCCTGGATGGATCTCTTGAGATCGTAGTCGGTGCTCATGGCGTAGCCCTCGGGCCTTTCGGCCGTTCAAAATGATGGGGCTATAGCCATGTCTCGATCGAGGGTATGTGCCAGCGTCCTGGGACCGCGATCCGACGTGATGATTCTACGCCATCTTGGCGCCGCGTTCAATTTCTCCTTCGATCATCTGCCGTTGGCCGCCGAACAAAATCTGGTCGGGTGACGTGCCAGGCCGGATACGCTCGGTGGAACCGGGGAAAATTGAAAATAAATCTGTCTTGATG
>Ga0307285_10000272_pt1 | contig 11436 bp, 6 predicted proteins | sample ER_DNA_139_FD_194476 | JGI IMG/M metagenome (GOLD analysis project Ga0307285, IMG submission 194476) | Bulk soil microbial communities from the East River watershed near Crested Butte, Colorado, United States - ER_DNA_139 | ecosystem: Environmental > Terrestrial > Soil > Floodplain | place: USA... | reverse complement strand
GGGCGTCGGCGTGCAGCGCAGCGATGGCGGCTTGGGCCTGGAAGTCGCCCAGGCGGTCGCGGCCGAGGGCAGCCTGGAGCACGTCGACGCCCTCGGCGATCAGGCGGGTGTTCCAGAGGCTGCGGTCCTGCTCGGCAAGGGGGACGAGTCTGCCGTCGGGGCCGGTCCGTGCCGGGCGCCGTGCGTGCTGCAGCAGCATGAGTGCAAGCAGGCCCGCGACCTCCTCGTGGTTGATCTTGGCCGCCAGTTGGCGAGTGAGCCGGATCGCCTCGGCGGCGAGGTCGACGTCGCCGGAGTAGCCCTCGTTGAAGACCAGGTAGAGCACGCGCAGCACCGTGGCCACGTCCCCGGGCTGGTTGAACCGGACGCCCGAGACGGTCCGCTTGGCCCGGCTGATCCTCATGCCCATGGTCGCCTCCGGCACGAGGTAGGCCTGCGCGATCTGACGTGTCGTCAGGCCGCCGACCGCGCGCAGGGTGAGCGCGACGGCCGAGGCCGGTGTCAAGGAGGGGTGAGCGCACAGGAAGTACAGCTGGAGCGTGTCGTCCACCGCCTCGCCCTGGCCGGGCATGGGCTCGCCCTCGACGCGTACCTCGCGCCGCCGACGGGAGGTATCGGCGCGGGCGGCGTCGAGGAACTTGCGCCAGGCTACGGTGACCAACCAGCCCTTGGGGTCTTGCGGCGGATCATCCGGCCACACGCGCACGGCCTCGACTAGGGCGTCCTGTCCGGCGTCCTCGGCCGAAGCGAAGTCGGCCCCGCGCCGGACGAGGACACCGATCACCGCGGGCACGAGGTCCCGTAGCAGCGTCTCGTTCACTCGGTGACCGTGGGCGAGTCGGCTAGAAACGGCCGAACCTCCAGCCATTCGTAGATCGGCTTGCCGCCGGGCCCGGGGGCCGCCGACAGCTCCCCCGCCAGCTGTACCGCGCGGTCCCACGACTCCACGTCGATGATGTACCACCCGGCGATCAGATCCTTGGTCTCGACGAACGGCCCGTCGGTCACCGGTGGCCGCCCCTCGCCGTCGTACCGCACGAACGCGCCATCGGGCGCCAGCGCCTGGGTGTCGACGAACTCGCCCGTCTCCTCCAGCCGAGCCCCGAAGTTGCGCATGAACCGTACGTGCGCGTCGACCTCATCCGGCGTCCACTGGTCGATCGGCGCCCCGTCCGCGGCGGGGGCCGGGCCACCCCGGTAGTGCTTGAGCAGCAGGTACTTGGCCATCATGTTCTCCTTACGCGTACGGCCCATTGTGGCCGTGTTCACTCCGGGGACGGAGCCGCGAGCGGCTTCTCGACATCCCACCGGGACAATTCCGCGCGCCGCTCAGCCGTGCTGACGCTCCTCCCGCTGTCGGACCAGTTCCTCGACCGCGCTCGGCAGAGTCGTCTCGAAGTCGATCAGCTTCGCCCAGTTCGGCGTCACGACGATCCGGACCATGCCGTCGTGGTAGAGCGAACGCACCTCCGCCTCCCACTCGACCCGTTGCTCGGGCGTCATCTCGTAGCTGCTGTTCGCCTGGAGATACTCGTCCGGGATGTCATCGACGAAGTCCAGCTCGGCCCGGCCGCGGATGAGCAAGATCTTGGGCGGATGCACCTCGGTGTCGATCGTCAGAGCAACGGTCGGGTTGTTGCGTAGGGCCGGGAGCTTCGGCGCGTTCTTCGTTGTGCACATGATGATCTCCGAGCCGTTCCAGGTGAACGCGATCGGGATAGTGCGGGGTGTGCCGTCCTTGGCGACGTAGGCCAAGCGGGTGATGTCGCGGGCCAACAGTTCCTGGCTGATCGGTCGGTTCAGAACCTCGGTGATCTCGTTCGGTTGCACGGTTATTCCTCCCGTTGTCGTTTCTCGGTCCAAGCGGATTGTTCTGGTTGGTCGCAGGTCCGCCGCGACGGGCGAGTTAGCTGAGCTGCTCGGCCAGCGCGACGATGATCCCCTCGGGGCCGCGGACGTAGCAGAGCCGGTAGCTGTTTTGGTACTGCGCCACCTCTCCCACGAGCTCCGCGCCACGGGCGCGTAGACCAGCGACAGCCGCGTCGATGTCGTCGACGGTGAACATGACGCTCCGTAGGCCCAGCGTGTTCGGCGGTGCGTTCTGCGGCTCAGCGCTGACCGCCGTCGGGGTATGGAACTTCGTCAGCTCAAGGCGGCCGTGACCGTCGGGCGTCCGCATCATCGCGATGTCGACTCGGACGCCGTCAAGCCCGTTGAGACTGTCCACCGAACGTCCCTCGATCGGAGCCTCCCCCTCAAGCTCCATACCAAGTTCGACAAAGAACGCAATGGCAGCCTCAAGGTCGTCGACGACGACGCTCACGTGGTCCATCCGCTGAATCGTCATGGTCGTTCTCCTTCTTTGTCGCGGGCTGTCGTGGCCGCTGCTGTAGCTAGGACGGAGCCAGCGCCACATTCTCGACACCCGGAAACATGCTGAGTTCTAGGAACCTGGAGCAGGGTGAAGGGACGACAAGATCAGAAACAAATCAAGATCATCTGAACCGGCGAATCCAATGATCATCAAAGGGCCGACCTCGTCGCCGTCCCCATGCTCACAATCCCAACACGCGGCGCACCCAGGACTCGCGGGCCCGTATGGCCCTCTGTGACACCGCTGCCGTCGGCACGATCGTCTGGAACCCGTGGAAGCCGCCGACCCAGATGTGCAGCTCGGCGCTGCCTCCCGCCTCCCAGATCGCGCTGGCGAGAGCGACGGTCTCGTCGCGGAATACCTCGGCGCTCCCCGCCTCGATATAGGCGGGCGGCAGGCCCGACAGGTCAGTAGCACGTGCCGGCGCCGCGTAGCTCGACACGTCGTCTGTGCCGCGGCGATCGCCGAGCAGCGCCGTCCATCCGGTCTCATTGCTGGTGCGATCCCAGATCCCAACGCCGTCGATCTGCTGCGCCGAGGTGGTCTCATTCCGATCGTCGAGCATCGGCCACATGAGCAGCATCGCGGCCGGCATCGGCCCACCGCGATCACGGGCGCTCAGCGTCGTCCCGATGCTGAGGCCTCCGCCGGCGCTCGGGCCCCCGATCAGCAGCCGTCGCGGATCGAAGCCGAGCACGTCAGCACGGCCGGCGAACCACTCGAGTCCCGCGTAGCAGTCCTCGACAGGCACCGGGTCACCGAACTCGGGTGCAAGACGGTACTCCACGGCGGCCGCGACGACGTCGTATTCCAGCACCCACTCGACGAGCATGGGTACGACGGCCCATCGGCTCCCGCCGACCATGCCGCCACCGTGGATGAGATAGACGCCCGGTCCCGCCGCGCCCTTGTGGCCATCGCGGCGCAGCACCGTGACAACGATCTCTCCGCCACCGTGGCCGGTCACCGTGTAATCAGTCACCTGGACCGGCCGGCCCGCGATGACCTCATCGAGCGACGCCGGACGAGCAGTCGCCGCTCGGAACTCCGCGATGGAATCGGGCCTGAGCGTCGTGAAGAAGGCGGGCACTGCATCGAGTGTGGGTTCGAGCTCCGCGTCGAAAGGTGGACGGGCATGCCTGGTCATCTAGGTCCTCCACTCAGCGGTAAAGCGGTCCATTGAGGTACTTGATGCCGCTGTCGACCTGGACAGTGACAACGCGACCGCCAGCACCGCGGTGATCAGCAAGCTGTAGGGCGGCGACGAGATTGGCGCCGGTCGATGGTCCCGAGAAGATGCCATCTGTTTGCGCGGCCCGCCGGGCCATGGCGAAAGCATCTGCGTCGGACACCGCTACGACCTCGTCGAAATCCTCGGGCCGCAGCAGCGGAGGCCAGTACCCGATCCCGCCCCCCTCGATGTGATGGGTGCCCGGTACGCCTCCGGACAGTACCGCCGACTCGGCCGGCTCTGCCACCACGCGATGGAGCGCCGGCAGCTTGGTTCGCAGCATGCTGGTCGTGCCCAGAAAGCAGCCGGCCGTGCCAACGTAGCTGCAGAACGCGGTGATAGCGGGCGGGCCGGGGAGCTGTTGGAGGAGTTCTGCGCCGAGCTGCCGGTAGCCGTCGAGCATGTCGTGGTTATTGAACTGATCCGTCCAGAACGCCCCGGTCTCGGCGGCGATTTGCCGCGCCCGGCCGACCATGGCCGGGATCAGTTGCGGCGTGATGCCCTCTGGGCTAGGGATCAGCTCGACCTCAGCGCCGAATGCCTGCATTGTTCGGAGCTTCTCGCTGGCGAAGGCATCCGACGAGACGACGTGCAGTGGGTAGCCTTTCACCGCGCAAACGAAGGCGAGCGACGAGCCGGTGCTTCCTCCGCTGTACTCGACGACCGACTGACCGGGTTTCAGGCGGCCATCCCGCTCGGCGGCTTCGATCATGGCCAGCGCCATTCGATCCTTGTACGAGCCTGTTGGGTTGGCCGCCTCCAGCTTCACCCATACCTCGGCATCCTCGTCGCCGGTCAGCCGATCGAGCCGAACGACCGGAGTGTTGCCGATGCCGCCTATACCGCTCACGAAACCTCCCTTGAACCGCTCAGGGCAAAGCTGCCGGAGTCCGCCGACCCACGTCAATCACCTCGCGTGCAGCATGGAGAAACCCGTCGGCGTAGTTCTCGTCCGGGAACGCGCCCAGATAGTAGATCTTGGTCTCGTTTCGAACGGAGGCGAGCGGATCCGGTCCTAGCAGGTCATCGCACACGTCGGCCAAATTCGACAGATCGTCGCGAATCACATACGCAGCTCGGGCAGCGGGCGCGTCGATCAGCAGCTGCTCCGGCGTACGCCCAACCGAGACCATCGCGAATGGCTTGTCGGAATGTAGATAGTCCGACACCACCGCCGAGACGTCGCTGACCATCGCATCCGAGGCGTTGAAGCAGTCTTCGACACTCATCTGGAGCTCCGCTGCCGCTCCCCACAGATGTTCTCGACCACTCACCTCGCGATCAGCATCGAGGAGGACGCCGATGTCGGAGATCATCTCCTTCGCCTCCGGATATCGATAGTTGAACGGATGTGCGCGGAAGATCACCCGGGCGCCATGGGCCAGCAACTGCTCGACAATCTGGCGGCCGACCGGCAGCGAGTAGACCCGACTGTCCGCGAAGGGCCCTTGCCAGGTGGGGGCGTAAAGCACGGTGGGCTGTTCGATGGTGCCAATAGGTCCGCGTGCTGGGGTGATCAACTCCACCTGTGGTCGGCCAACGATCATGAACTTCTCGGGTGGAATGCTCACCCCATGTCGGGCGTACCGATCGATGCCGGCCTGGCCCGCTGCAAAGATCAGGTCGTAGATGGCGTGCACCGGATTGAAACAGGCAGGCTTCTCGGAATCCCCGTGGTTGAGCCAGACGTGGGTGAGCTCTCGCCGTTCCACCAAATGGGTATTGCGCGCTGCGTTATTGACATAGAACGCCGCCGCCATCGAGTCGACGATGATCTCCTCGATACTGCGCAGGGTTCGGCGGTAGATCAGCGGAGCCGTAACCCCGTACTCCTCGCACAACCTGCCGATCTGCGCCAGCATCGGTGCCGTCCGCGTCACGATGATGAACGGCCGCCCGATCCGGACGAAGTAGGGCAACCACATGCCCACCTGATAGTTCGCACCCACAGTCGATGCGAAATAGACGATGAACTCAGGCCGGTACGCCTCCAACGCCGGCCGTAAGTGCAATTCAGCCCGTTCGGTCTCGTTCTGCCGCCGAACCGCTCGAACGGTGACCTCGACAGCGGCCAGGAACACCAGAAGTACCAGGCTCAGCAAGATCACCGGCGGAGCGCCGACCAAGATCAGCAGAAAGCCGACGATGATCACCGCGGCATTGAGAATAGGCAACAGCCCCCGCGGAATGAGGTCGGAGATCTCCCGAATCTCTCCAGGCAGATTCTGGCCTAGCAGCGCGTTCGTCCAGGCGGTTCGAATCCTGCGCTCCACGGATATGGCCATCAGCAACAAGCCGCACGCTACGGCGACCTCCCACGGCAACTCGCCGACCCCCGAAAGCCGATCAGTATGGTGCGCAGCAACCGCAAGCGTCAACACCAAGACGGCGCGAGTGGCATCGCCTTCAGTGAGCAACCGAGACCAACGATCGGGAGTAACGACAGTGCTGGACACTGACTGAAACGCCGCCCACACCGACACAGCTGCCAAGCCAGTGATCAGCCAGATCGGCCCGCCCAGAAGTGCCACTGCCAGGGCGAGCAGCGCGATCGCCGTTCCGGCGAGGTCGAGACCGACCCGTGCCACAAGCTGCGCGTACTTTGACCAGCTGCGCCCGGGTAGCGCGCCGCCGTCCTCGTCCTCGGGGGGCCGGTCGTCTTCCTCCCTGCCGCCCTGCTCGCCACCCGCGTCCTCGGGTTGATCATCTTCCATGTCTTCCAGCAACTTGCGGGACACATGGTGCACCGCATCCACGAAGGCTGATGCGTAGCTGTCAGCTGGAAAATCACCGAGGTAGTCGGCGCGGATATCGGCCCGTTGCTGCGCCAGCGGATCAGCGCCCAGCATCCTTTTCAGCTGCCCGTCCAGGTCTGCCAGATCGGCTCGGACCACGTAGGAGGCGCGGGCAACCGGATACTCGACGACAAAGACATCAGGCTCGGCGGGTATGGCGATCATGGCGAACGGCTTGCCGGAGAACAGATAGTCCGACACCACGCTGGAAACGTCGGACACCATGGCGTCGGAGTCATTGATGCAGTCGAGAATGCTCCGGTCCTTCTCCGCAGCAGCTCCCCACAGATGGGCCTTTCCGGTCTTGCGGCGGTCGGCCTCCAGCAGCGCCTTGATGCGCGCGATCGTGGTGGCGTCGTCTGGGAAGTCGTAGCTGAAAGGGTGCGGTCGGAAGATCACCGTCGCCCCGCGGGCAAGCAGCGCCGACACGATCTGCTCCCCCACCGGCAAGGAATACAGCATCGTTTCCTCGACATGGCCGCGCCAGGTTGGCGCGTACAACACCGTCGGCTCAGGAACGTCCGCGATGGGAGTCGTGCTCTGCTTGACGTTCTCGACCTGCGGCCGTCCGACAATGGTGAACTTCTCGGCCGGAATACGTACCCCATGAGCGGCGTATCGGCGGGTCGCAGCCGGTCCAGCCGCGAAGATCTGGTCATACATCGCGTGCGTCGGGTTGTACGAGGGCGGCTTGTCGGAGTCGCCGTGGCCCAGATAGATGTGGGTTAAGTGCTGAAAACGAACCAACGCACCATTGCCGGACGATGCGTTGACGTAAAAGGCGGCCTTCAACGACGGCACCACCAGCGCATCAAGATCGGCAATGCCCCGAGCTTCGACCACAGGTACGTCGGTGAGTTCGGCCAACGCTGCAGCAGGGGCCGCATTGCGCGCAATGATGATGAAGCGAAGTCCGGCGCGCTGCAGGTATGGCAGCCACATCGTCACCTGGTACGACGCATCGTCGGGACGCGATGTGTAGACCACGAAGTCCGGCGCGTACGCCGCAACTGCCCGCGGTACGAGCCGCCGCAGCCGGCGGGCGAGGAGAACCTTGCCCCGGCCGTCGACCGCCAGCACTGCGACGGGCACCACGGCAATCAGGCTGATCAGCGTCCACCACCAGGACGATGCCCCGAGCGCCGCAAGGAGCAGTCCAGCCGTCGTGCCGACCGCGCTGGCAGCGACCGCGATCGCACCAAGATCGCGCATCGGCCGCCGCGTCGGCAAGTTCGGCAACCGAGTAGCGATGGGCACCCTGAACCGAGTGGCGCGGGCAACGATTGGCTCAACAGCGATCGAACCGACCAGTATCGCTGCGCCCAGCGCCGCTCCGAGAGCTTGTGACCGACTTGGTACGGCAGCTGCCAGGCAGACTGCGGTCGCGGCCGCAGCGGTCCCTCGTAAGACCAGTGATCGACCCAGTGGGCTCCACTCCTCGGCCCGCTCGAGCGCAGTCTGGACGAACTGGCCGGCCGCTCCGAGAACCGATAGCAGTACCCACAGGGGCGCCCATGCCGAGCCGCCGAGCGCCAGCACGACACCGATGAATGCCAGCAACACAATGAGGCAGTCAAGAATGACGTCAACGACCCGGCTGGCTGCCGTTGAGCTAGAAAAACGCATTAATGACTCGTTCCGTCGCCTGCCCGTCGTGGAGCCTGTTGAACTCCTTGTTGAACAATTCCCGGGCGGCAGCGTACTCGGAGATGACGGAGTCCAGGTCAAGCAATGCTTCAGCAACCTCGGTGGTAGTGCCCAGCAATGGACCCGGTGCCGTCGGTAGATAGTCGAACAGAACCTTGCGCGAGCTCAGATAGTTCTCCAGGTCCGGCACGAAGAACACCACCGGTTTGCCGGTGATCAGCCAGTCGAAGCGAATGGAGGAATAGTCAAGCACTGCAACGTCTGCGGCGAGGAGAAGGTCGTTGATCTCTGGGTAGTCAGACACGTCCCAGACCTTGCCGGTGAGCGGTGCGAAGCCTTCCCGAAGGTTGTAATTGTGTCCGCGTACCAGAACAGCAAAGCGATCGCCGAGCCGCTCGGCAAGAGCCTGAAGATCAAGACTGTCGAACAGCTTCGCCGTCCATGCGCTGGTCGCCACCGTATCCCGCCAGGTGGGCGCGTACAGCACCACAATCTGATCAGGCTGAATCCCAAGCTGCGCCAGCACCCGTGCTCGGACCGATGCCGTGTCCACATTCACTAGAACATCGTTCCTCGGATAGCCGGTAACCAGTGCATCACCAGTGAAGTGGTATTCCTGCCGGTATAGGTCGATGCAGAAGGATTCTGGCACCACGATGGCATCCCAGGCGCCGCTGCGCCGACTGCATTCTGTGTCGATCACGGACTCGGGCCGGCCCTGAATCCGCCAGAGTGAGATCCCCATTGACTTGAAGGGATATCCGTGGAAGGTCTGCAGGTACCGCTGATAGGGCCGTTTTAGGAAATACCGCTCGAATTCGATGTTGGGGCACAGGTACCGGCTGCTGCCTAGGGCGATGTACCACTCCCGGCTCTCGATCAGGAGCGCGTGGCCGCCTTCCGGGATAGCGACGGAGCGATCCATGACCCCCCACAGGAGCTCTAAATCGGGTCGCCGAGCGCGCAATTCAGCGTGGAGGGCCAGCTGACTGTCTGTGGCGAATTCGCCGCGATAACTCTGGAACAGCACGGTATCGGTGGGAGCGAAAGAGGATTGCTGGTACGACCGGCTCAGCCGCTCCTGCGCGACCCTGCTGCGTTCATCCTCAGCCAACGGCGCCGCTAGGCCTATCACCAGCTCGCCCCGGCTGTTACGCGTCAGGCGGTAGTGATGATCGACCGTCTCGCCCTCCTGAGGCACCTGGCCGGCGAACTGGGCCGAGCAGCGCACCGCTACGCCCGAGGCCAGCACGATCCGGTAATCCTCGGTCGGCAGCGGCAACTCGGGGCCGCCCCAACGACCAGCGAACAGCGGAAAGATCAGGCGTACGCTGCCGGCCACTGTGTCCTCTAGTTCCACACCGCCAGCCGGTTCCACGCGGCGTACCGCTACGTTCGCCACCCTGCTCGATAGCCGCGCATCCTCGCAGTCAGACGGCTGGAGGCCGCTGAGGCGCACCTCGATGCTCAACTCGTCCTCGGCAACGGTCGCGCTCTCAGCTTCGGCGACAACCCAGTCGGCCATGAGGTTGGCGTAGCCGGTAATCGATCGCTGCCAGCACGCATCGCCGCTGCCACCGCCAATTGGTTGGCCCTGATCCCCCTTGATCGGCCAGGAGACCCGATGTTCCCGACCATGGACGTCGACGGCCCGGAACTCCCAGCCGAGCGGTGTGCCGACCCCCACCGGCAGCTCAACCTGAAAGCGTTGCGAGCCATCCGTGCCTACGGTATCGAGGTTTCCCTCGATGCGACCGAACGCATTGACAGCGATTACGGACACGAGTCCTCCGAGCCCGGTATCAACGAGCCGCAGCACGCCGGCCGCCCCACCAACACCATCCGTGGTGAGGGCTGCGGCTTGAACCCGTTCCGGACGAACATGGAGCACGAAGCCAAGCTGCGGATCAAGCTTCGGAACGACTCGGAAGGTGTCTTCGGCGCCCCGGAGATTGCGACCCCACATCAGATGACCCGCGCCGCCTGGTGCGACGGCCTGGATGGGCCCGGTGCGCTCCAGGCCGTGCGCTCGCACCGTCAGCCGGAGCTGCCAGCGGCCAGCCATGGAGTCGATGTGCTGCGTGTCGATACCGACGACAAATCCACTGGATGCGACGTCCTGGTAGCGAAATCCCGCCCATTCATTGGCTGCCGGCGCCTGCAGTTGGGTAACGTCGCACGGATAGGAATAGCCGGTTATCGGTTCGACAAGCGCGGCCGTGAGCTCGGGCGTCTCAGAACTGAGATCGAGTCCTCGAATAAAGGCCCAGCCCTGCACCTGAAGTTGTTGATCATGCCAGGTGACGTGTTCGATGCATCCCGAAAGCGCAGTTTGGCTCTCGCCCAGTTCCAGGTACGCGAGTGGGGCGTCGGCGCCTCCTGACATGTACCCGGCCACCGCGTACACCCGGCCGTCCTGCACCACCGTCGGGGGGATCGCGCCGTAGAGCAGGACCTGCTGGATGAGCTGCTCGACGTCGGTCCACCGTCGGTTGGCGGCAAGCCACAGACGGAGTTTGCGATCGATGCGCACCTGGTACCACGCAGCGTCGTCGGCCAATGCCAGACATCTATGCGCGGCCTGCTGCAACTGGCTCCGATACGAGGCGTCGGCGCGGTGCGCGTTCGCGGCGAGGTCGCCAAGATCGCCGTCAATCACACCGCCTAACCACGCGCTTGCAATCGTCGGATCATTGACAGCCCTGACCTGTTGCCATGTCGCCCATAGTCCTTCGAAGTGGGCCTGAAGTTCGCTCGTGGTAAGTGGTTCGGGAAGCAACTGTCCGGCGGCTAGTCGCTCGCGCTGCACGCAACTGACCGCCTGAAGGAAGTCGAACTGCCTGGCCTGCAGGATGGCCTTGATGATTGCGTCGGACGAACCTGCCACGGAAATCGGAAACTCGCCGACGACGGCGTCCCAGAAGGCCTTACGAAAAACCTTGTTGGTAACACTGGTATCGAGCATGGCGAGCGGGAACTCGCTGACCGTTTGGCCCAATCTGTCGAGGTCGTGGCTAATTGTGGTCCAAGACGGGCGACGCCTACGGCCACGGATGACTGACCGCACACTGCCGGCCGCAAAGTCCGAGCCGGTTTGCCGCAGCGAGTTGATCAGGGTGGCATAGGCGGTACGCGGCACGGTATCGGTCGCGTCAACAAAAGTCAGAAACCTGCCATGCGCCAGCCGTGCTCCAGCGTTACGCGAGGCGGTCACTCCCAGCCGGGCATGTCGAATGACTCTGAACCGAGGATCGTTGGCCGCTATCTCCTGGGCAACGGCCGCGGTTCCATCGGTGGAGCCGTTGTCAACCACCAGCACTTCGATCCTCTTGAGCGTTTGGGATCGCAGACTGTGCAGGCACTCGATCAGATATGACTCGGCGCTCGTG
>Ga0307285_10000270_pt1 | contig 11507 bp, 7 predicted proteins | sample ER_DNA_139_FD_194476 | JGI IMG/M metagenome (GOLD analysis project Ga0307285, IMG submission 194476) | Bulk soil microbial communities from the East River watershed near Crested Butte, Colorado, United States - ER_DNA_139 | ecosystem: Environmental > Terrestrial > Soil > Floodplain | place: USA... | reverse complement strand
CCAGACCTGAGCAACCGAGATTGCCGCCAGATAAGCCAAAATGTTCTGCTCGAACAGCACGCGTCCGAAGAACGGGATACTCGCAAGACCTGGAATCGGGATGGGTTCCAGCACCGGTGCGGCGTTGTATGTACTCGACGCAGGCTCCACCAACTGGTCGAAAAGGAAGCCTGTCACGCCGACAGCCAGCAGGTTGAGCACGACTCCGAGCACCACCTGGTTGACCAGGTAGTTGATCGAGAACACCGCCAGCAACGCTGCCATGCCAAGCGCCGCGAGGATTGCAGCGATGACAGCGGCCGTCACCGACTGGGTGAGACTGCCCACGACAGCCGCCGCGAAGGCCGCCGTGAGGAACTGGCCCTCGATCGACACATTGACCACCCCGGACCGTTCGCACAAGACCCCGCACAGAGCGCCGAAGACCAGCGGGGTGGCGAGTGACAACGTGCCGGCGAACTGGTTGCTGACTGGGAAGGGCAGATCCCTGCCGGACGCCGCCCACGTAAGGAAACCGATGACGACGGCCAGGGCAGCCACGGCTCCCGCCAAGACCGGCCACCGAGCGCTCATCCGGCCGGACAGGTAGCCCACCGCGGCCGCGAGGCAGAGCAATGCGCAGGCCAGCACAGTTACGAAGCCAGGCACCGTCACCGTGGGCAGTTGCACCGCATCGAATGCGTCAGAAAGCGCAAATCTGGCGCTGCCAGTGGTTGAACCGAGACCGATCAGGAGGAGTACGCCGACGACTGCGATAAGCACGCCTGTGGAGATGCGCTGGCGGCGTTTCTGGGGCGTCTCGACCCGAGCCACCTCGGTGACCGGTGCGGCCTGCTCGACGGTGTGGATGCTCACACCAGACCTCCCTCGGGAACCGGCCCGAGCGCCCGAGTTCTGCGCGGCTTGAGGAACGGCACGATCTTGGTCACCAGTGCGGGTGCTGCGACGAACAACACGATCAGTGCCTGCAGCACAGTGGTCAGGGTGAGTGGCGTCTGGGCGATACTTTGCATCGCCAAACCGCCGGCGTGCAGTGCGCCGAACAGCAAGCCGGCAAGCACAATGCCAAATGGCTTCGACTGGCCGAGGAGTGCAACGGTGATCGCGTCGAATCCGATCGAGCCGACAATTCCGAGGGTGAGCGGCACCGGTACTCCAGACGCACTCGGACCCAGGGCGGCCTGAACCCCGGCAAGGCCCGCCAACCCGCCGGCCAGGAACATCGCAATGATCGTGGTACGGGCCACACTCATGCCGGCTGTCGCAGCAGCGTAGGGATTGGCCCCCACAGCGCGGATCGCGAACCCGGTAGTCGAGCGGTCCAGGATCCACCACACCGCAACAGCTGCGAACAGGGCCAGTAGGAATCCCAGGTGTAGTTGGCCGCCCTCCAGCCGCGGCATGGTGGCGTTCCAGTCCACGATGGGCGAAATCGGGTCTGTCCGACCCGGGCGCTGAAAGGCGCGTGTGGTGAGCAGATAAGCCAGCAGTCCCGCAGCGATGTAGTTCATCATGATCGTCACGATGACCTCGTGTGCACCGGTCCTCGCCTTTAGCCAGCCAACAATTCCTCCCCAGAACGCACCGCCGAGCATCCCCCCGAGAACGGCCAGGAGTAGGTGGATGCCCGGTGGTAGATGCCAGGTGAAACCGATGTATGCGGCCACGATCGCGCCGAGGATGGCCTGACCCTGGGCACCGATGTTGAACAGGCCCGCACGAAAGGCCAGTCCTACCCCGAGCCCGGCGCAGATCAACGGGGCCGCCTGCGCGGTCGTCTCGGTGATTGGGCCATAGCCGCCTATCGCGCCTTTGATCAAGGCCGCGTACGTGCTGCTGACCTTGTCCCAGGAAGCGATCAGCGCATCCGTGGGCCGGGCGAAGAAGTAGCCGAACTTGCTGCGAACCTCGGTGTCGGAGACGATCATGAGCAGCGCACCGACAAGGAATGCCAACACAATCGACGCGATGGTAATCAGCACGTCGGACCATGGAATCGCGATCCGGCGCCGGCGCTGCTCAGGACTCATGAGGCACCTCTTCAAGGCTGGCCTCCAAAGCAGCGTCCTCCTCGGCCAGTGTGGTCATGGACGCGCTCGCCAAAGCTTCCTGGGTGGGGACACCGGCCATCATGAGACCCAGCACCTCGCGCGAGGTGTCAGGCGGCACGATGCCAACGATCCGACCGCGAAACATGACCGCGATCCGATCAGCCAAGGCAATGACCTCATCCAGCTCCGTCGAGGAGATCACCACGGCCGTGCCACGATCCCGCTCCTCCACCAGCCTCTTGTGGACGAATTCGATCGCACCCACGTCGAGCCCACGAGTAGGTTGCGATGCGACCAGCAGTGCCAGCGACCGAGAGAGCTCGCGGGCGAGCACAACCTTCTGCTGATTGCCCCCGGACAGCGAAGACACCGTTGCCTCGATCGACTGCGTGCGGATGTCGAACTCCGCGACGCGGTGGGCGGCGTTCTGCCTCACCTTCGACAGATCCAGCGCAATGCCTCGGGCGTACGGGTGCTCCTCGTGATGATTCAAGATCAAGTTCTCCGCGACGGTGAAGGTGCCGACGCAGCCGTCCTGCTTGCGGTCCTCGGGGACGAACCCGAGACCGGCGTCAATGGTCTCGCGCGGCGTAAGCCCGGTTAGCCGCGTGCCATCAAGTTCAATGGTTCCCTTTTCGGCCGGCGTCAGGCCGAGCAGCGCCTCAGCCAGCTCGGTCTGACCGTTGCCCTGAACACCCGCGATGCAGACGATCTCCCCGCCGTACACCTCAAGATCAAGATCGTCTACGGCGAGCGTGCCGTTCGGCCTGGCAACCGAGACGGCTTTCATCACCAATCGTGGTTCGGGTGAAGGTGAGGCGGGTTTCTTGTCCACGAGTAGGTTCACGGCCCGGCCGACCATGAGCTCTGCCAGGTTTGACTCGGAGTCAGTCGGCTTCGCGGCACCGACAACCTTGCCGTGCCTGATCACCGTGATCTTGTCTGCGATTTCTCGCACCTCGCGCAATTTGTGGGTGATGAAGACGATCGCCTTACCCTCGTCCCGCAGCGAACGCATCACCGTCATCAGCTGATCGGTCTCTTGCGGCGTCAGCACGGCAGTGGGTTCATCCAAGATCAGGTATTTGGCATCGTTGGCCAGTGCTTTCAAGATCTCCACGCGCTGCTGCACACCTACCGGGAGCTCCTCGATCACCGCGTCCGGATCGACCTCTAGCCCGTAGCGTTCCGACAACCGGCGGACGGTGTGGCGCGCCTCGCCCATGTTGAGCAGACCGCCTGTGCTGTCTTCACGGCCGAGAATGAGGTTTTCGGCAACGGTGAAGACATCGATCAACATGAAGTGTTGGTGCACCATGCCAATGCCGGCGGCGAGTGCCTCCTTGGGATTAGCCGGGACATGCTCGACACCGTCGATCGAAATCGTGCCCTCATCGGGTGGCAGTAACCCGTACAGCACGTTCATCAGTGTGGTCTTGCCCGCGCCGTTCTCACCAAGCAGGCAATGGATCTCACCGGGCATGGTGTCCAGGTCGATCGAGTCGTTGGCGATCAGGTCGCCGAACCGCTTGGTGATCCCCCGCAGCCGAAGACCGGCTCCGGCCGCGGGGGGCGAAGTTCCCGTCACCCCTCAATCATGCCGAGGGCTTCTCAATCATGCCGAAGGCTGTGACTTGGACTCGATCTTGATCTTGCCGCTGATGATGTCGGCCTTGAGCGCATCCAGGTCGGACTTCAGCTCCGCCGGAACCTTGGACTCGAAATCGTGGAACGGCGCCAGGCCGGTGCCATTGTTCTCCAGAGTGCCCACGTACGGCTCATTGGAGAAAGAGCCATCGCTGGCGGCCTTGATCGCGTCGTGGACGGCCACATCCATGCCCTTGAACACACTGCTGATGATGTTCGAGCAATAGTTCTCTGCGCTCTCGCAGCCGTCGGTGTCAACCCAGATGCCGTTGACCTTGCCGCCGCTGGCTTTGGCCGCCTGCAGCGCACCGAGGCCTGCTGACCCGGCGACCGGGAAAATGATGTCAGCGCCCTGGCTGATCAAGCCCTGCGCGGTGCGCTGCCCGCCTTTGGTGTCGGTGAAGTCCCCGGTGAACTGGCCGTCCTGCTTGGCAACATCCCAGCCGAGGACCTTTACGTCGCTGCTCTTCTGCTTGTTGTAGTAGTCAACGCCCTGACTGTAGCCGTCCATGAAGATCGTCACCGTCGGGATCTTGGCGCCGCCGAAGGTGCCAACCTTCTTTGTCTTGGACATGCCTGCGGCGAGGTAGCCGGCCAGGAAGCTCGATTCTGCCGTGTTGAAGACCAGCGGCTTGAGGTTCTTGGCCGCCGGATAGGTCTTCGGGTCGTTGTTATCCACGATGGCGAACTTGATGTCGGGGTTCTTCTTGGCGGCGGCCAGGGTGTCATCGCTGAGCAGGAAACCCACGGTGACGATGATGTTGCAGTCGGCATCCAGCATGGCCTGGATGTTCTTGGCGTAGTCGGAGGCAGCCCTGGACTGGACCTGAGCCGTCTCGATGCCGAGCTCGGCTTTGGCGTCGGTCATGCCCTTGAAGGACGTCTGGTTGAACGACTTGTCGTCGAAACCGTTTGTGTCGGAGATCATGCACGCCTTGAAAGCGGCTCCGGAGGCGCTGGCACTGGCGCTGCCGGAGGCACTCGGAGCGGTCGACGTTTCGCCGGTCCCGGGCGCCTGCGCGCAGCTGGTCAAGGTCAAAGCAGCAGCACATGCCAGCGTGCCGACCAAGGTGAGGGTCTTCTTCACGTCATGCCTCCTGGGCGAAGAGTTCACAAGATTCTTAGGCACTGTTCGCGCGACCGACGTTCGCAGCGCTGCGGACTTTGTTACCCAACCGCCGCAAGCGATGCATCCTCACGTGGTCGGGTCTGGACAGACTCTAACTCCGACCACTGAGTCACAAAGCTGTTGCTGATAAGGACTCGGTACCAGTTTTGTCTCTGACTCGCACACGGCCGCGCTCGGCCGATTCTGCCTCGAGCGGTCAGATCGCCGTTCGCTCATGGGTGGTCGCGACTTCGGCAAGCACCTTCAATCCGGCCGGTATGCAGGCCTCATCCACCACAAAGTTCGGCTGGTGAATGTCGGGGCACAACTTGCCTGGGGTTCTTACCCCCAGACGCGCCAGCGCACCGGGAACTTCTTGCAACATCCACGAGAAGTCCTCCCCGCCCAACGACTGCTCGGTGGTGCTGACCGCGTCGGGTCCGAGGACCTCTTCCGCGGCCCGGGTGAGGCGCCGCACGCCGCGCGAATGGTTGACCGCCGGCGGCACCCCGTCGGTGACCGCGACGTCCACCTCGACTCCGAACGGCCTGACGATCTCTGCGGCCAGCTCAGGAATGAGTTGCTTGGCCAGCTGCCAGCCCGCTGCGTCGAGAGCGCGTAGCGTTCCGACGATTTCCCCTGTCTGCGGGATGGCGTTGGCCACCGAGCCGGAATGCATGGATCCCCACATCAGCGAAACGCCGCTGCGCGGATCGATGCGGCGAGACAGCAAGAGCTGGGTCATCGTCGCCAGCGCGCCGAGAGCGCCGATAACGTCTTGAGTCAGCTGCGGCCGCGAGGTGTGGCCGCCGCTGCCGTTCAGGACGATGTTGACCTGGTCGACGGCGGAGGTGATCGGCCCGACCTTCAGGGCGATCTGGCCAACGTCGGTCCGCGGGTCACAATGCAACGCGTAGATCTCGCTGAGGTCGTGCAGCACGCCGCCCTCGATAGCGTCGAGGGCTCCGCCGGGGCTGGTCTCCTCCGCCGGCTGAAAGATCAGCCGGACGCCACGGGTCAGTAGGTCAAGATCACGGAGCCGAGACAACACGATTCCAACGCCGAGCAAGATCGCAGTGTGCACGTCGTGCCCGCAGGCGTGACACACGCCAGGGTTCTTGGAGGCGTAGTCGACGTTCTTGCCGTCGGCGATAGGTAGTGCGTCGATCTCAGCACGCAGGCCGACCAACCCGGAAGAGTCGTCGTAGCCACCCGGCAGCACGTCGCAATAGGCTCCGGTGCCGATGGGAAGCACCTTGACGACGAGCCCGGCCCGCTCGAGCTGATCGACGATGAGGGCTGTTGTGCGATGCTCGTGATGCCCGATCTCTGGATGGGCATGGATGTCACGCCGGATGGCGATCAGCCGCTCGCCGAGGGCGTCGGCTTGCCGCGAAATTTCGGCGCGACGCGTGGCATCAGACTCGGGTAGAGACATCGCGCTCAGTCTGTCACGCCGGAGAGGGGCTGATCGGCAACATTCCGAGTCGTAACAAGACGGTAGGAATTACCGAGCCGTTTGCGCGTTGTGCACCGACCGTTAACCGTCTCAGGATGGACAGCGAGTGTCGTACGCGGCTTGTCATGCCTCGCGAGCCGTCCCCAGCTGAGAAACGTGTGTCCGATGAGCCGCCTGGGAACCCCAGAAGCTATTCGCGGGTGGGCCGGTAGGAGCCCCAGATCGCACGTAGGGCATCGCACACCTCGCCGACCGTGGCTCGCAGCCGCAGGGCTTCCCTAAGCGGGTAAAGGACGTTGCCGGTCCCGCGGGCAACGGTCTGGACCTGGTTCAGCGCGGCATCGACGGCAGGCTGATCGCGGCGTGCCCGCAGCGCGGCAAGCCTGGCGGCCTGCTTCGCCTCGAGACCTGGATCCACCCGCAATGGCTCGTACGGTTCGTCCTCATCGAGAATGAACCGGTTCACCCCGACCACAACCCGCTCGCCAGTGTCGATCTGACGCGCGACCTGGTACGCCGCACGCTCGATTTCAGCCTTCTGAAAACCCTGCTCGATCGCTGAAACTGCGCCGCCGCGGTCGGCAACCGCCTGCATCAGGCGCCGGCTCTCCGCCTCAACATCATTGGTGAGTGACTCGATGGCGTATGAGCCGGCAAACGGATCCACCGTCTTGGTCACATCGGTCTCGTACGCGAGCACCTGCTGGGTGCGCAGCGCCAACCGGGCCGCCTTCTCGGTAGGCAGTGCGATGGCCTCGTCGTAGGAGTTGGTGTGCAGCGACTGGGTACCTCCCAACACTGCCGCCAGCGCCTGTACCGCGACCCGTACCAGATTCAGTTCCGGCTGCTGAGCCGTCAGCTGCACTCCGGCGGTCTGGGTGTGGAAGCGCAGCAACATCGACCTCTCATCGCGCGCCCCGAATTGATCACGCATCAACTGTGCCCAGATCCGACGCGCAGCGCGAAACTTGGCAACCTCTTCCAACAGCGTGGTTCGAGCTACGAAGAAGAACGACAGCCGCGGCGCGAAATCGTCAACGGCGAGACCGGCGGCCAAGGCCGCCTCGACATAGGCGATGGCGTTGCTCAGTGTGAAGGCGATCTCCTGTGAGGGCGTCGCACCTGCCTCAGCCATGTGGTAGCCGGAGATCGAGATCGTGTTCCAACGCGGTAGCCGCTCCTGGCAGTACGCGAAGGTGTTGCTGACCAGCCGCAGCGAGGGCTCCGGGGGAAAGATGTAGGTACCTCGGGCGATGTACTCCTTGAGCACATCATTCTGAATGGTGCCGGAGAGGTCGGGCGGCGAGGCACCTTGCTCCTCGGCCACCAGCTGGTATAGCAGCAACAGCACGGCTGCAGGGGCGTTGATCGTCATCGATGTCGACACCTTGTCGAGCGGAATCCCGGAGAAGAGCTCGCGCATGTCCTCGATCGAGTCGATGGCGACGCCGACCTTGCCGACCTCACCTGCTGCAATCGGCGCATCGGAGTCATAGCCCATCTGGGTCGGCAGATCGAAGGCGACGGAAAGCCCGGCGGTCCCGTGCGCAATGAGCTCGCGGTAGCGGGCATTGGACTCAGCAGCGGTGCCGAAACCCGCGTACTGGCGCATGGTCCAGGGTCGCGTGGTGTACATCGACGGATAGATACCGCGCGTATAGGGGTAGCGGCCCGGTTCGCCGAGCGCGTGATGAAGATCGAAATCGGCAAGATCTTCAGGTCCGTAGACCGCCTTGAATGGCGTCCCCGACTCCGTCTCTGCACTCACCTAGGCATCGTCGCATGTCATGCCCGGCCCGAGCTCTGCACCAGACTGACCGCCGACTGGATCATGCGCACGGTCTCGCTTTCCCAGTTGGGTTCCTGGCCCCGGTACGGGCCGGTGGCGAGGGAGACGATGACGGCTGCAGCTCGGAGCCGCAGCTCGGCCGGATCGACCCTGGTGTCGAAGACCTGCAACCAGAGATTGATCAACCGTGTCAAGCTGGCGGCCTGCTCGGCCGTCATCCGCTGCATCGTCGACAGATGCGCGATCATGCATGCAAGATCATCAGCGCGCCGACCAGGGCCCATCGTGTCGATGTCGAGCACACCGGTGATCATGCCCTGTGCGACGAAGAGCTGGCCCTCATGGAAATCACCGTGGGTCGCCTCGAGGCCCGGCGGCATGCCGGCGAGACCGCTGGAAACTTGCGCGACCAGCCAGCGCAGCTGCGGATCCAGCGCGGGCAATGCCGCGGCGATCATTTCCGCGTACGTCGCAACTGCGCCGGTCCAGGGTGGCCGACGGGGCAACCCAACTACCGCCGATGGCAGGGAGTCGAGCAACGTGATCATGCTCTCGGCCCGGCACGGCATGGCCTCGTCGAAGATCGCCTGGGTCAGGGGCCGACCCGGAACCTCATGGAACACCAAGATGAAGTCGGCCGTCGCGGCTGCCACAACTGCGGCCGGAAATCGAGCGCGCCGCAGCAGTTCGTGACGCTGCAAGGTCGGCGCGTACGTTGATTCCCGCAATACCTTCACGAAGAGGGTTCGCGGCCCATCACTGGTCGTGATTCCAGCCTTGAGCACCGCACGCCTCCGCGGTCGGTAGCTGATCATCTCCAAGGCGATGTCCTCGCCGGTCACCGCACGATCGAAGACCCGGTGCTCATTGAGCACTGCGGCCAGCCCGTTGGGTACGGCGGCACGCTGCAAGCCGGGCAGATCCGGGTCGTTCGGGTAGAGCCAGACGGCCACCTCGCGGTCACCGTCTCCGAAGATCATGGCGCGCTCGTCGTTTCCGCTGCGGCCTCCCGCTCGAGCGCTGGCGCCCAGCAGCTCGGTACGACGTCCGGTCGGCCAGTCGACAGCCGCCGAGTATGTCGCCGTTGTGGAGTGCCTCGGATTGGCGTCGACGTGGTCCAGCCGCCAGAAAACGAGACTTCCACCGGCATGCTCGACAGCAGCCGAGAGCAGATCCCTCACTTCGGCCGAAGTCAGCAAAGTCGACCCGTCGGGGTCACCCGAAGCGGTCACAGACCCGATCCTTACACACCGCTGGCACCGCCGATCGTGTCTGGATGGAAGCATGGTGCTGTGGAAATCGCTCTTAGCATCCTGGCTTTGCTTGCCACGGTGCTCGCTGTAACGGCGCTGGCGAATCGGATCAACTTCTCAGCGCCACTGCTCTTGATGCTGGTGGGGATCGGGGTGTCCTTCCTGCCCTGGATACCTATCCCAGAGTTGTCGTCAGAGCTCGTTCTCATCGGCTTCCTTCCGCCGATCCTGTACGCCGCAGCCATCCGGACCTCCGTCATCGACTTTCGCGCGAACCGCCGCTCCATCGCGCAACTGTCGGTGTTGCTCGTGGTTGTCACCGCCCTGGGGGTTGGGCTCATCACGTGGCTGATCCTGCCGGTGAGCTTTCCGGTGGCATTCGCGCTGGGGGCTGTGGTTGCGCCGCCGGATGCCGTAGCCGCGACTTCGATCGCCCGCCGGGTCGGCTTGCCGCGCCGCCTGGTCACCATCCTGGAGGGCGAATCCCTGGTCAACGACGCAACCGCGATCACCTGTCTGCGCGTCGCGATCGCCGCAATCGGAGGCACCATCACGGCAACGCAGGCGAGCATCGGCTTCGTGGTTGCGGCTCTGGGCGGAGTTGCGGTCGGGTTGTTGGTGGCGTTGTTGGTGATCCCCATCCGACGGCGGATCACTCAGCCGGTCTTCGACACGGCGATCTCGCTGCTGGTCCCCTTGGCGGCCTATCTACCCGCGGAGGCGCTCAATCTCGGGGGCTTCCACGGCTCAGGTGTCATCTCGGTTGTGACCGCAGGCCTGATCCTGGGCCATAAGTCGCCGGTCATTCAGTCGGGGCAGTCCCGCCTGAGCGAGCGAGTGAACTGGGCAACTATTCAATTCCTGCTGGAGAATACGGTCTTCCTGCTGATCGGCCTGCAGGCGAAGGCGATCATCGAAGCCAATTCGGAGTCTGACCTTTCCGCATTGCGGATTGCCGGCTTCTGCGCGGCGGTGTTGAGCGGAGTCATTCTCATCCGGATGCTGTGGGTCCTCGGCACACGTGCGATCTTGTTCCGCCGCGACAAAGACACGCACGGGGTCCGTGCCGGGTGGTCTGACGCTCTAGTGATCGGCTGGGCCGGGCTGCGGGGCGTGGTGACCCTGGCGACAGCATTCCTGATCCCCGAAGATGTGCCCTTCCGTGCGACGTTGATCTTCGCGGCCACGGTGGTCACGGCCGGAACGCTGCTGCTGCAAGGCCTGACATTGCCGTTCCTGGTCCGTGCCCTGGGGCTCAGGGGCCCGGACGCCCGCTCGGATGCATTGCAGGCGGCCACGGTATTGACGACCTCCAGTAACGCCGCACTTGCCCACCTCGATGACATTCTCGGACCGAACGATGCGCCCGAGACGGTGAAGGTGCTGCGGGACCGCATTGCAGCCCGGCCGGACGCCGTGTGGGAAAAACTTGCCCGGCCGGGCGATGACGAAACTCCAGCTGAGCAGTATCGGCGGCTGCGCCTGCAAACGATCGGCATCGAGCGGGATGAGGTCTTGAAGATCCGCTCCAGTGGCACGGTCGACCACGACATCATCGAGCAGGTGCTGGGCTCGTTCGACATCGAGGAGTCCATGCTCACGATCGCTACCGAGCGGTCTGCCCAGCTGACCGAGGAAGAGCCAGTCCAGACGCCGATCCCAGCGGCGGGTCCCTGCGGTCACCTCGACCACGCTCCGGCAAATATTGATCCGAACGGTCCAGGTATCTGTGAGGACTGCGTACGCGAGGGCACGCGTACCGTGCACCTGCGCATCTGCTTGGGCTGCGGCAACGTCGGATGCTGCGACTCATCGGTCGGTCGCCATGCGTCACGGCACTTCACCCAGACGCTGCATCCGGTGATGCGCAGCCTCGAGCCCGGCGAGTCGTGGCGCTGGTGCTACCTCGACGAGCGGATTGGCTGACTGCATTTTGGGCTGCTCGCGCACTGCCTGATAGCTCGCTCCGCTCGCGAGGAGCGCGCGGGGAATTCGCCGACTTCGTCGTCGCTCGCAGAGGAAAGCACCGCTCGCAGCTCCGGCCAGAGTCCTGATACGTATCAGGACTGATTGTGGCTCGCTCTTCGTGGGTATGACTGGACTGACGCGTCAGGTCGTCAGGTCACGCCTGGTGCAGGTGTACGGAGTAGCGTCGTGCCTAATGAGATCGCTTTCTGCCGGTGCAGGATGACTGGCGGCA
>Ga0307285_10000260_pt1 | contig 11746 bp, 8 predicted proteins | sample ER_DNA_139_FD_194476 | JGI IMG/M metagenome (GOLD analysis project Ga0307285, IMG submission 194476) | Bulk soil microbial communities from the East River watershed near Crested Butte, Colorado, United States - ER_DNA_139 | ecosystem: Environmental > Terrestrial > Soil > Floodplain | place: USA... | reverse complement strand
GATATCCGCCACATGCACCACGTCATATTTGCGGCGCAACTCAAACATCTCCACATATGGCTCGAAGATCTCGACACAGCTCCACGAAGACCCCGGCGTAACTCCGCGAAGCAAGTCGGAATATGTGCCCTGGCCCGGGCCGACATCGAGCAAAGTCGCCGGCCTCAGACGCGTGACCTCATGTGAGATCCAGGCCTTACCGTCGATCAAGCTTCTTGGCATCTGACCCCCAGTGCGTTAGTGCCCCACTGACGAAACGCGCCAGGGTGCGGTATGCGGCAGGGCCAGTCCTCGCGTCGGATGTGTAGTGGAACAACGCCGCCGTGGGTCCACTTCAAATGGCCGCGATCCGGGCCAGCGAGTTGGAGCTAGTTCGACACGGTGCTGCATGAACTGCGTGACGAAAATCTCCAACTACCTGCTTGCTCGTCCCGAGTCGGAGACGGCAGCGGCTCCCGATGCAGCTGTGGGGTCAGCTTCAGCGCCCCTGCCGTGTCTTGGGGGCCGCCACCGATATCTGGAGTCTACAAGGCCGGCTGCAGGCATTCCGTTGTACGTGACGGCCGTACAAGCCCGCACCCGGCGCGAGTCGCAGCCACAAGCATGCTTCTCCAACGAAGTCGTACGGCAACCGTGGAGTGGACCTTCTGACAGATCCATCACAGCCCTCTCGGTACGACCAGCCACTTGGATGTTCGATTGCCGAAGGGCGAATTCTTACGTGAAGTGCCCGTCAATTTTTTCCTGGCCTAGTTTCCCGCCTGGTGCGGTCACGGCAGTGAGCCGCTCGCGGGACGAAGATCAACAGCTTTGATCCACTGTTGACGGCCGTCTGCACGGCGTACCTGGCCCCGTGTGCGCCTGTCTGGCTTAGCCGGCAGGTTCTTCGGCAGCCGCCCGGCGTGCTGTCGAGGTAGAGTCCACGGCCTCGTGGGCAAACTCGGGCGGATTTGGAAAGGCCCGTAGCCACAGTTCTGCGGCCACCACATGCAGGCTGAACGAGATCCAAAATGCCGGACCGAAGCTGGATGCGAAGTCCAGCCCGGCCATCCCGAAGAGCGCGAGCCAGATCCGGGCGGTGCCGATGCCGATGCCGATGGCGAAGGCCCGGATCATCCAACGACGGTGATGGACGATGTCGTCGCGACGGATGGCCCGGACCGCAAGCACCAGGCACGTCAGGAACCACAGGCCGAACACCACCGCGGCACTGGCCTCCGGCAGGCCGCCATAGGAGAACAGGCTGCCGAAGATCAACGCGAAGACACCGCTGATCATCGCCGCCCCGACGAGCACCCGACCGAGCCGTCGATGGAAGGTGTAGTGACGGCTGCGGAACCGATAGGAGAGCTGGAGCGGTGCCCCGAGGAGGTACAACACACCAGGCGTGAGGTGCAGGTAGGCCAACCACGGCTGCTGCACGTAGCGATGGTCAAACTCGTCCTCCGGCAGGGTGCCGGCGGCCAGATTGGGCATGTCGATCACGAACCGCTTGACGACAGAGAAGATCACGATCAAGAGAAGCAGCGCCACTCCTATTTGAACGGCACGAAGCCGCTTAGTACCGCGCGCTGCGCCGTCGCTCATGGCCAAACGATACGGTTTACTGCCGATCCGCGGAAGTGTCCCCGTGCCCATCATGGGAGGACAGGCTGCCCGGCTACTCCCCTCTCCGAATCGCCCCAAGGCGCCACTGCTATTCGTCCAACACTCGTGGAGTTCTTCGACCGAGCCGGCCGTCATCGTCTCGGGCCGTTGTTTGAACTCACTGCGTACACGGGCCTGCGTAGGGGTGAGATCACCGGGCTCCACTGGGCCGATGTTGACCTGGTGGACCGCCAGATCGTCGTGAGACACAACCGGGTGAGCGTGGACGGACGGATCCAGGAGACGACCACCAAGACCCGCTCTGGACGCCGTACGGTGCCCCTAAACGACGCGGCAGTGGCTGCACTGCTGACCTACCTGGCAGCTCCACCAGGCCGAGGAACGCGAAGCAGCCCAGGAAGCCTGGGCGACGCAAGGCCATGTGTTCACGATGGAGGACGGCAGAGCGTTGGATCCGGCCTACGTCACCAGGTGTTCCAGAAGATTCGCAAGCAGGGTGAGCCGCTGCCGGAGCTGACCTTCCACGGGCTGCGGCACTGTGCCGGCTCACTGTGGCTCGCCGCTGGAGTGGACATCAGCATCGTGTCCAAGCTGCTCGGCCACAGCTCTATTGCGATCACCGCCGACATCTATGCGCACATGCTGAAAGGCGTCGGGCAGCGGGCCGTGGACGGTGCAGCAGAACTGATTGCACACACAGTGCACTCACAACAGGCTGTGAGTGGCTGATATGGGGTTGGCTGCGAGCAGGCAGATTGGCTCTGACAAGGACAAATACTTGTCGGGCTGGCGAGATTTGAACTCGCGACCCCTTGACCCCCAGACATCGGCAGCGTGTCCAAGGACGTCCCCAGACGTCCAATTTTCCTTAAAATAAAGGATTTTACACCTGGGTGTATTTCGGTGGACAAACCCAAATGGTGGTCAAAATGGTGGTCAGACCCATAGCCAAGCTAAGCGAGGAGGCTTGATCAGGTCTAGGCGTGCATCGCCTAGCCCAGTCAGTCGACACAGATAGCAGCGCTGCGGCCTGGGCCGCAGCTCTAAGAGGATGCGCCGACTTAGAAACAGCTGCACTCGGCTGGGCTTGACTCGCGCACGGATTGGGCCCCTGGCAGATGGTCCGTTAATGCCACCCTTATCGGGCGTTTCAAAGGACGCGTCACACGGAACGTAAGTCACCCACCGCCCGCTGGGCTCTCCCTAGCCGCCGCCGCTACGCTTCCCGGTCGTGCTACGAGCCCTTCGGCCGCGAGGTTCTTCCTGAGGAGGACGGGCGATCGGTACCGGGATCGTGCTCGGGCTGCCGGCGCGGGTAGATGACAACGGCTGATTCGACATCCTGGTTGACTGCGACGCAACCACGTGCAGCCAAACTAACCAGGCCCGCGCGGAGTCCCACATGCGAGTGAGCCGTGATCACTAACCACGACCTGATCACTAACATGAATAGTGCGGTGACTTTCACCCTTGAGGCGGAAGCAGGCCGAGCTGTCCCATCGTTCCGATGGTGTCGACGACACCCCAGTGCTCGGCGATCTGTCCCTCGTTGTTGATCCGGACCATGTACATGGCCTCCATTTCGAAGGTTTTTCCGGTAGCCGGCATGCCGGGGATGAATCCGCCTTTGTCGGTGCCGCGGTACGTGGCTCTGATCGCAACCTTGTCGCCGACCGCGACCATGTCGTGGATGTCGGCCGTCATGTCGGGCGATGCCGCGAAGAAGATGCGATAGGAGTCGATTGCACCCTTCTTGTCGGGCGTGGTGCCCGGGAACACTTGATGTTCGACGAAGTCGTCGGCAAGCCAGTCGGCCGCGTACGTGAGGTTCTTGTTGCCGAACACTTCCTCGGCGAAGGTGCGTACGGACTGCATGTTCTCTTCCGGCGTGGGCATGCAGCCTCCTTGGGCCTCTGGGCCGGCTGTCGGCGCGGTCGTCAAAGCCTAGTGGCGTCATTGCCGGAAGTCATCCGGCCGAGATGAGCTCCAGCACCTGGTCGACGGTGAGGTTGCGTCCGCTGTCAGCGGCAGCCGTGTAGGCCGTGTCGCCGAGTTGGGTCCGGAGCTGAGCCTCGGTCTGCTCGTGGCTCCCTCGGTCCGTCATCCAGACCCCCGCTCCGATCGATCGGCGGACACCGTCGGCCGCGCCGAACAGGATTGCAGCGAGTTCCGGATCGCCTGCATTGACGTCGACCGCGGCCAACGCCTCGAGGGCCCGGCCAAGACTCTCCCGGTTGTCCGGCACCGCAGCGTGCTTGACCGCTTCGCGAAGCCGCGCGCGGGCCGCCTCGACGTTGCCGAGCCAATGGTGAACCCAGCCCAGATTGATCAGCGCATTGCTCAGGAAGACCTCGGCCTTCACCGCGCGGGCAAGCGGGATGCACTCTTCGAGGTGCGGGATTGCGTCGGCATAACGGTGGTGCAGCAGCAACGAACCACCGAGATTCAGCGACGCGAATGCGAGGCCCCATTGATCATCAAGTTCGCGGAACATATCGGCCGCCTGGGCGAGCAGGTCTTCGCCTCCGTTCGGGTCCCATACGGCCCGAATCACACCAAGTGGAACCAAGGCCGTGGCCACATGCCCAACATCACCCAACTGGGTGTAAAGGTCGATTGCCGTCTCCAAAGCGGGCGCGGCGCGTTCGTAGTCGCCCTGCCCGAAGGCGAGCATCCCGAGCCCAAGACGGGCGTGCGCACGCTCGGCATCGCTGAGCGCTGACTCATCGACGAGCGCCTGCTGCACCACTTCAACGCTCTCGCTGAGGAGCCCGGCGATCCACAGAAACGGCCAGATAGCGATCGCCATGCGGGCGACGCGACCGCCCTCCTTCACCTCCAGCGACCAGCGCATTGCGGCGCGGATATTTGGCAGGTCCGCGCGGTACTGCTCGATCACCGGTCCCGGATCACGCCGTAGCATCGGCTCGGCCGCGATGATCACGCCCTGGTAGTAGTCGGCGTGCGCCCGCCTGAGTCGCTCAGTCTCCCCCGAGGCATCCAACTGCTCAAGCGCGAAGTCGCGGACGACCTGCAGCATCGTGAAGCGCGGCTGTCCATGCAGGGGGTCCTCGGTACGAAGCAGGCTCTTGTCCACAAGCGACGCGATGCCGTCCAGAACCGCCGGTGCGGCGTCATCGGCGCACACGGTCTCCGCTGCTTCCAACGAAAAGCCCGCAGCAAACACACCCAGCCGCGCGAACAACCGGCGTTGGGAGTCGTCGAGGAGATCATGACTCCAGGCGATGGTGGAGCGCAGGGTCTGCTGTCGCAGCGGGAGGTCCCGTGGCCCGCCGGTCAGGAAGCCCAAGCGGCGATCGAGGCGGCGAAGGAGTTCCTCCGGTCCCACCACTTTGGCCCGCGACGCGGCAAGCTCAATGGCCAGCGGGATTCCGTCGAGCCGGCGACAGATTTCGGTGATGATCTTTAGCTGGCCATGATCAAGATCTAGGTCGCTCCCGGCTGCGCGAGCGCGGTCGATGAAAAGCTCGACGGCGTCGGCGCGTCGCAACACCTCGTCGCTATCGACGGCACCCGGAAGGGCAAGCGGCGGTACCTCCACCACGCGTTCACCGGAGAGACGCAACCGCTCCCGACTGGTGACGAGCAGCATCACCTGGTCCGTCTCCGTGATGAGCTGCCCGAGCACTCCGGCGGCGGCCACCACATGCTCGAAGTTGTCGATGATCAGCAACATCTTCCGGGGGCGGAGGTAGTTGATCACCAGGTCCACTAGTGACTGCCCCGGTGACTCGGGGACACCCAGAGACGACGCGATCGACGACACGACCAGCTCCGCAGAGGTCACCTCGTCGAGCGCGACCATCACCACACCATCGAACGTGCCTACCAGGCCAGTGCCGACCTCGATCGCCAACCGTGTCTTGCCGATTCCTCCTGCTCCTACGAGGGTGACCAAGCGCGCATCTCCACCGGTCAGCAGGTCCCGGACAATCGACTTTTCGCGATCCCGTCCGATAAACCGGGACGCCAGGGCCGGCAGCGGGCGGGTCGCGCGGCGCCCAGCCTCTGGCGGCTCCCCCCCGAGATCGAACCGCTCGCTGAGCAGCACCGCAAGGTCGTCAGCTATCAGCGTGCCGAGCTCATCGCTGCTGCCGAAGCCGCGATAGGACAATCCGTCCGACTGGATGCGGCTGAGCATTTCGCTGAGCCGCGGATCACGGTCCGGGGCGGGCGACCGCACATAGACGAGCTTCGGCATCCCACCGGCGTTGAGGTACTCGTCCTCTAGCCCGGAAATCTCCTGGTCGGGCGCGATCCACCCGTACTGCTGCCCGTAAATGCCGATGAAGACGTCGCTCTGCCGCAGATAGGCAAGGTAGAGATCTCGCGGAGGGTACGGCCGGGCGCCGAGCTCGAACAGCACGGGGATGAGCCGGAGTCGTTCGATGGCGGTGCGTGCGGCCACCCGCGCACCGGCAAGCTCCTTCATCGTCGAGCTGACAAAGATGCGGAGCCGCTGGTCTGGCGTTCGGATCGCGATCATGCTGCCTCCCGTCGACTGGCAGGTCAGCCTATTGCCTATCCCGAGGTGAGCAGACCGACCCCGAGCGTCACCGCTCCAACCCCGAGGGCGAGACCCGCCACGTACACCAGCGCGATCACGCCGTTGGGCCGCTGCGCGTCGGGCTGGGTCACCGAAAGGAAGAAGCCGAGCGGCATCAGAATCGGCGCTGCCACGAACGCGAGCCGGATGACCCACTTCAGCGGCTCCCCCAGGTCCGTCTGGTCCACCCACAGCAGCGCGACAAGAGCGAACACCAGCCACACCCCAGCGTGGGCATGACCGGCCCGGAACATGTTCTGCCGCAACGGGTTGTCCAGGTATCCGGCCGTCCGGCGGGTCAGCATCCCCAGCAACGCAAGCCCGCCGAATTCAACCGTCGGCACCGCGATGAGCAGGATGGCCGCCAAGATCCGCGAAGCGTCAGACACGCTCAGCTCCCGTCGTCCCGCTCGAGTACCTGCAGCCGGCGCACTCGCAGCTGATCGACCTCCAATTCAGCGATGCGCAGCCGGCGTACCGCCGCGTCGCCGATCCTCAGCCGCCCGACTGCCAGGGCACCAATTGCGACGGCGCCCATTGCCACGGCTCCGGCCGCGGCAGCGATGACGGCGACGAACGCGACCGAGGCTGCGCCGGTGGAACTGGCGCCGGTTGCCTGCGCGCCGGTTGCCCGAGCGCGGGTGGACATGGTGCCCGGTTGTTGTGTACGCATGATCTCGCTCCTTAATCGAATCTGGGTTGGGGTGCTAACGACCTTCGGCCGCGACGGCTCGTCGCTCGCCGCCGCCATCGACCACCTGCCCTTGGGCGCGAAGCAGCCCGATCCCGAGGATGAGCAGTCCGGTTACCAACAGGGCGGCTCCGACATAGGCGAGGTAGACGAGTGGGGTCGGTGGGGTGGCATCCGGCGAGAGCACGGACAGGAAGAATGCGATCGGTAGCAGGACCGCCGCGGCCGGAACGGCCAGCCGAACATACCAGCGGGTCCCTTCCGACAGGCCGGTTTCGTCGACATAGCGCAGCACCACCAAAGTCAGCAGCAGCAACACCCCGGCGTGGGCGTGACCCGCGCGCCACAAATCCTGCCGGAGCGCATTGTCGGCGTACGTGGGGTCGTGGACGAGCAGTGTCAGCACGCTGACGCCCCCGAACACCACGGTCGGGAACACGATCAGCACGATGCCGGCCACTCGGCGACTCTGACTGGTCATAGCAGCCACGCTAGGCGACGAGCCCTCCCGATGTCGCCGGCAAAATTGCCGGGTTGCTGGCGAAACTCCGCTGTCAGTCCCAGGGAAGCCGGGCAAGCTCGGTCCGAGAGCTGATACCAAGCTTTGTGAACACGTTGCGGAGGTGGAAGTCGACCGTACGCGTGCTTAGGAACAGTTGCGCCGCGACTTCGCGGGTGTGCAGGCCGCGCGCAACAAAGCGCGCCACCTGAACCTCCTGAGGAGTCAACTGCAGCAAGGTCGACGGGTCACGTTTGCGCGCGGTTCGGCCGGCGGCGCGAAGCTCGAGCCGGGCCCGCCCCGCCCACGGACGGGCGTTGAGTTGTTCGAACCTGTCAAGGGCAGCCTGCAGGTGAGCTCGCGCCTCGACTCGCCGGCGGCCCCGGCGCAGGAACTCGCCGTAGGCCAGCTCGGTGCGGGCGCGTTCGAACGGCCGCCGGGATTGCGCATGCAGAGTGAGCGCTTCCTCGAAGAGACTGCGTGCGGTCTCACCTTCTGCCAGCAGGGCGCGACAGTGCGCGACGCGGGCTTGTTCGGAAGTGACGCCGGTATGCGTGGCGAAGGCGTCGAGTCGGTCCAGCCATTCCAACGCTTCGTCGCGGCGGCCGCTGTGTATCGCCGCCTCGATACGATCCAACGCCGCCGCCATGCCCGCCACCGCGGGATGCGTCATCGCAGAGAACCACGTGACGGCGGACTCTGGCTGGCCTGCCGTGAGCTCACGCAACCCACGGGCCCAATGCAGCGCGTCGCGGACCTGCGCGTCGAAGACGCCGAGGGCGTGAGTGCCGGCCAGCTGTTCGGTCTTCGTCAGCAGCGACTGCAACCGATCCTCGTCCCCGGTGAGCACTGCGAGCACGGCGAGCCACGCAAGCGACACCGCACGCAGGCCCGGCTGGCTCGTCTCCCGCGCGAGCCGCTCAGCCTCATCTGCGCTGACCTCGGCCGCCGCCCAGCGTCCCGTGAGCATCTCGGCCAGCGCCAGCCGTGGCAAGGCGAACAGCAGCTCGCCAATGGCGCCAGTGGCGCGCGCCGCAGCCACCGTCTGAGCATTGAGCCGGTACGCCGCATCGTCGTCACCCAGATAGAACGCCACATGCCCCGCGCGTACGACGAGGTCCGGGTCGGACTCGCCGGCAAGATCCATCGCGTCACGGAGCGCACGCACCGGGCGGGCCACGCCTCCGTTGAGGAGGCCGACGAAACCGGTGACGAGGTGGGTCAGGAACCGGGCCCGCGGCGTGTCGGCCGGAGGCAACCGCGCGGCGACCTGGCCCAACTCGGCTCCAGCTTGGGCGTCGCCGGCGATCCAGGCAGCCTCTGCGGCGGCGGCCAGCATCTCCAGCGCCCGATCCGGGTCGATGTCCGCGATCTCCTTCGCGGCATCGATCAACAGACGCCTCGCCATCATGCCCGACCCGATGCTGAGCTCGATCCACGCCCGGAGTTGATCCACATCCGCGCTCACGATCGGATCAGCGGTCAGCAGCCGCGCCTCCTCCAGCAAGCCGGCAGCCCGGACCAGCTGACCCGCCTCCCACGCGGATTGGCCCGCAGCGGCCAGCCGGCCGGCACGCGCCTCGGGCTCGGCGGTCAACTCTGCCGCCCGCTCCAGAGCCATGCAGGCCGCTTCAAAGCCACCGCGACGCCTCGCGCGTACGGCGGTCTCCTCGAGAAGCTGCACCACAGACTCGTCCGGCCGTACGGTCGCCAGCGCGAGGTGCCATGCTCTCCGGTCGACGTCAGCCTCTTCGATGAGAACCTCAGAGAGCGCGCGGTGCGCACCCCGGCGCTCGGCGTCACTGGCCGACTGGTAGATCGACGACCGCACCAACGGATGATGGAACGCAAGCTGCCCAGATTGAATCGCGATCAGATCGGCCCGCTCCGCCGGGTCGAGCGCCGCAGCTGGAACACCCAGCTCCGACGCCGCCGCCAACGCCGTGGCCAGGCGGCACGTCTCGTCAGCGGCAGCCACCAGCAACAGCCGTTGCGTGTGCTCCGGGAGGCGGCGGACCCGCTGCACGAAAATGCGCTGGACAGCATCCGTCATCGGCAGCGGCCACGGCAACGGTTCCCGACCAGAAAACTGGCCCGGAGTGATCAACGAGGGCAACTCGACCAGCGCGAGCGGGTTACCGCCGGTTGCCTCCATCAGACGGCTAAGCACCTCGAGCGGAATCGCAACACCGACGCGTTCGGCGAGCAGCTGTCCACCCGCTTCGGCATCCAGCCCGTCGACACGCAGGTCCGGCAGCCCAAGTGCGGAAAATCGACGCACCTCACCGTCGCGGGCGGCAAAGAGCAACGCTATCCGGTCCGCGTCCACCCGGCGGGCCACAAACCCAAGAGCAGCGGCCGACGCATCGTCCAACCACTGAGCGTCATCGATTACGCAGAGCACCGGCGATCCTCTCGCCAGCTCGTCCAGCATCCCAAGAACGGCAAGCGACACCAGAAAGCGGTTCTCCTTGCCGTTCGCCATCAGACCGAACGCCATCCCCAGCGCACTCTCCTGCGGCGCCGGAAGCCGATCCATGTAGCTCAGCACAGGTCTGAACAGCTGGTGCAGCGCGGCAAACGGCAGCTCAAACTCCGACTCAACACCTGTCGCGCGGAGTACTCGCATACCCGCGGCAGCAGCAACGGCATCATCGAGAAGGACCGACTTACCTGCGCCGGGGCCGCCCCGCAGAACCAGTACGCCGCCGCGGGCGGCGCGCGCGCAATCGAGCAGTGCGGTGATCGCGGACCGTTCGAGGTCCCTTCCATACAGCATCAGATCAACAACCTCGACACAACTGTGGTCGTCCCGTCGTCGCTGCCCATGATTGCCGAGCACCGGCCCTCCGCGCCATTCCGCCACACCCGGCGATTTCGCCGGTTCGACCGCTGCGCTCCCTCAATAGCGTGAGCAGTCGATTGGTTTGGAGGTGGCCCTGTGCGTACTGACATGGAATTCATGAACCGGCTCTTCCACGCAGCACTCCGTCGGGACCTCGAACGTGCGATCGGCTCGCTGACCGTCTCGAGGCATCCCTCGCCGGCACAGCGGGCGGCGCTCGCCGAGCATGTGGGTCTGGTACTTGATCTGCTTCACCATCACCACACCGGTGAAGACATCGGTCTGTGGCCACTCGTCCGATGCCGCGCCCCCGACCTCGGTTCCCAACTGGACATGATGGAGGCCGAGCACGCCTCCGTTTCCGGAGCCATCATTTCGACTCGGGCGGCCGCACGACAGTATGCGGCGACCGCTGATCCTTCAGCCGCCCACGACCTCAGGCAGGCGCTCGTCGAACTCAGTGGCGTGCTGCTTCCCCACCTCGAGCACGAAGAGACCGAGGTTATGCCGCGCGTGATGCGGGCTCTCACGGACCGAGACTGGTCCGCGTTGTCTCGCCGGGAGGTACGTAACTGGGGTTCGTTCGCCCTGGCGGGTACCGGGCTGGTGTGGATGGCCGACGGGATGAATCAAACCGAACGTGCCATGTTCAACCAACAGGTCTCGCCGACATTTCAGTGGTTGGTCGACAAGCGATACGGTCCGGTGTACCGACGCCGCACGGCTCTCGCATTTCAGATCACCTAGCGCGAACCGCTGTGAGAAGACCTCGCAGGTTCTAAGACAGTTTGAGCATCCGCACCCTGGCTGATGAGCGCCACCCCAGCCGCGTAGCGACTTGCCATGCATCGTTGCCTAGAGCAGCTCGAATTGGTGTCCCTACCTACCCGAAGGCTCGGGGCCCACGCATGGTCGCTGGGTCTGCGACCACGCTGGGGCAAACCCGCCGGGGACAGAACGGCCAGGCAACGTGCGATACACCATCACAGCCAGGTGAGCACCCGACGACTACATCGACGGCACTGTGCCAAGTGCACGCTCAATACACCAGCCTGTAGCCGCCCTAGTCCCAGCCGGTTGGCGACGAACGCGCTGAGCGTGTCGGTCGACACCTCGATGGTCACAGGAATTCCGGCTCGCCGTCGGACGAGTCTTTGACCGCCGCCTGATCAAGTGACTAAAGGACCACCCAACAGATCTCACCAAACCGTACGAAGTCCGCTTCGACCGAGACCACCGCACGCCGGGTTCGCAGGTGAGCGCGGCAGGCCCGCCATCTTGACCAGATTGCGTTTGTCGAGCTGGTTGATCAACTTTCCGAGGATGGGACTCCATCGAACTCGAGGTCCCCACGAGCGCTGTCAGCTCGCCCGGCACCACGCCAGTGTCACCCCCAGAGCCCGATGTCCCAGTCAGCGTCCCTGCTACGGGGACTCATGTCTTGACGCTGCTCTGCCAGATCGCTGCTAACTCATCACCCTCCACCAGATGTCCTGACCGCCACAAAATAGAAATCCTGCGATGACGCAGACCGGC
>Ga0307285_10000257_pt1 | contig 11887 bp, 8 predicted proteins | sample ER_DNA_139_FD_194476 | JGI IMG/M metagenome (GOLD analysis project Ga0307285, IMG submission 194476) | Bulk soil microbial communities from the East River watershed near Crested Butte, Colorado, United States - ER_DNA_139 | ecosystem: Environmental > Terrestrial > Soil > Floodplain | place: USA... | reverse complement strand
CGATGGACAACCCATCCTCAACACGCACGTCATAACGCATCAAAGCGCCGTACGAGGACTTCGATCGGACAGATTTCTTGGCCGCCTGGTACGTCCCTGGCCCACTCTCGGGCACCATCACCGCATCCAGGCTCTTCGCCTTGCGCTTCGCTTGCAACTTGACCGGCCTCATGCTCGTGGTCGCGAAACCGACGGAGTAGGCGCCGGCGGGTGGATTTGGTTGAGCTGCCGAGCCACCGCTCGCGCCACTGATGATCAACGCGACAGCGATCGCAAGCACCATCGCTGCCCCGAGCGCCAGCGCGCGCCGAGCCCAGTAGGTCTGCACGGGCTCGGGCCCGACCGGGCGCAGCAGGCCGCTCATGCCGCCCGAGCCTAGGCAGCTAGGCGCGGGCCCCGCTGCAGGCACGCCGCCGTGGGACCGGACTCCTGTCAGGTGCCGCGACGCGCGTGTCTGTTGGCGTTCAAGATCGGTAGATGCCTCAACTCAGGGGGCATACGGTGGTCCGGCGAGTCCGGAGTTTGTCGCCGGCCACGTGCGCGATCTGCCATGCGACGGCCTCGGAAGACGCAATGCCTGATCCGCCTTCTCGTATACGGCGAAAGCTGGACTGCCTGAAGCCAATCTCCACCCGAAACACGCCTCAACCGGTGCGCAAGGAGATGATCGACTCCTTATATGAGTAGACCGAGGTCCTCGCTCGCGAGGACATCGCGACAGCGTCACCTACATGGTCACCCGCCCCCCCGCGCCACGGCGGCATCGGCGAGCTATGGACCATGCCCACAGAACAGCTCTGACCGCATCTGCGCGCCCGGCGCGTTCTCGCCGGACGCTGGCTCACCGAGTGGCGACGGAGACCGATGCCTGTGGATGGGACGCACCAGCGCCAGGAGCCACCTGTCAATAGCCGACGGGCGTCGAGCGCGCCGACCATCAGGTGGTTGTCCTTCGCCCACGGGTCCTCGACGAGCCGAGCGCGGATCTCGCCGGGGTCTTCGCTCTCGATGAGGTGGGCAGTGTGCTCGCCCGTGCCGACCCCGCCTCCGACGATGATCAGCCCATCCTCGACGAGTCGATCCATAAATGCGGCGTCGTCCTCCCAGCCGTCCTGCTCGCGGATTCCGCGAGCGTCATCCCACGACGGCCGTGGACCAACGTGCGCAAGAAATAAGCCACGCCTCGAAGGTAGGCGACCCGTCCGATAGAGGATCCGGTGTGAACGAGCTGGATGGTCGTGCGCGGATGCTCAAATGACCAGCGGCTTGCACACCTGAGGTGGGACGCAGTTCCGAGCTGATCGTTGAAATCCCCCCGCCGTAACGAGAGTCTGGCAAAGAGGGTGCTTGCCGTAAGGACCCCCGAGGTGCTGAGAATCCTCACATCTACCCGAGCCGTTTACGGCCAGAACCGACGCATATAGGGGTGGCGAATGGTTGATACTGACAGGATTGTGGCGATGTCCTTTCCGCCCGACCGCTACGTGCTGGGTTTACAGGAGATCGACCAGACGCAGGTCGCGGTCGTTGGGGGCAAGGGCGCGCAGCTGGGGGAGCTTTCGCGGATTGAAGGCATCCACGTGCCGGCTGGCTACTGCGTGACGACGGACGCCTTCCGGCGGGTTATGGCGGACGCGCCGTCGATCGACGATCGCCTCGATCGACTGTCGCGCCTGAACCCGGACGACCGGGAGGCGGTCCGCACGCTGAGCGCGGAGATCCGCCGAACCCTCGAAGGGATCGCCATCCCTGAGGATCTGGCGGCGGCGATCACCGGCGCGCTCGCCCGGCTCGGCGAGCACGCCGCCTACGCCGTCCGATCGAGCGCGACGGCGGAGGACTCGCCGACGGCCTCCTTCGCAGGGCAGCAGGACACGTACCTGAACGTCGTGGGGCCGGCGGCGATCCTGCAGCACGTCAGCCGGTGCTGGGCCTCGCTGTTCACCGAGCGGGCCGTGACCTACCGCCTGCGGAACGGCTTCGACCACTGGAAGGTCCACATGGCCGTGGTCGTGCAGCAGATGGTCTTCCCGCATGCGGCCGGCATCCTGTTCACGGCCGACCCCATCACGGGCAACCGGAAGGTTGCCGCCGTGGAGGCCAGCTTCGGCCTCGGCGAGGCCCTGGTCTCAGGCCTGGTGAACGCGGACGCCTACAAGGTGCGCGACGGCGAGATCGTCGCCAAGGCGGTCGGCACCAAGCAGCTGGCCATCCACGCCCTGCCGGCTGGCGGGACGGAGGAACAGGCGATCGACCCGGCGCGGCAGGAGCAGCCGGCGCTGACGGACGCGCAGGTCGTGCGGCTGGTGCAGCTCGGCCGGCGGATCGAGGCGCATTTCGGCCGTCCCCAGGACATCGAATGGTGCCTGGTCGACGATGGCTTCCACATCGTCCAGAGCCGGCCGATCACGACGCTGTTCCCCATCCCCGAGTCCGGAGACCGGGAGAACCATGTCTACGTCTCCGTCGGTCATCAGCAGATGATGACCGACCCCATGAAGCCCCTCGGGCTCTCTTTCTGGCAGATGACGACCCCCGCGCCCATGGCCGAGGCCGGTGGCCGCCTGTTCGTCGACGTCACCCAAAGGCTGGCCTCACCGGCGAGCCGCGCCGGCATCCTGGAGGCCCTGGGGAGATCCGATCCGCTGACCGGGGACGCGCTGCAGACCATCCTCGAGCGCGACGGCTTCATCCGGCCGCTCCCTGGCGAGGGTCCCCCCGGGCCACTGTTTGGCGGCACGCCGGCTCCGATCGAGACCGATCCGGCCATCGTTACCGAGCTGATCGGGCGCAGCGAGGCATCCATCGCCGCCTCGGAACGCGACATCCGGACGAAGTCCGGAGAGGCGCTGCTCGACTTCATCCGGGCGGACATCCAGGAGCTGAGGCGGATCTTGTTCGATCCGCAGAGCCATCAGGTGTTCATGTCGGCGATGGAGGCCGCTTGGTGGCTCAACGACCAGCTGGAGGCGTGGCTGGGCGAGAAGAACGCGGCCGACACGCTCACGCAGTCCGTCCCCCACAACGTCACGTCGGAGATGGGGCTGGCGCTCCTGGACGTCGCCGACGTGATCCGCCCGCATCCGGACGTAGTGGCTTTTCTGCAGCACGTCGAGGGCGAGGGCTTCCTGGACGAGCTGGTCAAGCTGGCGGGCGGGCGGGAAGCGCGAGACGCCATCCGGGCCTGGCTCGACAAGTACGGCATGCGCTGCGTCGGCGAGATCGACATCACCAAGCCGCGTTGGAGCGAACGCCCCACCACGCTCGTGCCCATCATCCTCGGCAACGTCAAGAACTTCGAGCCGGGCGCCGGCGAGCGGCGCTTCGAGCAGGGGCGGCAGGAGGCACAGAAGAAGGAGCAGGAGCTGCTGGAGCGATTGCGGGCCCTGCCGGACGGGGAGCGGAAGGCCGAAGAGGTGAAGTCGATGATCGACCGGGTCCGCACCTTCATCGGGTACCGGGAGTATCCGAAGTACGGCATGGTCAGCCGCTACTTCGTGTACAAGCAGGCCTTGTTGCAAGAAGCCGAGCGCCTCGTGCAGGGCCACGTGCTTCGTGAGAACGAAGACATCTTCTACCTCACGTTCTCTGAGCTCCACGACGTCGTGCGCACGAACCAAGTGGATGACCAGCTCATCCGCCAGCGCAAGGACGCGTTCAGGTCGTATGAAGCGCTCACGCCGCCCAGGGTGCTCACGTCGGACGGCGAGGCCGTCGCGGGGGCGTACCGACGCGACGATGTGCCGGCCGGTGCGCTGGTCGGCTTGGCAGTTTCCGCCGGGACCATCGAGGGGCGGGCCCGCGTCATCCTGGACATGGCGGAGGCCGATCTCGAAGCGGGCGACATCCTGGTCACCGCCTACACGGACCCCAGCTGGACACCCATGTTCGTCACGATCAAAGGCCTTGTGACGCAGGTGGGAGGCTTGATGACCCATGGCGCAGTGATCGCCCGGGAGTACGGCTTGCCGGCCGTCGTGGGGGTGGAGCATGCCACCCGGCTGATCCGGGATGGGCAGCGGATCCGCGTGAATGGAACGGACGGGTACGTCGAGATCCTGCCCTAGCGATCAGCTGGTCATCGCGCCTCAGAGGGGATCCCCCAGCGCACGTGGAAGCGGACGAACGAGAGATGCTGTCCTATAGGCGGAGGCACACGAGGGGATCCTCTTCGCCCACGCTGAGAACTGTCGTTGCGCGCGGGGACCATCGTCGGCCACCACCAGTGGACCACTACTTTGTAGATGTAGGCGCAGATCAACTCCTCCTTGATGTCCTGGGCATGCGAGCTGTCGACATGAGCTGTGACTTGAACTCGCGATATGAGCGCTACTGCGACTCGAAGTGGGCTAGCTACGAGTCCACCTCAGAGATGAAGATCTTCGCTCCACCCGTTGCGAAGTTCGGGATGTCGTTTGGTGCTGCCTGTCCTTCTGGCGTGGATAGGTTGCTTTGCAGCCGCTCCATGTGATCGAAGTACATCTCGGACGTCCATTTACTCGCGAGCCCTTTGTTAGTGCACGATGACCGCGAGGCCGGTGCCTACTTTTGTCCGACTCCGATGTTGAGCGGCGCGGTGAGCACGGCCGGGCCATGGCCACCTGAGCGTTCGCGGATCATCCGGTCGAGCACCTGCCGCACGGTAGCCTGCTGCCCAGGCGTGAGGTCGCCAACGATCATCTCGGCTATGGGGTTGCTGTTCAGCACCCAGTCCCACATTTGTTGTCCGGAACCGAACTCGACTCTCTCCTCATGCGTCGTGTCGACGAGGACGGCCCTTAGCCCCGCGTCCGTCAGTCGCTGGCGCATCACCTCGGGGTCGGCCACTTGGAAGTCCAGCGGCGGAGGATCGTCGGGCAATCCTTCGAAGTCGGGCACCACGGCTTGCAGCGCGGCGATAAACAATTGCAGGGTTTCGAACTCGTCCGATGAGCCGTATGTGATCAGCAGGACCCGCCCACCCAGCTTTGTCACCCGGACCATCTCGCGCAGCGCAAGCGGCAGGTTTTGCACGAGCACGACGCCGAACTGCGATCCGGTGACATCAAATGTGTCATCCTCGATCTTGAGATCGTGGGCGTCCATGACGCGCCCTTCCGCATTGGAGAGCCCTTCGTCCCGGATACGCGCCTCGAACCGTTCGATCATCGCCGGTGACCAGTCCGTCGCCAGCACCTTGGCACCGAGCCGCGCGGCCGGCAGGCTCAGCCCTCCCGGCCCAGCAGCTACATCGAGGAAGCGCTGCCCGGACTTTAGGCCGGCAAGGCGGAGACCGGCATTCGCGAACGGAGCCTCGCCGGGCGCGACGAACTCGTCGTAACCCGCCGCGATCGCATCCCAGGCCTCCGGTGGTGCAACTTCCTCCTCGCGGGTCGTCGCTGCCTCATTGTTTATGGCCATCGCCTCATCCTTCGCCTCGTGCGCTGATGACGACGGTATGAGGACAGCTGTCCATCGCGCATCGGACGAATCATCGAAATCGTCGCTAGCGCGAGTAGGTAATTCTGCGGAGAGAGCGCCTATACCAGGCGGTGCTCGTAGGCGTACGCCGTCGCCGCCGAGCGGGACGACAATCCCAACTTCGTGAAGACGCTACTGACATGCGCGGCGACCGTCTTCTCGCTGATCACCAGCTCCGAAGCGATGGCCCGGTTGGTCTTGCCCGTCGCCAGCAGCGCCAGCACCTGCACCTCACGTGGGGTCAACCCGCCAGCCGCCCGGCGCGCCATGACGCTCGCCAGTTCCTCGACACGGACAAGGTCGGGTACCGCGTCGAGTTGCTGGAACACCGAGCGCGCTGCGTCCAACTCCATCTCTGTGCTGCTCTCGTCCCCCAGCGCCCGGCACGCCAGAGCCATCCCCACTCGGGTACGCGCCCCTTCGTATGGCGCATCCAATTCGCGCCAACGCGCCGCCGACCGGCGCAGCGCGGCCAGAGCTGCGCCAGCGTTGCCCTCAGCGAGGAGGATCGAACCCGTCGCATATGAAGAAAGGGCGTGGAGCAACGGCGTGTTCCACTCGGCCGCGATGCTCGACAGCTCATCGCCGGCGACGCGGGCAGCGGCGACGTCGCCACCGGCCAAAGCGATCTCGATGTACGGGGCCAGCAACCTCGCCCGCGCCACGGTGTCCTCGGCCTCGTCGAGGGCGTTCCGCATGGCGGCGAGGGCGGCATCAACCCGACTCTGCGCCAGCCATAGCTGCGCCAGACCGGGTTGTGGCTGCCGTCCCGCCTTGTTGGCCTGCCGGTACGCCTTCTCTGCCGCGGTGAAATCCCCCCGCAGCCGGTGGAGCTCCGCCCGGACGTAGTACGCGGCACCTAAGGCGCGCTGGCTCGTCGGCGCGGCCAGCCGATCGCATGCCTGCTGCGCTTCGGTCACCGCATTCGACCACGCCCCGCGCAGCAGCGTCAGTTCGGCCCGATGGACCATGCACTGCCCGCGATAAAGCACCAGATCTGGCTTCGCCTCGCACCAGCGGCTGAGCGCCGCCGTCCACTCTTGGGCCCGGCGCACGTCGAACACCTCCTGGCATCCCTCGATCACCGAGCAATAGAGATCGCCAACCGCGATCGGGGACACCTCCTGCGCCGAAATCGCCACCATGGCCTCATCGAGCAACGCCATGCCCTCGGTGATATCCCCCAAGTAAATGAGACACCTGCCATGGCCAACCCGGGCCAGCGCCACCAGCTCCGGGGCACGGAAATGTTCGCCCATCTTCGCAGCCTGAGCGAAACCCGCGGCGGCGGCGCCAAGGTCACCCTCGAACAAGAGGCGGACGGAGGCGGCGTAGAGCAGATATCCCCGTTCAACGCAGTCCAGGTCGCGGTCGTCAAGCAGCCGCTGCCCTCGGTGGACCCACCCACCGCCACGGGCCAGCTCGCCCTTGTTCAGCAGCACGAAGGCCGACCAGAATGCGCAACCGGCCGCACGCCGGATCTCGCCGATACGCAGGCCTAGCCGATGCGCGCGCCCCCAGACATCGACGGCCTCCTCATCCCTGCCGACGAGATAGGCGGCCGCACCCAGTCGCTCCAAATCCTCCAGGTCGAGACCGGCCTCAGCATCCGTCGCCGACAGCAGCGCGTACGCCTCCCCCCATGCCCCCTCCCCGAAGGACGCCCGGCCCCGATCGGTCGCATCGCCCATGGCCCCAGTCTCGTCCACAGCGACAGCTTGTCTAACACCAACGACTCGACCACCACGACATCACAGTCGCCGAGCGGAGCTCCGTTGACAGCCTCGCTCGCCGTCGACACCACGGCGTCGCGGCGCCCATGTGGTTGACGCGGGTTGGCATCGATCCAGCGCGTGAAACCAGTCTCGGGAAAGCGGAGCGCGTGGATGCTAGTCGAGCATCGCGACGCCGAGGTCTCTCGGCAGGCCCCGACCATCTCCCGCTCGGATAGGCACGGGATCCACTCCGGGTGCAGCACCCCTCGGTTTGGCCGACCGCTGACCCCTATCCACGTGCCATCAACCGACCGGCCTACGGTCATGCAAACGGTGAGTCCAGATAATCCGCAGGCACAACACATAAACCCTCACGCGAACGTGGGCAACAACCAACCGAGGAATGGAGGCCTCATGTCCACCCTGATTCCTCCCCTCTGGTCAAAGGGCCACCAGATGGCTGGCCGATTATCATGAGGTCCCCGCTGCGATGGCCAGCGGGCCCGCGCCGGCCTAAACAGCGGGCTTGAGGGTGCCGGTAGCTTCGGGGCATCCGTACTAACGGTTGGCTGAATCTTGACCATGACGCTTCTCTTGCTGAGTTTTGGCATTGATTTGAACCTGCCGGCGGTCCGGCATCTATTACGAAGTCTTGTGTATGGACGCGCCATGGCAATCGGGAGATCAGTAGCCTCGATCGGGCGGTAGCAGCGCAATGGTCACCGCAGATGACATCCGGACGGTTGCCTTGTCGTTGCCGCGGACCGAAGAGGCGCTGGTCCGGGATCAGGTCAAGTTTCGGGTGGGCCGGATCGTCTATGTGGCACTCAGCCAAGACGAGCTGTCGATGGGCCTCGGCTTTCCGAAGGACGAGCGCGCCGCATTGGTCGCCGCCCATCCAGAGAAGTTCTTTATGCCGATTCAGTCCGACCTGCGTTACAACTGGGTACGGGTGTGGCTGGCCGCGATCGACCAGACAGAGATGCGGGAGTTCGTCGTCGACGCCTGGCGCATGGTCGTGCCGAAGCGAGTTGCCGCCGAGTATCTAGGTGATCATCGGTGAGCGACCACGCAGAAGCGGTTGGCTTCGGTGTTTGCGCTGATGACTACCGACCGAGCCCAAGCGATGAGGCGCGCCTGACGCGCCTACGATTCATGCTCGTACTTGAAGGACAGCTGGATCTTCGTGCGGTAGACCAGCTCGCCACCGTCACCGACGTGAATGTCCTGCTTGACGACCTCGGCGACCCGAAGGTCCCGGACCGACTGGCGCGCCGTGTTGATCGCGTCCGCGGCTGCCTCCTCCCAGGAGGTCGTGCTCGTGCCGACGACGTCGATCACCCGGTAGACGCTCATAGTTGCCCTCCTCGTTGGATGTGCCGATCGGCCCGATCCGGCACGGTGATGATCTCGCACTCACGGGCCGAGGGGCAACCAGCGCATGCGATCGAGAGGGCGCCGCGCCCCATACAGTGTGTCAGCGATGTCTTGTCCACGGCGCGGCGCGGGTACCAGATCGTCGACTGCAGCCTGACCACCGACCGGTTCTGCGCTGAACTGCATGAGGTGGGGCCTGGTGACGGGCGCTCGTGTGGCAGGGATGTTTCGGCGGGCGGCGAAGCGGTCAGGCGGTGTCGGCTGGGCCTGGTTCGGGCTCGTGGTTGCTCGCTCGGATGAGGTCGGCGGCGCGTTCGGCGATCATGACGGTCGGCGCGTGAGTATGACCGCGGATGATCCTCGGCATCACCGAGGCGTCCACCAAGCGCAACCCATTTAGGCCCCGGACCTGCAGCTCGCAGTCGACGACTGCGGCATCGTCGCTGCCCATGCGGCACGTGCCGACAGGGTGGTATGCCGTCTGGGCGTGTTCCCGAACGAACGTCGCCAGCTTCGTATCATCGACGTTGCCCGGCCAGGGCGCCATGGGCGCGCCGACGTACGGGCGCAGCGCGGCGGTGTCGCACAGCCGCTCGGCGATGCGCAGGCCAGCAAGAAGACTGCGCAGGTCGGACTCGGCAGTGAGGTAGCCCGGGTCGATGACCGGCGGCTCCGCGGGGTCGGCACTGGCAAGACGGATGTCACCCCGGCTGTCCGGTTGCAGCAGCTCCACCGCCAAGGTCAGCCCGTGGCCGGGTGGAGGGGTCAGGCCTCACCCAGCAGCGGCACGGGAAGCCAGACAAGCTCAATATCGGGGGCGGCTAGAGCTGGGTCACTGCGGACGAAGGCGATCGCCTCGTTCACGCTGGAGGTAAGCATCCCGCGACGCGCGAGCAGGAATCGTGCGAGCTGCGCCGGGGAGTCGGCCGCGAACAGTGTGATCGGCTTTGGGCAGTGCACGGTGATCCCGCAGGCCAGGTGGTCCTGCAGGTTCACACCAACACCCACCAGGCCGTGACGCGACTCGACGCCGGCAGCGCGCAACTGGCCGGGCTCGCCGATGCCTGAGAGCATCAGCAGCTGCGGTGAGTTGACGGTGCCGGCGCTCAGGATCACCTCGCGGGAGGCGGTCACTCGCTGGGTCACGCCGGCCGCATCCCGGTACTCCACGCCAGTGGCACGGGATCCGTCGAGCAGAATCCGCTGGGCGTACGCCCCGGTGAGGACGGTCAAGTTGCGTCGCCGCCTGGCTGGGCGCAAGTAGGCGTCCGCCGCGCTGTGCCGCAACCCGCGGCGCTGGGTTACCGGTGTCGGTGCATACCCGGTGTTGTCCGGCTCGTTGAGTTCGCCGAGGCGGCGCATGCCCAGCTCGGCGCACGCGGCCAGGAACGCCGCCGTGGTCGGGTTCGGGTCGCGCAGCTCGGAGATGAATTGCGGGCCCGAGGTGCCGTACACCCCGCCAGCATTGCTGCCCACACGGCGCTCGGCTCGCTGGAAGTAGGGCAGCACCTCGTCATAAGACCAGCCCGGACAGCTTTGCGCCCAACCGTCATAGTCAACACGGTGCCCACGTGTCCACGCCTGCCCGTTGATCGATGACGAACCGCCAAGGGTCTTGCCACGCGGCCAGTACAGCTCCCGATCCGACAGCTGCAGCTGCTTAGTCGTGCGGTAGTTCCAGTCGTAGCCGGTCAGGAAGAGTTTAGTGAACCCCGCCGGTATGCGGATCTCCCGCTTCCGGTCCGACCCGCCCGCCTCCAGCAGTACTACCCGGCACGCGGGGTCGGTCGACAGCCGGCCAGCCAGTACGCAGCCCGCCGACCCGGCGCCCACGATGACGTAGTGATAACTACCGGCAGCCATCACATCTCCTTACCTCAGCTGCAAGCACCAAGCCTGCCGCGCGGCGACGGGTCAGCCGACCGGCCCACGCCGGGCCCGTCAAGCCGGGCGCTTTGCGTGGTTCCTCGTCGGTGCAACCCCCTTGGGTCATCTTCTCCGCTCCAAGAGAAGTTGATCAACCAACGCTGCTGCGATCAGCGTGCACCATCACACAACGTGCCGGCGGCCAAGTCGACGCATGCTCGCAGAACGGCTGCCCGTTCAAACACCAGCAGCATTCAAACGGTGGAGCTGCCACCAGACAACGACTCGAGCGAGACGAAGTTCCAACAAGCCGACGGCTAGGGAGACGCCAGCTCGGAAGCATCGACCGGCTACCGGGACGCGTTTCCCGCGGGACTGTATGTCACACATGGAACCTTGTGCGACTCAATGCACACTGCTTAGTCGAACGGCTGCGATCCGCGCTTACCGCCCTCGCCCAGGAGCGTCAGCGCAGCACCGCGCCGGGTCGCCCAGGAGCGTCAGCGCAGCACCGCGCCGGGTCGCCCAGGAGCGTCAGCGCAGCACCGCGCCGGGTCGCCCAGGAGCGTTAGCGGCAGCACCGCGCCGGGTCGCCCAGGAGCGTTAGCGGCAGCACCGCGCCGGGTCCAGTCCGCATGCTGTCGGGGTCCCCTCGCCAGGCGCTATCGGATCTTACGATTCTGAGCGATCCTGCGAGCATCTGAGACGTGCCCCCATCCGACCCAATCAGTTCGCGCCCGCGCGACACATATCGGTGCTGCGGGCCGATGAGTTGCCGGCCCAGGCCGAGTCGATTGAAGCATGACAACCGGAAAGATTGACCCGAGGTACGGCGACGCTGCGGCCACTGCACCACCGTGGGATGTGATCGAGCGCCTCCTCACTGACGCGCAGCTCTACTGGATCATCACCGTCCGCACGGATGGGCGCCCGCATGCGGTACCACTCGTGGGCGTCTGGCACGACGGCGCGTTCGGGTTCTGTACCGGCCCGGAGGAGCAGAAGCAGCGCAACCTCGACGCCAACCAGCAGGTGGCGGTGACCACCGGCACCACCGGTGCGAGCGGCTGGAATAGGGGTAAGGACATCGTTGTCGAGGGCACAGCACTGCGGGTGACAGCCGCCGAGGCGCTACAGGAGCTGGCTGACGCGTGGTTCGCCAAGTATGGCGAGGACTGGAGGTTCGAGGTCCGCGGTGAGGAGTTCGTCGAACTGAGCCATTCCGGCGGAAGTACCGAGGGAGGTGCCCGGGTCTACCGGGTGAAGCCTGCCAAGGTCATCGCGTTCGGCGACGCGCACGGCCAGACCACCTACCGCTTCTAAGACTCACCACTCGGCTGGGGAGCACCCGCTAGCACCGCAGCGACAATCTTTCCCTGGATCCCAAGACCACGGCGGTCGTCCTGATCGAGTATCAGAACGACTTCACCTCCGACGGAGGCGCCCTCCACGGAGCCGGCTGAGGTGAT
>Ga0307285_10000254_pt1 | contig 11909 bp, 10 predicted proteins | sample ER_DNA_139_FD_194476 | JGI IMG/M metagenome (GOLD analysis project Ga0307285, IMG submission 194476) | Bulk soil microbial communities from the East River watershed near Crested Butte, Colorado, United States - ER_DNA_139 | ecosystem: Environmental > Terrestrial > Soil > Floodplain | place... | reverse complement strand
TCACCGTTCTCGCTCCGCGGCCAGGACCGTACGCGGAACCGTACGCCGTGCATCGACCCTTGACTGAGCAGCCTGCTGCGATCGTCGTCTTCGCTGCGCGGCGAGCTTCCCGATCCGCAGTCGGCACGAGCGGCACGCCCCGAGCTGCACGACCCGAGCTGGCTGCCGGCTCGGTCGCGTGCTCCACTCGTGCTCGGACCCGCTCGCCCGTTGCGCCCCCGGTAGAACTAGGACTCGAACCTACGACCGACAGATTAGAAACAGTCCATGATCAACAATGATGCCACGTGACGATGTTCCCTAGTGAAACTGCATTTCCGGGGTAATTTGACCCGCTCGCCGTGAGCAAGAATTAGGCCCCGATAGAGAACATGTGGGGAGTCATGTAGGGAGCGCCCACGATCTTGAAAGTCACTGTGTCGACCTTGCTGACAGTTTCTGCGTGAGCGCCCGGACCGCAAAGTGCTCGACCAACGCTGCCGACCTTAGTGAGGATCGAGCCTTCCTGCTCGCCGATCATTAGTTAGCAAGGAGGTTGCCGGACATGCGGCAAACGCTGCGAATGGCCGAGGGGCGGAGGCCCTCCGCTGTTGCGCCGTCGCAGAGCGACTGAACCGACGACCCTCGAAGCCGTTGACCAGCTCCGGTGCCGCAAGACGAACAGTCAGCGATGCATCCTCACCGAACACAGGTACAGCCAGCGACATCCCGACATCCTCACAGCGACGCTTGGCTTCCAGGGCCTCCCACTCCCAAGGGGTTCGGCGCGCGTCGAAAGCCGACCGTGCAGTAGTTGCCCATTCGCCACGTCGGGGAGGGCGCAACTATGCACTCCGGTGCGATCATCGGAGTAGGTCCGGGCGGCCAGCGCGGATCCGAGGGACCGATGAGGGGTGCCATGACGGTCGATGCCGAGCTCTTCGGAGACGCGCTGCCGACATATTTCACTCGGTTCATTGGACGCGAGCGGGAATGCGCCGAGCTCGCCGAGTTGCTCCGATCGCCCGGTGTGGTCACGGTCTGCGGTGTCGGGGGTGCTGGCAAGACGCGGCTCGCCGTGGAGGTCGTCCGGCAGCTGAGAGCCGATGCTGACCTTCGGGTGTGCTGGGTGCCGCTGGCCACCACGCTCGATTCCGCCGGTGTCGTGCCGGCCGTCGCGCACGGACTCGGTCTCAGTGGCATCGGCGGCGGACCCGGGGGTCAGCTGGCTGCGGCACTCGGCTCCGAACCTACCGTGCTGGTGCTGGACAACTGCGAGCATGTGGCGGCCGGGTGTTGGGCGCTGCTGGGTCAGCTCGTAGCCGACCGTGTCGATATGCGGGTGATCACCACCAGCCGGGTGCCGATTGGACTCTCCTGCGAGCGGATCTACGGTGTTCCCGCCTTGGACTCGACGACCGGGGAGGGAGGCGAACCGACCGATGCCTTGGCGTTGTTCGTGGACCGCGCTGCCGGCATCGCATCCGGATACGCGCTGACCGAGTTGAACCGCCCGGTTCTCACTGAGATTTGCCGAGCGCTCCAGGGATCGCCGTTAGCGATCGAACTCGCCGCGAGCTGGATCCATGTGCTCTCGCCGCGCGATCTGTTGACCTCTCTGGCTCGGGTCGGCCCCCTAGTGGGGTCCGATTCGGCCGGTTTCGTCGAAGAGCGGCATCGCAGCGTCGAGGCTGTGCTGGACAGTTCTTGGCGCTGGCTGGGCGAGACCGATCGCGCGGTGATTGAGGCTCTGGGGGTCTTCGTCGGCGGATTCACCCGCGAGGCGGCCGAAGCGGTCGCCGGTGCCGACCTCGGGACATTGTCCCGGCTCAGCCAGCTGGCCTTGATCCAGCGCCTCCCCGACCCGTACGGCGGTTCCCGCTATCAGGTGCACGAACTCGTCCGGAACTACGCCCTGGGCCGGTTGGAACTCTCCGACCAGGTGCGGCAGCGGCACCGTCTGTTCTTCCTCGATCTCGTCGATACCACCGGCGCGACCCGCAATTCCCCGATCGAACCGAAGTGGTCAGATCCCGTGATCGCCGATCTCGCAAACATCGACGCCGCGCTGGTCTTGGCCCTCGACCGCGGCGATGCCGAGAGTGCCCAACGCCTCGCCGTCGGACTGGACCACTTCTTCTTGTTCTGCCTCCACTCTTTCGAGCATCGCGTCGGACGGCTGGAGGCGGCCCTGGCACTGTCGGGACCACCGGATTCGCCCGATGCGGCGCACGCCCGAGCGCAGGCTCTTGACCACCTCGGACGACGGGAGTTCGTCACCGATCCGGCTCGAAGTATGTCCCGCTTCCGTGAGGCCCGACGACTGTTCGAGCGGGTCGGCGACGCGGCGGGTGTGGCGAGCAGTATCCGCTGTCGCGGGGTTGCTCGACTGCTGTTGGGAGACAACAATGGTTGCCGTCGGGACTGCTTGGACAGCCTCGCGCGCTGCCGCGCCTGCGGGGATGACGAGGGTGCGGCTTGGTGTCTGGAGATTCTCGGTGAGGCCGCCATGCTCGCGGGGGATCTGCTCGAGGCGACCGCCCGGTTCGGCGAGGCCGCCGCCGACTTTGTGCGCCGCGACAACTTGAGCGGGGCGTGCTACGTCGAGACCGAACTCGCGCTCGCCCGCCAACTGCGCGGTGAGTGGCGCGAGTCCGTGGCCGCTTGCACCCGGGCTCTGGACCTCCACCGTCGGGCTCATCTGGTGGCGAGCTCGGCGGATCTGCTTGAGGTCGTGGCCCGGCTCTGCGCCGAGCTGGAGCGGTGGACGCCGGCCGCCGAGCTCTATGGCGCTGCCGCCAGCTGGCACTCCGAGTACGACACAGTGTCCTGGTTTCCCTTCGTCTTCCGGTTCAGTCTCGCCGGTGAGGTTCGCCGCCAGCTCGGCGAGCCCGCCTGGCTGGAGGCGTACGAGTCGGGCCGTGCCCTCGCGCCGGATCACGCGATGCGGCTCGCCGGGGAGCAGTTGTCCGAGATCAGCAGCCACCTGGGGGTCAGCTCGGCGAGGTTGTCGCTCCGCGAGACGGAGGTCCTGCGGCTGGTGGCCGCAGGCTTCACTGACCTCGAAATCGCCCGGCAGCTCGTGCTGAGTCCGCGGACGATCCACGCTCATCTGCGTTCGATCTACCGCAAGATGGGGGTTGGTTCGCGAACAGCCGCGGTGGTCGCAGCAGCCGATTTGGTGATGCCACCGGCTTCCCGGTGACGCCGTCGACCGCACGAACTAGGCAAGTCCAGCGACACGAGCAGACGACCACGCACTCGCGGAACTGGCCGAGGCGCTGAGCGTTCGGCCAGCCGCGCTGACCGAACGCGAGGTGGACGTGCTGCGGCTGGTGGCGATCGGATTGAGCAACGACGACATAGCTCGGCGCTCTCGGTGGTCAGTCTGCGCACCATGCATTCGCACGTGCGCGCGCCCTGTTCGCGAAGCTAGGTGTCTCGACCGGCCGCGGCAGCACACAAAGCCAGCCTCCTCAATCTGCTCTAGGGCCGACGACCGACCAATTTAGGCAGATCTGCCGATACCCATCCAGATCCTGCGCAGCGCAGCCTGGTGAAAGGTACATGAGCGGAGGTGATGATGATCATCGGATTGAGGATCTTGATCTGGCTCATCACGACCGTTTTGCTGTCGGACTGCACGCTCGGGCCGACGAATGCATCAGGGCCTTCCCCGGTCCCGGCCGATCGCTCCACCGTTGTGAGCAGACGACCGGCGACGTTCACCGAAAGCTACCGCTGGGTCGACGGACTGGCGGTCGAGGTCGTCGAAGTCAATCACGGAAGACTGCTGGCTTCGATTCCGGTGGACTCCCCTACCGCACGGGTCGGCGATTCGTGCAGTGAGCTCACGATTGTCGTGCGCAACGGATCCAACCACCTGGTGAGGATTGCTCTGACCGCCCGGCTGCGCTACGGCCCCGACCTGACTTTGGCGGCGGCCTACGTGGCCACGGCCGGCCACGCCGATCACGCGACGGCGCAGTTTGTTGACCCAGGTGAGGTCTCGTATCCGTACACGCTCGGGTTCGTACTGCCGGCGGAGGCACGCGACAACGTCGTGCTCGACCTCGGCATCGACAACTGGACGCACGAACGTGCGGTGTTCGCAGGTTCGATCGCTGTCGGCTAGGCGCTGCTTGTCAGCAGCTGGCGGTACGTGGGTCCGACTCCGTCGGGACCTCAACAGACGCACGGCAACAAGCCAAGTCCGCTCACGGCGAGCGGAGTCGCCGGCTCGACTCTGCCGTTGCGGGGCAGGGCAGATGCCCAGAGTCCTCGAAGCTGATCGGTGACCGTAAGCCGTCGGCCGGCATGCGGCACTCGGCTACCTCAAAAATGCGGAACCCCCGCGACACGATTTCGGTGCACGGACCCGACAGCAGACGGTCGCGCTTGCAACAGCGCCGTCCAGGCGCGCCACAATTGTGTCCATGACCGTTGAACCCCTTCGCGACGTGCGCAATCACTTCAGCGATGTCATCGATCGCGTCGAGCACGAGCACGAGCGCGTCACGGTCACGCGCAACGGACGCCCGGTCGCCGTCATCCTCAGCCCTGAGGACCTGGCCGAGCTCGAGGAAACCCTGGCGGTCCTCAGTGACCCACAGGCTCTGGCCGACATCCGCGAAGCCGATGCGGCGTATGCCGCCGGTGACGTCGTTCGCGGAGTCGATGCCGTTCGCGCTCTGCGGTCGTGAGCCACGGCCCCTACGAACTGGTCCTGACCCCACCCGCCATCCGGGCCGTTCGGTCGGGCCTGCCCGAGGGGGTAGCGGCTGCCGTCATCGAGTTCCTGACCGGTGCCCTGGTCGAGAATCCGCATCGTGTCGGCAAGCAGTTGCGCGGCGACCTCGCCGGCGTCCACTCAGCCCGGCGCGGCACCTACCGTGTCTTGTATCGCATCAACGAGGTGCAGCGCGAAGTCGTGGTGCTCCGCATCGACCACAGACGAGACGCTCACCGACCCGGATGACCGCTCATGCCGCTGACGGGACCACCCCCGCTCGTGTGGCTGGTGAGTGCGGCCCCCGGTAGTGCGCCCCCGGTAGTGCGCCCCCGGTAGGACTCGAACCTACGACCGACAGATTAGAAGGCTGCTGCTCTATCCTCTGAGCTACGGGGGCCTAGGAGCGCGCCGTTCGTGTGCCATACGGTCGGCTCGCGAATCACTGTAGCGCCGGATCTTTCCTACAACTCGGGATCCTGTGCCGCTCGACAGCCGGTGGACCGCACCGTGAAGGCCTCGATAGGTTCGCTCGAGTGAGGGAGGCCGGGGCAGCGCCAGGGTGTTGTGCCAGCTCGGCGGAATGAGCGCTGAGCCCACGCGCTGGCGCGACATCGCGATCACCGCGTACGGCCCAACCATTCTGGTGGCGATCGGCCAGGGTGCGATTCTGCCGTTGGTGGCATTGTCAGCCCGCGAAGTCGGCGCCAGTGTTGGGACGGCCTCGTTCATCGTGGCTCTGATCGGGCTTGGTCAGCTGGTCGGCGATCTCCCAGCCGGAGCACTAGCAGGCCGGATCGGAGAGAAACGAGCCTTGATCGCGGCGTGCTTTCTCGACGCCGTCGCTCTGCTGGGGGCGTTCCTGGCCACCTCGGTAGCGCTACTCGCCGTCGCCATCACAGTGACCGGGGTGGCCGGAGCTGTCTTCGGTCTGGCGCGTCAGGCCTACCTCACCGACGCCATACCGAGCCGCATGCGCGCCCGCGCCCTGTCCACCCTGGGCGGCACGTTCAGGGTGGGGCTCTTCATCGGCCCCTTCATCGGGGCGGTGGTCGTGACCCGCTGGAACATCGGTGCCGCCTATGCGTTCGCGGCCGTTACCAACCTCGCCGCCGCGGCCCTGACCGCCTTCCTACCCGACGTCAGCCTGGACCATCGCACCACGGCTGCCAAAGATCGACAACACCGGTCAGTGGTCTCGGTGCTGCTCGAGCATCGCAGGATCCTGCTGACGCTTGGCCTCGGCATCTTGATCATCTCGGCGGCACGCGCCACACGGCAGTCGATCGTGCCGCTCTGGGCTCAATCGATCGGCTTGAGCGCCGCAACGACGAGCGTGATCTTCGGCATCGCAGCCGGTGTCGACATGCTGCTGTTCTATCCCGGCGGGGCGATCATGGATCGCTTCGGACGGGTGTACGTCGCTGTGCCGTCCATGATCGTGCTCGGGCTCGGCTTCTGTTTGTTGCCGCTGACCAGCGGGGCCACTAGCGTCTGCTTGGTGGCAGCGCTGATGGGTCTGGGCAACGGCATTTCGTCTGGCGTGGTTCTCACCCTTGGTGCCGACGCTTCGCCGACACAAGATCGCGCCAAGTTTCTCGGAGGATGGAGAGTGTGCAGCGATCTCGGCAATACGGCCGGCCCACTCGTGGTCAGTGCGGTGAGCGCACTGGCGACCTTGGCGGCGGCCGCTGTCACGATGGGGTTGCTCACCTGGGCGGGCTCAGCATGGCTGATCAAATGGGTGCCCGTGTACGCTCCGGCACGGCACCGCCGACATAGACGACGAGAGGCACAGGAATCCTAGAGATGGCGACAAGTGACCTCCTGGTCTGGGTCGACTGCGAGATGACCGGGCTGGACTTGATCAACGACGAGCTGATCGAAGTGGCAGCGCTGGTAACCGATGCTGAGCTCAATGTGCTGGGCGAGGGCGTCGATCTGGTGATCAGGCCGAGCCACCGCGCGCTGGAGCAGATGGGCGACTTCGTACGCGGCATGCATAAGGCATCCGGGCTGCTCAACGCGTTGGATGTTGGACTATCCAGGGCCGAGGCTGAGCAGCGCATCCTCGACTACGTCCGCACGTTTGTGGCAGAGCCCGGCAAGGCGCCCCTCGCCGGCAACACCATCGGAACAGATCGGGCCTTCCTGGCACGCGACATGCCGACCTTCGAGCGGCATGTCCACTACCGAAGCGTCGACGTTTCCAGCATCAAAGAGCTGGTCCGCCGCTGGTACCCCCGGGTCTACTATCAGGCCCCCGCCAAGGCCGGCAATCATCGCGCGCTCGCCGATGTCCAAGAGTCGATCGAGGAGTTGCGGTATTACCGCGAGGCGGTCTTTGTGGCACAGCCCGGGCCGGACAGCGCAGCAGCCAAGGAGATTGCCGATCACCATCAGGGCGCGCTGACAGGTGCGGTTCCCGTCCAGGACTGAATCCTGACCTACCACGGCCAAGACGCTGGCCGGTACACTTCACGCTGCGCGGTGTGGTCCGCGAAACATGTTTGGACCTCTCGCATGGTGGGTGTAGCTCAGCTGGTAGAGCCCCTGGTTGTGGTCCAGGATGTCGCGGGTTCGAGTCCCGTCACTCACCCCACCTGAAGGCGCGGTATCGGGGAATGATCGTCGCGGAGGTTCGATGAGCTATTACCCGTCCCGCACGATGAGTGCCATGTCGATCTCTACGGCACGTCTGACTGCCGCCACATTGGCAGGGCGCGCCGTAGGCGCAGCCTCCCGTCTGGCACGGCGCGGAACCGGGGCATCCATACGCGGCAAGGTGATGCTCAAGATCGACCCCGGCGCCCTGGCCAAACTCCTTGCTGGCAAGCGAATCGCCGTCGTGTCAGGAACCAACGGCAAGACCACGACCACGCACTTTCTGGCTGCTGCGTTACGTACCTCCCTGGATCCGCACGCCGGTGGGCTGGTACACAACGCGGACGGAGCCAACCTGCATCACGGCCTCGCATCTGCACTCAGCCAGCATCCCGACGCCGGCATCGCGATCTTGGAAAGCGACGAACGGGTGGTTGGCGACGTGATCAAGCTAGGCCGACCAGAAGTGTTGGTGCTGCTCAACTTCAGCCGGGACCAGCTTGATCGACATCACGAGATCAAGGGTCTCGGTCGTAGCTGGCGTACCGCCCTAACCGATGCAGGATCGAACGGGCCTATCGTCGTGGCCAATGCCGATGAGCCGCTGGTCGTATGGGCCGCCATGGCCGCTAAGCAGGTCATCTGGGTGGATACGGCGGCGACCTGGACGCAGGATTCCTCGCAATGCCCGGAATGCGATGCGAGCCTGATCCGCACTCAGCCAGACCCCACCTCTGGGTTGGGCGGTGATTGGTACTGCTCGGGCTGCGGACTCGCTCAACCGAAGGGTGACTACCGCGTCGAGAGCGGGACGATCATCGACCGTACGCAGCAGGTGTGGGATCCCCAACTCAGCGTGCCTGGAGTCTTCAATGTCAGCAATGCCGCGTGCGCACTGGCCGCCGCCGAACTGATGGGTGTGGAGCCACGAGCTGCGCTGAGCGGGATGCGGACGGTTACCTCGCCGGCTGGCCGGTTCGCCACTGCGCGATTCGGAAACACCACCGCCCGCCTGCTGCTGGCCAAAAACCCTGCCGGCTGGGCCGAAGCTCTGCCGTTGGCGCAAACCCAGACGGTGATACTCGCGATCGACTCTGCTGCAGCGGATGGCCGTGATGTCTCGTGGCTTTGGGATGTCGATTACGAGCGGTTGGTAGGGCGATCGGTGATCGCTACCGGGCGCCGCGCGCAAGACCTTGCCGTACGCCTGAGATACGCGGGCGTCGACTATCGCTGCGTTCCCGATCTTGCCGCCGCGCTCGCCGATCATCCAGAACCGGTCGACGTGATCGCCACGTACACCCCCTTCCAACGGCTGCGCAGGATGGGGAGGGTTTGATGAACAATCGCTTCGCTGGTCAGCGGGTTGAGGTCGTGTTGATCTACCAATCGCTCCTCGGCCTGTACGGCGACCGCGGCAATGCGACCGTACTTATGAAACGCCTGGCCTGGCGAGGCTACGACCCGGTGCTGACCCTCGTCGAGCCAGGCGACCCACTCCCCGATACCGGAGATGTCTACCTCTTGGGCGGCGGAGAGGACACGGCCCAGGTATCGGCCGTTCGGGGACTCAAGGCCGACGGCGGACTGTATCGAGCGGTCGAACGCGGAGCTGCGATCCTCGCCGTTTGTGCCGGCTACCAGATCCTCGGCAACACCTTCACCGTTGGGTACCGAGACGAGGTGATCTCCGGACTCGGATTGCTCGACGTCACCACCAGACGTGGCCCGGTGCGTGCGGTTGGGGAGATCATCAGCCGGTGGAACGGCCGAAGCGCTGATGATCAATGGCTTACCGGTTTCGAAAATCACGGTGGATACACGCGGCTCGGAGCGGGCGTGACACCACTTGCATCAGTGGAAATCGGAGTCGGCAATTGCAACGACGGCACCGAGGGCGCGGTTGCCGGCACGGTGATCGGCACCTATCCGCACGGCCCGATCCTGGCCCGGAACCCCGCCTTTGCCGATCACATCCTGGAGCTGGCGCTGGGCCATGAACTGGAGCCGCTGGTACATCCCGAGATCACCAAATTGCGGCGGCAACGCCTAGCCAGGGTCCGCAGATCCTACGCACGTAGCAGGTAGCGTGGCGCGAGTGCTCAGCCGACGGCCCGGTTCATTGACCGTCTCTTTGATCTTGCGCAGGTTCGGGATCTGACTCGATGATCAATAGGTCAGCTGAGGTTGCCGTCATCGGTGGCGGACACAACGGTCTGGTCGCTGCCGCGTATCTGGCGCGGGCCGGGCGCCGGGTGAGCATCTTCGAAGCGCGCGCGGAGCTCGGCGGCGCTGTGGCAAGCGCAGAAGTCTTCGAAGGGGTGGCCGCCCGACTGTCTCGCTTTTCCTACCTGGTCTCGTTGCTGCCCACCACCGTCATCGATGAGCTCGGGCTCCAGCTGGAGCTCCGCTCGCGCCAGGTGGGCTCCTACACACCGGTAGACACACGCGGCCTCCTCATCGAACGACATGTCGGACGCGCGACCCGCGACTCGTTCCGCGCGCTCACCGGCGACGGAGGTGAATATCAGGCCTGGGCGACATTCAAGGAGAGGCTGCACGAGCTGGCCGCGGTGCTAGAACCGACTCTGACCCAGCGACTTCCTCGTGTGGAGGAGCTCCGCGCGCGCGTCGACGCCGGGCTCTGGTCCTCTTTGGTCGAACAGCCGCTCGGAGAGCTCGTCGAGTCGACGTTCAGCGACGACACCGTACGCGGCCTCGTGCTGACCGATGCACTGATCGGCACCTTTGCCTCGGCACACGATCCGTCGCTGCGCCAGAACCGTTGCTTTCTGTATCACGTGATCGGCAACGGCAGCGGAGAGTGGCGGGTGCCGGTCGGGGGAATGGGTGCCGTGACCGCAGAACTGGTCCGGGTGGCGGAAGAGGCGAAGGTTATGATCCGGACGGGCTGCACCGTCGAGTCGATCGAGCCCCTCGCCGACGGCGGGGGAAGCCTCCGGCTAGCCAACGGAGAGTCGATCACTGCGGAGACGATCTTGGCCAACTGCGCGCCGGCTACCCTGCAGCGGCTGCTCGGTGAGGCGTACGAAACGCCGGTTGGTAGCCAGACCAAGATCAATATCGTGCTGCGGCGGTTGCCCCGATTCCAGTCCGGAATCGACCCCGCCATCGGGTTCGCGGGCACGCTGCATCTCGGGCAAGGCTATGACAGGCTTCAGCAGGCGTACGAGGAGGCGGCGGCCGGCCGGATTCCGGATCCCATGCCGTGTGAGGTGTATTGCCACACCCTGACGGACGGCTCGATCCTCGATCCCGAACTTCGGGCGGCCGGCTATCACACCCTCACCCTTTTCGGCATGCATACCCCGCCGGACCTCTTCACCGCCGATCCTGAAGGCTCGCGGGAACGGGCGAAGGATGCGGCACTCCGCTCCCTGCAGGCAGTGCTCGCCGAACCACTGCAGCCGTGTCTCGCCCTTGACCGCGGTGGCGAAGCGTGCGTCGAGGTTATGACTCCGCTCGATATCGAAGCTGAGCTTGGGATGCCTGGCGGCAACATCTTCCATGGCGACCTCGCATGGCCGTGGTTGGCCGACGACGAGGCGGTCACCACCGCAGCAGAAGCCTGGGGGGTGGCCACCAGTCATCCCGGAATCTTGCTGTGCGGTTCGGGTGCCGTACGCGGCGGCGCAGTCAGCGGTCTGGGCGGCCACAATGCGGCGATGGCCGTACTCGAAGGTGAATGATCGCGAGCTTGAGGCCGTTTCGCAGCACAGCCGTCACAACGACCATCCGATGACGCGCCACGCTGGTCGTTTGGCATCACAGGCGTCTCAACGACCCGCGTCGAACTCAATGTCCCGAGGTACCCGGGTTTGCTAGTGTTGCTCCCTGCGCGCCGCTAGCTCAATTGGCAGAGCAGCTGACTCTTAATCAGCGGGTTGGGGGTTCGATTCCCTCGCGGCGCACCTAGTCAGAAGCAGTTTCAGCCATAACGATCATCGTCGAACCAGCTCTGACAGCAACGCTCGATGTGCACTGAGCAAGGCTCGACAATCATTGAGGTGCGTTCAGCGCCCGATCCATCGCGTCTGCGGCATCGCGCAAGGCACTCGGCATCACATGGGAGTACAAATCCATGGTGATCGAAAGCTGAGAATGGACTAGCACCTCCATCACGACACCGGGCGACACACCCTGCGCCAGAAGCAGCGACGCACAAGTGTGCCGCAGGTCGTGGAACCTGATCCGACGAACGCCGGACTGCTGCACCAGATGCTCGAACGTTCTGGGCAGGTTTCGCGGCTCCACAACCGTGCCTACGGACGTTGTGAAGACCAGGCCCGACTCCTGCCATGAGTCCCGCCGCCAACTCGGTGCGGATCCCCGCAAGCGTCGGACCGTTTTAGGCGCACCCGAAGGATCCCGTCCCATCGGGTGCTGCTCGGCCGACTCATGGGGCCCCCTGAATTTGCCCGATGAGGACCTGGAAGTCGGACTTCGGGATGGATCTCGAGCACCGAACCGATGCGACCTCGAGCAGTCGTGGCCGATACCGGGTGAGGTACACACACCTCACGCCGCTGACCTTGCGACCTGCGGCTTCGCAAGCCGGATCCCCCCGGGGGCCGGG
>Ga0307285_10000253_pt1 | contig 11951 bp, 17 predicted proteins | sample ER_DNA_139_FD_194476 | JGI IMG/M metagenome (GOLD analysis project Ga0307285, IMG submission 194476) | Bulk soil microbial communities from the East River watershed near Crested Butte, Colorado, United States - ER_DNA_139 | ecosystem: Environmental > Terrestrial > Soil > Floodplain | place... | reverse complement strand
CACCGCGATCGGCACGACGTGCGGAGACGCGCTGCACGTCGGCGACCTCTTCGACGTCCGGCTCGACGAGCTGCGCGCCGTGCACGAGGCGACGCTCCCGGTCGCGTTCGAGCGATGAGGCCAGCGGTGCGCCGCGCGCTCACCCCGCTCGTGCCGGGGGTCGACCGCTTCGGGCTGGTGCTCGGGCTGCTCGTCCTGAGCTACCTGGTGTTTGCGCTCGGCGGCAGCTCGACGCCGCGAATCCTCGAGGGATCGTCCGCGCTCGTCGCCCTGTGGCTGGCGCTCCATGCGTCCGCGGTGGGTCCGCGGGTGCGGCTCTGGGCGGCGGCGATGCTCCTCGCCGCCTTCCTCGCGGTCGTCGTCATCACCCAATCCGTGGCCGACAGCACGGCCCGCGGGCTGAGCGAGCTGTGGTTCGTTGTCGTCTTCCTGCTGACCCTCATCGCCGTGCTCCGTCGCGTGCTGATCCATCAGGAGGTAACGCTCGAGACAATCTGCGGCGCCCTCTCCGCGTACCTCCTCCTCGGCCTGATGTTCAGCGCGGTGTACGGCGCCATGGCCGACCTCGGGGACCAGCAACTGTTCGTGCAGGTCGCCGAGCCCAGCATCCCGCTGCGGCAGTACTTCTCGTTCACCACCCTCACGACCTTGGGATACGGCGACGTCACCGCGGCCACGGACATCGGCCGGGCGGTCGCGACCCTCGAGGCGATCTGCGGCCAGATCTTCCTCGTGACGCTCATCGCGCGCCTCGTTTCCAACTTCGCTGGTCGCCGCTCGACCGGCTAAGCGGGGTAGCTCGGGACCTGCCGCCCGAAGGCCCCCAGAGGAGCACCTCCTCGACGTCGGCCCGCGAAGATGACCATGACGCCATGGTCATCTACCGACCCGGTCCCGGTGCTGGGTCTCTGCCGTCGCCTTGGGCGCGGCCGGGGTTCGCGATGCCGCGGCGGAGGTCGGAGCCCCGGTCGTGCGCGCCGAGGAGCCGCTCGATGACGAGCCAGCCGATCCGGCCGACGGGCCGCGTGACCTCGTGGGACTCGGTCAGAAGCGTGCCCTCGTCGTCCGGCTCGACCTCGTACGACCAGACCAGCGTTCCGGCGAAAGCTCGGTCGGGCTGACGGCGTAGCGGCGGTGCGGCTCGTACGCCGTCACCACGGGGGGTTCTTCCACGGCCGGTGCCCGGGGACCTGGTTGACCACTTCGAAGCGCGCGCCCACCGCCGGGCCGGTCGCGCCGCCAGCCAGCGGCAGGACGCGCGAAGACGAGCTCGGTGGTGCGTGAGGTACATGTCGACGGCTGCGGCGGTAAGGCTGCTGAAGCGGCCCGCGCTGTAGGGGACGCCTGGCTCGTTCGCGAGCTGTAGGGAGATCAGGCCGCTCATCACCACGGTGAGCATCCGGGCCGCCTCGTCGACGTCGATCGACCCCGGTGAGGACGCCCGCCTCGGCGGGCCGCGGTCAGCTCGGCGCGCAGGAAGCCCATCTGGTCCTCGCTGGCGGCGAAGATCTCCGGCGAGGGCGTGAAGAGTTCTAGCTCGTTCCGCTGAGCTGAGCGTTACCCCTTGCGGCACAACTCGCGGCGTCGCGGTTACCGGTCCACAGGCGGGCAGTGGTGAAGCTCCGGCTCCCCTTTCGTGCGCGGTGAGCCAACACATGTGGTAGCGACCTCGATGACGCATTCACGTCCTCTTGCCGCGCCTGCGATCGCAGTTGTCGAGCCCTTTCACAGATCCTCGGGCCACTGCCGCGGCTTGCTCTGCCCCCGATACGCCGGTGGAGGATCGAGGCATGCTTCTTACTGGCGACGGACATGTGCACAGCGAGTGGTCTCGGGACACTGGCGGCCCGCGGTCAGCTGCGGCCGGGAGGATGGAGGCAATGTGCCGTCGTGCGCTCAAGATTGGTCTGCCGGTGCTCGCCTTCACCGAGCACCTAGACCTCACCGGCTGGGTTATCGACCCGGAGGATCTACTCGATCATCTTCGTTCTCTGGTGGGCGCTAACGGCCTGTTGATTCCAGAACCGCTCGACGTGGCTGGCTATCTCGAGAGTGTTGAGCGGTGTCGACGACAGTTTCCGGAGTTGCGCATTCTCAGCGGAGTCGAGTTCGGTCAGCCACATATCGACGCAGACAAGGCGCGGCAGCTCCTCGACCTCTCCGCACTGGATCGTGTGAACGGGTCGCTGCATACGCTGCCGATCTCGGAGGAATCCGGCGCGCTCCGCTACGAGCCGATCACCTTATATCGGCGTGGCCGGCGGAAAGGGTGATCTGGGAGTATCTGGCAGAGGCGCGGCGAATGATCGCCGGCTCGGACATGTACGAAGTGTTGTCGCACATCGATTACGCGGTGCGCTATTGGCCGGCTCAGCAGGAAGGTCCGTTCAACCCACGGATCTTTGAGGATGTGTTCCGGCAGGTGATCCGCGACCTTGCTGGCAGTGGCGGGCGTTGGAGCTGAACGTCGGTGGCCCTCTGCGGCCATGGATCCCGCAGTGGTGGAGCGAGGAAGGCGGCCGTGCGATCACGTTCGCCAGCGATGCGCATACCACGGACGCCTTGGCCAGCAACTTCTACGGAGCAATGGCAATGGCCGAGCACTTCGGCTTCCGCCAAGGCCGTCAGCCGGAGGACTTCTGGACCCGTTGACAGTGCCCGGTGGACGGTCGCTTGTGAAAAGGACCGCTCAACGCGGGCTCATCATAATCGAAGACAAGCGGCGGGAGGCTGAACTCGGCATTTCGCTTCGACCGCTGCTCGTGTCCCAAACGGCTCGATTCGAAGAGGAGTATCAACCGTTGTCTCGTAGTTACGGCCGCCCATAAGGCCAGAAGCATGCTAGGAAAACCGATCGAACTGAGCGATGAAGTCAGCGAAATCGTTGACTCGTTCGTTGGGACACGGGCGCAAGTCAGGTTGGGAGCAGGTCATAGGTCGAGCCGACTGATCACGTAGTGCCAACCGTCCAGGTTTCGCCTGGCCACCGAGATCGCAGCGCCGGAGATGATCAAGGCGAGCGGGCCGGATTGCATCACCAGCTGCGGCGCGGCGACGTAGCTGCCGCCATGCCGAAGCTGGTCGATGATCACATTGGCTATCGCGGGGCACCCGCGCACCTGGCTTGTCCCTCGGGGCAGCAGGACGGCGTCGACTTCGAACAGGCTGGGTAGGACCAATGTGTCATTGAGCAGTCAGGCGTCCTCCAGCATTCCTTCGAGTTCCTCGGGAGATGCGGCGCCGGCGGGCATGACCGATCCTAGAAGAGGAGAGCGATGGCTTGGTTGGTCTGGGTCATCCCTGGCTCCCGTGCTGGCGCGGATGTCCGCCGACCGTCGACAGACCTCACGAGGATGCGTTGAGCTTGTAGCGGTCGATGATGTCTGGAAGCCAGTCTGGTTCACCGAACTGCACCCCGTAGGTTTCGGCGAGAGCGGCTAGCTGTGTTAGGTCGGGCGGCGCACCTGCGCCGACGAGCTCTGACAATTCCCAGAAGAAGTTTTCGAGTCCAGCAGGGCTGATGATCTCAATCATTCGTGCCGGGACCGAACCTGCGTTCCACACGGCGTGCATTTCGCCGCGAGGTTTAGTGATGTAGCCACCCGGACCGAGGACCACTTCCCGGCTACCGGAACGAAAGCCGATTTCTCCGTCGGTGACGATCGAGTACTCATCTTCTCGAGTGTGCAGGTGCGGCTCCACGAAGGCCCCGACTGCAATTGGGTGCTCAAGCACGGAAACCATCCCGTTCGTGTCGCGTCCCCACAGCTTGAAAGCAACACCGATCCCGCCAAGATCGCCAGTCACCTCACGCTCGCCTGGCTGGACGATCGTCAGCGGTGGCGAGTTCCCCTTGACTTCGTTGGTCTGGGTCATCCCTGACTCCCTACCTAGCGGTTGTCCTCCGACAGTAGGACCGCCGCGGAACCGGGGATATAGCAGAAATCTGCCATCTTCGCCCTGTCCTGAGGGCCGTAAGCTGTCGGACATGGATCGCCACCGGCGATTCGCGCGCGCGGAAGACGAGATCGCCCGGTTATCCAAGCAGGGATTGGACATGGTGGCGTTTTGGCGAGCGTCCGGTTCTGTGCTGGCGGATGCGGTACCCCAGGCTGTGGCCCCATGCTGCTACACCATTGACCCCGCATCGCGACTGCTGACGAGTCACTTCAATGAGGAAATGCTGGAGTTACCTCCTGAATGGCTGGTCCACGAGTACGCCGAGGATGACGTCATTCAGCTCACAGACGTGGCGCGCTCCCCGAGCGGGGTCTCGACGTTGTATGAGGCCACCGGCGGCGATCCCAGCTCAAGCCCTCGCTGGCATGCCCTCATGGCCGACGGCGGTGATCAGGAAATGGTCGCGGCGCTGCGTACCCGCGCCGGCGAAGTCTGGGGCGGCCTAGGTATGTTCCGGGAGCCCGACCGCCCCTTGTTCGACGCGGATGAGCAGGCCTTTCTAGCCGCGATCAGCCCGCTCATGGCCGATGCCGTGCGCCGGGCCCGGCTCATCGGAGACTCGGCCGATCCCGAAGGTCCGGAGGCGCCCGGGATGATAGTGCTCGGCCCAGACTGGCGTCCAGAGTCCATATCGCCCGGTGTCGAGAGTGGCTTCGCGACCTGCCTGACGGAAACTGGGCGGCCTCGCGGCTGCCTACCGCTGTGCTCGCCGTCGCCGCACGTGCAGCGCGTTCGGCTACAAGCACAGACGACCCGTCCGAAGTCGCGGTAGCTCGGGTGCTGACCTGGTCGGGCCGCTGGGTTGTCCTGCACGGCGTACCGCTCACGGCGACCGACACTCAGCGGGTTGCCGTCATCGTCGAACCTGCCCACCCAAGCCGGATCGCCCCGCTACTGATGTCGGCCTACGGCCTGACCGAAGGAGAGCAGCAATTGACCAGACTCGTGTTGCAGGGTTACTCGACCCTCGACATTGCTGACCATCTGGTGATCTCCGTACACACCGTGCAGGGGCACCTCAGGAACATCTTCACCAAGACCGGAGTGCGGTCCCGACGTGATCTTGTTACCAAGATCTTCTTCGCCCATTACGAGCCGCGGCTCCGAGACAACGAGCAGCGCACGGCCGCGAATCTGCCATTGCGGGGCGGGCCGGCTGCTGCCACCAGCCCGCACCGCCGCCCCCGGCCAGGCACAGGCTGAGCCAGCAGCAACGTGAGCTAAGAGCAGCGCAACGGGAAGATCGCTTCCGGCCGGTGCTGGCGCGTACCCGACCGCCGCTCCTAGGGCTTCGCGTCGGGCCGCCACTCACAGCCGATGCGCCTGCGAAGCAAACCCTGATCATGATTCGACCCCAAAAGTTCGGGCTACCTCGGGCTGGTGCACCAGTCACATGCCGCATGGGGTCGGCTAGGGGACACGACCGCACATCAGCGTTGCTGATCCTCGCCAGCAGTGTGGACCCAACCTTGCAAGCACCTGTGACCGCGTGGTGCTCTCGACAACGATCCGCAGCCTCATGATCAGGCCCAGCGACACAGCGAGAGCGGTCAGGAGGGCCGGAGGATTGGTGTCGTCCCATGCGATTGGTCCCTAGGCTGGCGGCATGCAGACAGAGATCAGTTCGGGCCCCGCATTCGCCTTCGGTGAGATCAAGTTGCCCCCCGGTAGCAGTGTTCGCGTCGAGGCCGGCGCGATGGCGATGACTCGCGGCGACGTGGCGATGACCACGTCCACGCGAGGAGGTTTCCTCAAAGGGTTGCGGCGCTCACTGGGCGGTGAAAGTTTCTTCGTCAACGACTTCACCTCACAGGCGGGCGGCCTCGTGGCGGTGGCTTCGCCGCTTCCCGGTGACATGACGCACATCCCTCTCACGGGCGGGACGCTCCTGGTGCAGTCCGGGTCCTGGGTGGCGTCCGATCCCACGGTCGACGTTGACTCGGCCTGGGGCGGCAGCAAGTCGTTCTTCAGCGGCGAGGGCCTCCTGCTGCTGCGCTGCAGCGGGCATGGCGACCTCCTGATCGCCAGCTACGGCGCGATCAGGGACTACACCCTAAATGAGGGCGAGACGATGACGCTCGACACCGGCCACGTGGTGGCCTTCGACGACACAATCCACTACGCCGTCCGTAAATCGGGGGGCTGGAAGTCGACACTGCTGGGTGGGGAAGGGCTGGTGACGGACTTCACCGGACCCGGGCGGCTGTGGCTGCAGACGCGGAACAGCAGCGAACTAGTGAGCTGGCTGGCCGTACGGTTGCCTTCCCAGCGCGACTCCTCGTCCTAGATCGCCTTGGGCGGCTGACTGCTCGGAGTGAGCTTCTTCGGCATGCGTCTCCCTCGAACGGCGTAGTCGCGGGACTCGTCGACTGGTCAGGGCGAGCCGCATCAAGATGGCTGGCCCGGCCCTGCGACCGTCGCAGAGCAAATCTGCGCCGCCGTCGGTTATTAGACCGGACTGGGCCGGTTGCCATTCCGCATCTGACCGAGTGTCCGCAAGCCGGTCCCGCCCTGACCACCCTTGCTGGCATTGATCACGGTCTGCTGGTTGGAGACGCGTCTTCGAGACGCTGAAGCCACCGAAACGTGGTGCGTTGTCTACGACGCCGCCTGAGCCGCGTAAAGCGCTGCCGGCGGTAGCGTTGGAGGGTGGAGGATGTCGTCATTGTCGGCGCTGGTCCGGCTGGCTTGGCGGCTGCGGCGACAGTTCGGGCGCGCGGCATAGACGCCGCCATCATCGAGCGTGGTCGTGTGGGGGAGCCGTGGCGCCGCCGCTATGACCGTCTCCACCTGCACACCATTCGCTCGCTGTCGCATCTCCCCGGCTACCGGATTCCACGTGACTTCGGCCGTTGGGTGGCACGCGACCAGTTCGTTCAATACCTGGAGCGGTACGCGGTGCACCATCGCCTCGAGCCGCGGTTCGGGGTTGAGGCCACGCGTATTGACCGCGACAACGACCACTGGAGTATTCGTACGACAACTGGCACGATTTTTGCGCGGGTGGTCGTGGTGGCCACCGGGTATACCCGACTTCCACATTTGCCGCGATGGCGTGGCACCTTCGATGGACCTGTGGTGCATTCGGTGGATTACCGCAATCCGCAGCCCTATCGCGACCAGGACGTGCTAGTTGTTGGCGCGGGGAACAGCGGTACCGAGATCGCCGTCGATCTAGCGCAGGGCGGCGCAAGACGGGTTCGGATCGCGGTACGCACGCCGCCGAACATCCTGAGGCGCGACGTGAAGGGTTTCCCCATCCAGCTGCTCGGGATCGTGTTTCGGCGGCTGCCGCCCCGGCTCCTGGACCCACTCATTCTTGGGCTGGAACGAGTGACCATCCCGGACCTGAGCGCCTGCGGTCTGCCAAGGCCACGCGCGCCATTTTCGCAGTTCCAACGCACCGGCACCGTGCCCATCTTCGACGTCGGTTTCATCGATGCCGTACGCAATGGAGCCATTGAGGTCGTGCCGGGCGTCACCGCGTTCGACGGAGCGGCAGTCGTGTTGGCCGATGGATCACGCATGTTTCCGGACGTCGTCGTAGCGGCCACCGGCTACCACCCTGGGCTCGAGCCGATGGTCGGACACCTCACAACGATCGGAGAGCACGGTATTCCAAGCCCGCAATCCCGCCTGCATTTCATTGGAATGCGCATACCAGTCTCCGGGTTCTTGCATGAGGTTGGCATAGATGCCCGACAGATTGCAGGAAAGGTGGCACGCGAGCTTGGCGGGTGAGCCCATTCCGCACCGCCATCGCGAAGAGTTGTTAGTAGCTAGTGCAGAATCCAGGGAGAGGGAATGGCCATCGGGAGGGGGCTAGCACGATCCATGGGTCGCTAAAGCCGCTGCTTGCGCATGTCTTGGCATGCATCCTGTGATCCTGAGATAGTCTCGCGCTTCGAGCGCCACGGGGTGCGGGCCACTCTTCGCTTAGCGTTCGGCAGGTAGTCGACCGAGTATCCGCAAGCCGGTCGGTTTGCGGTCAATCTCATGAGCGCGGATCGCGGCCAGGTGCGGGGAGCGGGCTCGCAGCCCCACGCCCGCTCAGTAGTCAAACACCGACCAGCAGATGTCGTTGCGCAACTGCTGGTCGTCGAGCACGAGCTCGCGAATCGCCTCCGGGAGTTGGTCACGCTGCCATCGGCACTCGAGTCGCCCTGCGGTATCGCTCTCGTCTTCCGCCGCGGCAGCACGTGCGGCCTTGATCGCATAAGCGGCTGCACCGAGTTCGTGCGCGGCGACGTGTGCGACGGCCCCCGCCTGGCCAGCAGCGTACGCGGCATGCCGTGCTGCCCCACGCAGGTCTCTGGCCGTGCCCATTGCATGGCCGCCCGCTGCGCGAGCCTGCATCATCTTGACCTCACCACGCACCCAGGCGCGGGCGTGCTCGATCGCTTCACGTGGTCGTGGGTCCTCAGGCTGAACCGACTCGAACAGGTGAAGGACGTGCTCCGCGCACGACGCCGCCCAAAGGGCGAGGAGATGATGATCCGAATCAGTGAGGGTCCCACCGCGACGAAGCGTGATGAAGCGAGGGTCCCTAACCTCCGGGAGGATCATGGTAGGGCGCTCCTACTAGGGAACGGGTCGCATCTTCAACCGTAGCGTCGTTCGAGCATCAGAGCTCTTGAGACGTCGAGTCATCGTTCAAAACGATCTCCTGAACCAGGACACCCTAAGCTCCACGCACTAATGCCCCTTATCAGGGTTGAATTGCACGGATGACATTTTCGCCGTCTCTGAACATCCCCACTCCGACGGCCACGCGACCGGGTAAGCGAGCAGGCATGGGACCAGGCACGTGACGCCGGTGGGCCGAGACTGGCCCACGACGCGATCGGCTAGCGGAAGCGGTCGCCGCGCCCACGCCATCCATCCCGTCGGTGCTGACGGGTTTGGCCGAGGAGATCGGGTCCGCAGTTGACGAACCCACTTTGGCCCGGCCCTAGAACCGTGTTTCTCCGGTCAGGCGCCGTGGGCCAGCGGCGTAACGTTGCATGTGGCCGCGAAGATGGCTTGAGGGGGCATATGCGTGTCTCACGTGTCGGGTTCTACCTTCTCTGCACGCTGATGTCTCCGGTGATCCTGGTCGGCTACCTCGTGTGGGTGGGCAAGTTGTTTGCCGCAGGACGCTCGGGTGTGTCCGCGACGGCGCAGGGCCCGCTGTCTGCCCGGTTCTCCGAGCACAACTTCGGGACACGACAGGACGAGGCAGCGGATCGGCTGATGCGGGCCCTGCCCGGTGTCCCGCGCCTGGGGTTGCGCCTGACGACTGGTCCGGTGCTGCTGGCGCACAGGGTCACCGGGTACGTGCCGCGCGCTTTCCAATATCCCTTCGAGGGCGACGTGCCCCCTCAGTACGAGGCCTCGGCGCGCATCTGGTTTTTCGACGCCGCGGTCGACCGGTATCTACCCGACGTCGCGCAGTTTGTCATCCTCGGTGCTGGTTTCGACACCCGCCCCTACCGGCTGCCGAACGATACCCGGGTGCGGGTGTTCGAGGTTGATTCTCCACAAACGCAGATGGTCAAGCGCGAGACGCTGCAGAGGGTTGGCATAGATTCCAGCGCGGTGACATTCGTTGCGGCGGACTTCGAGAAGGACGACTGGTTGGCCTGCCTGTCCACGGCGGGATTTGCCCCTGGCCAGCGAACACTGTTCCTATGGGAAGGCGTGACCATGTACCTCACCGGCGAGGCCGTCGAAGACTCCCTGCGGAAAATCGCTTCGACGGCGCAGGGGAGCGTGGTCGCTTTTGACTACTTCACCACCGAAGCCCTTGAGTCACGGGCCCTCTACTGGCGTTACGGGAGGGCCGCCACAAAGTCGACGGGAGAAACGCTGAAGTTTGGCGTCGACAGCACTCCGCCCTCCCGCGAACGACTGGCCGAACTGCTCCGATCCTGTGGGCTTTCACTTGCCGATCAGCGTACCCTCGGCGACGACACGCCGACTCGGCGTTCCTGGGGCGGGTTCGCGACCGCGACAGTGGAAAAGTCGTCGGCCTACCTCTGAGCTACTTCGTGAGTGATGACCGATTGGCTGACGAACTCGAACGCATCGGCGTCGAGGGACGCGCCAGCATCTTGGCCGAGTTCGCAGCCTCGAGCCGTGTCGCCTCCCATCAGATTGCGGAAATCATCGGTATTGCGAGACGTATTGCGAGACGCAACAGGCCTGCAGATGATCGCACCGTTGGACCAGGGAACAGCTGGATATGGATCGCCTCACAGCTTGCCGTGACGCAGAAGGCGGCGCACGAGCGCTACGGCAAGATCTCACCTCCAGCCTGGGAGAGCCGCTTTCAACACACCGACGAGCATTCCGGCTCGAACTCAGCCACGATCTGACCCGGTGGGGATCCTGACCTGAACGACCCGCAGATCCTGCTGCTCGAACCGGCCCACGGCATGCTGGTCGATACTGCGCTCTACATCGACTGCCCGTGCCGCTACTGGCCCGTCGCCCAGGTGCCCGGTAGACGGTCGGTTACCGGGGACGGATGATCAAGCTCGGAGATCGCAGTGCACAAACGAGCTACAGAAATGTCCAGTGTTCGTCGGGTCCGTCGGCAGTAAGCTCGGACCGCAATCGACGCTTTCGATGTGCCACCGCGGCGTGTCAGCTGGTTCGTCGATCGACCGGAGGAGCAAGGATGCTTGTTCGGTGGCGTAAGTCGAAATATCCCGCATTGGTCGCCACACAGGTCATTGCGCTCGTTCTGTTGGCGGCATGCAGTTCGGCGGGAGGCCCGGCTCCTGGGAACGGGGCCGAAGGCAGTACTTCAACTCCGGCCGCATCGAGGCTGCCGCCGGTCAAACCATATGCTGGCTATCCGGATGCGCTCGTGGTCCTTGGCCATTCTGGGTCTACTGGAGAAAGCTCTGATCCGTCACGGCCCGGCGAAGAAGTGCGCGAGAACTCCTGGGCTACCGGGACGAATCCTGACGTGAACAGCCTGTATCGACGGATCTTGGCTGTCGATCCACAGATCAAGGACCATGAGATCGCCCTTTCGAAGGGTGGCGCGACGGTCGACGACCTCGTGAATCAGGCACAGCAGGCGGTCGATCAACAGCTATCGCGACCGCTGGTGGTGATTCAGATCATGGATAACGACATAGTTTGTCCAGCTACCAAGAATGACTTCGACAGCTTCGAAGAGAGACATTCCAATCGGCGCTGACCAAATTGGATCAAGGCTTGCCGACATCCCGCCTGTTCGTAGTTTCTCAGTTCGGTAGCCCCGAAACCTACGCGAAGGCTCTCACGCCCGCACAGCGGCTCAATGTCGGTGGGACTGGCCCCTGCGCGATCATCGCTCCAGACGGTCATCTCGTACCCGACGAAATCAAACGTCTCAACGACATCATCCACGGCTACGAGGCGCGACTGAAAGAAGGCTGCTCCCACTTCGCCCGCTGCACCTACGATGACGGCGCCTTTGGCGATGTGGTCGACCGGCCGCAGTACATCGCAAGCGATCCCAATCACTTTTCCATCGCAGGGCATGCCAAAGCTGCTGAGGTGGCTTGGACCGCAATGAAGAGTGCAGGACTCGTACCGGCAACGCAATAATCTCTAAGGCGTGGGGCGGGTATCGACGACATGGAGTCACCCAATCCTTGTACGCAGCTGTCGCCATCGACGTCGGCATTGACAGGCCGAGAAGTCGGAGAGAACACGCTAGGCCGCTTTTGCACATGAGGGCGAGCGAGGCGGTGAGCCGCCGCTTCACGGAACGGTCATCGCGAGATCTGAGTGGGCAGGATCAGCCGGCGACAAGTAAACAACCTCACGTGACGTCTACTCGTTTTCGGCGATAGTCCCACCGACGCGAGGTTCCTACCAGAGGCTTATCTACGCGCACCTCCGTGAGGTCCGGCCGCCAGCACCACTTGGACCGGTTGTCGCACGCCAAGCCGCCCGAGCCCGGGGCCGGAAACATGCGGAGTCAGGATCCCGCTAAGCGCGTTCCGCGTGTG
>Ga0307285_10000249_pt1 | contig 12020 bp, 10 predicted proteins | sample ER_DNA_139_FD_194476 | JGI IMG/M metagenome (GOLD analysis project Ga0307285, IMG submission 194476) | Bulk soil microbial communities from the East River watershed near Crested Butte, Colorado, United States - ER_DNA_139 | ecosystem: Environmental > Terrestrial > Soil > Floodplain | place... | reverse complement strand
TGGCCGGGGGAGTCGTTTGAGTCACGCTGTCATTCCGAGCAGGTATCCGCGGCCCCGAACCGTATGGACGAGGCGCGAGCGCCCGCCAGCCTCGAGCTTGCGACGCAGCGAGGAGACGTGCACCTCGACCACGTTCTCGTCGAAGCCGTCGTAGCCCCAGACCGCGGTCAAGATTTGCGTCTTGCTCACCACATGGTCACGATGCTCGGCAAGGTAGCCCAGCAGTCGCCGTTCGGTATCGGTCAGGCCGAGTGAGTCGCCCCCACGTTGCACAAGGGTTGCATCGTCGTTGATCACGAGGTCACCGATGGAGATCGAGCTGCCGCCGGGCCGGCTGCGCCGCAGCACCGCGTGGATCCGTGCCACGAGCTCCGCCATGGCGAAAGGCTTGATCAAATAATCGTCGGCGCCTCCGGTTAGGCCTTGTATCCGGTCGGCAAGGCTGTCCCGAGCTGTCAACATCAACACCGCTGCAGTGCTGGCCCGGCGTACCACCTGGAGCAGCTCGAAGCCGTCGCGGCCCGGCAGCATCACATCCAAGATCACCAGATCCGGCCCAAAGGACGGCAGGAGTCTCTCAAGATCGCCGCCGTCAGCCGCCGACGCGAGCGCGAACCCGTGGGCAGACAAGGCCGTGACGACGGGCAACCGAATGGCGTTGCTGTCCTCCACCACGAGGATCCGAGCCGCGGTCACACCGTCATTCTGCCTGGTGGGCGGGCGCGGCGGCTGTCGTCTGCTCCGCCCGGTCAAGAACTCCGCAATGGTTGGAGATTGGAGCACCAGCAGCCACCCCAGTGGTCAAAAACCTCGCATTCGGCGGAAATTTGAGTCAGCAGCGCCTGCGTCATAGGTGCTGAGCTGGTCAACGGCACCCGAGGGCTTCGACAGGCCGTGCCCGCATAGTCTGTGCGGCATGGCGGCAAAGCAGGTGGCGATTCTGGGTGCGGGGATGATCGGTGACGTGCATCGGCGGGCTGCAGTGCTCGCCGGAGCCCAGCTTGTTGGGGTGATGGCCTCCAGCCCGGAGCGCTCCCGCGAAGTCGCCCGAGCCTGGGGAGTCGAGCAGGCGTACGGAGGCATCGAGGAAGTCGCCGAGAGCGACGCGGAGATCGTGCACATCTGTACGCCGAACGCCTCCCACGTGCCGTATGCGGTGGCCTTGATGGAGGCCGGCAAGCATGTGCTCTGCGAGAAGCCCCTGGGAATCAACCTCGAGGACGCCCAGTACGCGGCGAAGGTTGCCGAGGACGCAGGTGTGGTCAATACGATCCCATTCGCGTACCGGTTCCACCCGATGGCGCGCGAAATGCGGGCTCGAGTGCAGTCTGAAGAGTTCGGGGCGATCAACCTGATGCATGGCAGCTATCTGCAGGACTGGCTGCTCAATCCCAAGGCCACCAGCTGGCGCGTCGATCCCAAGGCAGGCGGACCATCGCGAGCCTTTGGTGACATCGGTTCACACTGGTGCGATCTTGTGGAGTGGGTGACCGGTGATCGAATCGCCCGGCTCGTCGCTACCACGTCCATCACGATCAAGCAGCGCCCGCTCTCGACCGCGGCCACCATGAGTGCGGTCGAGAGCGACGCCCCGCTGGTGGATGTGCAAACCGAGGACACCGCGTTGATCATGTTCCGCACGGCGAACGACATCGCCGGTTCTGCGGTGATCAGCCAGCTGAGCGCCGGCCGCAAGAACCGCCTCTGGATCGAGGTCGACGGCATGCACCAGAGCGCAGCCTTCGATCAAGAACTGTCCGAGCAGCTGTGGATCGGTGACGAGTGGGGAGCCCGGCTGCTGGTACGCGACCCCAATCATGGCTCGGCCGAGCAGCGACGCCTGTCCCAGCTGCCTGCGGGTCATACCCAGGGCTACGCCCAGTGCTTTGAGAACTATGTCGCCGACTCCTATGCCGCAGTGGAGGCCCAGGACGGCATGGGGCAGGTCCCCGACGGACTGCCTACCTTTGCGGACGGGGCCCGGGCTGCAGAAATCTGTGACGCGATGCTGCGGTCAGCGGGGAGCGGGGAGTGGGTCAGCGTCGGCTAGTGTCGAAACGGTAGGCACGCGACTCATGACCGCGACGTACATTCGTTCCCTTGCCGACGAAGGCCTCGGCCTCTCCGAGATCGGTGGCAAGGGTCAGTCACTTGCCCGGCTCGCGTCTGCCGGATTGCCGGTGCCGGACGGATTCCACATCACCACGGCTGCGTACGACGACTTCATCGCCGATCACCATCTCGAGGATCCGATTCAGAAGCAGCTAGCAACTGTCGACGATGCGGCCAGCAACGCAACCGACCGGGTAGCGTCGGCCATCGCAGCGCTGATCACCAGCCAGGACATCACGCCCGTGATCGCGGCCGACATAGTACGGGCCTACCAGCAGCTCGGTTCGCCGCCGGTGGCAGTGCGCTCCTCTGCGACAGCCGAGGATCTGCCGGAAGCCTCTTTCGCTGGACAGCAGGAGACGTTCCTCAACGTTTCGGGCATTGATCAACTTCTGGAAGCGGTGCGTCGCTGCTGGGCCTCGCTGTGGACCGCCCGCGCCATCAGCTACCGGGCGCAACACCAGATCGAGCCCGAAAAGATCAGCCTTGCGGTCGTGGTGCAGGAACTCGTTGACGCGGAGGCGTCGGGGATCGTGTTCACCGCCGATCCGGTGACGGGCGACGACACCATGATCGAGATCAATGCTGCCTGGGGTCTTGGTGAGGCGGTTGTCGGTGGCCAGGTGACTCCGGACACGATTACGGTTGATCACGCTTCCGGCCGAATCATGCATAGCGTGATCAACACGAAAACGATCATGACCGAGCTCGCTGACGAGGGCACAACCACGCAGTCGGTCCCCAGGGATCGGCAGAACGCACCGGCCCTGACCGAGCCGCAAGCGCTGCGACTGGTCGATCTTGCGTTCATGGTCGAGGACCACTTCAAGGAACCGGTGGACATCGAGTGGTGCCGCAGAGGTGATCAACTCTTCGTGCTGCAGGCGAGGCCGATCACCACCGCGATCCACCCTGATCCGTGGAACGACAGCCGCTCCGGCGATTTCCTGTGGACCAATACCAATGTGGGTGAGGCCATTCCGGACGTGATGACGCCGGCGACCTGGTCGATGGTCCAGGTGTTCCTGACCGATGCGATGGCGACGGCCTCCATCCCGCCGTACGTCGGCTATGGCCGGATTGGCGGGCGGATCTATCTCAACATCAGCGTGTTGATGACGCTTTCCGCCGCGGTGGGGGTCAGCGAGCAGCGCTATCGCAGCCTGACCGAGGAAGTCTTCGGGAGACTTCCCGCTGATCTTGAGATCCCCCCGGTGAAGGCGCGGAAGCTAAACATCCTCCGCGCCGTGTTGCCGATGGGACTACACGTGCTCGGAGAAGCCCGCCGCGACGTCAAGGTGCTGGATGCCTACCTCGCCGACCATCCAGCGCTCTGTGATCGCCGCCGCGCTCACATTGCAGCGGTAGCCACGCCGGTGGAGCTTGCAGACCTCTGGACTGATGTACTCGATCCCGAGTTCAATCGAGTGAGCTGGATGCTGTCCGCTGCAACCCGATCCAGCGGAGCCTCGTTCATTACGACCCGGAAGCGGCTGCAGGGCCTGGTCGGTGACGCCGCTGCGAATGCCCTGACTGCTGGGCTGGGTGCCCAGGCCGGGCAGCTGGCGAGCCTCGGGCTACTGGACGGCCTCGAGCAGCTCGCCGCTGGTGAGATCGACCGGGACACCTTCAATCGACGCTATGGTCACCGCGGGCCGCATGAGTTCGAGATCTCACTGCCGCGGCCTGGCGAGGATCCCAATTGGATCGACATGCAGCTGGCTGCACGTGCGGCGGCGGCGACCAACTATCGCGCTATGCTCGGCCGCCAGGAGCAGAAGCGCAGTGAGGCATGGGCCGAGCTGGAGCAGCGGCACCCCGTGCACGCCAGGATCTTGCACCATCAGTTGCGGGTGTGGGCCAAGATCTCTCGAGATCGGGAGCGAGCTCGATCAGAGGTGATCCGATACTTCTGGGTGCTGCGGGCGTACGCGCTGCGGGCCGGTGAGCTCACCGGGCTGGGGGACGACATCTTCTATCTCGACAAGGCGGAGATCGTTCGCGTTCTTCAGGGCGAGACGATCAGCACCACGCTGATCAACCGTCGCCGCGCGGCATACCAGGCGTATTCAGCGCTGCCGAAGTATCCAGCGTTGATCCGCGGCACTTTCAACCCCTATACCTGGGCGGCTGACCCGAACCGGCGGTCGGACATCTTCATCGAGGGCAGCGTGAGCGAAGCCGAGGTCTCTGTACGCGGCTTCCCAGGATCGGCTGGCGTCGTCGAGGCCCCGGTGCGGGTGCTCAGGGATGCGGCTGACGGTGCTGCACTACAGCCCGGCGAGGTGCTCGTCACGACGATCACCAACGTTGGTTGGACCCCGCTGTTCCCGCGGGCGGCAGCGGTGATCACCGACGTCGGCGCGCCGCTCTCCCACGCCGCGATCGTCGCGCGCGAGCTCGGCATTCCCGCGGTCGTCGGTTGTGGCAACGCCACCATGCGACTCCGGACCGGCGACCGGGTACGAGTGGACGGGACGGCGGGAACTGTCGAGGTGCTCAGATGAGAGTGGACCTCTGCCAACCGGTCGAGGAAGTGGCGCCGCGGCTGCTTGGCACCGTGATACGGCATGGTCCGGTGGCCGTTCGGCTGACCGAGCTCGAGGCGTACGACGGTGCCACTGATCCTGCGTCCCATGCCTATCGCGGCCGTACTCCGCGGAATGCGGTGATGTTCGGACCACCTGGCCACCTGTACCTGTACTTCACCTACGGCATGCACTGGGCTGGGAACATCAGCTGCGGGCCGGAGGGAGTCGGCTGCGGTGTGTTGATGCGGGCCGGCGAGGTGGTGGAGGGCGTTGAAGTGGCCAGGTCGCGACGGGGGCGGGCAAGCGATCGTGATCTGGCACGCGGTCCAGGCCGGCTCACCCAGGCACTCGGCCTGCACCCCGAGCACAAGGGCTGCGACCTGCTCGGCGACGGCCCGGTGACGCTGGAGTTTCCGGCGGGTGAAGCGGAGATGATCATGGTCGGACCCCGAGTCGGGGTTTCCGTCGAGGCGGATCGGCCCTGGCGATTCTGGATCGGCGACAGCCGTTTCGTGTCGGATTACAAGCGCAGCCCGCGGGCGGCGCCCCGCATGATCACGGGTAGCCCGATCGCGCAGCGGTGGAATGATCACTAGGGCACCCTGATTTCGCAACACCAGTGATCCGAGCTCGGGGTGTTTCGCCCATTTTGGGCGCAATCGCGATGCATATTCAGGACTGAGGCGTCAGTCGGCCAACAACACAAGGTCCAGCTCACCGAGTCGAGTCGCGTCAGCCAGCAACTGGATCGCGGTGATCTTGTCGTCATGGACTGTGAAGCTGAAGACGACCCGAGGCTTTCCGCCAGGCGCCCAGACAGCTCCGGGTTGCCCATCGATCAAGGCCAGTTGCGCAGCTCGGGCTCGTCCCGAGAACGACTCGGCGACGGCCTTGGCGCCGCCTACCAGATCCGACGCGCCCACCCGCACGGCATCGGCGTCTGCGGACAGCACGACGTCCGGATCGAGCAGCGCAAGCAATGCTCCGAAATCTCCATTGCGGGACGCGGCCAGGAAAGCCTCGACGATTCGCCGGGCACGGCCGCGATCGTCGGGAGCGACAGCGACTCCCTGGACGCGGCGGCGAGCGCGGCTCGCCAGCTGTCGCGCCGCAGCTGGTGAACGCCCGACGATCGGGGCGATCTCATCGAACGGAACGGCGAACATGTCATGCAGCACAAAGGCGATCCGCTCGGCTGGTGACAACGTCTCCAGCACCACGAGCATGGCTGGTCCTAGGGAGTCAGCGAGCTCGGCGGCACGCTCGGGCTCAGCTCCGAATGTGCCGGTATCAGCGGGCGGTGGCGGCACCTCGCCAACTGGTTCTTCGCGCCGCGACGTACGCGAACGCAACATGTCCAGTGCGACCCGAGCCACCACAGTGGTGAGCCAGCCGCCGAGGTTCTCAACGGCACTGCTGTCAGACCGGCTGAGCCTGATCCACGCCTCCTGGACCGCGTCGTCGGCGTCACTCGCCGATCCGAGCATCCGGTAGGCCACGGCCCGCAGATGACTGCGGTGCTGCTCGAATCGGTCCGCCAGCCAATCGTCTTGAGCCATCAGTTCCATCCTCACATCGGTTGTCGTCATAGTCCTTGACGGCCGGGACTTCATTGATGTGACCGGAAAGGTGGCGATGTGGGATTGCACGCTGAAGGCGGGGCGTCTGATCTGACTCTTCGTCGCTCGCAAACAGGAGCCAGTGCACATTCAGTCCAGAGGCTTGAGCGACCCGAGCGCTGACGGGATGAACTCGGCCATCGTGGGGTGAATCGGCAACGCATCACGAACCGCCGGATAACGGACGCCAGCCTGCATCGCAGTCCCGATGACCTGAATGAGGTCATCACCATGCAGCCCGAGGATTGCCGCGCCCAGGAATTGCTCCGTGTCGGCGTCAACCAGGATCCGCATCAGCCCCATGGTCTCGCCTTCCAGAATGGCGCGACTGACACTGCTCATCGGCACCTCCGCCTTCAGGACGTTCCGGCCGGAGGCGCGGGCCTGGCTGACCGTCATACCCACCCGTCCTAGCGGGGGGTCCGTGTACACCGCATAGATGGTCACTCGGCCGTCGACCGTACGCGGCGGATGCAGCAGGATCTGCCCGTCCTGATAGGCGGTGTGCGTGAACGCCCCGTGACCGTTCACATCGCCCAGCGCCCACACGCCCTTGACGGAGGTCTTGAATCGGCCGTCGATGGTGAAGAATCCCCGCTCATCGGTCTCGATCCCGTGTTCTGGGCCGAGCAGGTCGGAGTTCGATCGACGACCGGTGGCCACGAGCAGATGACTGCCAGGGATGGTCGTGTCGTCCCCGAGCTCCACGTCGATTCCACCCAGACCCGGCCCGACTCGAGCAGGTCGCCCGTAGACGATATCGACGCCCTCATCAGTCAGCATCTCCGCAAGCATTGCGGACACGTCCTCGTCCTCCCGCTCGGCGAGACGGCTGCCAGTAATGATCGTCACCCGGGACCCGAAGCGCCGAAATATCTGACCGAACTCCAGCCCGATGTACCCACCGCCCACGATCACCAGGTGCTCCGGGAGGGAATTCAGGGCCAGTAGCTCGACCTCGGTCATGGCCTCGACAGTCTCCAGGCCCGGAATCGCTGGCCTTGCCGCGCGGGCGCCCAGGTTGAGGTAGAGCTGCTGGGCTGTCAGCTGCTGGTCCTCAACGGTGACCTGATGCTGCTGGCCTGCGGGGTCGGTGACAACGGTCGCCGTGCCGTGCAGGAGATGCAGACCATCGACGCCAGCCAGCCAGTCGTCGAGCGAGTCGCGCATTCCGTCGATGATCGACCGCACCCGTGACATGGCGACGGCAAAGTCAACCGTCACGTCGCCGGTATTCACCCCGTACGCCGCAGCGCGCCGGGCCTGATGAGCGATTGAGGCGCTGGCGCGCAGGGCTTTGGTCGGCTTGCAGCCGTGGTTGAGGCAGGTGCCGCCGGCGCGGTCCATCTCAATGAGGGCGACCCGCTTGCCGTCATCCACCAAAGCCCCGGCCACCCCGGGACCGGGCTGGCCCGCTCCGATGACAATCGCGTCGTAGTGAGCCATACGGGTCTCCAACCTTGAGGGAATCGACAAGCTCCAACGCTATTGCGGCCACGACCGACGGCTGAGAGGTGGTGCCGCACCCTTGAAGTGGCACTGCGAATGTAACGAAATGATGACCACAATCCGTGGCAGCAATCGTGCGCGCCCTGGATTCCGGCCACTTTCTGGCGCAATCTCGCCTTCCGACTGAAAAAAAGCAGTCCAAACTCGGGTTCAGGGTTGGGCAATCGTGATCGAACTGTTTAGACTCCTCCGGGAGATAACGCTTTGGTCTCATTTGCTCGGGGGATTGAGAACACTTGTCTAGACCGCGCCCACGAAGGGCCATGCGGCCGCCTCTTGCGGCGCGCGTAGTACGAATCGCGGTTCCAGCGGCAGTGATAACTGCGTTGGGCGTAGGCGTCGCCGGTGCAGTCATGCCAGGTGATAACGCACAGGTCGCGTATCCAGCTCCAGCCTCGACGGCGTCGGTCGAGTCGGCTCCGATCGAGACGACCGCACGAGCGCAGGAGCTCAGCCGGGGCAACGCGCGACCGAGAATCGAGGTCGCGTCGGAGCCGAAGCCCAAGAGTTCCGCTTCGGAGACGATCGCACCGATCCTGTCCCTGAAGATCACCGATCGCAAGTACGCCACCAGTGGTCTGAACGTTCGGACCGAGCCCCGCAATGGCGCCTCAGTGGTCGCGGTGGTCCATAAAGGGACCAAGCTGGCGGTCACCAAGATCATCACCAACGGATTCCGGTACGTGTCCTACCACGGCAAGGGTCGCTGGGTGAAGAACAAGTACCTCTCCGACACGAAGCCAAAGGCCACAACCTCCAGCAGCAACGGAGGTAGCGGTAGCGGTGGAATATCAGGAGCTCCCTGCTCAGGAGGATCCTCGGTCGAGTCCGGTCTCACCTCTGACGCAATCCGCGTCCACCGCGCGCTCTGCCATCGCTACCCCCAGTTCACGAGCTTCCTTGGCCGCCGGGGCTCTGGTGGTAACCACGGGTCGGGCCGTGCTCTTGACTGCATGATCTCTGACTCGTCGGTCGGTTGGAACGCGGCGAAGTGGGTCCGAGCCAATGCCAAGTCGTTGGGCGTGAGTGAGGTGATCTACCACCAGCAGATATGGACGGTCCAGCGGAGTTCTGAGGGGTGGCGCTCGATGTCGGACCGTGGTTCACCGACTGCCAATCACATGGACCACGTGCACGTCTCGGTGTACGGCAGCAGCGGCACCGCCTAGGGAGTTGCTTGGGCTGGCCGTCTGGCGGACGCCCGGGTGCACGAAGGTAACGGCTTGTTCACGGTCTGACCGTGGCTTGTGAACGCTCACAGCCCGACTTAGTGTTATTTCATGGCGGTGGACTTGTACCAGGTGATACTTGGTGGCATCGCCGTCGCCATCATGGTGCTTGTCCCCATTCTGAGCGTGGTCATCTACGACCTACTCGTCGGAAGGTGGGACGAAGGCCTCCATCGGTGGCGAGATCGGCGCTCCTCGGCGGTGGCGCACCGGCACGCCGTACGGGAGCTGCGTCACCAGCAAGGTGTCCCGATCGAGCAGCTGGCCGCTGACCTGCGGCGCTTGCGCGCGATTCTCGGTACCGATGCCCATCGTTCCGCCGCTCATCAGATGGGCAACCGGCTCGCGTACGACAAGCTGCTCATGCAGGTCTGCGAGATGCTGGAGGTCGAAAACGATCTGGACGGCGACTCCATTGGCTTCGAGCGCGACATCGAACGGATCCGCGTCGAGGCAGAGTTGGAACGCGCTGGACTGATCTTGAGCGACCGACGGTTCGGCCAAGCTGCCTAAGCCAGATAGTTTGGAGCTGCTCGCGCATCGCGCTTGGGATCCGCCGCCGTCGTAGTCGCTCGCAGCCTTTGAGCGGAGCGATGCCCGTGCGGGCGTAGCAAACTTAAGATGCTTGAAACGGCACCACCCACAAACGGCACTCGAACGCTCCACAACGCGCGGGTTTGCTACGGCAGCGCGAGCCGTTCCATGACCTAACTGGAATATCTGTGGCACTGCTGGGGTTGCGTTGTCAAATGTTCAGTATGAAGCCTCAAGTATCGAAAGGATGGTCGCTATGTCACGCCTCACCAAGGCCATCCGCAGCCGCCGTGAGATCCTTCGTGCCCGCAGGCAGCTGAATCGGGCGATTGCGAACGCCTCGACTCCCGCCATGCGCGACGAACTGATTCTGGTTGCTCAGCGGGGTGGCAACGTCTTCTAAAAGACTTGACCAACAAGGGCTCTCATCCAATTCGGATGAGAGCCCTTGACACTAGGCGGCCGCCAGCTGCCCGGCGATGTTCTGACCCAGCTCGGCCAGAGCCGGTAGCAGGAGCACCGTTCCGAGCACGAGGCCGGCGCAGTTGACAATGAGGAAACCCCCCGCCCAGAGACTGGCTGGTACACGCGTCAGCCTAGCCAGCTGATCGGCGTCAGAATGCGGCGCCCGTCCGCCTCGGCGCTGCCGAATGAGCTCTAGCACCGGTTTTGGCGCCGCGAGCAGCAGCGTCCACGTCAGCACATAGGCCAGGCCGGACTGCATCGTCGCAGGAAGGTACCAGCTCACCAGGATCAGCACGACCGCGCAGCCAACGACCAGAACAAAACCGTAGAAGTTGCGGATCTGGACCAGTAGCAGCGCCAGCAAGATCACGAACAACCAGAGCAAGCCAAGGCTGTGGCCAGCAATCAGGAGCGCGACCGCACCCAAGCCGACCACGGCCGATCCCAGGTAGCCAGCGAGCAGCATCGTCACCATGCCCGGGCCACTCGGTCGCCCGCTCGAAACGGTCAGCCCGGACGCGTCCGAGTGCAGTCGGATGCCCTGCAGGCGCCGGCCCGTCAGGAGCGCTGCGACGCCGTGGGCGCCCTCGTGCGTGATGGTGACCAGCATCCGGGTGTACGGCCAGATTGCGCGTGGCAAGACAAGAGCACCGGCAATCACCGCTGCCAGGGCGACAACGAGGGGTGCCGGCGGAGGCTGGACTGCCATCGCCCGCCGCCACACCTCAGCAATCAGCTCCACGCCTCAAGCATGAACGATGAATGCACCTGAGCTTGCCGAATGGGCCTCGGGTCCTCAAAGACTGCTGCTCCACAGCATCCCGCTCGCCCCACTCACCCGCGCGCCGAAGGCGACTGTTTGAGCGTCTGTCAGGCTGCTGACGAAGTCGATAATCCCGCGACCCCTGCCCATGCGCGCCAATTCGGCATCGGAGACGTTCCCGCCGAGCCACTCCGGATGCTCCTTGGCCACCGCCTGGTACGCCGAACTTGCTGCGTTCACCAGATCCAGCAGCCGTCGCGGCGCCCGGCCTGCGTCGATCCGGTCAGAGAGCCAGTCCTCAAATGCAAGGACGAGATGTTCGACCGTTTGCTCTTGACCGCGCTGGAACATGGCCAAGTCGGGCCGGTCCAAGATGAAGTACTGGTTGACGAACTTCAGCACCGACACCTCATGCCAGGCCCGCGAATCCATAGAGACATAGCCGGAGCGGACTGCCGGATCCGGATTGGGACTGACGGAACTGATCAAGTGGTCGATCCACCGTGAGGTGAATCCGGAGATTGCTCCGTCGGCGGCCATCGATCCGTCGTACGGCGTGGCCAGGACACCGTCGACGAACTCATCGCCGACCGTCCGCACCGCAGTCGCGAAGATGTCCTCGTCGAAGATCCAACCCTCTCTGCGTTTCAGCCGCCGCCGCAAGCGCTCCAGGCCAGCCCCCGGTTGGCGGTGGGCACGCACCAGATCGCTGTCATCAAGATCAGCGAAGTCGCCTCGTCCGCTCTCCCATGATCGAAATTCGCCGGACACGGGGGAGAACTGCAGCACTCCCGAGCGATGAAAGTCATCCAGATCGTGCAGCGAGTACGCAATGTCGTCGGCGAGATCCATGACCGAGCACTCCAGGGTCTGCCGCCCCGGCGGCAGCTGCGGGAATGCGGCAAGCGCATCCAGCATCTGCGGCAGGTCGATGATGTAGGCGGAGAACTTCGCGGCTCCCGCGGTGCCGCGAGCGTGGCCGGCGCCGCGTGGAGGAATGGGCCACTCGATCGGATGTGGATCGGGATAGTGGAAACAGGCCCACGGATACTTCAGCACCGCAGCTCGAGTCGCCGCGGTGAGGTTGAGCCCGTGTTCGCCGGGCCCGAGGACTTCCAGCTCGGTCAGGATTCGGAAGGTCTGTGCGTTTCCCTCAAAACCGTCCGACAGCCCGAACCTCATTCGCGCCAATCGATCAAGAACCCGCTCACCCAGATGGCCGAACGGAGGATGGCCAAGATCATGAGCGGTCGCCGCC
>Ga0307285_10000246_pt1 | contig 12121 bp, 14 predicted proteins | sample ER_DNA_139_FD_194476 | JGI IMG/M metagenome (GOLD analysis project Ga0307285, IMG submission 194476) | Bulk soil microbial communities from the East River watershed near Crested Butte, Colorado, United States - ER_DNA_139 | ecosystem: Environmental > Terrestrial > Soil > Floodplain | place... | reverse complement strand
TCAAGTACTACGCGCCAGGCGTGGCGGTATTCGCACCGGCTGGCGCGGCAAGAACGAGAAAGAGCGCGAGGAGCTGGGGCTCACGACGCAGGCCACGTTAGGTGATGCGGAACTGGCGAGCGTAGACAAGGCAATGTTGGCAGAGGAGAAGCGGGCCTACTCGCGGCGCCCGCAGGTGTTCGGGCCGACCGCGCACATGGAGAAGGGCTGAGCCGACCCTGGGCGCTGGAGCTACCGAGCAAGATTCGCTTGCCCAAGACCAAGGCCCCGATGTACAGCCGTCGGACATTAACGCGCTATACAGATCTTCAGCATCTTGATCTTCACCTGGGGCCGAGCGAAGGCCTGCTGCGTTGACCTAACTCGATTGTGGCCCGTTGTCCGAGGATCCTTCCCTCGGCTTGAAAGAGCTTCACAAGAAACTTCTCGCCCTGGCGCCGCGCAACCGCGCAGCATGACCTGTGCTGGCGCATCTATCGAGCCAGGGCTGCTGTCGGGCGGTGTTCCCTCTGTCGAGCCGCCACTGCGATGACGATCAGCGCGAACACGATGAGGAGGCCGCAGGCGAGGAAGATGCCGCGGTTTCCCAGGGCAGTTGTCGAGCCGAACGCGATGATCGGCCCCGAGACGATCGCGCCGACGCGTCGGGTGTTCATGTAGAGGCCGGTGGACAACCCCGGCCGGGGAATCATCTGTTGGAACAGTGTCAGTCCAACGCCGGCGATCGCGGCGAAGCACCAGGCGTTGAGCGGTTGGAGGACGATGAGCATGACAGGCCCGGTGACGTAGGCCATCGCGATGTAGTAGGCGATACCGGCGACGCATCCGGTGGTGATCAGCCGCAGGCTGGAAAAGCGGCGGCTGAGCCGGCCGATCAGGATCAGGGCGGGGACCTCGAGGCCGGCGGCCACGCCGAGAGCGATTCCGGCCCAGATAACGTTGATGCGCATCGTCTCGGTGACGAACAGGGTCATGATCGAGGTCACGGTGGCGTTCGCGGCTTGGAGCAGAACGAAAGCGGCCACGATCAAGACCACGGCACGGGTACGCAGCGCCAGGTGGTCTTCTTCGACGACCTCTGCCGCACCGGCATGGGCGGGTGCGGCGGACCGCTGGGAGATCATGACGGCGGTCGTAGCGATGACAAGGACGGCGATAGCCCCGATAGCGAGGAGAATGGCGCGGTTGCCGAACGCGCCGATGATCAGTGTCGCCAGCGGCGGTCCGGCGATCCAGGCGACGGAAACGATGGCGCGGGTGTTGACGATGTCGGCTGGCTTGGCGCCGGAGTGTCTGAGGTCGGCGTAGAGCATCGAGCTTCCGACGCCGGCGGGACCGCCCACAACGACGAGGGCGACGACGGCGACGGGCAGCGAGGTCGTGAACGCCAGTACGAGCGCAAGGACCAGGGTGAGTACCCCACACGCCAGCATGGGTCGCAGGTAATCCTCCCGACGGTCGGCGTAGGAAGGCACGAGCAGCGAGGCGACGAACCCGCTCGCGTTGTAGACCATGAGGATCCAGCCGACCTGAGCGGTCGACGCGCCGTAAAGGGTGACCAAGATCAGAGCGAGGGCTGGGCTGAGGAAGGCGATTTGGAGCCCCCACAGCAGCGCCGCCGAGGGCACGAGTAGACGCTTCATGTACTGGCTAGCAACCTGTTCACCGGTCCCCCGGTCCGACGGCGGACGGTGGGTTGGTTCCGGCAGCCTCCGAGGCGAGGGGATGCGCTGTGGCGCTCCAAGTGGCCAGCAGCTTCAGCTGGTCCTCGGCCTGGCTGCCCGGCTCGGCGGAATAGGCGATCATGGTCAGCCCGTCGCCGGCCAAGTCAAGGGCGTCACCGGTCAGCTCGATCTCCCCGACCACCCGATTGCCCAACCGTTTGCGGGCAGTGCGGTGCAGCCGCACATCGTGCCGGGCCCACCGCTCGGCGAAACTGTCGCTGCGGGTCGCCAGCTCCCCGATCAGGTCGCTTAGGCCGCGGTCGTACGGGTCGCGGCCGGCCTGGGTGCGCAGGGCACCGACCATGTCGCGGGCAACGGTGTCCCAGTCCAGGAAGAAGGCCTTCGCGTAGGGGTCGAGGAACACGAACCGGGCCAGACTGAACGGCAAATCGTCCCGGACCAGGACGCCGTCATAGAGGGCAAAGCACAAGTCGTTGGCGGCCAGGATGTCTAGCCGCGCGTTCCGCACGTACGCCGGCGTGCCGGTCATCCCGCCCAAGATGCTGAGCACGGCCTGCCGGACCCGGATCGCCGGCGGCTTGGCCGGACGCGACCGTGAAGCTGGGGCTGACGCCGCCTTGGCGAGGTCGAACAGGTGCTGCCGCTCCGCCTCATCCAACTGCAAGGCCCGAGCCAGGGCGTCCAGAACAGAGTCCGAGACCCCCGACAGGTTCCCGCGCTCGAGCCGGGCGTAATAGTCGAAACTCACCCCGGCCAGCGAGGCGACCTCCTCACGCCGCAGCCCCGGCACCCGTCGCTTTTCGCCGTACGTCGGCATTCCGGCCTGCTCCGGGGTGATCCGGGCCCGGCGGCTGACCAGGAAGTCGTGTACGGCTTGACGGGCCACACCCCGACATTACGAGCTGGCCGCCGGCCCGAGGAAGGTACTGCCAGTACCCGCCTCAGCAGGCCCGGCTGCCTTGGCGTGTAATCACAGTGCCTGTTCCATGGCGGGCATGAGTCCTAACGTCGAGAACCTAGATCGCCGTACGGCTCGTGGACTTGTAGGCCGAGCCACCTGAGAACTCGCAAGGAGCAGAGCAATGATCGCTGACGTAGTGCGCCGCGGATGCGCCAACCTGAAAGCCCCAACAACCATGAGGAACGAGGTATAGAGCAGTGCCCGGTGGATCCACACTGACGCTAAACAACGGCGTCGAGATGCCTGCGCTGGGTCTGGGCGTGTTCCAGACACCAGCTGACGAGACCCGAGCAGCGGTCGGGGCGGCGCTTTCGACCGGCTACAGACACATTGACACCGCAGCCGCGTACGGCAACGAGCGGCAGGTCGGAGAAGCGGTCCGCAATTCTGAGCTGGATCGCTCTGACGTCTTCCTGGAGACCAAGATCTGGATCAGCGACTACGGCTACGACAAGACCCTGCACGGCTTCGAGAAGAGCGCCCGCAAGCTCGGGGTCGACCAGATCGATCTACTCATCTTGCACCAAGCGCTGCCGTCGGATTTCGAGGCGACCCTGGAGGCGTACCGGGGCTTGGAGACGCTGCTTGCCGACGGAAAGGTCCGCGCGATCGGGGTCAGCAACTTCATGGTCGGCCACCTCACCAGGTTGCTCGAGAAGGCCACCGTGGTGCCTGCGGTCAACCAGATCGAGCTCCACCCCTACTTCCAGCAACGCGATGTGCAGGCCCTGAACGCCGAGCGCGGCATCCTCACCCAGGCGTGGTCCCCGATCGGTGGCATCACCTTCTACCGCGACGGGCAGCACAGCAGCACCCTGCAGGACCCGGTCATCGGCCGCATCGCCACCGGCCACGACAAGACTCCCGCACAAGTCATGCTGCGCTGGCATCTGCAGCGAGGCCGCTCGGTGATCCCGAAGTCGACCAAGCCGCAGCGGATCGCCGAGAACATCGACGTGTTCGACTTCGACCTCTCCACCGAGGAGCTGGCGGCGATCGACGCCCTCGACACTGGCCAGCGCGGCGGCCCCGAGCCTGAGGCGATCACGTTGGAGAACTTCGGGCGCCCGATCCCAGAGAACTAGTCGACGTGCAACAGCAGCGACCCCGGACGAACACAGCCGCCAGGCTGACCGATCATTACAGCTACGCACATTGAGGAAGGAGGTTCCCGATGAAAGCGACCTTGTACGGCGGTCCCAGGGATATCTCCGTGGGAGAACGACTCGACTCGAGGATTGAACAGCCGACCGACGCCATCGTCCGTGTCCTGATGGGCTGCGTGTGTGGCTCGGACCTGTGGTATTTCCGCGGCGAATCTCCGCATGCGCTCGGCCCCATTGGCCACGAGTTCATCGGAATCGTCGATGAGATCGGCGACAACGTGTCCACGCTCTCCACGGGCGATCTCGTGATCGCACCGTTCCTGTGGTGCTGCGGCGAGTGCCGCCCCTGCCAATCAGGATGGCCATCGAACTGTGTCAACGGTGGCTCGTTCGGCAATCACGGTCACGACGGCGGCCAAGGCGAGGCCGTGCGTTCGCCGTACGCGGACGCGACGCTCGTCAAGGTCCCCAGTGACGACTACGACGCAGCAATGATGAGGTCGCTGCTGGCCCTCTCCGACGTCATGTGCACCGGGCACCACGCTGCCGTCAGCGCCGGCGTGCAGCCGGGCCAGACCGTCGCCGTCGTGGGCGACGGCGCCGTCGGGCTCTGCGCCGTGCTCGCCGCTCACCGGCTTGGCGCCCACAGCATCATCGCGCTGTCACGCAACCCCGACCGTCAGCAGGTCGCCAAAGACTTCGGGGCCACCGACATTGTCCCCGCGCGTGGGGACGAGGCTGTCGAACGCGTCCGCGACCTCACCGACGGCTACGGCGTGGATGCGGTCATGGAGTGCGTCGGCACAGGCCAGTCGATGGACACCGCGTTCGGCATCGCCGCAGTCGGCTCGGTCGTCGGCGCCGTCGGGGTGCCGCATGAGGTTGTCGTGCCGATCAACAAGATGATCTTTTCCAACATCGGGTTGCGTGGAGGGGTATCACCGGCACGCAGGTATATCCCCGAGCTTCTCCCGGACGTTCTCGCCGGGACGATCAATCCCGGGCGCGTGTTCGACTACGAAACCGACCTCGACCATGTCCTCGACGCGTACCAGGCGATGGACGAACGGCGAGCGATCAAGTCTCTGGTCCACATCGGCAGCTGACAGCGCACTAAGGGTGCCATGGCCGGCTACTGCGTGTATTGACAGTGCCTTCCTCCGACTGGGCCGGCGGGCTAGCGTCGTGGGTTGGTGAGGGAGTCTCATCGTTGGGAGCAGAAGGGATGCCGCTATGGCGCAGGAACAAAGCCGTGCACAGCAGTTGATGGGCGACATTGCCCCGAAGCTGGCAGAGTTGACCGACGACGTGCTATTTGGGGATGTGTGGGCACGCCCGGGTCTGTCCCAGCGTGACCGCAGCCTGATCACGGTGGCCGCGCTGACGGCTCTCGCGCGCACCGACCAGCTCGCGTCGCATCTGGGTCGCGCGCTGGACAACGGGGTGACCAAGGAAGAGCTGGCTGAGGTCGCCACCCACCTTGCGTTCTACGCGGGGTGGCCGTGCGGGATCAACGCCGCTACGACATTGCGGCAGGTCGTCAATGACCGGTGAAGGAGAGGATGCGGCGCTGATTCTGTTGCTCCGCCGCGTCGACCGCCAATGGTCACCTCGAGTTGCAGCACTATCTGCCCTGGTCAGTGAGTTCGATCTGTTACGTGGAAGTCGTGATCTTGTTCCTCGATCAACTCCATCGTGTCGTCGAATCGTCCGGGGCCAGCGCATGTGCGGTGGGCGAGCCGGGCTCGGCGGAGCACAGGGTCAGGTTGAGCAGGTTCGGCGTCGTCGAGCTCAGGGCTCGGGCGATCGCGTCGAGCATGGAGGCCGAGACTTCGGCGAAGGCTCCGCGTTCCAGCTTGGAGTAATACTCGATCTCACCCCGGCGAGGGCCGCGACCTCGCCGCGTCGCAGCCCAGGTATCCGTCGGATGCCCACGTCGAGCAGACCCCGCCCGCTGCGGAGTGATCTTGGCTCGACGCGAGATCAGGAACTCACGGATCTCGGGCACGGTTGTCCACGTCGATGGACACTACGGCCTGAACCGGGGCTAGTGGGATGCCACGTCAGTACACCTCTCACCAGAGACTCCCTCGCTCAGCGAGATGCGAGTAGGGTTGTGCGCTCAGGCCCGGCGCTCGACCACCGCGTACGTGGGGCTGCCGGTTGGTGCCCAGTCAAAAATGTTCTGAGCGGGAGACACCGTTAGCCGTCGAGGTCCTTCTCGGAGTGCTTCGGCTGGTACACCACATCGTCGTCGGACTCCTTGGCTGTGCCAGCCAGGTCGGCGGGGTCGACCGTTCCCTCCGGATTGTCCTCCACGGTGAGGCTGCCGTACTCGTCAGCGCCCCTGGGAGTGCTTTGCTGATCGTCCTCGGTCTGCTCGGGCGTCTCGTCTGACATGAGGATCTCCCTCGGATCGATGGTCTCGACTCATTCTTGCATCGCGCTCATGTGGCGGGTGCGGCCCAGCCGGAGTCATGGGAGGGGCTCTGAAGTCTGATTTCGATTCGATCTCCGTAACGGCCAACCGGTGTCCAGGGTTTGGTTGGCCGACGGACTCCGTGCCCACCACCTCGACACGCCTCCTGACCGTCATCCGGGGAGGGTAGCAATCGCAGCACGGACAAAATTGGAGCGTCAACGCTCGTGTCGCCGGCGCACAGCTGGCTACGCAGGTGAATTCCTGACTGACCTTTGCTGGAAGCGCCGTAGCGCGACTCGGATGAGCGGGACGCCGACGAGGCTGGGCAGGAGCCAGTAGGTCAGATGCGGTAGCCGGTTCCACAGCGGTAGGAAGGGTCCGTTGTCGACGTAGAAGCCGGTGAGTAGGGCGATGTAGGAGCCGCCCATGCCGATGGCGTGGTGGGGTGGCCAGCCTGGTCGGTGGTGTCGGCGTGCGCGGTAGCCGTACAGGCCGAGGCTGAACGCGATGACGGCGACGGCGAATAGGTGAGCGTCTTCGTGCCATCGGATTGCGGCCATGATCGTCGCGGTCGTGAAGATTCCGCCGAGTGCCCACAGGTAGACCCGTCCGGCACGCGGGTGGCGGCCGGGTCGTTTGCGGGCGGTCGCGGCGAGCGCCCCGGTGATCACAGCGGTCAGCCCGGACAGGATGTGTAGTACCAGCGCCGTCGCGAAGATCGGTCCCGCATCGGGGATCGGCAGGCCAAAGATCTCACCCAAAGATCTCACCGTTGCACTTCATGATCAATCTGGACCATTCGCATCAAGCCTGTGTGTCGCACGGTCGTGATGCTGCAGACAATGCGGGTCAGGCTGGCGGCAGAGGCGATGATCATCAGTGGTCTTGGCGGGGTACCGGAAACCATGATCATAGTGATCATGGTGAGGTCGATGATCATGCAGAGCATGGCGATAGTGATGGTGGCCGACAGGGCACGGCGCGGGCCGGTTTCAGGCAGCCAGCGCATGAGGCGCCCGGTGGTGGCGAGAGTGCCGCTTGCGGTGGCGATCGCGGCGATGATCAGCGGGATGACGGGGATGGCCGCTACGAGCGCGATCAGGCCGGTGCGCCAGGGGCTTGGATGAAGCAGCAGCAGCCACCAGATTCCCACCAGTGGGCCGGTGGCGATAAACCAGGCGATGGTGCGGCGCGCGTACGCGGTTGTCAGTTCGCCGGCGAACGCGTCCGCGACGGCGTGCGGACTTCCGAACTGGTTGATCGCTGCTGCGGCCGCCTGGCTGGGTGGGAGCCCGGTTGCGATGCGATCCTGCGTGGCTTGTTCCAGGCCGTCGCGCAGTTCCGTGAGAATCGCGTCCCGGCGGTGGCGTGGCCCGGGTAGCTGTACGGCGAGGTCGGAGAGGTACGCGGCGAGCGGGTCATTCGGTCGTGTACCGGTGCTGGTGGCTAGGTCGTCGCTGGCCATGTTCGTCTCTTGAGCAGGGCGGTTACGGCGGTGGAGAACTGGTCCCACAGTGCGCGTTGTTCGCTGAGCGCGATGTGCCCGGCCTGAGTGAGGTGGTAGGCGCGGCGCCGTCGTCCGCCAACGGTCTGCCAGTCACTGGCGATCAATCCGGCGCGTTCCAGCCGGTGCAGCGCTGGGTAGACCGTGCCGGTGGGCAGATCGAGGGCGCCATCGCTGCCAGAGCGCAGCGACTCGATCACGGCGTACCCATGTTGCGGACCCGGCTCGAGGACCGCGAGCAGCAGAGCGTCGAGGTGGCCCTTGAGCAGTTCTGGTCGCATTGGCAGCACAGCTGTCGCCTCCTTGCCGGATCTCAGCACAACACCGCTAGTATAGCGTCGCAATACTTTGTAATGCTATATATCATGAGCGGGGATCTTCGAGCTGATCAGCGGTCGGCCGCCGTGTTCCATGTCGCCACGGATGGGCGGGTGGTCACAATGCGCTCTCTGCTTCTGCGTAGAGGTCAGCGAGGTGGTGAACGCGACGGTTGAGGTCGGTGTAGGCGCGCTCGAAGGCGGCGTTGGTATTGGCTGGCACGGGGTCGGGAATTGACCAGTGCAGTCGCGGAAGGGTGTGGCTGAGCTCTTCGTGGGCGTTGTCGCAGACTGCGACGATCACGTCATCATCGTGAAGGACGTCTTCGAGGGGTTCGGGGTGATTGCGGTCGATCTCGAGTCCGTGGCGCTCGGCAATGGCGAGCGCCTGCGGGTGGATGCGTGGGCCGGGATGGGTTCCGGCCGAGATGGCTGGAGTGTTGCTCAGCTGGTTCCAGATTGCGGCGGCGAGCTGGGACCGGGCCGAGTTCGCCGTACAGACAAACAGCAGGCGGGGACCCGTCAGCAGGTCGTTGGGCATGCGACCGGAAATGACGGCAGCCCAAACGGTCGGCTGATCGAGTCGTAGCTGGACGTAGCTGCGTCGCCGGTCGCCTTCGGATCTGACCCGACGGATGATCTTGGCATCCTCGAGCACGCGGAGATGTTGTGCGAGCAGGTTGGTGCCCAAGCCGACGTCGGCGGCCAGCTCGCCTGGTGAGGCGTCGCCTGCGACGAGGCGGTCCACTAGGGCTAGCCGGACGGGTTCACCGAGTGCGGCGAAGACGGCTGCTCGTCCGTCCAGGCTCTGGTCCACATTTGCCTCCAATATTATTGAGTCAAGTATTGTTGAGATATGTCAGGCGTCAAGCCCGGTGGCCTAGCAGCATGGTCTCGACCCCTGCTGGCCGAGCTGATCGGCACCGCCCTGCTCGTGACGGTGGTGGTCGGGTCCGGTATTGCCGCAGCCAGACTGTCGCCGACAGATAGTGGTTTGCAGCTGCTGGAAAACAGCACGGCGACGGTCTTCGGGCTGGCGGTGTTGATCTTGATGTTTGGGCCAGTCTCCGGCGGCCACTTCAACCCCGTGATCTCGGCGGTTGACTGCCTGCTCCACCGCCGACCGGGCAACGGCTTGTCCGCCCCGGGTGTAGCCAGGTACGCGGCGGCGCAGCTGATCGGGGCGATCTTGGGTGCGCTGCTGGCCAACATCATGTTCGACCTACCCGCGCTACAGATCTCGAGCAAGGACCGGATCAGCCTCGGTCACGGCCTGGGGGAGGTCGTGGCCACCGCGGGCCTGGTGCTGCTGGTATTCGCGCTTGCCCGAACGGCGCGGGCTGCATTGTCGGCGGCCGCGGTCGGCGCCTATATCGGGGCCGCGTATTGGTTCACCAGCTCCACCTCGTTCGCGAATCCTGCTGTGACGGTGGGCCGGATCTTCTCCGACACCTTTGCCGGCATCGCACCAGCGTCGGCTGTGTTCTTCATCGCCGCTCAGATTGTCGGCGGTCTGGTCGGTCTGGGCCTGGTCAGGTTCTTCTTTCCAGACGCCACTGTCACTGCAGGCCGGGCCGTCCTCCCACATTCGAACCATCTTTCCGAAGGAAGTTGAGGTCTCATGTCGAAGCCCAGTGTGTTGTTCGTCTGCGTCCACAACGCCGGCCGGTCGCAGATGGCCGCGGCGTTCCTTTCGCACCTCTCAGGTGGCGCGGTTGAGGTTCGTTCAGCCGGATCGGAGCCAGCTGATCAGGTCAACCCGGCGGCCGTGCAGGTCATGGCCGAGGTTGGCATCGACATCGCAGCTGAGAAGCCGAAGATCCTCACCGATCAGGCGGTCCGCGAGTCCGATGTGGTGATCACTATGGGCTGCGGTGACACCTGCCCGTTCTACCCGGGCAAACGTTACGAAGACTGGGTGCTGGATGATCCGGCCGGCAAGGATGTCGCGACCGTTCGGCCCATTCGCGACGAAATCCGACGTCGCGTCGAGGCGCTGCTTGACGAATTCGTTGCGGCAGGCCAGAGCTGAGGTTCAGCGAGACGGGGAGGCAATCAATCCGGCTAGCGTGTCCAACGTGTCCGGCACGAGCTTGTAATAGGCCCACTTCCCGCGCTGTTCGCGGGTCAGGATGCCGGCCTCGACCAGCAGCTTGAGATGGTGTGAGACGGTCGGCTGGCTCAGACCGACCGGTTCGGTCAGGTCGCAGACGCACGCCTCCTGGTCAGCGTGAGCCGCGACCAGCGAGATCAGCCGGAGCCGGGCCGGGTCGGACAGCGCCTTGAACCCGGCGGCCAGCGTGGCCGCCTCGTCTGGCCTGATCACCTCACCGACGACCGGCGTACAGCAGTCTGCGAGCAACGCCAGCGTCGGACGGTCGGACGGGACGAGCTGCGCTGTCGGCATACGAAACAGCATGACACACATTGACAAACATCGATGCGTGCTTAGACTCGTATCGATAATTGTCAATGCGAGAAGGGTCTTACTATGCCGGAGACAACGACCACCGACCAGCTACGCGAGCAGGTGCGCGAACGCTACGCCGCGGCCGCCATCACCGTCACCTCTGGACAGGGCACGGCGTCCTGTTGCAACGACGGCTGCGGCGACGGCGGCCCATGCTGTGGCCCAACCGTTCAGGACGTCGACGACAGATTCGGCGGCGCACTCTATGCAGCGACCGACCGCGACAGCCTCCCGGTGTCAGCAGTAGCTGTCAGCCTTGGCTGCGGCAACCCCATCGCCGTGGCGGAGCTCCGGCAGGGTGAGACAGTGCTGGACCTCGGCTCAGGCGGCGGAATCGACGTACTGCTATCGGCCCGTCGAGTCGGCGAAACCGGTTTCGCGTACGGCGTCGACATGACCGAGGAGATGCTCGATCTTGCCCGGGCCAACGCCGCTCAGGCCGGCGCCAACAACGTCGAGTTCCTCAAGGGCACCATCGAAGACATCCCGCTGCCTGATGAATCGGTGGACGTGGTGATCAGCAACTGCGTGATCAACTTGTCCGTCGACAAGCCCAAAGTGATCACTGAAATGTTCCGGGTGCTCAGCCCCGGCGGCCGGATCGGCATCAGCGATGTAGTGGCCGAGGACCACCTCAGCGCTGAGGCACGCGCCGAACAAGGCTCCTACGTCGGCTGCATCGCCGGAGCCCTGTCCCGGCAGGAATACCTCGACGGCCTCACCTCCGCCGGCTTCACCAACGCGACAGTCCGTTTCACCCAACAGGTCGCCGACGGCATGCACAGCGCCATCATCCAAGCCACCAAACTGGAGACGTCGGCACGGTGACCGCCAGAAGGTCGGGTCAGCGCTGAATCGCACCAGCATTTCAGCGTGTGCTTAGGGGCCGTCGCCCTGTACCCCCGTCCGCACGGATTTCCGGCCATCATCCCAAAAGCGGCCGAGATCGTAGCCTTTCGGTTTACACCGGAATAACGTGGGTAAAGCCAACGCAACTCTGGTTGCGCAGTTTTTGACACCGTCGCCAGCGTTGTACATCTGATGGAGCCACATCTTGGTTGGGTCGTGGGTCTGGCCGACCCGGGGGCGGCTGCCTTTGCCGTGAGCCTGGCTCTCCAGCAAAAGGAGATGGGTTCTGATGTCGTCAAACAAGCAGCCGCTTATCGACAAAAACATGATCATTCCGTTCTGGTTGTTGACCAGCTGCTTCGTGGTGTGGGGGCTGGCCCAGGACTTGACCGCCCCGCTGGTCACCGCCTTCAAGGGCATCTTCACGATGAGCACCTTCCAGGCGTCGCTGGTGCAGTTTGCATACTTCGGGGCCTACTTCTGCCTAGCTCTGCCCGCAGCGTTCCTCAACGAGCGGTTCGGCTACAAGGTGGGCGTCCTGACCGGCCTTGGCCTCGCCGCGATCGGGGCGTTCGCGTTCTACCCCGCGGCCAAGTCGCTGGCCTTCGGCTTCTTCCTCATTGCTCTGTTCATCCTGGCCGCCGGTCTCTCCGTTCTGGAGACCTCCGCCAACCCGTTCGCTATCGCGATGGGTCCGGAGGGCACTGCGACCAGGCGGCTCAACCTGGCGCAGTCGTTCAACCCGCTCGGAACCAACCTCGGTGTGCTGCTGGCCGCCGTCCTCGTCTTGCCGAAGATGAACCCGGC
>Ga0307285_10000245_pt1 | contig 12126 bp, 8 predicted proteins | sample ER_DNA_139_FD_194476 | JGI IMG/M metagenome (GOLD analysis project Ga0307285, IMG submission 194476) | Bulk soil microbial communities from the East River watershed near Crested Butte, Colorado, United States - ER_DNA_139 | ecosystem: Environmental > Terrestrial > Soil > Floodplain | place: USA... | reverse complement strand
TCGGCAGCAGACTGCGCGGTCGTCAAGAGCCACTGCTTGAATGCAGCTGTTTCCTCAGCGGTCGCCTTGGAGCTGACGATGGCACTCACGGCGTTGAGCTCCTCAAGCATCTGTTGACGTGGATCCGACCCCTGCGTCGGCTTGAAGTCGGTCAGCGGGTTCTGTCGCTCCTGCGTCATCGCCTGAATGTCCAAGGCGATCTCGGCGAGCAGCTGCTCCCGGCTGGGTGGATTCGTTGCCGACTTCAGCGACGCGCTCGTCTCCTTGGCCAGCTCGATCGGACCGCCGGGGTCGGCAAGGGAAATTGCCATTCCAGCCACGAATGGAGCCCGCCGAACGCGTACCCATTCCTCTTCGGTGAAGTCACTCTTTGTCGTCATGCGGTGTCCTCCTCGTCCGAATTCTCGCCGCCGCTAGCTTGGCATGCCGGTGCCGAACAGTCACCTAAGCCAGCTGCCGGCGAGTCCGCGCGACGATGCTGGCGGCTAGGCTGCTGCACGCCAGTCGCTGAGGAGCCACATGTTCGTCGACCACCTGCAGCTGACCGATTTCCGGTCGTACGAGTCGGTCGACCTGCCCTTTCAGGCGGGTGTTACGACGTTCGTCGGAGCCAATGGCCAAGGCAAGACCAACCTCATTGAGGCCCTGGAATACCTGTCAACCATGAGCTCGCATCGGGTGGCATCCGAGGTGCCTCTGGTCCGGTCCGGCGCTATCCGTGCCGTGGTGCGGGCCAAGGTGGTGGCGGGCCTTGATGATCCCCGTCAGCTGACGCTGGAGCTCGAAATCAATCCCGGGAAGGCCAACCGCGCCAAACTCAACAGGTCCCCACTACGTCAGGCTCGGGAGATCGTCGGGGTGTTGCGGACGGTGCTGTTTTCGCCGGTTGACATCGCCATTGTCAAGGGTGATCCCAGTGAACGGCGTCGCTTCCTCGATGACCTCATCGTTACGCGCTGGCCGCGGCTGGCCGGCGTACGCGCTGACTATGAGCGGATATTGAAACAGCGCAACACGCTGCTCAAATCTCTCAGCGGTCGCTTCCGCGGCGGCGCACCACCCGCTGATTCCGAGGCCACGCTCGAGGTATGGGACACCCATTTGGCGCGGACTGGCGGTGAACTGCTGGAGGCGCGTTTGGTGACCCTGGCCGATCTGGCGCCGCACGTCAGCAAGGCGTACGCCGACATCGCGCCCACGAACAACGACGCTGCTGCCGAATATCGGGCCTCGGTCGACCTAGATTCAACCCGAGATGCTGAGCAGCCCACCGCCCGCGCAAATCTCAGCGCCGCACTTACCGCGGGAATGGCCGAGCGCCGGGCCGAGGAAATTCAGCGTGGCGTCTCGCTGGTCGGCCCGCACCGCGACGACATCGTGCTCTCTCTGGGCATGCTGCCGGCGAAGGGGTACGCGAGCCACGGTGAATCGTGGTCCTTCGCGCTGGCACTCCGATTGGGCGGCTTTCATCTGCTTCGCGCCGACGGCGTAGAGCCGGTGCTGATGCTGGATGATGTATTCGCCGAGCTGGACTCCGTACGCCGGGAGCGGCTTGCCTCCGCCGTACGGGTTGCCGAGCAGGTGTTCGTCACCGCGGCTGTCGGTGCCGACGTTCCCGAACTGCTGGCGGGTCAGCGTTTCCGGGTGGCTGGCGGGGAGGTGACGCCCGATGTCTGAGGACGAGTCAGGTGAAGACGCCTCGAGCGACCCTAGCGAGCACGATCCAACGGGGCTCGAACTCGCCCAGACCGTTGCCCGCTCGCTCGGCGCCCAGGCCCGCCGCCGGCGACGATCAGGGTGGTCCCGGCGGGTCGGACCGCAGGTGTCGGGAGCGCGGGCCGATGATCGCGATCCCAAGCTGCTCGCCGACGCGGTCGAGCGACTGGTGGAAACCAAAGGGTGGACGACTGAGATCAATGTGCATACCCTGCTCGCGCGTTGGGCGCTGCTGGTTGGCGCTACCAACGCTGCCCACTCTCATCCCGAGGGGTACTCGGACACGGTCTTGACCGTTCGGACCGACTCGACGGCATGGGCGACCCAGCTGCGTCATATGGCGCCTCAGCTTGTCGCGATGCTGAACGAACAACTCGGCGACGGAACGGTGACGCGAATCGCCGTCCTCGGTCCGGATGCTCCTTCGTGGAAGAAGGGCAGACGCTCAGTCCGCGATGGTCGTGGACCGCGGGACACCTACGGCTAGTTGTTTGAGCTGCTTGCGCATTGCCGACGCTCGCACCCCGGCGAACCCGGCTGCTCTTAGGATGCTCGGGTGCTTCTGACCGAGCTCAGAATCCTCATCGTCGACACCGGACGAGTCTGGTGGCGCCAGTTGCCGATGATCATGGGTGTCTATCTGCTCGGTTGGCTCGGCACCGAGCTCACGGTACGGGTAGCGGTGATCGCCGGAGATATCAGTCCCTGGCTGGCCTTGGTGTTGTTCGCCTTCAGCTTCGTCTGGACCCTTGTGGCAGCGATCGTGATCTTGACCCTGGCCGGCCGCGAGCTGGGCATCCGGCAGCTGCTGCCTGAAGGTGAGCGCGAGGTCGACGACCGTGACACCAGCCTCACCCGGCTCATTGCAATTACGTTGCTGCCGTTCCTCGGCATGTACGCCGCATTCGGTCAGGTGGAGCACGCCGCCAATCGGCTGGTGACCCAGCAGTGGGTTCGCTACGGCTTCCTCAGCGATCAGCAGACTGTGCTCGGCGCGCTCTATGACCTCGCCACCAAGCATCTTGGTTGGTTGATCCTGCTCCTCGTCAGCATCTACGTGGGCCGCCGGTTGCTTGACCGCCTAGCCGAGCGCAACGGCTCGCGGATCCTCGGTCTCGTCGTTGTTATGATCGAGTCGTTCTTCATGCTGATGGTGATCATGGGCGGCATCCGGGTCTTTCAGACGTTTCGACTCTGGCTTCGGGACCGGGCGGTGACGCAATGGCTGGTGGAGATCCAAAACATTCTCGCGCGCCTCGTCGGGATCAATGTGCCTGAGATCGTGAGCCGCGCGTGGGCGTTCGTGAGCGACCAGATCTGGCCGATCATTGTCGATGTTCTAGCCCAGCCACTGCTCTGGTTGGCCGTCGCAGCCCTGGTCTTTGGGTCGCGGGTGCTCTCGCTTGCGGAGCTGTGGCGCCAGGGTCAGCCGTACGCGGCACGCATTCCGGGCGCGACCGCTTTCGCGCGCTACAGCGACAAGCGAGCGTTCCGGCGTATCGGACCGGCGCCGCGTGGTGCGCGACTGGCCGCGTCTCGCGTACAAGAGGCTTTCTTCGGCGATATCGACGACAAGTACCTGCCGGCACTGCATTCCCTCCGTTTGGTCTTGCGCGCGGGCCCGATCTTTCTCGGCTGCTACGTCTTCGTGTACAACCTGGCGATCGTTGCGCAGAACTACCTCGAGAGACTGCTGCATCTGATCGTCGGCGGGCATGAGGGTCAGTTCTGGGTGCGGTGGGAGCCGGTGTTCTCACTGGTGCAAGATGCCCTCGTCGAGCCGGTTCGGCTGTGCCTCCTGGCCGTAGCATTCCGGCGTTGCTTGGAGATCTTTGTGCAGCGATCGACAGTTCGCCCAGCGGCGCCGGCGCGTCCGGAATCCACGCAGCCGGTGCTGGCGGGTGCGGAGGCCGGCACGTGAGGTTTCCCATCAGGTTTCCCGGCTCCAAACTCGCCGGCGTACTCGCTGCCATCGCACTTGTTGCCGTGTCGGCAGTGGGGCTCCGGCTCAGCGATCCCAAAGGCACCGTCGATATGGTCAGCGGCGTTGCCGGTAAGCCGGTCACATTCAACGATGGCGAGCTAAGTGTTGATCGGGTACGAGTCGGGACGGTCCTGACGCAAAACGACGAGGTGCGCGAGCGCAGCGCCGGAATGTTCGTGGCGGTTGCTGTGACCGGAGCGGCGACCGGTCCTCGGGAGCTCAGCCTCGGGTCTGCCGAGCTTGTCAGCAAGGACGTGCACTACAAGACCTACGGCCTCACCTCGGTCTCCGCGGCGCCCGGTTTCAAGACGTCAACGGACATTGTGTTCGAAGTCGACCCCGCACGCATCGAAGGTCTGACGCTGGAGATGTGGCGGAACGAGGTCATCTCGGGGTACCAGCAGCGGGTACGGATCCCCCTTGGCATCACCACAGCCAACGCCAACCAGTGGCGCGACGCCGCGCGAGGCTGGGGTATCGACATCTCGTTGAGCAATAGCACCAGGCCCATCCCATGAGGACGCTCCCGATGCGACGGATGCTGTTTGCGGTCGGAGCGCTCGCGGCCGTGTTGATCTACCTCATCTGGTGGGTGACCTATGCCGGCATCCACTACACCCCTCGCTACGCTGTCCGTCCGCCGGGTGTCGCGGGCGAGGTGCAAGGCACGTCGGTCCGTCTGTTGTCGTTGACCCGCGCCGAGCAATTGGTCGATACGTCGGAAGACAAATCAGGCAAATCAGAGTTTCCCGACCCTGGTGGCGTATGGATCGTCGCCGAGTTCGAAGCCGTGCGGCACGATCCGGGGAAGACCTTTTACTGCGACACCGAGTTGCTAGGTCCACAGCGGCGGTTGTGGGCTCGGGCGGCCACAGGGGCCGGCCGGGCCATTCCAGGCTGCCTACCAGACGATTTCGCAGTTGATCGGCTCGTACGCTTCGAGGCAGTCTTCCTGGTACCAATCCGCTACGCCGATCAGTTAGCCGGCGTTGCGCTAGTAGACGATTCCACCGCCGCCCGTACGCCCGTAATCACGCCAGCAACGCCGTAACTCGCCCCGGAAGGTCGAATTTCCGACCAGTGCGGACTTTTTCGATAGGCCGACACGGTCCCCGGCAACGCTCAGGTGAGCTGCTCCGGCAGTACGCGAACCGGAAGATAAAAGTGGTAGCTGTAGGTGCCGATGTGCCAGCCCTCTTCATCGCTGGTGAGGTAATGCGTCCCATAGACCAGCTCCGATACGCCGAAGCGAATGGTCGGGCCAGGCCGATAGTTGTCGGCGTACTTGAAGACGACCGCGTACGCGCTGAGCGGCAGCCCCGGTGTGAACTGATGTCGGTCGTAGCTGCGACCCTCACCCATCCGTACGCTTTCCGACACAACCACCTGTTGGGTGCCGTCGTCCTTGCTCACGAACATGCTGTCGGCGCCAAAATACTTGGGACTGCTGGATTCGGTGCCGGTAGTACGACCCTCGCCGATCATCACAACCTCCCAGTACGGGGCGCCGCCGAAGTCTTTCTTGTGCTGCGCCGTTGCCTCGGTGAAGCGGAACTCGTACGGGCCACTGGTGATCAACGTGCCTGGCGGTGTCGTTTTGAGAAGGTCGGTCCGCTTCTTGAAGCCTCCGAATCCCCAGATCGCAACCACCAAGAGCACGAGAGCGAGCAGGATGCATCCCAACAGGGCTGCCGCCGGGATGGGCTTACGTGCAGGCGCGCCCGTTTTGGCAGGATCCTCGGGCGGCGTCCAGTTGGGATCGACTGTGCCCGGATCGGCGGAGGCGGCGCTGTGCTCGGACTGAGTTGGGGCCGTTTGCACCGCCTCAGTGTAGGCAGTCACAGTGCCGAATTGCCCGGGGATACGTAGGGGGACCTAACAGACCGCTGGTACAGCCGAAAATTGGCCATTCAGAGCCTGCCAGACGCATTTTTCTGCAGTCGGAGGTCCGCTGACGGGCCCGGTCAGGCATGCCAGCGCGCTAAACTGGACGAGGTCACAAGACGGGTCGAAGGTCTCGTTCGGCTGCTCGGCAGAGCGGCTACGAGGGTCATCACGGACAACCTGTTAAGCATCGTATTCGTCAACGTGACCATCGAGAACGAAACGAGTAACAACCTTGGCGTGCCGCCTGCGTCACCTGGGTCACTAGGTGAGGTCCGGGCGGCGCACGTCTGACAGGAGCCCCGCGCCGGTGCAGCATATTGACCAGCCCGACGACAGCCCGATCCGAACCGACCCCATAACGACGAACTCGAACTCGCATCCGGTTGCCCGCGAGGTGCTCAACCACATTGAGCCGGGCGCGTACGACTCCGACTCGATCACCGTCTTGGAGGGCTTGGACGCGGTACGCAAGCGGCCGGGCATGTACATCGGCTCCACGGGGGAGCGGGGCCTACATCACCTCGTCTACGAGGTGGTCGACAATGCAGTCGACGAGGCATTGGCCGGATACTGCGACTCGATCCTCGTCCGCATCCTGCCCGAGGGTGGCATCCAGGTCGTCGACGACGGGCGGGGTATCCCGGTCAAGGAGCATCCGCGGGAGAAGATTCCGGCGGTCACCTTGGCGCTCACCGTGCTGCACGCGGGCGCGAAGTTCGGTGGCGGAGGCTACAAGGTGTCCGGCGGCCTGCACGGCGTCGGCGTCTCGGTGGTCAATGCCTTGTCGGCGCATCTCGTCGTGGAGGTGAAGCGAGACGGTTACCGGTGGACGCAGAGCTTCAGCCTCGGCGACCCCGACGGACCGCTGGAGCGGCTGGAGCCCAGCGAGGAGACCGGGACAACGGTCACCTTCTACCCCAGCCCTGACATCTTCGAGTCCACCAACTACTCGTATGACACTTTGGCCGCACGGCTTCGCGAAATGGCCTTTCTCAACAAGGGCCTGACGATCACCATCGTTGACGAGCGCCCCGACCACAAGGACGAGGACGGCAACGCCTACGCCGACACCTTCCGCTACGACGAAGGACTGATCGACTACGTCCGCTATCTGACCGGCAGCAAGGAGACGGTGCACCCCTCGGTGATCGCCGTTGAGGCTGATCGGCCGGACCGAGGCATCAGCCTCGAGGTGGCCATGCAGTGGAACATGTCGTACACGGAGTCGGTGCACACCTTCGCGAACACGATCAACACCCACGAAGGCGGCACCCATGAGGAGGGCTTCCGCGCCGCGCTGACCAATACGGCCAACAAATGGGGCGAGAACTGGGGATTGATCAAAAAGCCGGAAGATCGGCTGTCCGGCGATGACATCCGGGAGGGCTTGACGGCGATCATTTCGATCAAGCTCGCCGAACCGCAGTTCGAGGGTCAGACCAAGACCAAGCTCGGCAACACCGAGGCTCGCTCCTTTGTCCAGCAAGTGGTCAATGCCAAGCTCGGCGATTGGTTCGAGCAGAACCCCGGCGAGGGGAAGTTGATCATTCGCAAGGGTCAGGCGGCGGCCATCGCGCGGATCGCCGCCCGGAAGGCGCGGGACGCGGCCCGTGATCGAAAAGGGCTGCTGGGCCGCAGTGGGCTGCCCGGAAAACTGGCGGACTGTCAGTCGACGGACCCCGACGAGTGCGAGGTCTTCATCGTCGAGGGTGACTCGGCCGGCGGCTCGGCCAAGGGTGGTCGGGATCCGCGGATCCAGGCGATCCTGCCCATCCGCGGCAAGATCCTCAATGTCGAGAAGGCCCGTATCGATCGAATCCTGCAGAACAACGAAGTGCAAGCGATCATCTCAGCGCTCGGCACCGGGGTCCATGAGGACTTCGACATCGCGAAGCTTCGGTATCACAAGATCGTCTTGATGGCCGACGCCGATGTCGATGGCGCGCACATCCGTACCCTGCTGCTGACATTGATGTTCCGTTTCATGCGGCCGTTGATCGAGGCCGGGCACGTGTTTCTTGCCCAACCGCCGCTGTTCCGGATCGGTTGGAGCAACGCGCCTCATGAGCTGGCGTATACCGAGGCTGAGCGGGACGCGCTGCTCCGAGTGGGAGCCGAGGAAGGCAAACGGCTGCCGAAGGAAAACGCGATCCAGCGCTACAAGGGTCTCGGCGAGATGAATCCTGATCAGCTGTGGGACACCACCATGGACCCCGACAACCGCGTCCTGTTGCAGGTCACCCTCGACGACGCTGCGCGCGCCGACGAAATGTTCTCGATCTTGATGGGCGAAGATGTCGAGCAGAGGCGCTCGTTTATCCAGCGCAACGCGAAAGATGTGCGTTTCCTTGACATCTGACCTTGTGCGGACGGTGGCCCGAGGTGCGCGGCGCGAAACCATCCGCACCTTCGCTACGCTCCGGTGCTCCCGCCAGGCCCATCCAAACGCGCCGCGCACCTCGGCTCCCCCGCCCGCGCGTCGAGCCAGGAACGCAGGCTGTCGCGTTGAGCAGAGGTCTCGCTTGCTGCTCAGGGGTACGGCTTTGGCACCCTCGCCGCAATCACCCGCAGCTACCCAGACTCGGCGCTCCCGCCAGCTCCCCGGGATGCTCTCAGGACCGCCACAGATTTCAGCGAGAAGACTTAGCCCTCGCGCTGCGCTCAATTCCCTCGCCCGCAGTGAAAGTGATAACGCATGACTGACTTACCTCCGGAGCCGATTACTGACCGGCGGGAGCTTGTGGATCTGCAGGACGAGATCCAGAAGTCCTACCTCGATTACGCCATGAGCGTGATCGTGGGGCGTGCCTTGCCGGAGGTCCGTGACGGGCTCAAGCCGGTGCATCGTCGAATCCTTTACGCGATGTACGACGGCGGTTACCGACCGGACCGGGGTTGGAACAAGTGCGCCCGCGTGGTCGGCGACGTCATGGGTCAATATCACCCGCACGGCGACACCGCGATTTACGACACCTTGGCTCGGCTCGCGCAGCCGTGGGTGATGCGGTATCCGCTGGTCGCCGGGCAGGGAAACTTCGGCTCGCCGGGCAATGACAAGGCCGCCGCCATGCGCTACACCGAGTGCCGGATGGCGCCGCTGGCCATGGAGATGGTGCGCGACATCACCGAGAACGCGGTTGATTTCAAGCCCAATTACGACGGCAAGGAACAAGAGCCGGTCGTTCTGCCGAGCCGATTCCCGAACCTGCTGGTCAACGGGTCCACCGGCATTGCCGTCGGCATGGCGACCAACATTCCGACCCACAACCTGCGTGAGGTCGCCTCAGCGGTGCAGTGGTCGCTGGAGAACCCGGACGCTCCAGCGGAGGAGCTGTTGGAGGCGGCGATTGCGCGTATCGCGGGTCCCGACTTCCCGAATGGCGCGTTAATTGTCGGCCGTCGCGGCATCGACGACGCGTACCGGACCGGCCGCGGCTCGGTGATCATGCGAGCTGTCCTCGACATCGAGGAGGACAAGGCCGGCCGGACCATGCTGGTGGTCACCGAGCTGCCCCACATGGTCAATCCCGACAACTTGGCACTCAAGATCGCCGAGCTCGTGACCACCGGCAAGATCAACGGCATCGCCGACATCCGTGACGACTCCTCCGCGCGTACCGGACAGCGACTGGTGATCGTGCTGAAACGCGACGCCCAACCGCGGGTGGTGTTGAACAACCTCTACAAGCACACCCAGCTCCAGGAGACCTTCGGCTGCAACATGTTGGCTCTGGTCGATGATGTGCCGCGTACGCTGCGGCTGGACCAGTTCATCTCCTACTGGATCGCCCACCAGATCGAGGTCATCCAACGGCGCACCCAGCACCGGCTGGATGACGCGCAGGCCCGCGCTCACATCTACCGCGGCCTGGTCATCGCGCTTGACAGGTTGGACGAAGTGATCGCCCTCATCCGGCGTAGCCCGAGCACCGATGACGCTCGGGAAGGCCTCAAGGCGCTGCTAGGCATCGACGAGCTGCAGGCGAACGCGATCTTGGACATGCAGCTGCGCAGGCTGGCGGCGTTGGAGCGGCAGCGGATCATTGATCAACTCGCGGAGTACGAACGGATCATCGCCGACCTGACCGACATCCTGGCCAGGCCGGAGCGGCAGCGCAAGATCATCAGTGACGAGCTGGCGGAGATCGTCGAGAAGTACGGCGACGAGCGGCGTACCGAGATCATCGCCGCTGACGGCGATCTCTCGAATGAGGACTTGATCCCCGACTCCGATGTGGTCGTCACGATCACTCGGGGCGGGTACGCGAAACGCACGAGCACGGACCTGTATCGGGTGCAGAAGCGCGGTGGGAAGGGCGTACGCGGGGCGACGTTGCGTACCGACGACGAGGTTGAGCACCTGTTCGTCACGACCAACCACCACTGGATCTTGTTCTTCACCAACAAGGGCCGGGTCTATCGGGCCAAGGCCTGGCAGCTGCCCGAGGCCGGCCGAGATGCCAAGGGCGGCCATGTGGCCGGGTTGCTGTCCTTCTTGCCGGACGAGGAAATCGCGCAGGTGCTGGCCATCAGGGACTATTCCGCGGCGCCGTACCTGTTGTTGGCCACCAAGCGTGGCCTAGTGAAGAAGACCATGCTGCCGGCGTACGACTCACCCAGGCAGGCCGGAATCATTGCCGTGAACTTCCGCGAGGAGGACGACGAGCTGATCGGCGCCGAACTCAGCTCTGCCGACGACGAGGTGCTGTTGATCTCCCGCAAGGGTCTCTCGATTCGCTTCCCGGCCGACGATTCCGAGCTTCGGCCGATGGGCCGGGCGACGTCGGGGGTGACCGGAATGAAGTTCCGTCGAGGCGATGAGCTGTTGTCAATGTCGGTCATCAGGGCCGGGGGCGGTGATGATGGGCGCTTCGTGTTCACCGTCACCGATGGCGGCTTCGCCAAGCGGACTCATGTGCAGGAATACCGCCAGCAAGGTCGCGGCGGTCTAGGAATCAAGGCCATGAAACTCAACGAAGATCGCGGCTCGTTAGTTGGCGGGCTGGTGGTGACCGACAATGATGAGGTCATCGCCATCAAAGCCAGTGGTCAGATCACACGCAGCGCCGTTGCCGAGGTTCCGGTCAAGGGTCGTGACACGATGGGGGTCAGGTTTGTCGGGGTAGGCGACAGCGACTCGGTTGTGGTGATCGCCCTGAATCCTGAGACAACTGCAGAAGCGGCACAACTTGCAGACGAGACTGCTGCGGGTGATGATTCGAATTCGACGTCGAGCGTGGCTGAGGAGAATTCCTCGCTCGGGTCGGTCGCCACTGACGATGACCCGCGACCCCGCGCGGGCAGCTGAACATCCGGGGGTCCAGGAGGATGAGAAGTGAGTAGAGGCAACGCGGAGCAGCCATCCGCCCAGACGCCCAAAGGTCCTGGCTCCCCAAATCGCATCGAGACCGCTGTGCAGGGCCGCCCGGAGAGTGGGCCGCAAGGCCGCCCGGAGCCGGGAGTGCGAAACGGTCCACAGCAAGGGATACAAGATCGTCAACAGCCGGGCCCGCAGGGAAACCCGCAAGCGCGCAATCCGCAGGACGGCGGCAAGGGCGATTCCAAAGGCGCGGGGCCTCAGGGTAGTGGCGCTCAGGGTGGCGGTCCCCAGGGTGGTGGGCCCCAGGGCGGGAATCCTCAGGGTCGCGGTTCCCAGGGCGGTAGCCCTCAGGCTGGGAATCCGCAGAGCGGGAGTCCTCAAGCCCGGGTCGGCGGTCCTCAAGGGCAGCCTCAACAGCCCAATGCCCGACAGCCCAACGCTCAACAACCTCGGGCTCAGCAACCCCCGCAGCGGACACCCGACGTAAAGACGCCCGGCCCGCAGCAGCCCGCCGGGGGGCCGTCGGATCGGAAGCCGACGGCCGGACCGGGTGCGGGTACGACCGGGAAGGCTCCGGACGAGGAGCACAAGACTTCCAACGGGCAGAGCGCCCGCGAAGAACAGGTTGCAGCGACGCGTACGGGCGGCGCAGCTGCTGCTCGTGGCGGCGGCGGCCCGCAAGGTTCCGGAGCCGCTGTTCGTCCACCGCAGCCTGGCGGCCCGCGACCCGCTGGCCCCGCAAGTGGCGGCACGGCGGAGCCGAAGCAGGCGCCGAATCAGCAGCCGCCGAATCAGCAGGCACAGCCAACCAAGCAACCGCCCGCTAAAACGGCCACTCAAGCGGCCAGCGCGGTCAGCCCAACCCAGCCTCGTCCCCCGACTTCGAGTAGTCCAGCCGGCCCCGGCGCGCCAACCACGCGCCCGGAAACCGCAGGCGCGATACCTGTCTGGGATCCGCCTGCGCCTCCACCACCCAAGCAGTCGCTCCTCGCTCGACTAGGGTTTGGGAAGAAGACCGAGCAGGTGGAGAGCGACTCCGCCGCTCCACCCGTACAGCAGGCACCAACGCCACAGACCTCAACCACTCAGAGCCCCGCGCCCGCAACGTCCAAGCCGACGACAACGCAGCCAGGCGGTGCTCAGCCCCCAGCGACACAGCAGCCTGGCGGAGCGGCTGCGGTCACGCGTGGCGGCACGCGGCAGGCTCGCACACCTGGGC
>Ga0307285_10000241_pt1 | contig 12214 bp, 10 predicted proteins | sample ER_DNA_139_FD_194476 | JGI IMG/M metagenome (GOLD analysis project Ga0307285, IMG submission 194476) | Bulk soil microbial communities from the East River watershed near Crested Butte, Colorado, United States - ER_DNA_139 | ecosystem: Environmental > Terrestrial > Soil > Floodplain | place... | reverse complement strand
ACGGCCTTCGGGCGGAGCGCCAGGACTGTCTCGGCGTCGTTAAGCAACAGCGCCACCCAGCCGGGGCCGTTGTCGGCCCATTGCGCATCCACCACCACGTCAGGATCGATGCCGAGAAAGGCCATGATTTCGGTCAGGTCCTCGGCGTCGACATCACCGCTTCGGATGAGCGGCGGTGCAGCGAAGGCAAGCCGCGTCCCGTCGCGACGGATCCGTACGAGTCCGGCTGCACACTGCTGGGTAAGGCCTTCGGGGTTCTTGGCGATGCCGCCGGCCTCCAACCAGGCATGGGCCGAGCCGAGAGTGGGGTGGCCGGCAAACGGCAGCTCGGTGTTGGTCGTGAAGATCCGCAGCTGATAGTCGGCCTGCTCGTCGGTAGGAGCGATCAGGAACGTCGTCTCGCTCAGATTGGTCCAGCGGGCGAAGTCGGCCATGTCCTGCGTGGTGAGATCGTCGGCGTCGTGAACCACAGCCACGGGATTGCCGAACGTCAGCACGTTGGTGAAGACATCGACCTGGGTGAAGGGGCGCATGATGACAGCCTGCCAGTGAGATTCGGTCCACCGTGGAGCGCTTGCCAGGCTCAGCTGAGTTCAGCGATGCTGGCCGCAACGTGGGCTAGTTCTGGGTGCCCATCCTCCACGAATCTGGCAAGGTCGGCCTGCAGGTAGCGCAGCTCTGCAAGTCCGGTCTGGGGGTGACCGGCACGGGCGATCCACTCGGCGAGCTGCCGACGGGTGCGGAATGTCCCGATCGATCGCATGCCTTGAATTCTGAGGCGGTCGCGCAGTAGCTCGATCAGATCGAACACCGCGCGCTGCGGATCGTTGAGCTGTCCGCGCAGTACTGCCAAATCCTGTCGGCTCGTGAGCGTATCGGGGTGACGGTCGCCAAGGATCTGACGTCGTCGCCGATAGACCGCTCGCATTTCGGTGTGGGCCTTGTTCATGTCGCTTATCCCGCCGCGGGATCGGGCCAGGATGTGCTGCAGGCGCAGCGTGTTCGGATGATCGGGCCCGCACACCCGGATCCAGTCGTCGCGTTGGTCCAGCAGCTGGTACAGCGCGTCGCGGTCTTGGCCGCTTTGGCCTGTCCAGACGGCCAGCTCCAGCCGCGTCTTGAGCGTGCGGATGTGATCGTCTCCCAGAATCTGGCGCTGTCTCTTGAGCACCTCGGTCAGTAGGGCTACCGCGTCGCCGGGCTGGCCGGCTCGCCCCGTCCAGACGGCGTGCCTGTATCGCACGTGCAGTGTCAGTGGGTCATCGGGCGGAAGCGCTTGCTCGGCAGACGCAATGAGCTGCGCCAGGTCACGACAAGCCGCGTTGACCTGGCCAAACCAGCCCTGAGATGTCGCAAGTTCGACCCGCGTACGGATCGCGCGGCGCTCCGCATCCAATCCGCCGCCACCCGTGGTATCTCGCAGAGCAATCAGCTCACGGATGGATCGCGCAATCTTACCTTCCTTGCGATGCCAGACTCCGCAGGCGTACAGCACGTCCTCGACCGCTGGATGGCCGCTCCCTAGCAGTTGGCCCACCCGATCAGCCAGTCGTTCGAAATGGCGCGCGGCACGGTGCGGGCGGCCCGTCTCGCCGAGGCTCCAGCCGAGCCTAATCAGCACCGGGTGCATTCCGTCGGAGGACGCGAGCGCATCCCCGCGGAGCCGGTCGAGCCAGATCGCGTGACCTCGCAGATCCAGATTGCGACGGGGGTCGTTCTCCACCGTTCCCCACAGCTCCATCAGAGCGTCGGCAGCGGCGACCACTGCCTCGGTGACCGCCGCCGGTCCCAGATGAAGCCGGGTCATTCGGGCGGTCAAGGCATGCATCTGGACTTCGCGGATCTTCAACTCAGTCCCGGTGTCGTACCGGGTGCAGCTGATCAGGCTGTACGACTCCAGCGCCCGCGTGGTCCCGGTGAGGTCGTCGATGCTGACCAGACCGTCGCCCTCCCGGCCTTTGGCAGCCAAAAAACGCCGTACAGCTTCGGTGGTCATGATCTTGGCCGGCACACCGGCTGGGTTGAGCACTGCGATCATCAGTGCAGCCCAGCTGGCCAGTCGCGTTGGGTCCCGCTGTTCAGCTCGGTCCAAAGAGATGGCCCAGGCTGCGACGAGCGGCCGTTCGTACCCTTCCGCAGTCTGCTCAGCGGGGAACAGGCCTTCCAGCCCGTCCAGTCGGTCGGCCAGCAGGTCGCGGTAGCCGGCACAGGTGTAGCGATTCTCCCGTAACACGCTCGCGGCAAGAGCGAGAGCAAGGGGCGTGCCGCCGAGATCGCGCACAAGCCCATCCACCTCGTCGAACGTGTGGCCGACCATCTCGCCCGCTTCGACTGCAGGCCCGAGACGGCCGCGCAGATAGCGCTGCCCCTCGCGCCGGGTGAAGCCTTCAACCATGACGACATGCCGACCCTCACCCTCCATATCCCTACCGCGGCGGCGGGTCAGCCATAACGTCTGGCCCAGAGCACCACCCGGCCACAAACCCACCAAGTCGGCCGGATCATCCACGTCGTCAAGCACAATCCACCAGTCGAAGTCGGAGCGCCGCAGAGCTCGCATCAGAGTGCGAGCGGTGTCCTCGAGATTGCCGGGATCGGGCGTTGCGAGGCCAAGCGCCTGGGCGGCCCGCGTGTACGCCTCCAGCACCGCAAAGCGGGAAGCGGCGTTACTGACCCAGATCACCTTCTCGGGAGCGAATTCCTCGAGAAGCGCGGCGGCCAGCTGACTCTTGCCCACCCCTGCAGGCCCGGACAGGAGCAGCGGAGGGCGCCCCGCCGTGCGGAGGATTTCAGTCACCTGCTGCTGGACCTCACGCCGCTGGAAGCCGCTGGCCAGCAGCGGTGGCACGTCGGCGAGGAAGGCGTCTGACACGGTGACAGCCAACGGGCGCAGGACCGCATTGGAGACCAGGTTTGCCCGCTGCTCCCGGGTTGCGGCCGACGGCTCCGGGCGGGCGTAGGCCACCAGCTCGCCGGCCAGGGTGTCTGTGGTGCGCTCGGTCGTGGGATGCGTCATCGTCAGACCGCGCGCGAGGTGCCCCAGATCGATGCTGCTGAGCGCCCGGGCTCCGTTGAAGTATTCGGTCAACGCGTTCATCCAGCGTTTGAACTGCCGCGCCAAGTCCGGGTCCGCGTGACGGCTGGCGGCCAGTTCGGCCCACGAGAGTGGGTCGTTTCCTGCCTCGGCCAGCAGCCCACGCAGCATGACGAGCCCGATCATCACATGCTGAGGCACCAGCAGACCCTCCCGCGCAACAAGGCCGCGGCGGCGAAATACGCCCGCTTCCTCAATTTCGCGCCACACCGGCTGGAAGTTCTCCACTAAGACGCAGAGCAGGCGATCCTGGCGGGTCAACGGCTCAGTGCCGACGCCCATAGGTTTCGCTTGCTCAGCCAAGAGCTGACCCCTCCTATCGATCCGGCATAACTCCTGCTGACTCTCCCTGTAATCCGTGGCAAATCCGCTATTTGCTGAGTGCCAATCAAATACCGCTTGGAGGCGCGAAGACAAGAGGAGGGCACCAGATGAACAGTCGAAACGCGAAATCGAAGACTCCAGGGGAGTTTTCTGGCCGGTCAGTGCGGCGGCCTGCCCTCATGGTCACTTTCGTGACGCTGCTTGGCTTGCTCTTCGGAGCCTGCGGCGCTTCCACCGCGAGCACATCCGCCACTGGGACGCCATGTCCTAACGCCGTACAGCAGCTGGTGGACCCGCAGGTGACACCGGATCTTGAGATCAGCGTTGCTGTTGACGGCTCTGGTTCGTTCATGGGTGATCGCAGTGCTTCGCGGGCCTTTGTCGCCCAGCAGGTCGCGCTCACCGTCGATGATGCGGTCGACAAGGCTGCCGCGCTTCGGGTGATCGTTTTCGGTGGATCGGCCGGAAATGCCCGCACCGTTGTCGAGTGCCCGGTGATGGCCGTGCGCTACCGAAACGGGGCCGCTCGAGCGGCGAAGACTGCTTATCTCAAGCAGGTGGCACGTGATCAGGTCTGGGACGCCGTTCTGAACGGCAGGCCGCCTATGGCACGACCGGGCACGTCAGTCGTCGGTGGCTACCTCGCTCTCGCCGATGCGGCACGGCTAACCGCGGGGCGACGCGAGGCGCTGATGTTATCCGATGGCATCGCGCTGCCGGAGATGGCGGTCACGGCTGACCTGTCGGGCTTCAGCAGCATGGGAATGTATGGGGTTGGGCAGACCGAGCCGCCCCCGAGTACCCGTGACGTCGCCCGCCTGGCTCGGAGCTGGGACGCCTGGCTGACGCTGCAAGGTGCTCGGCAAGTGGTGGTTTCCACTCAGGGCTATAGCTCGAAAGTGGGGGCGGCGCCATGAGCCCTCACTTGGTCACCGCACCGGCCGACGGGACCTACCGGCCTCTAGAGTCACGGCTCACCGATGTGGACCCGAGCAGCGTGACCGGCCTTACCGCGCAGCAGGCGAGCGATCTGCTGGCTGGGCATCGTCGCAGCGTACGCCGGACTCAGACGGGATGCTATGACCGCATGCTGCACACTCGGCTGGCCCGGCGCCGGGCCCGGCGGCGCTATTGGGTGGCCGTGACTGAGCGGACTGGTGCCGCCGTCGAAGGCACTCTGAGCAGTCTGGCTACCACTCCAGCCGTCCGGCGGCCCTATGGCCGAATCGGCGCCTTCCTCGTGACGGCACTGTTGATGCTGGCGAGCTTCTTCACCATCAGCAGCATCCTCGCGAGCGCCGACCTGGCTCCGCTGGAGGCGTGGTTGCTGCCGCTGGCGTTCGGGCCGGTCTTCGTGTTGTCGACCAAGACCGCGGTGGGCGCCTGGCTCTCCTCGGCCCCGCCCGACCGCTTGCCATCCCCGACTCAACGGGTGACGAGTCGGATCATCGGGCCGTGCCTGGCCGCCGCGTCGCTGTGTTTGGTCAGCGGGGTAGCGGTGAAGAGCGTCGCGGTTGGCGCGCTGATGCCACTGGCCGACGGAGTCAGCCAGCTGTCATCGGTGCTGATGTTCGCCGGACTGGCGCTCGGGGAGCTCGCCGGTGCCGCTGCTTTGGCCGCGCGCCAGCACCGACCGGGCGCACGAGCGTTCAGCGCAGCACGGGGTCAGTACCGGCGGGCGGTGATCGTTCACGAGTTCGCCCATGCACGGCTGCGCGTCGCCGAAAGTCGTGCCGACGCGGCCGCCCAGGCGCTCGCCGTGCATCAGGAGCGGAAGGCGGGACGTGCCCGGCTTGCGCTGGCCGCGGGGTGGACGCAAGCGGTCCGACACAGCCGGAATGGTGACACACTCATCGACAAAGTGGAGACTCCTCCGGTCTCCATCTCCCGACCATGACCATCGAGCACCCGACGCCAGTCGTCATGGCGGCGGGACGCAATCGGGCATTATGGGTCGTCGTACGCCTCATTGGTTTGCTGATTGCCCTGCTCGTACTGCCGGTGCTGATCTTGCTGAACCTATTGCTATACCTGGTGATCTTGCCGGCCGCCGTGCAGGCGATCACCGGCTAGCGGCCTGATCCATGCGACCAGCGACGCGCTAGTGAGGTATCCCGGGCCGGGGTCTGAGATCATCGTCGCGCGACGTCGAGGTGGCGGCCTGATGATCAGCGGCATGCCGCCTCTGGTAGGCCTCATCCTCATCGCCAGCGTGCACGTGAGTCGGGTCCAACACCCGCTGCAAGAAGGTGAAAGTTCGCTTCTCCTTCGGGCGCCCGATGACGTCGTCTGGGCGGCCTTCCTCAACGATGACGCCATCATCCATGAAGATCACGCGGTCAGCCACCTCCCGGGCGAACGCCATTTCATGGGTGACCACGATCATGGTCATCCCTTCGGAAGCAAGCTCTCGCATCACCGAGAGCACGTCGCCGACAAGTTCGGGATCCAGTGCCGACGTTGGCTCGTCGAAGAGCATCAGGCCGGGGTCCATCGACAAGGCGCGGGCGATCGCGACCCGCTGCTGCTGCCCTCCGGAGAGTTGAGCGGGATAGGCGCTCTCCCGCCCGGCCAGACCCACCTTGGCCAGATTCTCTTGAGCCTTTGCTGCAGCCTCTTCCTTGGGACGCTTCAGCACGTTGATCTGGCCGATAGTGCAGTTCTGCAACGCATTAATGTGCGGGAAAAGATTGAACTGCTGAAACACCATCCCAAGGTTGCTTCGGATCCGGTCGATGTCGCAGTCGGGATCAGTGACCTCCTCACCATTCACCACAACTGTCCCCGAGGTGGGCCCCTCCAGCAGGTTCACACAGCGCAGCAACGTTGACTTCCCAGAGCCGGAGGGGCCGATCACACAAACGACCTCACCGCGATGAATGACCGTCGAGATGCCTTTGAGCACCTCGACAGAGCCGAAGGACTTGTGCAGGTCGATGACTTCGACCACCACCTCTCGTGGCCCTGCCGTTGGAGGAGTGGTGGTGTCAGTGACGGCTTCCGACATCGCGTTCACCGACCTCTCCTGGCGCGGGCTTCCAGCCGCTGCACGAGGAAGGTAAGCGGCAGCGTAATCACCAGATAGCAGAGACCGGCGATCACTAGTGGAGTGAGATTGGCGTTGGTGCTGGACAGATCGCGCCCGTACTTGGTCAGCTCATAGCCGGCCGCCGACAAGCCCAGGATGTAGGCAAGCGACGAGTCCTTTACGAGCAAGATCAGCTCGTTGGTCAACGGAGGAATGACGATCCGAAACGCTTGGGGAAGCACAATCTTCCGACTCGCCACCCCGGCCGGCATACCGAGCGAGCGAGCCGCCTCGACCTGCCCCTTCGGAACGGCCTGGATGCCGGCTCGGATCGTCTCGGCCATGTAGGCGGCGGCTACTATGCCGAGCGCAAGCCACACGGTGCCGTACGGGTCGAAGGGAATGATCAGGCCGGAAAAGGCCAGCGGCAGCAGGCCGAACGCGAGTAGCACGATGAGGGCCGGTAGGCCGCGGAACAACTCGATGTAGATCCCAGCGATCCAGCGGTATGGAGCCACCGAGGAGAGCCGCATTAACGCGAGGATGGTGCCACCGACTAGGCCAATAATGAAAGCCCCAGCGCTATAGATGATGGTGTTGAGCAGCGCAGTGCCTAAACCCTGGGTCAGGGTAGCGTAGATCATGTCGGACCGGAAGAAGACTTGCCCGATCTGCTGCCAGTCGGCCACCAAGAGCAGCACGACGATCGCGACGACCAGGACTACGTACTGGATCAGCCGACGTCGCTTGGCGCGTTGGCGCGGAGACGGCCCCCGGTGCGCCGGCGGAGCGAGGGTGGAAACGCTCATCGCAAAACCTCCTGAAGTAGGCTGAGTCGAACTTCAGTCCGGCGGCTTCCTCCGGTTGCCGGGGGCCGCAGTTGAGTCGCGGGAGGCGGCGGGTGGTCGGGCTTCGCGCTTACGCGGGCTGGACGCCAAACCACTTCTTGTAGATGGTGTCATAGCTGCCATCGGCCTTCGACGTCTTCAGCACGTCGTTGATGACGGCCAGCAACGCCGCAGCGTTGGCGTTGTCCTTCTGCACCATGAAGCCGTACTGCTCGCCGGTGTTGAATTCCTTGGTCACCGATGTTGTCGGGTTTTCCTTGGCGAAGTCATACACCACGCCGTTGTCGTTGATCGCGGCGGCGACGCGTCCGGCGAGAACTCCGGTCAATGTGGTCGGCATGTCGTCGAAGACCACGATGTCGTATCCGTTGGCTGCCTTGTTGTCCTCGGCGTAGATCTGGCCGGTGGTATCGGTCTGGACTCCAAGCTTCTTGCCGCGGAGCTGCGACAGCTCGGTGATGCCGGAATCCTTCTTGACCAGCAACGCCTGCGTGGCCTTGAAGTAGGGATCAGAGAACGCTACGGCTTCCTTGCGCTTGTCGGTGATGGTGACGGCACCCGCGCCGGCGTCACACTTCCGTGCTGCGAACACCGCGCCGGAAGTCATCGACGCGAAGTCGATGTCAAAAATTTCCTGGGTGACGCCCAGCTTCTTAGCGACCAGATCCATCATGTCGACATCGAAGCCAACCACTTTATTGGAGCTGTCCTTGAACTGGAACGGCTTGTAGGACAGGTGAGTGCAGACGGTGAGCTTCCCCGGTGTCACCAGGGAGATCTCCCCGGGGCTGCCGCTGCCGGCCGGTGAGGACGACGACGATGGGGTTTGGGTGGGGGCGCAGGCAGCCAGGACGATTGTGGATAGCGCTGCGACAGCAACAACATACTGGCGGAATCTTTTGAGCCGGGCGGTGATCAAAACGGATTCCCTTGGCTGGGTGGGATTTCTCGCATTCTGGCATGGCACCTGACCGGACGCAATAAGCCGCGTCGACTCAGGCGACCCGGGCGGGGGGTGCTGTGGGCTCGTTGACCGGACGAGCTCGCGTACCGAGCTGGCCCACCTTTCTTTTGGAGTGACGACCACCGTCGGACATTCGTTGCAACCTGGCAGTTTTGCCGGCGAGACCGGACAGCTTGGCGTCTTAGCGTGGCCGCTATGACCAGTTAGGGTCGCGGGTACATACCAAACCCACTTCGATCAAGGAGCGAGATCATGCGTACACAACAAGCGCGCACCCCGTCCACCCGCGCTCGGGCAACCGGTGCCCAGGCAATCGGCGCCAGTTCCACCGGCGCGACATCGGTCGCGTTTGCCGCCGTCATCGCGGCTGCGGCAGGAGCCGTGGCGATGGGCGCCGTAGCAATCGGTGCCTTGGCAGTCGGGCGGCTCAGGATCGGAGACGCGGCCGTCCGTCGGCTGCGCATTGGTGAACTGGAGGTCGACGAATTGCGAGTGCGTCGGCTGCAGGTGCTCGAGCGGGATGACGGGAGCTGAGCGATCTCCGACGCTGGTCTACGCCGGGCAGCGCCCTTGCCATCGGGGCTCTGACGCCTGGAGTCGGCCTGCTCATCTCCGGACAGACACTAAGCTGACCTGCCAGTCGACGGGAGGCCAGCATGATCGCGATCCGAACGCCAGACCAGCGGCTTCGCATCTTTATCAGCTCCACGATGAAGGAGTTGGCCGGTGCCCGCGCGGCAGCCCGCACTGCCATCGAACGGCTCCGGCTGATCCCGGTGCTGTTCGAGCTCGGCGCCCGACCGTACCCTCCGCGAGATCTCTATCTTGCGTATCTCAGGCAAAGCGACGTCTTCATTGGCATCTACGGGCAGCAGTACGGGTGGATCGCGCCTGATCAGGAGGTCTCCGGGCTGGAGGACGAGTACCTCAACGCCAGTGGGATGCCGAAGCTCGTCTACGTGCAGTCCCCCGCCCCGGACCGTGATCCCCGGCTCAGGGAAATGCTCAGCCGCATTCAGTCGGACGGATTGTCCTATCGCGGTTTCGGCACCAGTGACGAGCTCGGCACGCTGATCGCGGACGACCTCGCGGTCCTGCTGAGCGAGCGGTTCGATCTCAGGGACGAGACGCCGGAGGCTGGGCCGCCGAGCCGCCCGCTGCCGGTCCCGGCGTCCCGGTTTATCGGGCGGGAACGCGAAAAGTCGATGGTCCGGGACCTGCTGACCGGCGGAGATGCGCGCCTGGTCACCCTGGTAGGAGCAGGAGGAATCGGCAAGACACGGTTGGCGATCGAGGTCGGCTCAGGCCTGATAGGCAAGTTCGATGGTGTGGTGATGGTGGCGCTCGATGAGGTGTCCTCGGCGGACCTGGTGGTGTCGTCGATCGCCTCGTCTCTCGGTGTCCCCGAGTCACCGGGCCGGCTCCTGCTGGACGTGATCATCAACTACCTCCGCACCCGCAGGATGCTGCTAATCGTCGACAACTTCGAGCACGTGATGGCCGCCGCAGGAGTACTTGGGCAGCTCATCACCCAAACGGATCAAGCAGTACTGCTCGTCACCAGCAGGGAGCGGTTGCGCCTATCCGGTGAACGCGTGGTGGAGATTCCGCCGCTGGAAGTCCCGGCAGCCGTCGATAGCGACGAGGTGTTGCGGCGCTCGGATGCGGTCGAACTCTTCATCGACCGCGCTCGCGCAGCCGGGAGCGACCTGGATCTTGATCATGGCCAGGTAGAAATCATCGCGAAAATCTGTCGCCGGCTCGATGGCATCCCGCTCGCCATCGAGCTTGCCGCGTCGCGGGCCAAAGTCGTGGGACCGGAGGAACTCCTGCATAGGCTCGACCGCCGCCTCAGCTTCCTGACCGGCGGGCCACGGGACTTGCCGGAGCGGCAGCAGACCTTACGCTCCACCATTGCCTGGAGTCACGATCTCCTCGACGACTCCGAACGCCGGTTGTTCGCCCGGCTGGGTGTGTTTGCCGCGGGCTTCTCGTTGGAGGCGGCGGAGACGGTGTGCGCCGACGACGCCGCGCCGGCGGTTCTGGACGGTATCGCCTCGCTTCTGGACAAGAGCCTTGTTCGCACCGAGGACACGCTGCACGGACAGCCGCGGTTCGCCATGCTGCAGGTCGTCCGTGACTTTGCGCTGGAGAAGTTGGATGCCTTGGGGGAGATGGAGCGACTCAGGCGAGCGCACGCCGACTATTACCAGGGCGTCATCATCGCGGCTGAGCCGATGCTCCGGGGTGATCCGGGTCCCGTCATCGAGCAGTACCGTGCGGACCTGCCAAATATTCGCGCCGCACTGCGCTGGTCGCTGGAGGTGAAGGAGGGCGGTCGAGTCGCCCGCATGGCGGTCGCCATGTGGCCGTTTCTGTGGATCGCCGGGCTTCTCAGCGAGAGCGTTGAAGTCGTGCAGCAGGCACTCCTCGATGAGACAGCGCTCAGCGCTGCAGAGCAGGCGCACGCTCGTCTTGGGCTCGGGATGCTCGCCTTCGGGCAGGGCGATTACGAACGAGCCGCGCCCGCTTTGGAGACGGCAATAGAGCTCTACACCCGGCTTGGTGACGTCCAGCGCGTGGCAACGGCCTTGGTCCCACTCGGTGTGATTCGGGCCGTCTGGAACCCAAACGGAGGCGAAGATCTGCTCGCCCGAGCGGCCGCTACGTTCCGCGAACTGGACGATCAATGGGGCCTCGCATTCGCGTCGCTGAATCTTGGTGGTGCACTGCTGCTGCACCACCGGTATGCCGACGCAATCCCGCACCTCGAAGAGTGCATCCCGCTTGCCCGCGCGGTGAAGGCCGAGGTCTTCCTCAGCAACGCCCTTATCAATCTGGGCTGGGTTCACCATGGGCTTGGCGACGTTGAGGCGGCTCGTGCGCGCCTTCGCGAGGCGGTCATGCACGCTGCGGCGCCGGACAACCGGGAGAGCCTTGGCCGGGCCCTCGAGGCGTTGGCCGCGGTCGCCGTCGCTGCAGACGACCCGGACCTGGCTGCGACCCTGTTCGGCGCGGCCGAGGGTGTCCGCCGCTCGATCGGAGCGGGGGTCTGGATGACGGATCGAGCCAGCCACGACCAGACTGCGGCTCAGCTGCGCACCCGGCTTGGCGATCCAGCGTACGTAGCGGCGACCGACCGCGGTCGCAGCCTGACCGTCGAGCAGGTGCTGGAGCTCACCACGGCCGAATGACCACGGGCAACGAGACCACTAGGCTTGGTGCCCGCGCCGACTGTTGGCGCGGAACCCCAAGGAGGCTGCATGCCTACGCCTGAGGAGAACATGCAGTCCATGCGTACCTTTGCCGAGGAAGTGTTTGGCAACAAGAATCTGAAGTACGCGGCCGACTGGCTTGCCGATGACTTCGTCGAGCATCAAGTGTTCCCGGGGACAACGCCCCTCGGCCTGCTTCCGCCGCCGTGAATATTGGCGTGGGATTGACTGGTCGCCCCTTAGACTGCGGTCCACGATCGACCCAAGGAGAGGTGCGGTTCTTGCAGCAAACACCCGCCGGCGGTTGGATCCGAGTTGGCCTGTTCGCCCTGCCCGCCTATGGGCTCTTGACTGCATACGCGACTCTGGAGCCGCAACCCGACCAGGTAAGCGACCCGGATGGCTGGGCGCGCTTTGTGAGCAGCACGTCATATCTGGTTGGGCACGTCGTCGGCAACGTCCTCGGCACCTCGCTGGCGATCTTCGGAACCTTCGCTCTAGGTGCCTTCCTCGCGGCTAGCCGAGCCCCGCGCCTGGGACTGTGGGGAATGGTGCTCGCAGTGGCTGGCCACATCCTTTTCACGGTGCCGGGTGCAATCTCAACGTTCGCCACGCCGGCGATCGGCGCTGCCTACCTAGCGGGAAACCGTGACGTCATGACACTTGAGTTCTCGCCCGTCATGACCGCGATCCTTGCTTTAGGGTTGCTGCTGGCTGTCGTCGGTAACGCGATCCTCGGTG
>Ga0307285_10000239_pt1 | contig 12242 bp, 11 predicted proteins | sample ER_DNA_139_FD_194476 | JGI IMG/M metagenome (GOLD analysis project Ga0307285, IMG submission 194476) | Bulk soil microbial communities from the East River watershed near Crested Butte, Colorado, United States - ER_DNA_139 | ecosystem: Environmental > Terrestrial > Soil > Floodplain | place... | reverse complement strand
CTGAGCTGTCCGAGGTGATCTGAAAGGACTGAATGTGGCCTGCCGCGATCGGGCGTGAGTGCAGCAGGGCTGTCCAGACCAGCCACGTCACCCCAAGGACGACCCCGACGCTGATCAGACCCACCTTCAGCGGACGCGGCACCCGCGGCTTTGGGTAGCGGCGGCGCAGTCGCTCCGCAACATCTGTCACATCTAACAATCTATTGGCGCCTCTCGCGCGTCGCGCTGGGAGGACGTTACAGGATCTCCTCGAGATGCTGCGAGCGTCGGATAGTCGCGCGCCGCAGCACGGAAGAGAAGCGAGCAGAGGCGGTCTTCCTCTGCGAGCGACGACGACGGCGGCGGGTTCAAAAGCGCGATTGCGCGAGCAGCAAGGCCAAAAGAAAGGCGTCTCGCCCAACGGAAGCCATCAGTTGCCGCGACGTACTGGGTGGCAGCATGACGATCATGCTGCGTCCCGCGATCCGTGTCGACGCTCAGGGCGAACGGCTCAGGCTGCTGCACGTGCATGCCCACCCCGACGACGAGTCGAGTAAGGGCGCGGCGACGACCGCGAAGTACGTGGCTGAGGGTGTGGAGGTCGTTGTCGCCACCTGCACTGGCGGTGAGCGCGGGTCGATCCTCAACCCAGCGATGGATCGCCCAGATATCTTGGCCAACATCGCCGACATTCGGCGCCAGGAGATGGACCGCGCGCGGGAGGTCCTCGGAATCAGACAGGTGTGGCTCGGCTTCGTGGACTCGGGTCTACCCGATGGCGATGATCAGCCGTTGCCCGAGGGTTGCTTCGCCCGCACAGACATCGCTGAGGCGCTCGCGCCCTTGGTTGAGGTGATCCGCTCCTTTCGTCCGCACGTGATGACCACCTATGACGAGAACGGCGGTTATCCGCACCCGGACCACATCATGTGTCACAAGGTCAGCGTCGCCGCCTTCGCCGCAGCAGGCGATTCTGACGCCTACCCCGAACGTGGCGCTGTCTGGCAACCGCTGAAGCTGTATTACTCGTTCACGTTCAATCGAGAGCGTACGGTGGCGTTGCATCAGGCGATGCTCGCCCGCGGCCTCGAGTCACCGTACGCGGAGCGCCTCGATGGGTGGCCTGAGGATCCCGGGCACGCGGCGCGGATTACGACGCGGATTGCCTGTGCCGAGTACTTCACTGTCCGTGATCGCGCGCTGCTTGCGCACGCGACGCAGGTCGACCCAGACGGCCCGTGGTTCGCTGTGCCGCTTGAGGTGCATCGGTCAACCTGGCCAACCGAGGAGTGGGAGCTGGCGGGGAGCCTGGTTGATACCAGCATCCCCGAAGACGACTTGTTCGCCGGGATCGCCGCCGCCGGCGAGTAGAGTTTGAGCATGATCGTCCTCGACGTAGACCCGAACATCGTCAGGCCGGGTTTGACGCCGCTGTTCATCACACTGCTGCTGGCAGCAGCCATGGTGTTTCTGTACTTCAGCATGCGCAAGCAATTTCGGAAGATACGCACGCCAGACGACGTCGCGGACAACGCAGAGAACGGCGCGACCGATAACGACGACGCTACAAACCCGGCAGAGGAGTCGGCGCGAGAGCGCCTGCCCGGTACCTCGGATTGACGCCAGCGGCGTAAAAGGATGAATGGTCGCAACCGCCTCGCTTCGGCGACCAGCCCATACCTGCTCCAGCATGCTGAGAACCCGGTGCATTGGTGGCCGTGGTCCGACGCTGCATTCGCCGAGGCCGCCGACCGGCAGGTACCGGTGTTCCTCTCCGTCGGGTACGCGGCGTGCCACTGGTGCCACGTCATGGCCCATGAATCTTTTGAAGATCAGCAAACCGCATCCATGATCAACGACCACTTCGTGGCGATCAAGGTGGACCGTGAGGAACGTCCCGATGTCGATGCGGTCTACATGCAAGCCACCCAGGCGCTGACCGGCCAAGGCGGTTGGCCAATGAGCGTTTTCCTCACTCCGGACCGGAAGCCCTTCTACGCCGGGACGTACTTTCCGCCAACGCCGCGACATGGGCTGCCGTCCTTCGCGCAGGTCTTGGATGCCATCAGCGAGGCTTGGCGGGATCGGCGATCAGACCTTTTGGTCAGTGCCTCCGAGATCGTCCGCCAGCTGTCCGCCCAGCCGACGCTTCGCGGCTCGGAGCTTCTCGCTGCAGAGGACTGCGAGAAGGCGCTGCTCACGCTGCGCGGGGAATTCGACCCGACGTACGGCGGCTTCGGGCAAGCGCCCAAGTTCCCGCCTTCAATGGTGCTCGAGGCATTGCTTCGAGACGGTGGAGAACCGGCGATGCTGATGGCTGGACGGACTCTCGATGCGATGGCCCGAGGTGGGATGTATGACCAGATCGGCGGCGGCTTCGCCCGTTACAGCGTTGACGCCGGCTGGGTCGTGCCGCACTTCGAAAAGATGTTGTACGACAACGCGTTGCTCCTCGGCGCATACACGCATTGGTGGCGCCGCACCCACAACCCGCTGGCCGAGCGCCTCGCGACCGAGACAGTGACATGGCTGCTGCGCGAAATGCGCACCGAGCGGGGTGCTTTCGCCGCAAGCCTCGATGCGGACTCAAAAAATGATCACGGTGAGCTGCGCGAGGGCGCCTACTACGTATGGAACCGTGATCAACTCCGAGCCGCGCTCGGCGAGGACGACGCGAGCTGGGCGGCGGAGGTCTTCTCGGTGACCGCGGCAGGCACCTTCGAGGATGGCGCCTCGACCCTTCAGCTGCCGTCCGACCATGATCAGCTTCGGCTTGCCGACGTTCGAGAGCGACTCCGGATAGCGCGTGATCAACGCTCCCGCCCCGGACGGGACGACAAGGTTGTTGCTGCCTGGAACGGCTGGCTCGTGGATGCGGTCACCCAGGCCGCCGTGATCTTCAGCCGTGCTGACTGGCTGGCAGTGGCGACGGATGCTGCGGAGTACCTGTGGCGGGTCCACTGGCGAGACGGCCGACTCCGCCGTACCTCTCGCGATGGCGTGGTAGGCGCGGCTGCGGGCATCTTGGAGGACTATGCGGCGCTCGCCCTGGCGGCGGTACGGCTGGCGGCTGCCCACGCGGCTCCCGACTGGCTGGCCCGTGCCGAGCAACTGCTCGAGGTGATCATGGAGCAGTTCGACGACGGCGGCCGCGGCTTCTTCGACACTGCTGCAGATGCCGAACAGCTCTATGCCCGGCCGCAGGATCCGACTGATAATGCCACCCCGTCCGGGCTGAGCAGCACCGTCCATGCCTTGCGGGCGATGGCGGAGCTGACGGGCGAGGACCGCTACGCAACCCGAGCCGACCGAGCGGCTGCCAGCGGCGCCGAGCTGATTCGTCGGGCGCCCCGGTTTGCCGGGTGGCTGCTTGCCGACGCGATCAGCCAGACGGCGGCGCGCGGACCGGTCCAGGTAGCTGTCGTCGGGCCTGACGATTCGGCGAGGGCAGAGCTAGCGCTTGCTGCTCACCAGCTCGTACCGGCCGGATCAGTCGTCGTTGCTGGCGAACCAAGCCAGCCTGGACTCGCGCTGCTGGCTGACCGACCGATGATCAATGACCAGCCGACCGCCTATGTCTGCCGGCAGTTCATCTGCAAGCGCCCGGTGACCTCGGCCGAAGACCTGGCTCGCCAGCTGCAAAGTACTGACAGTCCAACAACCCTGGAATAGGCCAAGGTGACTAGCTGCGAGCGTCGGGAAATCGCGCGCCGCCGCACGGAGGAGGAGCGAGCAGAGGCGTTCTTTCCTCTGCGAGCGACGACGACGACGGCGGATTCACCGCGCGATTGCGCGAGCAGCTCAAATTAAACGCTGATCATCGAGATGGCGACGTAGTGGCACACGAAGCCACCGATGGTGGCGACGTGGAAGATCTCATGGAAGCCGAACCAGTCCGGCGAGGGGTCAGGACGCTTCCGGGCATAGACCAACGCGCCAAGGGTGTAGCAGACGCCCCCGGCCACGAGCAAGATCAGTAGCGCGAGGCCGCCGTGGGAATAGAAAGCGTCGAGCCAGCCGAGGGCTGACCAGCCCATCAGGATGTAGAGCACGGTGTAGAGCCACCGCGGCGCTGCCAGCCATATCGTCCGAAAGAGCAGACCAGCTATCGCGGCGGACCAGACCAGGACAAGCAAGATCAGCCGCGAAGACCCGTCGAGCAAGATCAACGCCAGGGGCGTATAGGTCGCGGCGATAAACACATAGATGTTGGCGTGGTCCATCCTGCGAAGGATCATCTGACCGCGTACGCCCCAGGTGCCCCGGTGATAAACCCCGCTGGTGCCAAACAGCAGCACCGATGCGACCAAGAAGACTGCACCTCCAACGACGCCTGCGGGCGTCGCAGCCAAACAGACGAGCACGACGCCCGCGGCGAGGGCGAGGGGGGCCATGCCGGCATGCAGCCAGCCACGAAGCCGTGGCTTGACCGCTTCTACAACCTCCGCCAGCGGTGTATCCGCATCGGATTTCCGGGTCGGTTCCGAGGGGCGCTCGTCGCCGAGATGGACTGCTGGCACGGGCCCTGCCCTTTCGTATCGCAATGGCGGCAACCTGGCTCGGGGGTTACGGCCGAGTAGCTTCAGCGTACGGACGGAGGTCTTGAAGACCAATCGTCGCCTGGCCGGAGGATTCCCTCTCGCTCCGGGATACGCTGCCAGTTGTGGCACGTCTCGATCGGCTGCGCGAGTTCGTGGATCGTTTGCATCCGTCGGGACTGCTGTACACGACTTATGAGCATCGGCTGATCGCCGAGCTCGACACCAAGAGGCTGCCACGCCACGTCGCGGTACTCGCCGACGGAAACCGCCGTTGGGCACGTACGAACGCTCCCGAGCAACCATTCGTTGCGGGATACCAGGCCGGCGCAGACAAACTCAAGGAGTTCGTCGGGTGGTGCGACGAGATTGGGATCCCGGTCGTCACGTTGTGGGTGTTGTCGACGGACAACTTGTCTCGCAGCCATCGTGAGGAGATCGAGCCACTGCTCGGCGTGATCGAACAGATGGTGAGTGATCTGGCGGCAACCCGGCGTTGGCAGGTTCATCCGGTCGGAGCCCTGGATCTGCTACCCGATCAGTCCGCCAAGCGGCTCAAGATGGCCTCCCGAGACACCGCTGACATCGACGGCATGCGGATCAACATCGCAGTCTCCTACGGAGGCCGGCATGAACTGCGCGACGCCGTACGGTCACTGCTTGCCGAGCATGCCAAGAACGGCACCTCGATCGATGATCTGGCCAACACGCTCGACATCGAGCACATTGCCGAGCACCTTTACACCAAGGGCCAGCCTGACCCGGACTTGATCATCAGAACCTCTGGTGAGCAGCGCTTGTCGGGCTTCTTGATGTGGCAGTCGGCCCACAGCGAGTTCTATTTCTGCGAAGCGCTGTGGCCTGATTTCCGGAAGGTGGACTTCATTCGCGCCCTGCGCTCCTACGGGCAGCGAGAGCGTCGCTTCGGGCATTAGTACGGTGTCCACCGAGCCGCGGACCACGCTCGTCGTCGACCTCAATAGCGACCTCGGCGAGGGTTTCGGCATCTGGAGGCTCGGTGAGGACAACGCACTCCTCGAGGTGATCACCAGCGCCAATATCGCCTGCGGCTTCCATGCGGGCGACCCGAACATCATGCGCCGCGTGTGCGAGGCTGCGGTGAGCCGGGGCGTTGCGATCGGCGCCCAGGTCGGGTACCGGGACTTGGCCGGCTTCGGTCGCCGGAGCATCGACATCGACTCGGCGAGCCTGACCAACGATGTGATCTATCAGATCGGGGCATTGGATGGGTTTGCGCGTCTCGCAGGTTCGCAGGTGCGCTACGTCAAGCCGCACGGCGCGCTCTACAACCGTGCTGTGTACGACGATGATCAAGCGGCCGCCGTGGTCGCAGCGGTGGTCGGATACGACGCGACGCTGCTGCTGCTCGGACTGCCGGGGTCAGCCCTACTTCGCCACGCGAAGCAGGCCGGCCTGCACACGGTGACTGAGGCCTTTGCTGACCGCGGATACACCGCTCAGGCCACTCTCGTGCCCCGCTCACAACCTGGTGCGCTGTTGAATGACCCCATCGCAGTGGCGGAGCGCATGGTGCAGATGCTCGTCACTGGGCGAATGCTTTCGGTCGATGGCGTCGAGATCGCCGTCTCTGCCCGGTCCATCTGCGTTCACGGAGATTCGCCGGGTGCGGTGGCGATGACCATCGCCCTGCGAAAGGCCCTCACCGAGGCGGGGATCGAGATCCGAGCCTTCGCCTCATGATCGAGCCCTTCGATTCATGACTGAGCCCCGTACTCTGCTGACCTGCGGTGAGCACGCGGTCTTGGTCGAAGTAGCGGGATTGAATGAGGTGCTCGCCCTGGCTCAGGCCGTCCGGGAGGCGGTCGCAGCAGAGACCGCCGGATTCACCGACATCATCGACGTCGTTCCTGCTGCCAGGACGGTGCTGATTGTTGCTCATGGAGACGCCCCGATGGCCCCAATTCGGCATGCCTTAGAAGCATTGCCGGTCGACCGGCCTGCCGAACTTCCGAGAAGCGGCGAAGTGATCGAGGTCCCCGTGCGCTACGACGGGCCTGACCTCGGCGAGGTGGCCCGGCTGACCGGTCTGAGCGTCGATGAGGTGATTGCCGCTCACTTTGGGACTGACTGGAAGGTGGCATTCGGTGGCTTTGCACCCGGCTTCGCCTACCTGACCCGGGGCGACCCCCGACTCGAGGTTCCACGGCGTCGCGAGCCCCGCACGTCTGTGCCTGCGGGCAGTGTTGCCTTGGCGGGCGAGTTCAGTGCGATTTATCCGCGCTCCTCACCCGGCGGCTGGCAGCTAATCGGGCGTACGGACGCAGTGGTATTCGATGCCGGCCGGGAACCGCCGGCCTTGTTGCAGCCCGGTGCTGTGGTGCGCTTCGTCGAGACATCCGGTGCTAACGATGGCTGCTGAACGAGCACTTGAGGTGTTGGCTCCGGGTTTCCTCACTCTCGTTCAAGACCTCGGGCGTTTCGGATTCGCCTCGATCGGAGTCGGGCCGTCCGGCGCCGCCGATAGAGGTGCCTTCCAGCTCGGCGCTCGGCTGCTTGCGCAGCCATACAGCGCAGCGGCGCTCGAGGTGACCTTCGGCGGCTTGTCAGTTCGTGCCCGTGGCAACGTTCAGCTAGCCCTGACAGGCGCTCAAGCGCCAGCTGCCGTCAATGATCACGCCGTCGGCTACCTAGGGCCCTACACGCTGGCCGACGGCCAGATTTTGACACTCGGTAACCCTCAGGTCGGCCTTCGCACCTATCTCTCGGTCCGCGGCGGCATAGCCGTCCCGCCGGTCCTGGGCTCCCGGGCAACCGACACCCTGTCAGGCCTGGGGCCGCCGCCGGTGCGAGCAGGCGACATGCTGCCGGTCGGTCCAGCGCCGGCGGCGTTTCCGAACCTAGACATCGTCCCGGTGCCAGCAGTCTCAGCCGAAACTCTCGTTCTGCACGCGCTTCCCGGCCCGCGAGATAACTGGCTGGCCGACCTCGATGCTCTAGCTGTCACGACCTGGACGGTCTCCAGCCGGAGCGATCGGGTGGGGATTCGGCTGACGGGGACGACTTTGCAGCACGAGGCCTCCCGGCGTGGGCAGGAGTTGCCCAGCGAGGGGGCGGTACGCGGTTCGATCCAGGTTCCGCCAAGCGGGGAGCCAGTGATCTTTCTCGCCGATCATCCGGTGACCGGTGGATATCCTGTTGCTGCTGTGCTCCTCGATGACGACATCGACCGAGCTGCTCAGGCGGTGCCCGGTGAACAGATTCGGATGGTCCTCGTCAGCGGATCAGCCCTGAAAGGATGCTAAAGAGTCGCTGAATCCATCTCATCGCCAGGTTGCCATCACGTGAAATTCGCGGCGTGGCTCTCGCCTTGGAGCCATCGGCAGACGTACCGTCGAGATGCGGGACGCAGCAAGGCGGCCCCGCCTGGGAGGCGATGCATGCACCGTCACTCGACGGGTAGCGAGGTGCCAAGGTTCGCTATCGGTCATCCATCCCGGCCGACCACGTAACGGTGGGGCCGGGCGCGGATCGCGTACGGCCCCCAAGAAGGGCAGACCTGTGTCTTCTTCATCAAGCCGTCGCACCTATGTTCTCGACACCTCCGTCCTGCTGAGTGATCCGCACGCCATGCGGCGTTTCGACGAGCACGATGTCGTGCTACCTGTCGTCGTCATCACCGAGCTGGAGGGGAAGCGGCACCACAACGAGCTGGGTTACTTCGCTCGTACGGCGCTCCGCCACCTTGACGACCTGCGGATCATCCACGGCCGTCTTGACGCCGCCGTTCCGGTCAACAACTTCGGTGGAACCATTCGGGTCGAGCTGAATCACACCGATCCAGCAGCACTGCCGGACGGCTTCCGTCTTGGCGATAACGACTCCCGGATTCTGGCCGTCGCGCTGAATCTCTCAGCCGAGGGTTGCGCGGTCACCTTGGTTTCCAAGGATCTGCCGATGCGCGTCAAGGCCTCAGCCGTCGGTCTCAGCGCAGAGGAGTACCGCGCGGAACTGGCTGTGGAAACCGAGTGGACCGGGATGAGTGAGATCGACGTGGATAGCGGAGACATCGACCGGCTCTATGAGCATGGAACGCTCGAGCTGGACGAGGCGCGCGACCTCCCCTGCCATACCGGTGTTGTGTTGTTGAGCGGCAGCGCATCAGCGCTGGGCCGGGTGATGCCGAGCAAGGAAGTGAAATTGATCAAGGCGGACCGAGATGTGTTCGGCATCCATGGCCGCTCGGCCGAGCAACGGGTGGCTCTGGAGCTGCTGCAGGATCCCTCGATCGGCATCATTTCCCTCGGCGGCCGAGCGGGTACTGGCAAGTCGGCGCTGGCGTTGTGCGCGGGACTCGAGGCTGTCTTGGAACGTCAGCAGCACTCCAAGGTCGTGGTGTTCCGTCCCCTGTACGCGGTCGGCGGCCAGGAACTCGGCTACCTGCCGGGGACGGAGGGGGAGAAGATGGCGCCTTGGGCGCAAGCTGTCTTCGACACCTTAGGGGCGCTTACCACGAAGGCAGTCATCGAAGAGGTGCTGGCCCGGGGGTTGCTCGAGGTGCTACCGCTTACTCACATCCGTGGTCGGTCGCTGCACGACGCATTCGTTGTCGTCGACGAGGCGCAGTCCCTGGAACGCAATGTGCTGCTCACCGTTCTGAGCCGGATCGGCCAGGATTCACGCGTAGTTCTGACTCACGACGTAGCGCAAAGGGATAACCTACGGGTTGGCCGGCACGATGGCGTGGTTGCGGTTGTGGAGAAGCTCAAGGGTCATCCGCTCTTTGCTCACATCACGCTGAATCGCTCCGAACGGTCGCCCATTGCAGCTCTCGTGACCGAGATGTTAGAAGATGTGGCGGTTTGACCCCTATTCGAGAAAATTAGGCATCGAAAAGATCTCAAGATGATTTCGTTTGGATAACGACATGTGGCATCGTATCCTCCGTGCGTCGACTCGCTCAGCATGCCATAGTCGGGGTTGGCTTCTCAGCGTTAGTCGCAACGGTGGCAGTCGCGGGGCTGAATAGTCCCGGCGGTGAGTCCGCCGCTATCGCAGTGCCAGCCCCAGTAAACGTGATCTCAGCTCCTGCCCCTGCAGCCGCCGTTGACCAGCTTGCCGCTGAACGCGCGGCTGCCAACGCCCGTGCAAATCGCGCGATCTCACGAGCAAACCTTGTCGCTGCGAAACAGGCAGCTAAGCGCGCCAAGTCCTTGGGACTGGAGACCAAGGCGATAGCCGAGCAGCATGCCAAGATCAAAGCCGAAATTGCGGCTGCCGCCAAGAAGGCTGCGGAGGAAAAGGCTGCCAGGCGGCGAGCGCTCAAGAACCGTGGGTACCAGCCGGGCGTAACCGATCCCAAAGAGATCGCTCGGCAGATCTTGCAGAACAAGTACGGCTACGGCTCGAGTCAGTTCAGCTGCTTCAACAACATCATCATGCGCGAGAGCATGTGGCGGATTAATGCGACAAATCCGAGCTCTGGGGCGTACGGCATCCCGCAAGCTCTGCCGGGCTCAAAGATGGCGACGATCGCCAGCGACTGGCGCACCAACCCCGCGACCCAGATCATCTGGGGTATCGAGTACATGAAGGACCGCTACGGCAGTCCGTGTGGAGCATGGGGTTTCAAGTCTTCCAACGGCTGGTACTGAGGACCGACGACGCTAGGACGCAGGCTCAGACCGGTCGGCGCGTCATAGCAAGAACGTCCAGAGCTGAATCGAGTTGCTCCTCGGTCAGCGCGCCGTCTGCGACGTAGCCGTTCTCGATGACGACCTCGCGGATGGTTTTGCTTTCCTTGAGCGCCTGCTTGGCCACGGCAGCAGCGTTCTCGTAGCCGATGTAGCGGTTCAGCGGGGTGACGATTGATGGTGACGACTCGGCAAGAGTCCGACAGTGCTCGACATTCGCCTTGATGCCGATCACGCAACGATCGGCGAGCAACCGGCTCACGTTGGCCAGCAGCTGGATGGACTCCAGCAGGTTACGGGCCATCACGGGAAGCATGACGTTGAGTTCGAAGTGGCCACTCGCGCCCGCGAACGCGACTGCAGCGTCGTTGCCAATCACCTGGGCGGAGACCATCAGTGTCGCCTCGCAGATCACCGGATTGACCTTGCCGGGCATGATCGAGGAGCCTGGCTGCAGGTCAGGTAGCGAGATCTCACCGAGCCCGGCGCGAGGGCCGGATCCCATCCAGCGCAGGTCATTGGCGATCTTGTACAGGCTCACCGCGACGGTCCGCAATACACCCGAGGTCTCGACCAGTCCGTCCCGGGCGCCCTGCGCCTCGAAATGATCACGTGCCTCGGTCAGCGGCAGACCGGTCTTTTCGGTGATCATGGAGATCACGGACTCGGCGAAGCCTGCTGGAGTATTGATTCCGGTGCCAACCGCGGTTCCACCCAGGGGCAGCTCAGCCACTCTGGGTAGGGCTGCATCCACCCGCTCTATGCCGTAACGGATCTGGGCGGCGTAGCCGCCGAACTCCTGGCCGAGCGTGACCGGGGTGGCGTCCATCAAGTGCGTACGGCCACATTTGACTACTTCAGCGAATTCGGCAGCCTTGAGACTCAACGTCTCTGCCAGGTGGCGCAACGCCGGCTGCAGGCTGTTGACCAGGTGGTACGTCGCGGCAATGTGAATCGCGCTGGGAAAGACATCATTGCTCGACTGTGACGCATTGACGTGATCATTGGGATGCACAGCTTCACCTAGCTGGGCTGTGGCGATGGAAGAGATCACCTCATTGGCATTCATATTGCTCGAGGTGCCTGACCCGGTCTGGAAGACGTCGAGCGGAAACTCGGCATCATGCCGATTCGCCGCGATCTCGCTCGCAGCCTTTGCGATCGCGTCGGCGTATTCCTGGCTCAAGACGCCTAGCTTGGCATTCGTCTTGGCAGCTGCCTCCTTGATCAGCCCGAGGGCGCCGATCAACTCTGAATTGATGGGAACGCCGGAGACCGGAAAGTTCTCGACGGCGCGCTGAGTCTGGGCCTTCCACAAGGCTTTGGCTGGGACCTTCACCTCACCCATCGTGTCCCGCTCGATGCGATGCTCGGCCGCCTCCGTTGGCTGTGTCATGAGCACATTCTTACTTAGCCGTCTGAGCAAAGTTGGCGCCCCGGCGATTCACCTCTCCATCCCAGTAGCTCGCCGATTGCCCGACGGTCAGACTTGGTGGGGTCTGTGAAGATAAGTGACGTGGCGCGTACCAAGAGGCAGGCGACAGCGGGCGACATGATGCGGTCGCTCGCCCTGATCCTGATCCCCTTGGCAGTGATAACGATCATCTTCACGAACACGCCGGATGACCACCCGGTCAAGGAAGTCGACTGGAAACCGGTGCTGGCCACGGCACGCGAAGAAGCTCCGTTCGAGGTTCTTGCCCCGACCAACCTTCCGAACGGCTGGCGCGCCACGCGGGTCAACTGGGTACCGCAAGGAAAGCCGTACCTGAATGGCGAGGTTTCGCCGCGCAATCTGTGGCAGATCGGATTTCTGACCCCCGATGATGTCTTTGTTGATCTCAATCAGGGCGACCTACGCCCGGAGGAGATGGTTGATCAGCAGTCTCGGGACGGTACACCCGATGGAACGAGCACGGTCGCTGACAAGACCTGGCAACGGCTGATCAGCCCGGATGGCCGGACCAGATCCTTGGTGCTGGTCGGCTCGAACGCCACCACCGTGCTGACGGCAGATCTGCCCTACGAGGCATTGGAGGCATACGCCTCCACC
>Ga0307285_10000236_pt1 | contig 12279 bp, 11 predicted proteins | sample ER_DNA_139_FD_194476 | JGI IMG/M metagenome (GOLD analysis project Ga0307285, IMG submission 194476) | Bulk soil microbial communities from the East River watershed near Crested Butte, Colorado, United States - ER_DNA_139 | ecosystem: Environmental > Terrestrial > Soil > Floodplain | place... | reverse complement strand
CCCGACATTGTCGGCTATCGTCGCGGCGTTACGCGGATCGTCCTCGGGAATGTTCTGCTCAACCTTCCCCACCAAGTCAGCGCCGACATCGGCCGCCTTGGTGAAGATGCCGCCACCGACACGCATGAACATGGCGAGCATGGCTGCACCGAAGCCGAAGCCTTCGAGGATGGTCGGAGCGTCGCCACGGAAGATGAAAACCACTAGCGAGGCGCCGAAGAGGCCGAGCCCGACCGTGGCCATACCGACGTGCGCGCCTGTGCGGAATGCGATCCTCATGGCGGGATCACGGCCACCGCTACGTGCGGCGGACGCGACGCGTACGTTGGCACGCACCGCAAGCCACATGCCGAGATAACCGATCAGAGCAGAAAAGACCGCTCCGGCAAGGAACGCGACGGAGCGGCTGATGCGCAATGTCAGGCTGCTGAACTCAGCGCTGGCGTGGACTGGCAGCAGCAGGAGGAGGAAGAAGGCGGCTACCGCGAACACGCTCAGAGTGCGGAACTGCCGGCCGAGGTAGGCGCTGGCTCCCTCCTGAACTGCACGAGCGATGGACTGCATATTTGGAGTGCCGTCGTTGGCTGCAAGCACCTCGCGACGGAAGATCATGGCCATCACAAGGGCGATCAGGGCGATAACCCCGACCACTGCGACGAATGTGAGATTGACTCCCGACAAGTTAAGAGAAGTCACTTCCATGGGAACTGGAAGTAGGGACATGCATCGTCCTCCTGAGACTTTCGGCACTCGCGGCTACTGCCCTTAGCCGCTCGCGAAGTCTAAACCACAAGTGGCACTGGTTTTGGTGTCGAGGCGTGCACGCGGACACATCGCTATGGGCCCCTGTGGCCACGTCCGACCTCTCGGATCGACCTGGAGAGCCCCCGCGAGTGACGATTTGGGAAGACGCCTCGTCGCGTCGCTTCTCAGAGGGTACCCCAGCGGAATAATGACGGCATGGTCGCTCTCGCTTTGATTTTGCTGGTCCTGGTGGCGGTGCTCGTTGTCGCGATTGTGGTGAGCAATCCCGAAATCTATGACTTGTCCATCTTCGGAGCCGTTATTTCCGTCAATAGTGCGGGCATCTTTATTACGGGTGCCATTGCCATGGCGGTCACCGTCTTGGCATTGCTGCTGTTGCGTAGCGGTATTCGGCGCGCGCGGTTGCGTCGCAAGCAACTGAAGGCCCTGGAAGCCTCGAGCGACAACGCGACGAGCGAGGATGCCGCGATCGGCTCGACCGAACCGGTAAAAACGACGTCTGCCAAAGCGAGTCCGGCAGTGAACGTTCCGGCAGACAGCGCTCCTGCAAATGCGGAGACAACCGCGGCATCCACGACCCCAAGCACTGCAGCATCGACCAAGGCCACCGACCTAGAGGCCGCAAGGGAGAAGTCGGCGCTGGACTTGGACAGCCAGTCCTCTACGACGACGGCGGCCGAGCGGCGGGCGATGCTCGAGGAGGCTGATGAGCAGACCCGCGACGATCCTCAAAGGTGAGTTTCTGCTCAGCGTGATGGCTGCTGGTGGACGACCAGCAGCCACCGCTGATCGCTGAAGACGAAGATGCTGCTGACGGCCCGCGGCACCTTCTCCGTGTTTGCGCTGGACCTATTGCACTAGGCCGATTGAACTGGGCCGGCATGGGCCTTCGCAGTGACCACGTGCGGCAGCTGAGGAATCCGGGTACGCGCAAGGACCGAGACCCGAACGGTCACAACGAAGTCGATCGCGTCGCCGACCACGTCACAGTGGTCCAGCCGAGCGCCGTTCTGCTGAGCAGTGCGGTTGGCCTGAGCGCACGCCTCACGACCGCCTTGATACGCCGCAGCCCCGCTCAGCGCGCTGAGATCAGCTGCTGCTCGGGCGCGGTGATAGCCCACCGCGTACCCGGCTATGACCAGGGCAGCACTGCTCAGCGCCACAACGAAGCCGATGACGCCAGTCATGAGGACCGACGCGCTTCCTGACTCCGAACGCACGAATCTCCCCGCACTCACGCAGGCTCACCCGCCGACGGCTCCGGCACCACCTGGGCGCGGGCCTCAAGCGGCACAGTGGCAAGCCAACGCCCCAAGGGGTGAGCCTTGACCTTCACGGTAACCGTGACCAGATTCGGACGCTTGTCGATCGTGATCGTCGCGCCCGATGGCGCCCCCGCCTTAGCCTTGGCCACCGCTGACTCATCACCACGGGCCGCCTGCCTGGCAACAGCCGCCGCGGCATCGACACAGCGAAGCTGGGTTACCACCACATAGATTCCCCAGCACAACATCGTCAGCACGGCAAAGGCGGCCAGGGTCGTGACGGCCAGTTCGGCCGTCACCATGCCTCGTCCGTCCCGCGCTCTGATCATCGGTCTCTTCACGGATCGCATGTACCTCGGCTCCGAACTGACTCACTTCACAAAGCCGGAGAACGAGCGGATCACCATCAAGATGAAATTGAGCAGCGCGTCGTGGACCGGTCCGCTGGTCACAATCCCCAGTAGAACGCCGGCGACGGCGACCGCGGCAATGATGCCGACCGCCCACTCTGCGCTGACCATTCCGCGCTGATTGCGGCGGCTCAGTGCGTTGTCCTGGTCGCCGCCGCACGCCACGTCCTCGCAGCCGGCGCACACGACGCCGGCACCTACCGTCGCGTCCCGCTCGACGACGGAGAGATCTCTGGTGGCTGTTCCGGGGTGATTAGATCCGGCCATAGTTGTGCCGGCCGTGATTGTCGTTCCAGGGGTCATGATTTCCTCCTCGGGTCTTGCGCACCACTGCCGTGGTGCGGCATCGGTTCGGATGCATCTGAAGTCTGTTGACGAGAAGCTGAATCGTTCGCCCCCGCCGCAATCTGTTGACAGCGCTCCGAGCGCCTCCAGATCTGTGGATATCCGGCCGTCCATGGCACTCAGCCGAACGCGTTGAAGACGGCAGAAACAACGGTGGGCACGACCCCTAGCAACATGAAGGAGGGAATGAAGCACCCCATCATTGGCGCCACGCTGCGTACCCCGACACCCCTGGCCCGCACTTGCAGGGCGCCACGCCTTATCTCACGAGCTGCGGCAGCATGTTGTCGCAGGCCATCGACCATCGAGGCTCCAGACTCAACGGATCGCGCCAGGTCCGCAGCTGCGAGCCCCAACTGCGGGTGATCATGGATTGACTGCCAGGCAGCCACATTCCCAACACCTAGCTCCAGCAGGGAGAGCACCTGACCAAGATCATCGGCTACCGGCCCATCGAAGCACTTCACCACCGCGCCGCACGCAGCGCGGGCAGGCAGGCCGGCACCGAGACATGCCGCCATGAGCTCCAAGGCCTGCGGCGACTCCATGATCAACTGTTGTCGGCGACGTCGGGCGGAGCGAGGCTCAAGCCAGCCGAGCGCAACTATGCCGGCGGCGGAGACCAGAGGGACGCTCAACCACATGATGGTCCCAAGCGAGCCGTCCAGCCGCGTCGCCGCGAGGCGGAGGCCGAACGCGCATGCCGTGCTCAATACCGCACGGCGGATCAGAGGGGGTGCATCCGGCCGCCCACGGACGACTCGCGCCAGCGGTGTTGTCAGGGCGCCGAATCTGGATGGGCGGCGCGTCATCCGGCGAAGTTGGCCAGCGGGATGCCGCAGCGCGAGGAAGAACGTCAATCCCGCGCATCCGGCGGACAGCAGGCCGACGATAGAGACAGGATCCAGGCCAGCCAACAAGATCATTGTGGATGCCACGGCTACACCTCCCCGGAGGCCTGCCGAGCCAGAGCTTCAATCCACAGCACGCCGGCACAGGCCAGCACAACTCCAGACAGCAGGCATGTCCAACCCATGGGTGCGGCCAGCAACCAATGCGCCGGGTCACCCCCCAGCAGATAGCCGATGCCAATCCCACATCCGGGAAGAACAGCCATGACCTTGCCAGTTGCGCGGGCGGCAGCAAGCTCGCTATTGACAACCTGAGTCAGCGCTTGATCGGCCGACAGGCTGGCTGCCACCTGGTCGAGTGTCGACGACATCGGCGCGCCAGTCTCGATGGAGATCTGCCAAGCTCGCGCCAACTCGAGGAGACCAGCGTGTCCCGGCAGGCGCGCCTGCTGTCGCCAAACCCGCACCACGTCGCCGCCGAGCGTGTGGGCTTGATGGCCCTCCCGGAGCACTTGACAGTCGGCGGCGGCGATGGCCAAAGCCGCGGATGGCACCTGCCCCACCCGAAGATAGGAGGCCAGAACCGCACTCGCATGGGCTATCTCGGCTCGGAATCGCAATGCGGATCTACGCCGTCGATACTGCCAGCCCAGCCTGATCGCCGTCAGTGCAACCAGCGAGATCGCGCAGCTCGCTACCGCGCCCTGTGCATCGGCGACATAACCCGCTGCTGTGATGATCACGAGCAGCAAAATGATCACGACCACGAGATAGATCCATGATCGTCGTCGATGCCTGCGGCGCTCTTCTATTGCCATGCTTTCTGGCCCGGATACGCGCGCCACTTGAGCAAGCCGGCTCGTGACAGTCCGGGCCATCGGGGCTGGCACGGCCAACCACACCGCTAAACCCGCGCAGCACAAGCACATCATGATCATGATCAACGGTTCAGCAGCCCTTCCAGTCGTCCGCTGCCCGGACCTCGGACAATGTGGCCAGCTGTGTGAAATTCGAGGGCGCATTCGCTGCGCACCAGACCGCTGGATGGATCACGGGCGAAGATCGAGATCTCGACGACGCGACGTATGCCAGCCGTATCGCGGGCGACATGGATAACTGCATCCAACGCAGACGCGAGCTGGGCGTGCAAAGCGGCCTGAGGCAGCCCTCCAAGCGACGCGAGAGCCTCCAGACGAGCCGGGACATCGGCAGTCGAATTGGCGTGTACGGTGCCGCTACCACCTTCGTGGCCAGTGTTCATAGCGGTCAGCAGGTCACAGATTTCTGCACCGCGGACCTCACCGACCACCAACCGGTCAGGGCGCATCCGGAGTGATTGACGGACCAAGGCCGTGAGGCTGATTGCTCCCGCAAGCTCGGTGTTCGCCGGGCGACCCTCGATCCGGACCACGTGCGGATGGTCCGGAGCAAGCTCGCGAGAATCCTCGACAATGACGATTCGCTCGTGCGGCGGCACCAGCGCGAGAAGTGCGGCAAGCAGGGTTGTCTTGCCTGAGCCCGTTCCGCCGCTGATTAGAAATGCCAGCTTCGCCTCGATGATGCGCGTCAGCAACTGGGCCGCTCCCGCGCTCAATGAGCCCGACGTCACGCAGTCTTGGAGCGAAAAGCTTCGCTTCGCCGGAACGCGGAGCGAGATGCAGGTACCGGGCGAGGTCAGGCAGCCGAGCACTGCGTGCACCCGTACCCCGTTCGGGAGCCTGGCGTCGACGAACGGAACCGCATCGTCGAGTCGCCGGCCAACAGAGGCAGCCAGGCGCTGGGCGAGCCTGCGTACTTCATGGTCATTGTGGAATTGGAGTGCAGTGAGCTCCAGTCCGGCACCACGATCGACGAACACCTGACCCGGGCCGTTGACCAAGACATCGGTGACCCCGGGCTCACGAAGCAACGGCTCTAATGGACCGGCACCCACGCTGTGCCGCCGCAACGATTCCACCGTGTCGAGCACTGCGGAGTCGCTGACCGCAAGACCCTCAGCCCGCATGGCGGCCGCAACGTCCACGGGGGTGTACTCGCGACCGATGCCAGCCAAGCGATCACGTACCGGGTCCAGAGCCGACTCGTTGATGCCACCATCCCCGGCGGCGGAGGACAGCGCAAGCGTCATGCTTCGATCCGCGCTTCCTGCTGATCCGGGTGTAGCTCCGAGAGATCGCTCAATACCTTCACGCACAGTCGAGCGAGGGAACTGCGGGAAGACCGGGCCGGCGGATCGCCTCGCTCTGCCGCCAGCAGCAGAGCCGGGTCATCGGCGAACGACCCGAGCAACGGCCAGTCGACGCCGCTGGCGACCAGACGTGGCTCGAGCAGGCGGGACCGGCCTTGTCTGACGATGAGTCCGCGGCGTGAGCAGTCGCCGGCGATCTGCCGCGCAACCTCACAGCCGGCGGCCACCCCTCGGACATCGTCTCGCACGACCAGCACCGCTAGGTCGGCTCGCCGTAACGCTTCTCCGCCGGCACTGCCGAGGGTTCGAGACAAATCGACGACCACGACAGCATGGGTGCGCATCGCCGACAACAACACCGCCTTCATCTGCTCAGCCCGTAACTCGCAGCCGGGCAGTGATTCGTCGCGGGCCATGGACAACAGATCAACGTCCTCAACAGAGGGCAACTGGCCGGTCAGGTCGCCGAGGTGGCCGCGCGCACTAGCCAGCCTGGGCCACCGCCAGCCTGGTATTCGCTCTGCTCCCATCAGCAGGTCGAGCCCGCCGGAGCGGGGATCGGCATCGATAAGCAGGGTCCGCTGCGTACGCGCCGCGACGAACGCCAGGCCGGCTGCCAGCGTGGTGGCGCCGACCCCGCCCGAGCCACCCACCACGCAGATCACGCGGCCGCTACCCATGCTCGTCCGCGTCACGTCGGCGAGAGCGTCAGACAGCCAACTGGCACTCGACGGGAGCGCGACGAGGGCTGCGCCCAGTCGTAGAGACCAGGGCTGTGCTTGCGGTGCGGTGCGGTCCTCGGCCACCAGATAGACACCGGCGCGGCGCGGCAAGCCCATGGCGGCGACGCGATCCGCCTGTTCGATACCGAGCAACACCATCGACGCCGATGACCAGTGCGGCCGCACCAGACTCGCGTCACTCAGCAGCAGCGGCTCAACGCCGACCACCGCAGTGAGTGAGAGCACCTGGTCGAGCAGCTCGGAGTCGGTCATCACCACCGCAACGCCTGGTCGGCTGACCGTACGCGAGTCCATGTTGGCAGTGTGTGGATGTCAAGCCCGGACGCGCCGCCCTATGCGAAATCTGTGGATGAGGCTTCGAGCGAGCTGCCGGCTGTGGACGAAGCACCCCGGCTCGCTACTCAGGAAACTCCACGACTGTCACCCGATCACGCGCCGATTTTGATCTTGATACGCGCAACCGGTTGGCAGCTCCCGGACACACCTGGCTGACGGCAGATATACAGCTTTCTCCTAGCTAGAAGGCCTTTCCATCGCGTCTAGATGGGGGTAGAAAGGACTCCAAGGGAACCCGAGTCGTCGAGATGGAGTGCACTGCTAGGAGCCTTCCTGGTGACGGTCAGCAATAACTGTCACAGGCAGTCCTGACCGACGAGTCGGCAGACCTCGCACGGCATTCAAGTACCCACGCGGCGATCACCCATCCCAGACGGGGCAGTTGCGATCCAGGTTTGCCTGGGCCGACACGTTGAAAAGATGCACGCATGGTCACTTGGTAGTGACGTGCCAGGCACGGCGCCCGCCTCGGTGGGCGCCGCGTCACGTGCTGCAGGAGTCGCCCGTGGCATCGCACACCTTCCACGAAATTCCCGCAACGGTCGGAAATTCGACCACCCGACACCTTCGCCAGCATCCAAAACTCCGCAACGGTCGGGAAATTCGACAGAATCACGCGGGTCGCCCAAACCAACTCAGCGGCGAGCCACCGGGGAGAGTTCGGCTCCACGAGCCACCGCAGCCGCACAGCGCAGCAGCCAACTCTTCACGCCGCTCATGCTGCCTTCCGCGTACCCATCGAGCCCCGCCGAATAACGGGCGCCGTTCTCGGCGTGACCGGCCTCGACCACGATCACGCCATACGGGTCCAGACCGGCCGCGATCAATACGAGATGTTCGGCTGCTCGCGCGATCAGGCCGCTCGCTTCGCCGAACGGCGCGACGACAGCAATCTCTGCGTGGGCAACCGCCCCGACCACGATCGCCGGAGCGGAGGTATCGCGGGTCAGCAACTCCGCAAGGCTGTTCATCCGGGCCGCGGCTCCTGGCTCGGAGCTGATCATGCCTAGTTCATCGTCAGGCACCACGCCACGAGCCACGACGCCGTGTGCTCGGGCGAGAGCCTGGCCGGGCGCAACCCTGATCAGAGCGGCAAGGGGTGTCAGTTCCGCCGCCAACCGAAGGGCTCCGACTCGCCATTGGTCCGGATTGCCGCTCAGCTTCGCGTTCGCCGTGGCTCCGGCCAGCAGGGCCTGGCTCAGTTGCTCGTCGGTGATCCTCCGCAAGCCGCGGTCCCGCAACACCGCATCGACCGCATCAGTCGCTGCTGCGACGGCCGACGCCACGCCCTCGAAGCGCACAAGATCAGCTAGCGGGTCGAGCACCACTAAAGTTTCCACCATGGCTACGGCGCGCACTCCATATCCAGACGCTGCAGCCGCTTGGATGGTCGGTCCCGGACCTCTGCGGGTTCTCGTCCTCGGAGCGGGCCGCGGCGGCTTCGCTGCGATGCTGCGCGATGCCGGTCATGAAGTGTTCTGCATCGACCGCACCGTTGAACTCGTCGGGGGTCTGCCCGCTCGACTTGGCACTCGGCTGCACGTCGTCGGCAGGGTCGAGTCGTTGCCGTTCCTGTCCTGCCACTTCGACGTCGTAACTGCCGCGCAAACCTTGCATCGATTCCCGCCGGACCTTGCACTGAGCGAGATCGCCCGGGTCCTCAAGCCTGGCGGCCACCTTGCGATCGCGTACAACACCCGCGACGACACCGTCCCGTGGGTCCGGCGGCTGATCACTCTGATGCGTGAGGCCGATCCCGAATCGATGCGCGGCGACTACGGTGAGGACAGTGTCGAAAAGGTTGCCGAGAGCCCCTATTTCGGCCTCTTCGAACGTCGTAACTTCCGCAATTGGATGCCGATCACCCGAGACGGGCTCATTGCGATGGTCGAGCGGCGGCCAGCCGTAGTGCAGCTGAACCCCGGCACCTACGCCCGGCTGCTGCGTGAGGTCGGCACTCTCTACGACACCTCTGCCCGCGCACCCGATCCCTTGATGCTGCCGTTCCAGACGTCCTGTTGGCGTGTCGAAGTTGATCATTCGAGGCTAGTGATCACTGACGACTTCGACGATGTACTGCGGATCAAACTTTGATCTTGTCGCCTCGCGGTTGCGCCCCAGAAGCAGGCCAGGCGATGGAGGAGATTCAGCTTGCCTCCGCAACGAAACGTTGTACGCGATCGGCGAGCGGACCGAGTTCACCAGTGTTTTGATCGTGCAGCAGCTCATAGCCGTGGCCCGCAGAATAGCTGAGAAAGATCTTGTTCTTGCTCGGCATGCGCTTGAGGTTTTGACGTACCTGATCAAGGTCCGAGCGATCGGTGTTGGAGAAGGCGAACAGCGCCGGCATTGTTATTGATGGTGCTTTGTCCGTGATCGACAGCGAGCCGAAGTCCGCAGGTCCGGACAGATCAACAATGGCGTCCGCCTTCGTGCGTTTGGCAGCGGCGACAGCGACCGATCCTCCCAGAGATGCGCCGACGAGTACGACCCTCTTGGCACCTTGATCGCGTACGGCACGAGTCACCGCCTCCACCTGCGCTGGAAGCTGCGGCGGCGCGTTCCCGCAGTCCGACTGTCCGTAGTCACAGAAATCCATCAGCACGACGTGTACGCCGTGCGCGGCGAGGTATTCGCCGTAGAACAAGAAGCCACACAGGCCGTCGCCGTCAGTCTGGTGCAGCAGCACCGCGACGGTGCCGCCCGTTCCCAACCACCCGGTATTCAGCCGTACGCCTCCTCCTGCCCGGATCTGTTTCTGAACGATGCCGTCTGGTACCGGGACGCTGCAGTATGTCGAAATCGGCTGAGGAGTGGCAGCCTTCGACTCCGGTTCCGACGCCAGCGGGCTCGACGTCGAGGCAGGACTTCCGGTGGGCGTCGACTGACTACCCGCTGGTACACACCCCGTCAGCCCGGTGACGCCAGCAACGACGACGAGTGCCAGCAGATATGTCAGTTTTGACATAGTCTGATCGTACGACAGAGCTGATTCCCGCGGGCGAGTCTCGATGGCAAAACAAGCCGGGAGGCCTCCGGCGGAGCTGCAGTTTGGTCAAGTCACTGCTGGAAAACGCCATCGATAGGCTGAGGCCGATGGGCCGCGCTGCGGCACATGAGCCCGCCGGCCCGGCCCCGATCATCGATGCTCGTGAGGAGATGCCGCTGTGACTGACAACGCTCTGGACAACCTGCTCCACGAGGACCGGCGCTTCGAACCGCCCCCTGACCTGGCGGCGAATGCCAATGTCACAGCCGAAACCTACGCTGAGGCTGAGGCGGATTTCGAGGATTTTTGGGCCAAACAGGCGAAGCGGCTGAGCTGGCAGACAGAGCCGACCGAGATCCTCGACTGGAGCAATCCGCCGTTCGCGAAGTGGTTCACCGACGGCACCTTGAACGCCACCTACAACTGTCTTGATCGTCACGTCGAGGCAGGCAACGGAGATCGTGTTGCCTTCTACTTCGAAGGCGAACCGGGAGACACCCGGGTGATCACCTACGGCCAGCTGGCCAGCGAGGTCAAGCAGGCGGCCAATGCGCTGATCGAACTAGGCGTCAAGACTGGTGATCGGGTCGCGATCTACCTACCGATGATTCCGGAAGCAGTTGTCGCGATGCTGGCATGCGCTCGCATCGGCGCACCGCACACCGTGGTCTTTGGCGGCTTCTCCGCCGATGCCCTCTCGTCACGGATCATCGACTGCGGCGTCGAGATCGTGATCACCGCAGACGGTGGTTACCGGCGCGGCGCGCAATCATCGTTGAAGCCGGCGGTCGATGAGGCATTGAAATCCTGCCCCAACGTACGCAATGTCCTGGTCATCCAGCGCACCAAGCAGGACACACCGATGACCGAGGGCCGCGATCTGTGGTGGCACGAGTTCGTTGCCAAACAGTCAGATGATCATGTCTGCGAGTACTTCCCCGCCGAGCATCCGCTTTACGTCATGTACACCTCGGGCAGTACGGGTAAGCCGAAGGGCATCCTCCATACGACGGGCGGCTACCTCGTTGGCGTCTCATACACGCACTGGGCATCCTTCGACCTCAAACCGGAGACCGACATCTTCTGGACGGCCGCGGACATCGGCTGGGTGACCGGGCATTCCTATTTGGTCTACGGACCGCTGGTGAACGGCACGACGTCGGTCATGTACGAGGGCACCCCCGACACTCCGCACAAGGGTCGCTGGTGGGAGATCATCGAGAAGTACCGAGTGTCGATCTTGTACTGCGCACCTACAGCGATCCGGACCTTTATGAAGTGGGGTTCGGACATCCCGGAGGGCTTTGACCTGTCGTCGTTGCGCATTCTGGGATCAGTCGGCGAGCCGATCAACCCGGAGGCGTATGTCTGGTATCGGCACTACATCGGCGGTGACCGTACGCCGGTAGTCGACACCTGGTGGCAGACCGAGACCGGAATGCTCATGATCTCTCCGATGCCCGGAGTGACGGCCGGCAAGCCCGGCGCGGCAATGCAGGCAGTTCCTGGCGTCGAGGTCGACGTGGTCAACGACGAGGCTGCCCCGGTGCCCAACGGATCGGGCGGTTACCTGGTGATCACAAAGCCCTGGCCGGCAATGTTGCGGACCATCTGGGGCGATGATCAACGCTACGTCGATACCTATTGGTCACGCTTCCCGGAGCGGTACTTCGCCGGCGACGGGGCGAAGAAGGACGAGGACGGCGACATCTGGCTGCTCGGTCGCGTCGACGACGTGATGAACGTTTCCGGGCACCGGATGTCCACGACCGAGATCGAATCGGCGCTGGTGTCACACCCAAAGGTCGCTGAGGCTGCTGTCGTGGGAGCGAGCGATCCCATGACCGGCCAGGCCATCGTGGCGTTTGTGATCTTGCGCGCCGACGCGGGCGAAGGGGGCGACGACGTGGTCGCAGAGCTCAGGACCCATGTAGCGAAGGAGATCGGTTCGATCGCAAAGCCGCGACAGATCATGATCGTCGAGGAGTTGCCGAAGACCCGGTCGGGCAAGATCATGCGCAGGCTGCTGCGCGACATCGCCGAGAACCGCGAACTGGGCGATGTCACCACACTGACCGACTCCTCGGTGATGACCTTGATCAAGGAGAATCTTGCAACGGCCAAGTCCGCTGAGGACTAGTCCCTTTTTTGGCAAGCTGCTCGCGCAATCGCGCGTGGAATCCGCCTAGTTCATCGTCGCTCGCAGAGGAAACAGCGCCTCCGCTCGCTCCTCCTCACCACGGCGGCGCGCGATTTCCCGACGCTCGCAGCTGATGCTCCGGCCATCTCGCGTTTCTCCGCACAAGGCCACGAATGAACGCCGAATCAGCCTCGGAGCCCGTCATTCTTGGTCTTGTGCGGAGAAACGCCCGGCGGACCGCTCGAAG